>JAESFI010000058.1_pt1 | contig 167743 bp, 137 predicted proteins | sample 9269361 | NCBI WGS metagenome assembly JAESFI01 (sample SAMN14504119, study PRJNA617095) | algae metagenome | isolation source: Brasilonema angustatum HA4187-MV1 and co-occurring heterotrophs from moss... | place: USA: Manoa Valley, Honolulu, Hawaii | collected 2009-07-20
ACCAGTGTAATAACGGCTTTTACTGTCATGGTACTTTTTCAGTGTATAAGTGATTGACTCTAAAACTCTTGTTAACTGTGTTTCTTTCATTTATTGTGGGCGTGTAATCGCGCCCTTTGGGCGCTCATATCTTGCACATGTTTGTAGAAAACCGTACAACCTAAAAAGATCCAAGGGTAAGTTAAATAATTTTTCTTAGGTTTTGTCCCTAAATAAAGAACTTTTGATTTAATACTGAGTGACTAAATACCATCAATTTTTCTGGGTGCAAGATTTGAGACTTGCCACTTCTAACTTCCAACTTTTGATTTCTGTTTCAAAAAGAATTCGTTGGATTCCACAAATACGAAACCCAACGTACAATTGTTCTTAATTGAACAGTGTTAGGATTAAGCTCTATTTCGGCAACAATCCTAAAACTCTTGCGATATCTTAGTCTCCAGTAATTGACAGTTCCTCAACCCAGATTTTGGGACATACACCTCCAGGAGTCAACTCTGGTTCTTTTTCGAGAAAAATAATTGATTTCAGGACTTCGAGAAAATCTCCCGCAACTGTTGCAGACTCAATGCTTGTCTTAACACCTTTGTTGACAAGCCAGCCATCAAATGGTAAAGAAAAGGAACCTTGTAAAGCTTTCACACCTGCATGCAGAGCTTGTAGCTCATCAATAAAAACGACATTTTCTGCTGTTTCCAAACTCAATTCCTGTTCAGCAGGTGCGGCTGCAAAAACATGATAGAAATTCGGGCTGACACTAACTTTTGCACCAATATTAGCGTTACCTGTCGGCTGAGCGTTCATCCTTTTTGCAGTACCTGCACTGTGGAGAAAGCCTGTTAAGACGCCATTTTCAATCAACGAAACTTTGCGGGTGGGAGTTCCTTCACCATCAAAAGTTTCTGCACCGATGTTTGCTGGATGTAGTGCGTCATCGCACACTGAAAGCAGGGGAACAGCAATTTCCTTTCCTAAATCATCAGGGGTAGATAAGCTTTGCTTGTCCAAAATACTTTGAGCATTGAACAAGTTAGAAAAAGCACCCAATAAACTCAAGAAAGCATCTGGAGAGAAAACAACTCGATATTTCCCAGTCTTGATTTTTTCATAATTCAAGTGACTGATAGTTTTCTCTGCCGTTTCTTTAATGCAACCATTGATATCTAGATGATCTAAACCTTTGCTAATTCTAAAAGCGCCACCACTGCGAGGTTTCTTTCCATCTTCCTCAGTTTTGCTATAAAGAAAAATCGACGATGTTGAGCCAGATTCAGTTCTCATCGCACCATCGCTATTGAGATAAAATCTGTCAAAATCTCTTTGCGACAAACTGTTATAAGGAACTCCTTTGATAGCAGAATGAGCAGCGAGGACTTCTTTTTCAGCAGCTAACAAACTTTCTATCAGATCAGAAACAGGTGCTTGAGTTGCTTTGTCGTGTGATGAATTATCCAGGGGAACCGTAGACTCTGGGCTAAAATCAGGGACGTTTTCTTTGACACCAAAAAAACTTGCTTCGTAAGCTGTTTTTAAAGCTAATTCAAGTCCTTTGGCGTCTACATCGGTTGTGCTTGTGACACCCATTGTGTTGTCTTCATTCCAAACACGAACGATGACACCAGAAAGATTAGAAGCTTTTACTTGCTTCGGCTCACCTTGATCCACTTGCACACTCGTTCCATCTGCTGTTGAGCCATAGATATCGAATTTTTTGATGCCAAGTTTACTAGCAGTTTCCTTGGCGTCAGTTGCAATTTCATTGATATTTGGCATAGTTCGTCAATTTTATATTTGCGTGTTTTCTCGCTCCCAGGTTCTACCTGGGAGTGTATTACAGGAGGCTCTGCCTCCTATTATCATGTGGCAGAGCCACATAAAAGGCATTCCTAGCCAGAGGCTAGGAACGAGTTAAGAGGCTGCGAACGAGTTAGCGTCCACCTACGGTAATCGAATCAACCTTGATGTGTGGTTGTCCTACTGTTGTGTAAATACTGCCACTAACAGAACCACAAAAACCAGGTGCAAGGGATAAATCTTGAGAACACATGGAAATTTTATTCATAATTTCCTTCGCTTCACCAATCAAGATAGCTCCTTTGAGTGGCTTGGTGATTTTACCATTTTCAATCAAATAAGCTTCATCTACACCAAAGTTAAATTGCCCTGTAGCACCAACGCTACCACCGCCCATCTTCTTACAATAGATACCTTTATCTATAGAGGCAAATAAATCATCAGTGCTATATTCGCCAGGAGCAATGTAGGTGTTACGCATGCGGCTAGCAGCAGCATAACCAAAACTCTGGCGGCGTCCACTACCTGTTCTGGGGTGTCCAGTGCGTACTGAACCTGTTCTATCTGCTAAAAAGTTCTTTAAAACGCCTTTTTCAATTAATAGCGTTCTTTGAACTGGCATACCTTCGTCGTCCATATCAATTGTGCCGAAGGCGTTTTCGGTTCGTCCTTCATCCCAAGCTGTCAAGGCTTCGTGAGCAATTTTTTCGCCTTTCTTGTCAGCAAAGGGAGTGGTGTTGCGTTCAATTTGAGTGGTTTCCAACAGGTGTCCGCAGGCTTCGTGGAAGATAACCCCACCGAAGTGATTTGCCATGATGATGGGGTAAGTGCCTGATTCTACATAATCAGCGTAGAGCATTTTGCCTGCTGATTCTGCGATTTGCTCTGCCGCTTGTTTATGATCCCAAGCTTTCAGGAAATTGGGATCACTAGTGTTACCACCACGTTCGGCGAGGGAAGCGCGATTAGCACCATCAGCACATAACAGCATAAGTGCGACCGACTGAGTCAGGCGAATATCGCGAGCAAAGGTACCATCACTAGCGGCGACTAGCACTTCTTGCCAATCACGGAAATAGGTGGCGCGGCGCGATTGTACATGACTTGCTTTTTGCTGTAGTTGGGTAGTACTTTCAAGGAGAACATCTCCCATATCCCGCATGGAAGTGCACAGAGGTAGCCAGCCATCTTTCCCTCTTTTTGTAGCATAATCTCGTAGCAGTTCCAGATTGATTTCTGGGATGAAAGCATTAGGAGCAGGAAGTTGCAATCCTAGAATAGAAAGACCTTTTTCCAAAGCTGCTTTCAAACCAGAAAAGGAAAGGTCGTTCGTGCTAACGTAGCAGTCAGCTTTGCCACGAAATACTCTGACTCCTGCACCTGTAGAAAGACGCGGTGTAATGCTGGTGATGGCGTCTTCCTCTGCTAAGCAGCTAATATAGTTGACACGTTCTAAAAAGAATTCAATAAAATCAGCACCAGCAGCACGTCCCAGTCCCAAAAGCGTAGACAAGGGAGCTTCCCAAGATTCATCAAATCGCTCTGGTGTGGAGGAGTATTGTAAAGTGGGGAGTTGTTTGGACAGAAGTAGAGTACTTGTAAGCATCAGTAGCCTCAAAAAGCTGGCGTTACCAGAGAATTAACTGAACAGTCCTTTGTGTGTTCAGTCTAACAAATCAATGGAAGCCGCAGTCGGGATCAAGGTGGTAGAGGTTTCCCCACCTTGAAAACGAGTAATACTTACTCTTTCACTCAGCCGCGTGCTTGGCGACTTGGCGGTTCGTTTAATAAATATTAAACGCATCTGCATGGATAATTAGTCTAGTTCCCGGTGCGAAACTCAGAAGGCTGATTCTATCAAGCATAAAAACCAAGGTTTTGGTTCCTGGAAACATCTTAAATTCGTACCCTTATTTTTTGGAAATTTAGTTTTGCACCGGGAACTAGTCTAACAACAAAATAACTCAGCGCCGATATTCGTCGCCGCAGTCACCAATCAACTGATACAAATCCCGTGATTTGCTAGATACAGCATTTATTTGATTAAAATCCTCTGCATCCAGTGTGAAGTTAAAAACTTTGGCATTGTCTTCTATATGTTCAGATGTACCAAGCCTTGCACCCACAATCACACCTGCAACAGTTGGCTGATCCAAAATATAACGCACTGCCACATTGGAGATACTGACATTGTATTTGTCAGCTATTTCTTTCAGGGTAGAAAGTAATTCTTGAAAAAGTCTCCAACCACCCCAACTATCTATCATATTTTTGTATTTTCTCAAGCTGGCAGTGGTTAAGTCAAACCCTCGCGGTTCCGGTTTATTCAAGTACTTTTCAGATACCAAACCACCGCAGACTGTGCCATATGTGAAAAGTTTTATGTCGTGCTGTTGACAAAACGGAATCATATTCACTTCTGGACGGCGGTCAACAAGAGAAAATTGCACTTGGTTGGAAACTATTTTGATGCCAGCTTCTGTAATAATTTGCAAATGTTCCGTATCAAAATTAGTCAAAGCTAAATGCTTAATTTTTCCCTCTTTTTGCAGTTCTGCCATATACTTGAGGGCTTCTAGGTAATTTTTATCCCGGTATTCCCACCAGTGAAATTGCATCAAATCTAAAGATTCAACGCCCATCCTTCTTAAAGAGATATTGATGTTTTCTTCCACCAATTCTCTGGTCATCTTGGTAGGACGAGGTACCCATTTCGTAAAGGCTTGAATATTGGATAAAGCTTCTTTACCACGAGTTGCAATCAGTTGACGGCGAAACTCACCAAGAAAATCTTCTGCAGGCCCATAATGGTCTGCTAAATCCCATGTTGTAAAGCCTGCATCCACATATTTGAACATACTTTGAATAGCGGCTTTTGGATCAATGCGTCCATGCGCACCAGAGACTTGCCACATTCCATTTAAAACCCGACAAATGTTTAAATCAGGTGTAAATTGTAGACGGCTTGAGGTGGGTAGGTTCATCACAAATTACGGCAGAATTCCTTTCATACATTAAGCATGGCAGGGAAAGGTGCCGTCCTCCAACTATTGAACGACAATTGAACAACAAAAATTTTAGGTGTTGCTTGAGAGCCTTAAACTCGTGCGGCTTCGCAGCCAGCAAAATATGAAAGAAACACCTTTTTCCCTTACACCCCTACAACGCGCTTGTGCTTCAAGTCGGGAAACTCTAGCCGAGCACTGGCTCCCCTTACACCCCTACACCCCTGTGTTTCTTGAGAGTATAATCGATAGCTGAGTGCCCTGGCTGTTTCATGCTGGCAAATGCACCATCTCGCGTACATTTCCCCGCACACCGCCCACGCCCTCAGCAAATTGGCGATCTTGGTTGTGAAGTATCATCGGCATCCCGTGCTTGGGAGTCATGACAATAAAACCACTGCGTTCAACAGGTTGTTGGGAAAGGTATTGCAGGCGGTATTTTTGTAGGAGCATTGCCAGTACAATCTTAATTTCCAACATCGCAAAGCCAGCTCCGATACAGATGCGTGATCCAGCACTAAAAGGGTTGTATTCAAACATTGTGGGTTCAAATCCTTCCCAGCGCTTAGGGTGAAATCTCTCTGGTTCTGGATAAACTTCGGGCATATGATGAGTTTGATAAATGTTGACTAAAACCTCGGTTCCGCTTGGCAAGGTGTAACTTCCAAGTTCAGTCGGTTGCGAGGTAACGCGCCCGTTCCAAGGTACAGGAGTCAACACCCGCATACTTTCTTTAAGGACTCGTTCCAACAACGGTAACTGCTGCAACTGCTCGACGGTTGGTGCTTCCCCATGTAAGACGCTTTGCAGTTCATCAAGCAAGTCGGCAGTTACCTCTGGATGCTGTGAAAGCAGAAATAATGTCCATGTGAGGGCATTGGCACTGGTTTCATGCCCTGCTGCAAATATTGCACCTACGTGTCCCAGCAGTTCGTCTTCAGTTAGCGATACGCCACTCTCGGCATCCCGTGCTTGGATTAACATTGAGAGTACGTCCCCATCATTAGTGCCACTTGCTCGTTTACGCTGAATGAGAACGCGCATTTCGTTATCCAGTTGCGCCATTAAATTGAGTAAGTGATGGTAGGGTAGCCCTGGTAAGTCAAAAGGCAATAGGGAGACTCCAACACTACCCTCTAGAGTGAAAGCTTGTTGTAAGGTTTTGGCGGTTTTACCCCCCTCCTCACCAATATCACAGCCGAACAGGGTTTTCGTGGCTATGCGCAGGCTGAGGAGTCGCATTACATCAGCGATGTCGGTTGGTTTGCCAATTGGCAATTGCTCCAGTAGCGATCGCGTTATAACAACAATATCGTCGCCGTATGAATTGATTCGCTGTTTATGAAAGGCAGGCATCAAAAGCTGGCGGTGCTGGCGGTGAGTGAGACTGTTGACACCAAATAGCCCCGCAGCAAAGTGCTTTAGCGGTTCTGTGCGCGTTGAATCATTCCGCTTGCTGTACAACCTCCCGGACAAGGGATACTTGTAGTAAATCTCGTGCTGGCTGGTTACTTGACGGACATATTCCGGACCGTATGTCAACACTGTGCCAGGACAGTTGGGGAGCGGCGAGTAGAAATTAGTGCCCCCGCCAGCTGTCAGGGAAACCACTGAACCATAAGTTTGAAACAGAGAACGCGATACTCCTATCGAGTCTCTGGCAAAGCGCAAGACCATAGCAGGGCGTCCTAGAATTGGTAAAGGGCGAGGTCCAGGTACGCTCCATCTTGGTTGAGCGGTGATTGTTGTCATCGTTTATAGAACAGTTCCTAGTTTGATGGACAAATATTCTAACTAACGCCAGCCTTTTTCAGCTTGCTCTAACACATAAGCGGATAAATCTTGTATTTCTTGTTTGCTAAGGCGATCTTCGTAGGCTGGCATATTATTTTTGCCATTAGTAACAATCGAGGAAATTGCTTCAATGGAATCCATATGATATTTTTTTAGTGCTTTTAATTTTAAATTCTTGCCTCGTCTAACAATGTTGCTACCGTTAATATGACAACCAGCACATTGAACACTAAATATTTTTTCGGCGTTCACTGTATCTGTAGCTAATGCTGTAGGAATGAAGTTCAGATTTAAGACAATGAATGTCAGTAAGATAATGATGATTAGCTTTTTCAATTTGATACTCATTTCAATATCACAGAAAGTTGGATTCTTGGGTTAACAATTTCTATTTTCAAACCAGTTCTAGCGATCGCCCGTCCCTTGCGCGTGTCCGTAAGGACTCAGGGCAGACGCAATCATGCGTATCGCCAAACAATTGATTTCTACAAGCTACATAGCTAAATCTCCTTTGCTGGGTAGAATTTTGATGGTGTATCTGTTGATTATCATCCTATAGAGTGTCAGGAAAATCACGACTTAGATGAATCGCAATGCTGTATTATTGGCTGTCGCCGCACTATTGTTGATTGCCTTTTCTTGGTGGGGTGTCACTACAGCGCAAACTGGGTTACTGGTGCGTCACCTTAACCGTGAAGGAGTGCCTATACTATACGTTGCACCACGTAACGCCGAGAAGATACCAGGTGTCCTTGTCGCCCACGGTTATGCAGGTTCTAAGCAGTTGATGTTGGGTTACGCCCACGTTTTAGCACACGCAGGTTACGCCGTGATGCTGTGGGATTTTAACAGTCATGGGGCTAACGCCAAACCACTGGAACGTGGTTCACTTCAGCAAAATCTAGACGTTGCTTATGCAGCAATCTTGGAACAGCCAGAGGTTGATTCGTCGCGTTTAGCAATGCTCGGTCATTCTATGGGGAGTGGTGCAGTCATGTCAGCCGGTATTGAGAATGTAAACCGTTTTGCTGCTACTGTTGCCGTTTCGCCTACGGGTGCGGCGGTAACGCCCAAAGCGCCGCATAATCTCCAGTTGCAAGCAGGTTCTTGGGAAGGAGGTTTTGTTGGGAATGCACAGCGGTTATTGAAGGCGGCGGGAGGAGAAAATGAAAATTTGGCTGCTGGCAGAGGACGCCAACTTGTCGTCATTCCCAACGCTGAACACATCACAATTTTGTTTCGCAATGCTAGCCACCAAGCTGCCAAAAACTGGCTTGATGCCACTTTTGGAGTGCAACGTACTAGTCACTACGTTGATCGTCGGATGATTTGGTATTTCTTGCACTTGTTAGCGTGGCTGACTTTACTTGGCGCAGTTGCTTCTATCAAAGAGGACACGGGCAAATTCTCCACATCTTCTAAAACGTCACTACGTTTTTTCTCTGGTTTGAGAAGTTGGATAGGTTTACTAATAGCACCGTTTGTAGCAAGTGGTGTACTAGTGTTACTGAGTCGTAGCGGTGATATTAACAGTTTGGGTGGCTTGCTGGTAGGCGGTGCAGTAAGTATTTGGTTCGGCGTTGCGGGTTTGGTTTGGTTGGCTGTCATGTTTCGCTTACCACGTCCTACACTACGAACTGTTGGTTTAGGCATAGCACTATTTATAGTCTTGTGGATTGCCTTTGGTGCAATGGCACAGGTGGTGTGGCTACAGTGGTGGCTTATTCAGGCGCGTTTAAAGTTATTTCCCCTGATGTCACTGGCTTGTTTTCCTTGGTTTTTGGCATCTGGAGTCGCACAACAAGACGTTGGAGTTGGAAAACGAATTTTGTGGTGGCTAGGGCAAAGTGTGATTTTGATAGGGGGCTTTATTTTGGTGCTTTACTTATTGCCTGAACTTAGTTTTATTTTTCTTTTGCTACCATTGTTTCCTTTGATTATAGGGATTTTTTCCTATGCTTGCAGCTTGTATAAAGAAATTTGGAGTTATGCCCTTGGCAGTGCGTTATTGTTTGGCTGGATACTAGCTGCTGCCTTTCCTTTAGCTAGCTAGGAAAGCAGGATGGATAACAATTCAAAATCACCGATAGCGTTTGCGCAGCGTCCCTAAGAGGGACTAGCGTGCCCGTTCGCGCAGCGTGTCCGTAAGGACTTAGGGCATAGATTGGATCGGAGGAAACCTCCCTCCGGGTTCGCCAGTCCCCCAATCTCCTGCACCAGACGCTACGCTAACGTGACGGAAACCGCCAAGACGGGGGCTGGACTCACCGCTCCAACTTCTCTCAAAATTCAAAGTTCAAAGGAAGGCTAGCCCCTAAGGGGGCGCTACGCAAACGCCCCGCTGCGCTAACAAAATTAAAGACAGTTTGAGTTAAACCCCAACTCAAACTGATACTACGTGTAGACGTAGGGGTCTTAAACCCTTTAATGTACGAGAAAATTCTAGATATAAAAATTGGTCATGTTTTAGCATACGCGCCAAAATCACCAGATGGAATATGGCTCGATGTCGCAGTCTGCGAGATTGTTGAGGAAATTGCAAGCATTGAGCTTGAACGAGCTATACAAACTGGTGTTTACAATAAGTGTCTAGTTGTAACAAAATTAATTGACCAAGGTGAAGTCCAAGAAAGACAATTAGCTCAAACATATCGCAGTTATGCAATTGCAGTAGGGGATACTCATCCCAGAACAGCCGCAATATTACGTCGCATCGCTGATAGTTATAACTCTGATGCTTATAAAGAAGATATTTGGGCAGAGTTAGAGGACTATTGAGAGAAGCCTAGCTAATTATTTTCTACCTAACGGATGTACCACCAGAGAAAATATTGCGTCAACATAAAAGATAGACATAATGTCGATAAATTTGTATAAGTTAAATCTCAACCTGAATTGAAGATGCCTAATAACATAAAAGAGCAAATTACAAACGACCTGCAACAAGCTAAACAAACCGGACAACTCAGAACAGAACGCATTCGAGAAATTGTCAAAGCCGCAGTTTCTCAAGTTGTTTCTGAATTCAAAGAAGGTTCTACAGAACTTCGCACTATTGTGAAAGATGCTGTGAGTACAGTTGTTGAGAACTTGCAAGACAAAGGTGGCGAACTTAAAGAAGAAGTGACGGCGTCTATTGAAGGAGCCTTGGAAGCCGTTAATAGTAAAAGACATGAAAATATTGCAAAAACCCAAGCTGAAGTTAAACAGCTACAAATTAAGTTGGATGAAGAAGAAGATAATATCCAGCGAGAAGTCGATGGAATATTAACAGAAATTCAAGACACAAGTAAAGAAAAATCAGCTAGTTCAAAAACCGCGATTGATTCTGCTGTCGATACTATTAAAGATAGTGAGGAATTTTCACTATTAAAGAAACGCTATGCTCAACTACGAGCACAGTTGGCTATAGTCCAAGCTAACTTAGCTGCACGTTATGGTGGACGTTCTGAGGAAGTGAAGGGACATTTAGACGACGCGAAAAACTGGTTTAACCAAGCGCGTCCACAAGCAGAAGCGGTGGTTACACAGGTACAAGAAAAAAGCTCGCAACTGGATGATAAAATTGGGGAAGCTGGTACGGCGATCGCCAAAAAAGAACGTCAAATCCGACAAATCTTAAGAGAGTTGCTTTTAACAGCGGCTGACAAGATTAAAGATAAAGAACCGATTAATAAATAGAGATAGATTGGTGCTCACAAAAAAGAGTCCGTATTGGCGGACTCTTTTTTGTATTTGAAAACCTGCGGATGCAGGTTTTTTATGTGTCAGCGCCACTTGTTGTCGCTGGGATAATTTACTGGACTTTAGTATACTTCCTCTCCATTCAATTTGTCTTCGTATTTTGCAATAACCCAAACTGCATGAATACTGCCAGGAAGCCAACCTAAAAGTGTTAGCAAAACGTTAATCACTAAAGTCGGACCAATTCCAGCTGTCAAGAAAACACCTAAAGGAGGAATAACCAAACCAAGAACCAAACGGAGTAGTTTCGTCATAATATCACTGCTACTTTTTCAAAATCTGTTTTCACTTACATTTTCCGGAATTAACCAAAATAATAACTCCTCCAGAGGAATTATTTCAATTCGGCATCAAGTAGAGATCAGAAGGTGTCGTCTCTACAACTCATTGCTAACATTTAACTCGAAGGTAGTTGCGCTTTGTCCTTGACGGCATCTTCACTACCAGTTAAAATTCTTCTTTCAGTAAAGTAGTTGTTAATTAAAGTACTAGCAAAAGAAAGAACAACTGGACCAAGAATAAAAGCTATTAATCCGTGAACTTGGAACCCAGGAGCTAAAAAGGCGGCTATTGAGAAACAAATACCGTTAACAACGAGTGAAAATGCTCCCAAGCTTACTAAGTTAAGTGGCAAAGAAAGAGCTGATAGAACTGGCTTAACTGAACCATTCACAAAGCCTATAAGCAAACCAGCAACCAAAGCCGATACAAAGTTACTAATATTGACACCAGGAACAACTAAATCAACAATTAGCAAGCTCAAAGCTGTTATTAGAGTCGTTAAAAATGTTGGCAGTAATGTTGGCGGCATAAATTTTTTCCTAAAAACTAACTAGAGAAGATGTTTTTAGCATCCTTCTTCTATCTTGAAATGATCAGATGCGTGTCAACCTCTCTAGTAAGGTAGATATCCTATTACGCCATTTGGCTAGTTTTGAAAATAATTGAGAGTTAAGTGTTATTAATAAAATAAAGACTTTCTTGTTAGCTAATTATAAAGAAAATATTAAATTTGTAAGGTGCATTACTGTTGGTTAACGTACCCTACACTAACTTTGATAAATGTCCTTTATAACTATTCTGATGGTGCTGCATTTGACTTCAAATAAAGCGATGATTTATACAAAACTTGTTCTTGATGAGTTTCTAAAGTGCAATCCGATAAAGGATAAGCGACACAGGTGATTGTGTAACCAGCTTCCACTTCATGCGGACGTAGAAATTTTTGCTCACTTTGATCAACTTCCCCACTGATGATTTTGGCAACACAGGCGGAACATTCCCCTTGATTGCATCCTGAAGGAAGACGGATACCAGCTTCTTGAGCGATATCAAGAATATATTGATCATCTGGGACTTCAATGGTGCGATCCAATCCGATTTCGGAATTAACGAGTCGAACTTGATAAACTGTCATGTGTGATTATTGTGATTTTTATTTATACGTGATTTACCTTTTTACTCATTCCCAGGCTCTGAACTTTGTTATTGTAGTCGTTATGCGCTCTCGCGTTCAATTGTGATAGGCGCAGCCGTCCCGCAGGCATAGTGTCGCGAATCAATCGATTTATTAGAAATAGTTTTCGATGACTCCTTTACCGCCACAAGAATACCGATTTTAAAACCGCAGAGGAAGCAGAGAACGCAGAGAAAATACGCTTCGCTTGATAAGTAGTTTTACAGTGGGAAGGGCGTAAGACGAAATCCGGATCTAATTACCCTGTTTATTATTTAGTCCGCGTAGGCGGTGAGTCCAGCGCTGCGGGAGGGTTTCCCGACAGCCAGGCGACTGGCGTTAGCGAAGCGGAACCGAAGGTTCTCCCCGAAGGGACTTTGCTTGTGTAGCCGCGACTTCCAGTCGCCAGGGTAAAAAGAGGATTATAAAAGCGGATTTAGTATAAGACGAAAAATCCTGCTTGATTTGGTGAACCAGCGCAAATGATGGATTTCCCCCTACACCCCTACACCCTTACACCCCTAACCTACCCTCTTGTCAAAGGTTAGTGGTCGCAAACTGAAACAAAATGCAAGAATATATAAACGTACTTAATGAGTGCTGACTGAAATCAAGACAATAAGGAGAAAATGACTCAAGATTTTCTTACGAACTTATAATTTATTTTTCAGGACTCGGAACTCAGAAACTTTATTCGTTGATACTATTTTTGTAAATACCCATGTCTGATTATCCCCAATACCTCAGCGGAAACGATATTCGCCAAAAATTCCTTGACTTCTATGCTCAACGGGGACACCAAATTCTCCCAAGTGCTTCCCTCGTACCAGAAGATCCAACCGTACTGCTGACGATCGCGGGGATGCTACCATTTAAACCCATCTTCCTCGGACAGCGGACAAGCGAATTCAAACGTGCTACCACTTCCCAAAAATGCATCCGCACCAATGATATCGAAAATGTTGGACGGACGAAACGGCATCACACATTCTTTGAGATGTTGGGAAACTTCAGTTTTGGGGATTATTTCAAAGAACAAGCCATAGCTTGGGGTTGGGAAATTTCCACAAAAGTCTTTGGTTTACCACCAGAACAACTCGTTGTCAGTGTCTTTGAGGAAGATGACGAAGCTTTTGGAATCTGGCGCGATAAAATTGGTGTTCCGGAAGCACGAATCAAGCGCATGGGGGCTGATGATAACTTTTGGGTATCTGGTGCTACTGGTCCTTGTGGTCCATGTTCAGAAATATACTATGATTTCCACCCAGAACGCGGTGATGACAACATAGATTTAGAAGACGATACTCGATTTATCGAGTTTTATAACCTCGTCTTCATGCAATATAACCGGGATGCTGAAGGAAACTTAACACCACTGGCGAGCAAGAACATCGACACTGGGATGGGTTTGGAGAGGATGGCGCAAATCCTCCAAAGAGTTCCCAACAACTACGAAACTGATTTAATCTTCCCGATTATCAAAACAGCAGCAGAAATCGCTGGGATAGATTACACCAAAGCTGATGAGAAAACCAAAGTCTCGTTAAAAGTGATTGGAGATCATATTCGGGCAATTGTTCACATGATCGCCGATGAAATCCGCGCTTCTAACGTAGGACGAGGTTATATTCTGCGCCGCCTGATTCGTCGGGTTGTCCGTCATGGAAGATTGATTGGAATTCAGGGAGAGTTTACTACTCAAGTTGCTGAGACTGCGATCGCCCTCTCGGAATCAGCTTACCCCAATGTGCGCCAAAGAGAAAACGCCATAAAAGCAGAACTGCAACGAGAGGAATCCCGCTTCCTGAAAACTTTGGAACGCGGTGAAGAACTGCTGGCGGAAATTATCCAGCAGGTGCAAAGCAAAGGCGCAACCCAAATTACTGGTGAAAGTGCTTTCACCTTGTACGATACTTACGGTTTCCCTCTAGAACTGACTCAAGAAATTGCTGCTGAAAATAACCTCACGGTTGATGAGGCGGGTTTTGATGCGGAAATGCAAAAGCAAGTAGAACGCGCGAAGGAAGCACACAAAACAATCGACTTAACAGTACAAGGTTCTCTGGACAAGCTAGCAGAGGATATCCAAGCGACAGAATTTATCGGATACACGCAACCTGTGGCGACATCCAAAGTCGAAGTGTTGTTGATTGGTGGCGTCTCCCAAGAAGAAGCAGAAGCAGGAACAGACGTGCAAATTGTCCTCGACCAAACTCCATTTTATGCAGAGTCGGGAGGACAAATTGGCGATCGCGGTTATCTCTCCGGTGATGGTGTCCTCGTGACAATTCACGATGTGAAAAAAGAATCTGATTTCTTTGTGCACTTCGGACGCATCGAACGCGGTATAATCCGAGTAGGAGATGCTGTGAGCGCCCAAATTGACCAAGCTTGTCGTCGTCGCCTCCAAGCTAACCACACCGCAACTCACCTCTTGCAAGCAGCGTTGAAGAAAATTGTTGATGACTCGATATCGCAAGCAGGTTCGCTGGTGTCATTTGACAGGTTGCGGTTTGACTTCAACTGTCCCCGTGCTTTAACACCAGATGAAATACACCAAGTTGAGGAACTGGTGAACTCTTGGATAGCTGAGGCACATTCTGCCAAAGTGGAAATTTTGCCTTTAGCCGAAGCAAAAGCCAGAGGTGCTGTCGCTATGTTCGGGGAAAAATACGGCGAAGAAGTACGCGTCATTGATTTTCAAGGTGTATCAATGGAATTGTGCGGAGGGACTCACGTCAGTAACACTGCGGAGATAGGCGTTTTCAAAATTATCTCTGAAGCTGGCGTGGCGTCAGGAGTGCGGCGAATTGAAGCCGTTTCCGGTCCTGCAATCCTAGATTACTTGAATGTACGGGATAAGGTCGTGAAAGATTTGAGCGATCGCTTCAAGGTAAAACCCGAAGAACTCCCCGACAGAATTACAACTCTGCAAAACGAACTCAGAACCAGCCAGAAGGAATTAGAAACGCTTAAATCACAACTGGCGATCGCCAAATCAGATAGTTTGCTGCAAACAGTCGAGTCCATCGGCGATTATAAAATTCTCGTCGCCAAAATGGAAGGCGTTGATCCAGAGTCCTTAAAAACTGCAGCCGAACGCTTGCTGCAAAAACTTGGTAATGGTGCAGTGGTGTTGGGTTCTGTTCCAGAAGAAGGGAAAGTGAGTTTAGTTGCAGCTTTCAGTTCAGAAGTGAATAAGAAAGGGTTGCAAGCAGGGAAATTTGTGGGTGCGATCGCCAAAATTTGCGGCGGTGGCGGTGGCGGACGTCCGAATCTTGCCCAAGCAGGCGGACGCGATGCGAGTAAATTACCAGAGGCGTTGGAACAAGCGCAAAATGAGTTGCGATCGGCTTTGGGTTAAGAAATATGTAGATTCCCTAAGATGTCTGTCTTGAAATAGTAAACAAATTATTTTGTAGGGTGGGTTAGGCGAAGCCGTAGTCCATCCTTTTTTTTAGGATTGCACCACAGAGTAAGCAATTTTATATACTATTCGTTACTATTTGTGAATAAAGAGTCTAATATTTGACAGTGAGTGCTGCCCAGGAAAAACCAGCAGCACTACTGGCTAAAACCACTATATTTCCAGGTTTTATTTTCTTGTCTTCTAAAGTTTTTGCTAAGCAAAACATAGTATCTACTGCACCCAAGTGACCATATTCAGGCAAAGAAATTAATGTTTGCTCATCTGTTAAACCTAGAGAGTTTAGAATTCCTTGAGATAAACTCTTTTTGACTTGATTAGTAAATAGGAAATCAACTTCATTGATCTTATAACCACTTTTCTGTAGTGACTTTTGAATGACCTTGCAATAGTTATCTAAATAAAGGTCTGATAATGTTTTTTCCAGTTCTTTAGGATTTGCCACTTTTAAATAACTCAGTTTGCTGTCAATTGGTTGACCAGAAACGGGAAACTTCGTTCCTGCTATAGGCACTTTTATAGAATCAGCTAATTTTCCATTAGTGATGGCATGATAAGAGAGGATTTGATTGCTTGGTTCTCCTTTATTCAAAATTGCTGCTGCTGCGCCATCAGCCATAGTAAATGTTGATAGGCAGTCTTGATCCGAATAATCAAGTAGCATGGATAGTTTATCGCTACAGATAACTAATGCATAATGCAAATCACAATCTGCTAGTAACATATTCCGACAGATATGTATTGCTAGATTGCCGCCATTACAAAAATTTTTGACTTCAAAGGCAAAGGCGTTTTCTGCTCGAATTTCATTTTGAATTTTGGCAGCGGGTGACCAAAATCTGTAGTCGTAGTCTCCAGCTCCACAATAAGCAATCAGATCAATTTCGCTTGGTGTAATTCCTGCCTTATTGATCGCTTCTAAAGCTGCCTTAATTCCCATATCACTTGGATGCTCATCTTTATTGGCAATAGGTTTCTTGTTAATGCCAATTTTCTCACTGAAAACAGACACAGGCAGATGAGCTAGCTTCGCCATTTCCTCACTGGTTAAAATGCCTGAGGGAACATAGTAGCCAATAGATACGATACCAACAGTTTCTGTTTTCATGTCATTTAACTCTCAAATTTATCTCATTTGTGAAACTTCATAAAGGCTCAGTATCTCTAAGCTTATCAAGAGGAGGAAATTTTTAAAGTTTAGATTTATAGCAAGCCTTGCTGTATTCTTAATAGGTGTAATTTCAATTTACTTATGCACTGTTAAAACAAAAATCAGTCGTATAATGCGAATTAGTAATGAATGTTACAAGTTTAACTTCACTTCATAATTCTTTTTTTGTATCATCAATAACTTAAAGCTATATAATTATAGCAATTGTTTAATAAATGATACTTTTTCGGCGTAGCATTTCAGTACCATATACTAAATAAATAGTGTTGCATAGAATGAAATAGCCCTAACTGCAAGGTGCGATTGCGCGAAGCAAGAGACGCCTTTGGCGTATCGCATCCAAAAAATAAAAAAGGGATTCTTGTCAAAATCCCTTTTCCAAAAAAACTTTATCTTAAGTTAATATAATTAGAAAACTCGAAAAATAAATGGGTAACGGAACGGTTGATCAGGGTTGCTGAAACAGTGCAACAGCGCCCAAATTGTCAGTCCCCAGTGCAGTAAAAAGCCGAAAGCAACAACGGGGAAGAACAAAATTCCGCCAAGACCAAGGGTGAGAAAAGATATAATCCCAATTGGAACTCCAATTAATATTGCCCAAAACCAAACATTAAAGTGAAAATTAATAGATTCTTTAGCGTTGCTTTTAACAACAGGATCGTCAGAGATTAAGTTAATTATAATTGGAACACCAATCGAAAATAATGTTGTACTAAAAAAAATCGCCCCATGACACAGAGATGATAACAATTTGCGCTTATCAGAATCGTATGTAACTCGCATCGTTGGTGGCTCCTCAATATCGTTTTCTTATTTTGATTTTAACGATTACCTAAGAAATTTCGCATTACAGTTTACCGTACTCAGAAAGCTTTTGCGTTTTTCCTTAGCTACAGCTTAACTTTGAGTGCGACTTATCAACTACAGGTTATGAGGTTTTCCGAACTCTTACACAGTAGAAGAGAAGTTAAGATCTAACAGGTGTGAATGCGCTCCGCAGCTTTAAGGTCACTCCGAGGTGCTTCCAGCATGGAGTGTCTGGCGAAGATGATCGCACTCGTAGCAACAGACGCGCCGCACGCCTATCGGTAACCAGAAAACAATTGAGGTGTATTTATGAGCAAATCAATTTCTAAGTTAGTTGATGAACTACCTACCAGCAATTTGACCGTTTCTGCATTGCGCGCGCTCGATTTTATTGCTCCTGGTGAGTGGCGAAATGTAGTTGGGTTTGTCAACACGATCAAAACTGTCACTGGCGAAACCGACGAAAGGCTGATTCAACAAATTGGCGAACGAGCAGTTTATCTCTACAACGATCGCTCTCAGGGATACCAAAGAGCAATGTGGCTTTATCAGACCGTTGAACGCACAGATAAAGCACTTGGTGCAGCCGCATTCGCAAACAAAGTGGGTGAGAAAGTTCCCCTTTTGGGTTTTTTAAACCGACTTACTCCCAAAGCTGATAAAGCACAAACCATAGACTTGTGCTTAAAACTAGTTGTTGAATTAGTAGCTTTCTGCCAAATTAACGGTATTCCCGGAAACAGTATTGGGGATTTTGTCAGGTCTTTGGGTGAATACAGCGATGAATCCTTCATCCGCATGGCTGCATTAGTTTGCTTTGATGGTTTGATACCTCTAGGTCCAAACTTCATCAGTACCGCACTATCTAGAATTAATCACACAAGTCCTCAGGAGTTAGAGCAAAACTCAACCTTTCAAAATATCAGAACAGAAATTCCAGGTAACAATTCCAGTAGCAAACTCAACTTTATTGGCGAAAGCTTCAATTCAGTGAGTGGTTGGATGACTACTCTAATTACTTCAAAGCATTTGACACCACAAAAGGTCGCCAACCACTTGCAAAGTTTTGTCGATGTTGCTGATGATAAGCTAGACTTCGTTGCTGCGTTGCTGGATATGTCAACGAATTACTACGAACATACAGGTACACAAACTTTAGCACGTCGATTGATAGAGCGAGCTGCGGCTGAAATTTAACCCAGGTAAATCCGGGTGCTAGCGCCAGCAAGTATCGGATAATAAATTATACTTTAAATTACTTACAAAGGTAGTCAACAATGGGCAGACTCAATCCCTACACTCTACAGATGGAACTTACCCGGATGTTTGAGAACGGGCAATCGTTTTTCGCCACAACAAAAGTGCATGATTGGTTAAAAGAACGCAATCATAATCCCGCAGATTACGATATTCTTTTCCATCAAAAACCAGCACCTCCTGGTTCCAAATCAGTTATGGTTGTTGAAGTTGAATTACGTCGCAAAGATGGACAACCTGTTGATCCGTGGTTGCAAGAACAAGCCAATCTTCATGCTTGATAACGATTATAACGGTTCCCGACCTGGTGAGGTACGTTTTCAAGGCTACTAACTCTACTAAAAAAGATTTGGGTGTACCTCAGTTGCTTAAAAAACGCTATAGCAGTCGTAAATCATTCGTGAACAACAAGATTCCCGACTCCTTTAAAAGTTGTCGGGAATCTGAGGATGCCCAATTTATTCGCTACGCACAGGCACTTTCACACAAATCAAATAGGATTGCTACAGAGCACAAAAGTCCCTCAGTGATCTGTTTTAGTTTTTCCAAAAGTTGCTCATCAGAAAATCTCAGGACTTACGCAACAAGGGAGAATGTCATTGCGAACGGAACGTAGCGAGACCAGCGCTGCAGCAGGGTTTCCCGACCTAGGCGACTGGCGAACCCGAAGGGTGGAGTGAAGCAATCTTGACCTTGAGGAGATTGCTTCGCTGTCGCTCGCAATGACGGAATTACGTTGAAATGCGTAAGTCCTGAATCTCTCTGGTTGAAAACTATCTGTAAGCGATATTTTACCTGTAAATATTATGGATAATAAGATTGAAGACATTTACAATTATATAAAAATTTCAGATTTGATTGCCACTTCAGGACAACCAACAACAAAAGAATTTTCAGCAATTCAACAAGCAGGATATCAAATCGTTGTGAATTTGGCACTACCAGAATCTACCAACGCTTTACCTGAGGAAAAACAAATTGTTGAATCTCAAGGTATGCAGTATGTTCACATTCCTGTTGTTTGGGAAAAACCCACTATTGAAAACGTGAACGATTTTTTTAGCGTCATGGAAGCAAACACCGATAAAAAAGTGTTTGTTCATTGTATTGCCAATAAGAGAGTTTCAGCATTTATCTATCTTTATTGTCGTCTACATGAATATATGAGTGAGGAAGATGCAAAGAAAGAGTTACATAAAATTTGGGTTCCCAATGAGATTTGGCAAAATTTTATAGAACAAGTGATAAAGAATTATCATTGAAAAAAACTTCCAAGTTACGCTCGGATAAACTCTGAATTGAGTGTAGTTAGAGTAGTTTTCTGGTAAATAGACCATACGGGGCGCAAGGCATTGCGCCCATCGTACTGAATGAAGTATATCCGCAGCGTAAAGGCGAACGACCCTTCGCCCTACCCGATGTACCTGATTGAATCGCAAACCGCTATAAATTATGTAGAGTGTGCAAGCTGAGAGTACGAAACTGTTTACAGGGTTTTGGTGCGTTAGTAACACACTCTACAAAATTAAAGTTTTGCATTTTTTTTGCTCCACGTTCCTTAGTCGTTGTGAGCGTGTTTAAACTCATAAACATAGAATAGTCTGCTGAACTTCTTAAGCACATAGCCCACCAGAGCAAATAATATTGCGCTCCCTATTGCCCACCAGAATCCGGCAGATGGGGTAAAAGTTGAAAATGTTGTGGTCATTTGCTCAGAAGCTGTAAGATCTGCTTTGATTGCAATAGCACGTGCGTCCACAAGCACGCCCAAACACAGACAAACAACAGAAGCCAAATAAGCCAGCTTAGTAATGCGATTGATGTTGTTCAGAGCTTTTTGGCAAACCATACACTGTTGTGTATGAGTCGTCCACACGTCAAAAAGCTTTTGCGTGTCTCGCTCTTGGTGGGGAATCTCGTGGTTACATTCTGATACCCAAGGTATATCACCTCCGGCTCTCTCCTCCAGCCATTTACGAAACGCAATGACCATCTTATCTTGGGGATTGGGTGTATAAACAGCATTCAGCCATTTGTCTTTTCCCCGTTTAGCCAAGTTCTTCTGCTGGTAGTGAAGAAGCGCCTGGTCTTGATGCAGGAACAGGGGTGCCAAGACGTGACCCAACCAAACAGGCATAGGTAGAGCAAAGAATGCTATACCTGGCGGGCGCTTCCCTTCCTCATTCTTCACTAACACCTGACATCCAATGTGACGACACCACCCAGGACGAGTAGGGATTGCATACAAAGCAAGGATCATTTGAGTCCCACCCTCGTATGTGGAAGCAATTCTCATGTAACAGGGGGGTTGAAAGTCGTTGATAGTTTGCTTGGCATTTGGGAGAACCGGCGGCTTAACTTCAAAGGAGAAACCTTCTTGTGTAGACATCTCCTTAACCCGAATCATGTCGTAATAGTTGGCATCCTTGTACCTGTTACCTGACATCCCATGGTGGCTGACCGGCACATGAGCAGGATCTGACACATTCTCCATGAAAAAATCCCATCCATATGGTAGGTCGCGCACATACCAAAAAAGCTTCTCTGCTCTGTCTGAATGATTCTCAAGCTCAGAGATAATCCGTGGTGCCTGCAACTGACTTTGGGCCACAGCCTGTGAACCTGACTCTGGCCATACCCACAGCAGACCTTGACGTTCCTGTGTAGGATAAGCAACTGCACATGACTTACTGTCTGCACAATGCTTCGCTTCAGTCTGCTTGTCTTTAGATTGCGGCATGCTGATACATCGCCCTTCGGAGTCAAAGCGCCAAGCGTGGTATGCACACATAAGAGAGCCATCAGACTCAACACGTCCTTCAGAAAGAGGAGCAAGCCTGTGTGGACAAGAATCTTCAAAGCAACGCCATTGACCAGAGCCATCACGCCATAAAACAATATCTTTACCCAATAACTGCATAGCATGTGGGCAAGACGCGTCAAGGAAGTCCACTACTGCTACTGGATACCACTGCTTGCTCCACTGGAATATCCCAACATTTTCTTCTTTAAGTGGCTCAATAGTGTCCCGTGTGTTCTGTTTCAGACTGTTTTCAGTAACCATTGTGATTCCTTTACTTTTTTCTATAAAGGTACTGTAACTAGTCTAACTAGTACTCCAAGGCGTAAATTCGGTTAGGGTGTAAATATAGACTTTTAAGGGGAAGCGTTTGGCAGTATAACCCTATCTAAACTTACGCCGCACTGTACTAGGCGAACGGTTGTCACTCGCTTCTCAAAAGTCAAAATTCAAAGCTATGTCCTCTGAACACGCATTCGCGTTGACTTCGCGGAAGCTGAGCCTGCTTGCATTGAGCGCGGTCGTTGTGTCGAAGCTCAGCTAGTACGTCGAGCGGTTTACATTGAGCGAAGTCGAAATGAGCCGAGACGTCAAAATTCGCTCATTTAAAATTGAAGCACGACCAGGACGCGCTTGTGCTAACTCCTGCCCAGACGCTCTTGTAACAAGTTGCGGAACTGAAGCCTACGCACTGGCTCATGAATCCAGGGGCTTGAATAAAGTTGCTCCGCATTTTTTCTCCATAAATCAATTTAAGTTTAGTACAAGAGTTAACTTCATACCTCCGTTTTTCCTAAATATTAAGCATAATCACTAATTGACAAAAGTAAGATTGTCTTAAAAACTTGCCGATGTAGTCGGGAATACAAGCCCCCACTGATTGAATTCCAAATTCCGAATTATGACTTCTATCTTCAATGTTTGAGCGATCGCGACTCACCAGCTTATGGGTTGGGAATACACTCATCTACCTTGAACCATCGCTTTTTACCACGTGGTAACTTCACTAACACACTACCGGGTTTCCACCAGGGTGAAGGAATAACCAGACCGTTACGACCGTTGGGGAGTTTAACAACTGTACCTGGAACGATAGTCATAAGAGCTTCTGAAAAATAAGAGATATTAAAGCAAATCAAAAAAGTATTCTTTTAGAGCTATATCAATCTCGCTTCTAACTTACAAAAAGGTTGCAGGTATGACTACCCGCAACAGACTTGATTAGAAGTACGGAGAAAATTTTGTTAAGAGAATCTAAAGAATGATCAAAGTCTAGCTAAATCTTTATGTTCGTTTTAATAATTGAAATATTTCTTTACAGATAACGGAATATGAGTAGTGCTTTCCGTTAAACATTAGTCGTGCCACAACGGCACAAACGCTGTAGTATAAGCTTTGATTTGTTGAAAGTAAGCGGTTTGATCGCAATATTACGCGTAATTATGCAAATCAAAGTAGAAAAATTTACTGTCAATAAGCGTTTTCCTTTGACCATTAGTCGTGGTACAACGGCACAAACGACGAATATATGGGTAAGGATTTTGCACGATGGTATCGAAGGCTGGGGGGAAGCATCGCCGTTCAGTGTAGGCACTCATCCGCAATCAACTGAGGTCATAAAAGATGCTTTGCTGCAAGTAGCACCCTCTTTGCAAGCATTCAGTCCAATGCAACGACAAGAAATCGAACAAATATTAAGAAAAGCTTTACTACCCTCATCTGCGATCGCAGCGCTGGATATAGCAATGCACGACTGGTTGGGAAAGCGTGTGGGGCTACCCCTGTGGCAGATTTGGGGACTCAATCGCGATGCCATAGTGCCGACTTCAGTCACAATTGGTATCAATTCGCCAGAAGGGGCAAGGGCGAGGGCGCGAGATTGGCTCGCGTTCACGAATGTCCGTGTTTTCAAGGTAAAGTTAGGTAATCCGGATGGTATTGACGCAGACCGAAAAATGTTAATAGCAGTGCGAGAAGAAGCAGCAGCTAGAGACTTGTACGTTGATGCAAACGGGGGTTGGAGTTTGGAAGATGCTGTATCTATGTGCAATTGGCTTGCCGATATCGGTGTAAAGTATGTAGAACAGCCACTGCCAAAAGGGCAGGAAGAACATTTAGCCGAACTAAAAAGGCTAATTCCTTTACCTATTTTTGTTGATGAAAGTTGCTTCAACAGCTCCAATATTCCCAAATTGGCAAGCTATGTAGATGGGATTAATATCAAACTTATGAAATCAGGGGGTTTAACTGAGGCAATGCGAATGGTACATACAGCACGGGCATATGGGTTGCAAGTGATGTTCGGTTGCTATTCTGACAGTACGCTAGCGAATACAGCAGCAGCACAACTTGCCCCATTAGCTGACTATCTCGACTTGGATAGTCACTTAAATTTAACAGATGACCCTTTTACAGGTGGATACGTGCAGGAGGGGAGAATTTTACCAAACGATTTACCAGGGTTGGGGGTACAGTATAGTGCGTCTGGCGCTTAATCAACGAGTAGCTGTCCTACTACATCAGGAACTTCTGGGACGTCATGGCAAAACTGGGCTGTCAATTTTACGCTACAGTGAAGCCCCAATTGTCGCAGTGATTGACCGCGAATATGCAGGCAAATCTTTAACTGAGTTAACGGGTATCAAGCGTGATGTGCCAATTGTGGCATCAGTTGCAGCAGCGCTGGAATATCAACCTCAGGTTTTGGTTATTGGTATTGCCCCTAAAGGAGGTGTTTTGCCAGATGATTATTGGCATGAACTTAAGAACGCTTTATCAGCGGGAATGTCAATAGTCAACGGTTTGCACACGCCATTGGCAAGTATGCCAGACTTAAAAGCATTACTCAAGCCAGGGCAAGTGATTTGGGATGTACGTAAAGAACCATCTAACTTAGATGTTGCTAGCGCTTTGGCACGTAATCTTGCATGTCAGCGAGTTTTAACTGTGGGTACTGATATGGCAGTCGGTAAAATGTCAACTAGCCTAGAGTTACATTGGGCATCACGCCGGCGGGGTTTGCGTTCTAAATTTATTGCCACAGGTCAAACTGGTTTGATGTTAGAAGGGGATGGTGTGCCATTGGATGCAGTCAGGGTAGACTTTGCCGCTGGTGCTGTGGAACAGGTGGTCATGCGATATGGTAAAAACTACGACATTTTGCATATTGAAGGACAAGGTTCCCTACTGCACCCCGGTTCGACTGCAACGCTACCCTTAATCAGAGGATCGCAACCAACACAGATGATACTCGTTCATCGTGCCGGACAAACTGAGGTGATTAATGGTGTACCGATTCCGCCTTTATCAGAAGTAGTAAAACTTTATGAAACTGTTGCCCGTGCAGGTGGTGCATTTGCATCTGTACCTGTTGTTGGCATATCTTTGAATACAAAAGATTTAGATGAATCACAAGCATTGGATGCTATCGCTCAGACTGAAATAGAAACTGGAATACCCTGTACAGATTCAATACGATTTGGTGCTGATAAATTGTTGAATGCACTGATGCAAGGGTGAAGTCTATCAGGGCGGGGAAAACCCGTCTTTGATGCTTCACCACTTACTACATCAAGCTAGAAGTCAGATGAGCTTTTTTCTCTAGAAACGGTTTCCCTTGCTTGATATAAGCGACAACCTTCACATGGTCCACTGGGGTTGACAGCACAGCGCAGGTAACCAGAACGAGCATTAAATCGGCAGCTGATATCGCCAACAAGGTAACCGACTCCTTCGAGATAATAGCGATCGCTTGTGAGGGCGCTACGTTCTGTGCAATGGCTATCATCGCTGATTCTGCTTTGTTGCACTCGCCCTACAGGATAAATTGTAGCAGCGGCTCGTCTAAACCGTGAACGTGTTCTACCGTGGGTTTTACGCATCAACCACAGGGATAATAGGGACGGTAAGAAACCAATGGCAATAACCAAAAGTATCTCCACTTCAACACCTTCTTTTAATCTCTTTTGTGCGCTGATCGTCTGGTGTTATATCCTCACATTTTAGGGAGAGTACAACCCGTGAGAAATTGCGTGCGGAAGAAACCTAACACTCAAACGAGTGTTGTGTTTGCCGCCACTTTAACCAGCATAACCGTTGTAACCCAAACCGTGGGCTTGGGTTAAAGTAGGTTTAATAAACCTGAATATCGCCTTCAGGTTTTCCTCTCGTTCTCTCATATTTGATCACCGTAGCTGTAATTGTTTTTTGATTTCGCTCATGAATCCACTGATGTTATACAGACGATTTGGACGCACAGAATTAAAAATGCCTGTTTTTTCCTGCGGTGGTATGAGATACCAGTATAAATGGCAGGATGTTTCGCAGTCGCAAATACCCCGTGATAACCAGAAAAATCTAGAAGCAACGATTCGACGGGGAATGGAATTAGGAATTAATCACATTGAAACTGCCCGTGGTTATGGTAGTTCGGAAATGCAGTTAGGGAAAATTTTACCAACGTTTCCTCGTGAGCAGTTAATTGTTCAAACAAAAGTTAATCCTGCAGCAGATCCGAAAGAATTTCAGCGTAACTTTGAAACTTCACTACGAAATCTTCGGTTAGATTATGTTGACTTGCTAGGAATACATGGTATCAATCATCCTGAGTCATTTAACAATAGCATTCGTCCTGGTGGCTGTTTGGATGTTGCAAAAAAACTTCAAGCACAAGGAAAAGTTAGGTTTATCGGCTTTTCCACACATGGTTCAACAGATACTATTATTCAAACCATTCAGACTAATCAATTTGATTATGTCAACTTGCATTGGTATTACATCAATCAACTGAATTGGGCTGCTATTGAAGCAGCAAATAGCCACGATATGGGTGTATTTATTATTAGCCCATCTGATAAAGGAGGGATGTTATATAAACCACCACAAAAATTAATTAATCTTTGCACTCCTTTGAGTCCGATGGTTTTTAATGATTTGTTTTGTCTAAGTCACCCTCAGGTACATACTTTGAGTCTGGGGGCTGCAAAACCACAAGATTTTGATGAACATCTGAAAACTTTAGATTTGCTGGAGAATGCATCTGAAATTTTGTCACCAATTTTGGCACGTCTAGAGGAAGAAGCTATTGCTACCTTGGGTGAAGAGTGGGTGAAAACTTGGCACGTCAATTTACCCACTTTTGAGGAAACACCAGATCAGATGAATATTCCAGTGATTTTATGGTTAAGAAATTTGGCGATCGCCTACGACTTACTGGAGTATGCCAAAATGCGTTACAACCTGCTTGGCAATGCGAGTCATTGGTTTCCTGGTAACAAAGCAGAGGAAATACATAAGCTAGATTTGCGACAATGTCTTAGCCGTAGTCCTCATGCTGACAAAATTCCTCGCCTTCTTGCACAAGCACATCAGATGTTGGCAGGTGAAGCAGTGCAGCGGTTATCGCAAAGTTAAACAGACAAAAAGTACTTTTGGACACAAGCACCAGTATTTATAATGTTAAAAGCATTTTTTAAAACTATGAAAAATCAGTATTAACAATTGATACGTGTTTGGGTCTACTTATGGTTAGAATTGAAAATCGATATAGTTTTTAGTCTCAATTTTCAAAAAACAACAACTAAAGATAACATTTTCTACCACAGTCACTATTATGCCTATTGCTCGTCGTCATTTCTTAGTTTTACTCGGGGCTAGTGCGGGTGCATTTGCTTTAGATTCTTGTGCTTCGGCACAGAATCTGCAAAGCCAAAACAAAATAAGTCCAAATACAAACAATCCAAGTCCAAGCAACACAGGGGCTATCCAATTACCACCGTTACCCTATGCCTACGAGGCGCTTGAACCACACATAGACGCCGAAACAATGCGATTTCATCATGATAAACACCATGCGACTTACGTAAAAAACTTAAACGCAGCATTAGACAAACATCCAGAACTCAAGAATCAAACTGTTGAACAGATGTTGCGTAACCTTAACAGTGTGCCAGAAGATATTCGTAAAACGGTACGCAATAATGGTGGTGGTCATGTGAACCACTCAATGTTTTGGAGAATCATGAAGCAAAACGGTGGTGGAGAACCTAGAGGATCGATTGCAGACGCGATCAAACAAAACTTCGGCAATTTTGCAGCCTTCAAAAATCAGTTTAACGAAGCTGGTACAGGTCGTTTTGGAAGTGGATGGGTTTGGCTAGTCCGCACCAAAGATGGAAAGCTTGCAGTCACAACCACAGCCAATCAGGACAGTCCTTTAAGTAAAGGTAGCTATCCAATTATGGGTAATGACGTGTGGGAACACGCATATTACCTCAAGTACAAGAACAGCCGCGCTGATTACTTGACTGCTTGGTGGAACGTCCTGAACTGGGATGAGATCAATAAACGGTTAGTAGAGGGAGGTAAAGGGGCGTGACAAGGGGACAATAGGAGAGAGGGAAATTTTTCGGCGTTGCCAAATCAAGAAATTTCAAAATTCCCATTGATGTAGAGACGTTGCATGCAACGTCTCTACACGGATTAACTCTCGCCTTCTCTGACTGCCTCACTGTTGCAATCGTCCCATCTCCTCCTATAGTGGTTTTTGAGTAGGAACACCAGCAGGACGGGGAAAATGAACTGGTGTAGTTGCTACCTTCCGTAAGTAAAGACAGTGACGAATGCTTTCACTTAAGGGAGTTGTAAATTTGTCAACTAATTCAATAACACCCCCCAATTGGTCAACAGCATTTTCTAAAGCTTTCGTTTCTTGTTCTGTCCAATTTCCTCGGTAGATAACAGCTAAACCACCCTGCTTAAGTAATGGCAGGGCATATTCAGCACACACAGAAGCTGTCCCTACAGCGCGAACTAGGGCGACATCATAATTTTGTCGGTGCTGGGCTTGTTGACCGACTTCTTCAGCTCTACCAGTCAAAGTTATAACGTTGGTCAAATCAAGCGCAGCCCTTGTTTCTTCAAGAAACACAATCTTTTTTCGAGTAGAATCAAGTAAAATTACAGTACTATTAGCTACAGCCATAGCAACTGGAAATCCCGGAAAACCCGCACCCGTACCGATGTCAATAACAGATAGGGGAGTAGAGGAAGTGGGGGAAGATAGGGAGGTGTTTTCTCCCTCTACTCCGCCAACTCCTCCATCTTTGAGAATGGGCGCTATTCCTCGCAGAGAATCCCAAAGATGCTTTTCCCAAAATTCTTGGGCGTCGGTAATGCGAGTCAGGTTGAATTGGTTGTTACCCTGTAATATGAATTCGTAAAGTTGTTGGAATTGCACTTGCTGTTGGACAGTAGGAGTCCATTGGAGAGTTTCCTGCCAAATATTTGCCATATCCGGCAAAGAAGGCAATTTTAAGTTGTTCACAGTAACACAAATAGCTTTGAATTATATCCCAAGTTTTGTTTGTTTATTGTTAGAGTCATTTCATTGAGTGTAGGGTATAGGGTAACAATGCCCACTTTATTTATAAAACTGTAAGTTTTTCCTATGTTGAGGCTGTATCACGATCCCATTTCTCCAAATTCGCGCCGTGTCTGGATTACTCTGTTGGAGAAAGAACTTGAGTTTGAGTTGGTGGAGGTGAAACTGAATGGCGAACAGTTTCAACCAGAATTTCTGGCGCTTAATCCCTTCCACCATATTCCAGTTTTAGTAGACGACGGCTTTAATATAGTGGAATCTCTGGCAATTTTAGATTATTTAGAGGCAAAGTACCCCAAGCCTGCGATGTTGCCAACTGATGCGAAGGATTTGGCGATCGCCCGAATGGTACAACTCGTTACCGCGAATGAGTTGTTCCCTGCTATATCTCCACTGTTTCCGGTGATATTAGGCTTAGGAGAAGGAAATCCTGAAAAAATCGAAAAGGCAAAGCAGAAAGTCTCAACGGTACTGAAGTTTTTTGAGAATCTATTAGATGAACGCCCTTACTTTGGCAGTCAAAACCTAACTTTAGCCGAGGTTGTGGCTGGAACTGTAGTACCCTGGTTGCCGAGAGGGGGTGTGTCCTTGAGTGATTATCCAAAATTAAGTGCTTGGTGCGGTCGCTTGATGGCACGTCCGGCGTGGCAAACTACTGAGGCTACACCCGAGATGATCGAAGCGTTTAAGTCTCGCATCGCGGCAAGAATGGGGCAGACACCTACAAACTAGTATAAAATTGCATTCGTTACCCGATGACTGTTACGGTTCTCCAATCTTGTGGGATGGGATTAGCGCCTATCCTATATCGTGCAAGGTTAGAAGCTTACCCCACAAGATTTGTCGCTATATACAAGAGGTTTAGTTTTTTAGAAAACTAAACCTCTTGTATAAATTAAATTTTTGCCCATTTTTATTAACTTGAGATGAAAGTCTAAAAATGGCATAGTATCTGTAAATTTTTTTAACCAAGAAGTTCTCTGAAAACGATTTGGAGGATTTAACTTTGCAGTCCGGAGATAAAAATGATTTAATACAATTCTTGCCAAAATACTCTTAATGAGTATGGTGATTCTACAGAAACAGTCTTGAACTATAAACAGTCTACTTTTTGTCAAGACTAATACTAAATTTAGCATTCCTTGACCATGAAACAACCTACGACTATTACAACTGCAATATTTGCTACTTGTGCTATCCTGCTAACAGCCTGCGGCGGTGGCACTAACAGTAGTTCAAATACTGGAACGAATTCCACCCCAAATTCTGCGACTGACGCCGCCGCAACAACTACATCTGGTTCTATTCCCGTGGGTATTGCTTTCGCACAAACCAGCAACGTGGCGTTACTCGGTCAAGAAGGAGTCGCCGGGGCAAAGATTGCTGAAAAGTATTTTAATGATAAAGGTGGTGTGAATGGCACTCCGATTAAATTAGTGCTTCAAGACGCGGGTGGTGATGAAGCCGGAGCAATTAACGCTTTTCAAAGTTTAATTAATAAAGATAAAGTTGTTGGTATTGTTGGTCCAACTTTATCACAGCAAGCTTTTAGTGCGGATCCCATTGCCGAAAGAGCAAAAGTTCCTGTGATTGGCGCATCTAATACCGCTAAAGGAGTTCCAGAGATTGGAGATTACGTTGCGCGTGTTTCTGCACCCATTTCTACCGTTGCACCTCTTTCAGTGAAAGCTGCACTCAAGCAAAATCCTAACATTAAAAAAGTAGCGGTTTTTTTCGCTCAAAATGATGTTTACAGTAAGTCGGAAACAGAAATTTTTCAGAAGACAATCAAAGAGCAGGGGCTGGAAATAGTCACAGTACAAAAGTTCCAAACAAGTGACACTGACTTTCAGTCTCAAGCTACGAATGCTCTGAATTTAAAACCAGATTTGATCGTGATTTCTGGCTTAGCTGCTGATGGTGGTAACTTAGTGCGACAACTACGGGAACTTGGTTACAAAAGCTTAATTGTTGCGGGAAATGGTTTGAACACAGCAAAAGTTTTCGCAGTTTGTCAGCAAGCGTGCGATGGAGTGATTATTGCTCAAGCTTACAGTCCACAGCAACCAGGAGAAGTTAACAAGGACTTTCGCGCTGCATATGTAAAACAATTTAACGAAGAACCACCTCAGTTTAGTGGTCAAGCTTTTGCTGCTGTACAAGTGTATGTAGAAGCATTGAAAGCTTTGGATAAAAAGTCCAAAATTAGTACAATGCCTCTTAATCAGTTACGTACAGAATTGAACAAGCAGCTTTTAGGAGGAAAGTATGAAACTCCTTTGGGTGAGATTGCTTTTACAGCTGTAGGCGATGTTATTCAAAAAGAATTTTATGTGTCAAAAATTCAGGTAGATCCAAACACTAAGAAAACTAATTTTACAATATTAAAATAGTTGCAACATGAATATATCTATAATTTTGCAACACTTTTTGAATGGGTTATCTATTGGCAGTGTCTATGCTATCTTTGCCTTGGGATATACCCTTGTTTACTCTATTTTGGGCATCATTAATTTGGCTCATGGTGCGGTTTTTACTCTGGGTGCATATTTTACATACACACTCATGGGTGGTGCTTTTGGATTTAATGGTGTGCTAGCTAATGCATCGCTACCTATACAATTACCATTTGCTGTTGCCTTGATTTTGGGAAGTACCATAGCAGGGTTAGTTGGGGTTTTTATTGAACGCATTGCCTTTCTACCTTTACGACAGCGCGGTTCTGATTCATTGTTAACCGTTGTCTCTAGTTTGGGTGTAGGAGTCGTGATTGTTAACTTGCTCCAGTATCTCGTAGGAGCAGAAAGTTACACATTTCCTGCCAATACTTACGGTAGTTTGCCATCATCTATTAACTTTGGAACTCCAGGGAATCCCATTCCGATTCGTACTGTTCAAATAGTGATTTTTGCGATATCAGTCGTGGTTGTCGCAATGCTGACTTGCTTTATTAATTATACAAAGCATGGTAAAGCGATGCAGGCGATCGCAGAAGATCCAATAACAGCAAGTTTGTTAGGAATTAATAGCGATCGCTATATTGTGCTGACATTTTTTATCAGTAGTTTTCTAGCAGGAGTGGCGGGAACTTTAGTTGCTTCTAGTGTCAGCATTCCTGGACCATATTTTGGCCTTAGTTTTGGGTTGAGGGGTTTATCGATCATTGTATTAGGTGGTTTGGGCAGTATTCCCGGTGCTGTTGTAGGAGGTTTGGTTATTGGACTAGTAGAGGCTTTTGTCCCAGGTGAATATTCAGGCTACAAAGATGCTGTTGCTTTTGGCATCCTGTTTATTATGTTATTAGTTCGACCTCAAGGTTTACTTGGGCGTCGGTTTGTTCAGAAAGTTTAAAAGCGGATTGGTGATTCAATGATTATCGACCCAGAGAAAGTTCCTACTGAAAGACGCTCGAATTACCCCGATGAGTTCAAGCCAATGGTTGCGGGACGAATTCGACAACGCTTAGGCAACTTTGCAGGACTAAAAAACTTTGGAGTGAATCTTGTGAAGTTAGAGCCTGGAAGCTGTTCTGCTTTGCGACATTGGCATTCACATCAAGATGAATTCATATATGTTTTAGAGGGTGAGATAACTTTAATAACAGATGCAGGTGCTGAAATTCTCAAACCAGGAATGGCGGCGGGATTTCCAGCCAATGAAGCTAATGGACATCATTTAGTTAATCGCTCATCGGTGGTTGCAGTTTATCTGGAAGTAGGCGATCGCACTCTCTATGACGAAGCGACTTATCCTGATCATGATTTGATGACACAAGCAAGTCCTGATGGTAAGTTCAGCGGATTTATCTACAAAGATGGAACACCCTACTAATACCAATTCTCCATGAAGATGCACTTAAGATTTCTTAAACGAACCGCCAAGACGCCAAGAACGCCAAGAGTGGAAGAGGTAAGTATTTAGTGCAAGTTTACAGAGAATTGGTATAAAGCTTAGTCAAAACTCTTGGTCAAAACTTTTGGTCAAAACTTTCAAAAATGGCTGAATTTATTGCTACTTATGGTTCTCTTATCGTCTCTATGGTACTAGGGGCGTTGCTGGGGCTGTCGTTATACTTGCCACTCATGGCTGGACAGTTATCTTTGGCAAGCCCTGGCTTTTATGCTTTGGGTGGTTATATTGCTGCGATTCTCTCCACAACCGTTTTCTCTTCCACAACTGGTTCATTCCCGATTCCACTGTTACTGCTGGAGATGTTGATTGCTGCAATCATTTCTGGTTTACTGGGTGTAGCGGTGGGAATTCCGGCGTTGCGGTTGCGGGGGATTTATTTGGCGATCGCCACCATTGCTTTTGTAGAAGTTCTGCGAGTCATATCCCTAAATTTGGATATTACAGGTGGTGCTGTCGGCATTTTCGGTATCCCTCAACCTTTTCAAACACCAATCGAATATTTATGGATTGTCCTACCATTGCTGTTCATCAGCATTGCATTCATTTACCGTTTAGAACGCATCCGAGTCGGAAGAGCATTCATCGCTATCCGTGAGGATGAATTGGCTGCTGGTGCGATGGGAGTTAATGCAACTTACTATAAAGTTTTGGCGTTTACCTCAGGATGTATTCTGGCTGGAATGGTTGGTGCAGTTAGCGCCCATTTTCTCAACACCTGGAATGCACGTCAAGGAACCTTTGATGCTAGTATTATCTACTTAACTTTTGTGTTAATTGGTGGTTCCAGAACTTTCTTAGGTCCAGTTGTTGGAGGTATGGTATTTACAGCTTTGCCAGAAGTGCTGAGATCAATATCCGATACAAGCGGTTTACCTTCTTGGTTTGCGCAATTTCTACGAGATGGTAGATTAATTATCTTTGGATTACTTATAGTGATTGGTACAATATTTTTCCCCCAAGGTCTTGTCACTCCAGATTTTTTGAAAAAATGGAGAAAGCGCAGTAATAGTCTCTTTAAATAAATACAATGATTCAAGAAAATTTCACGACAAGTCAGTTAGGATTACCAATATTAGAGGTTAAAAATCTCACTCGCCGCTTTGGGGGATTAGTGGCGGTAAATGATGTCTCTTTTACAATAACCCAGTATGAAATATTTGGACTCATTGGTCCAAATGGGGCTGGCAAGACAACTCTGTTTAATTTGATGACAGGCTTTATCACACCTTCTAGTGGACAATTACTTTATCAAGGTGCCGATTTTTCTCAATTACATCCTCATCAAATTGCAAGTTTAGGTATTGGACGAACATTCCAAAATATTCGCTTATTTGCTGAACTATCTGCATTAGAAAATGTGAGAATTGCGCGTGATTGCCGTATCAGAACTAATACGTTCAAAGGTATTTTAGGACTGCCACCTGCTCCTAGAGAAGAAAAAAAAAGTAAGCAAAAAGCTTTAGAATTACTAGAGCTTGTTGGTTTAGGTGAACGTCAGGACGAAAAGGCTAAAAATTTTTCCTATGGCGACCAAAGACGACTAGAAATTGCCCGTGCTCTTGCCTTAGAACCACAAATATTACTGTTAGACGAACCAGCAGCAGGTATGAACCCCAATGAAAAGCAACAACTAAGTAAATTTATCCGTCATCTCCGTGACAGATTCAACTTGACGATAATTCTTATTGAGCATCATGTCCCCTTAGTTATGGGTTTGTGTGACCGTATTGCTGTCTTAGATTTTGGTCAGTTGATAGCTTTGGGGGAACCATCTGTTGTCAGAAGTAACCAAGCTGTGATTGAAGCGTATTTAGGTAATGATTAAGGATATGAAATCAGGGAACGCTTAACAGTGAACAGTGAACAGTAAACAGGGAACAGGGAACAGGGAACAAGGGGTGGACGAGTCCGTTTCCTACCAGATAACTGATAACTGATAACTAATAATTGACAACTACATAATATGTAAACAAATGAATACAGATATATTAAATGAGAAACAGGTTTTAAAGATATTAGAAATAAAAGCTCTTTATGTTAACTATGGGGGCATTGAAGCTCTACAAAATATTAATTTATTTGTGAACAATGGTGAGGTAGTTACCCTAATAGGTGCTAATGGTGCTGGCAAAACAACAACTCTCCGCGCTATCTCCAAAATAATTAATCCTCGCCACGGCACAATTATGTACAACGGACGTAATATTACCCGCCGACAACCTCATGAAGTTGTACAATTAGGTATTGCCCACTGTCCTGAAGGAAGAAGAATATTAGCTCGCCAAACAGTTTTAGATAATTTACTTTTGGGTGCTTATATTCGCTCTAATCAAACAGAGATCAGAAATCATATTCAGCAACAATTTGATATGTTCCCGCGTTTAGCACAAAGACGTAGTCAACTTGCAGGAACTCTCAGTGGCGGTGAACAACAAATGTTAGCCATAGCCCGTGCTTTAATGAGTAAACCTAAACTTTTGCTCTTAGATGAGCCTAGCTTAGGTTTAGCACCGACAATTGTTCGTGAAATTTTTAGTATTATTCAGAATCTGCGTGCAACAGGCGTTACTATTCTTCTAGTTGAACAAAACGCCAACCTTGCTTTACAAATTGCAGACCGTGGTTACGTATTAGAAGCTGGTTGTATGACCCTATCAGGTGTAGCATCGGAATTAATCACTGATGAGCGAGTGAAAAAGGCTTATTTGGGTTGATGAAGTTGAGAACCCTCTGGTGTTACTCTCCGAAAATAAAAATTTCGAGAGAGACTTTTTATCCATCTGGAATATAACGCTTAAACTCATTCATAATGTCAACCAGATGTAAAAAGCTTCACATCAAATCAAAAATCGTGAAAATGCCAAAAGGGTGTTAAATGTTAACTTTTATTCTTAGTCACCGACGAATATTTCTCTACGGTAGCCTTGCAGGACTATTACTACGACTATTTTTCGTTATCTGGTTTCATACAACTAATGACGATACCGTTATTTATGCTGATATTGCTAAAACTTGGTTAACATCCGGTGTCTACGGAACCCAGGAAGATGATAAATTGATTCCTACCTATGTTAGATTACCTGGATACCCTGCATTCCTGGCTGCTATTTTTGCCATCTTTGGAAATGACCATTATCTGCCAGTTCTACTAATTCAAACTGTGGTGGATCTGGGTTGCTGTTTGCTTGTAGGGGCGATCGCACTGGAAATATTTGGAGAAGGCGCGGCTATTGGGGCATTTTTAGTCTCAGTGTTGTGTCCATTCACCGCGAACTACTGTGCTATAGCATTATCAGAAACACTATCTATCTTCTTTAGTGCACTTGCACTTTGGCTAGCGGTGAAAGGAACCAAAGCACTGAAGCAACCCAAAGATTGGGGTGCTAAGTGGTGGGCTATGTGTGGGCTAGCCATTGGTGCGGCGACGTTCCTCAGACCAGATGGTGTTATTCTGCTGATGGCAGTATGTATTTTTTTACTTTTGAAACTAGCTCAGTTTCGGCACAAAAAAAATATCATATTTGCTGGTGCGCTGACAGTAGCGATGGTGTTGGCAATGCTAACGCCCTGGACATTGCGTAATTTGTTTGTTTTCCATGAATTTCAACCGCTTGCGCCACGTTATGCGAATGCACCTGATGAATATGCTCCCACAGGCTTTTACCAATGGGCTAAAACATGGATGGTTGATACTGCTTCGGTGGAAGATATTTACTGGAAAGTTTCAGCAGATTCTTTGGGTGAAATAGTTGATTTAAATGATCTTCCTTACTCGGAGTTTTATAATACTGCGGAACGTGAGAAAACTGTGGCACTGTTCAGTAAACTGAATCAGACTAGGTTGCTCACTCCACAATTAGATGCACAGTTTGCCTCTCTAGCACAAGCACGCATTGCAAAAGCACCCCTGAGATACTACTTATATCTTCCTGTTCTGCGAATTGCAGATATGTGGCTTCGCCCGCGTACAGAATATTTAGATGTTGATCTACACTGGTGGAAATTTGAGGATCCTGTTGAAGATTCCTTTAGCGTTGCTTACGCTCTACTAAATTTCTTACTAGTTTTGATTGCAGTATTGGGGATGTGGAAATTCCGACAGTTTCCGTGTACCGGACTATTGATTGCGTTTATTATCATTCGTTCAGTGCTTCTAGGAATACTACGCGAGAATCCTGAACCCCGTTTTATACTGGAGTGCTTCCCTGTAATTCTTGTGTTCGATGGTATTATGTTCTACACATTTTGGCAAATATATAAACAAAAAAGCAGGAATAAACGTAATTAATTCCCCCTACACCCCTATTCTCTCACTCCCGTGATCCCCTAATTCTTGAGTTTAGAGATAATAGAACTGACGATTACAGATTATGATAAAGAATTTTATATGGAAAGACGAAGTTTTCTCAAACAAATGACTCTATTTTCTCTTTCTGGATTTTCTATTAACTTTAGTGATAAAGTGAGTAGAAAATTTCTCAAAGCAGAATCTAAAGATGTGGTCAATAAAGCAAAAATCTTTGAACATGGTAAGTATACAGTTTGGAAATTGGTAGATAGACCTGGATTTTTTTTCAAATCAGGAATGGCAATTGATGCTGATGGCGCACCGAACGCTTACCATCCCCAAGATGTCGGTATAGATAATTTAAAACATGCTGGAAAACCTGGCAATTGGTGGGCACTTGTTACAGATAAAGGTATACCAAATGGCAATCCGATTATTCAAGGAACTGATGATCCATATCCAGGCTATTACATCTCTACCACAGCGCTTTGTGATGAAACCAAAGAAATAACCAATCCAAAACGGTACGTTGATTCTAGAGAAATTCCCTATATAGTCCTTCCAGAGAACAATAATGAAGAATTTTTAAAGAAGACAAACATTAAACTCGGAGATTTTGCTGTTATTTACAACGGAAACAATGGTAAGTTTGCCTTTGCTATCTTTGCTGATACAAGTCTGTACTTCGCTGGTGATATTGAAGAATATAGGTTTGGTGAAGGTTCAATAGCCCTTGCTAAGGCGCTAGGTATTTCCTTAAATCCTAAAAATGGTGGCGTTAAAAATAACATAATATACACTATCTTTCCTGGCTCAGGAAACGGTAAGCCTAGATCCATTAGAGAAATCAACACACAGGGGGCAAAGTATTTTCAGCAGTGGGGCGGAGTGGCTCAAATTCAGACTTGCTTGATTTCAATCCCTGATAAAGATTCATAGAAATTACCGAGCCTAGGGTTGGGCAAACCCTCTGGGCGCTCAGACAGCGAGCAGCGAACAGTCCTTGTTTCCCTCTGGAAGAAACAAGGACTCCGAATGAGGGCTTTCCCGCTCTCGGGAGCGACTGCGTATCTCCTCCACGCCTAAGCGATCCAGAGCGGAGGGAGACCCTCCTGCAGCGCTGTCTCACCAGTCGCCTGACGCCACATTCTTCAACGGGGGGAACCCCCCGAAGCTTTGAGTCTTCTGCAAAGACGCTGCGCGAACGGAGGAAACCTCCGCTCAAACTTCTCTCCGCACAGAAGTGACTCCGGAGGGAGACCCTCCCGCAGCGCGCTTACTCACCGTAAGGCGTGCCGGAGCGCCATAGGGCTTTCCTTCGGGTAGGATGTAGCGTTTTCAAGGGCAGAAGTAAGTGGCCTGCTGGCTCGGTTTTTTGCAGTCGATCCACTTAATCATTACTGTTTTTTTTGTCACAATATTGCCATTTTATTGACATTCTCCCGCCACACAAACCGATTAAACTTCTTGGTTGGTGTATAGAAAACACTATGTTTTTTCACTAATGTCTTTCCAGTATCAGACAAGAAGCAGTTTGTAGCGCTTTTTATTACTTACTTCAAAATCAAGAAAAATCGTATGTCAAAAAAATTAAATCATCCAGTATTTTATGATCCAAATAATCGTCGCTGGCGGCGGTTCAAACATACAGTACAGGTCTTAGCTGTTGGACTGACAATCATGTTTAGCGCCTTTATTGCTAGCATGATTATCCAACCGGATTTGCCAGAACTAAATTTGTCGCCTGTAAATAAACTTCTACAAGTTCATCAAATTTTTTCGCGCCATAAGTTACAAAATTCACAACACCAAGACGGTCTTTCTTCACAGTTAAAGTTAAACAATTCTCCTGGTAATACTAGTAATACACAATCGTCTATAGTTGCTTCTACTCAAGTCACAAAACCTAAAAAATCTGAGATCATTGGCTTTTACGTTAACTGGGATGACAACAGTTTTACCTCACTCAAGCAGAATATCTCAAAGCTGGATAAGCTGATGCCTGAATGGCTGCACCTTAAGACAGCTGATGGCACGATTTCTATTGATGATGAAGTAAAACAAAAAAAGGCGCTGACTTATATACGTAAGCATCGCCCTGAACTACCCATCATGCCACTGATTAACAACTTTGATAACGAAACTCAAAGTTGGAATTCTGATAAGCTTGCACAAATGTTGAATGAGCCGACGGCGCGTACACGTGTTATTCAGAACCTGCTGAATTTTGTCCGCAGTAACGGTTTTGCTGGGATCAATATTGACCTTGAAAATCTCCCCTCTTCCAGCCAGCAAAACCTGATAGCTTTCATGCGCGAATTGTACGCACAGTTTCATCCCCTTGGCTTGGAAGTTTCCCAGTCAGTGCCTTTGGATGATTCTGAGTTTAACTACCGCACCTTAGCCCAGTTCAATGATTATCTCATTTTAATGGCTTACGACGAACACGAGACCAGCAGTGAAGCGGGTCCTGTGGCTTCCCAGAAGTGGTACGCAGAACACGTGCGGCGGCGCTTCGCTGAGTTACCACCTGATAAATATGTGATTGCTATTGGTGGCTACGGCTATGACTGGAAAGCGAATACTCATTCAGGTACAGAGGTTTCTTTCCAAGAAGCGCTGAAAACAGCACAGGAATCTGAAGGGCAAATTAGGCTTGACCCAGATGCACTTAACGTCACCTATGATTATTACGACGATAAAGATCAGTTGCATCACGTCTGGTTTCTTGATGCGATTACAGCTTTCAATGAACTCATAGAAGGACAAAGTGATGGTGCACGAGGATTTGCATTATGGCGACTAGGTCAAGAAGACCCCTCAATTTGGCAAGTTTTTGACAAGCGTACACAGCTTGACAAAAATACAGCTAAGATGCTAGAAGTACTCCACTACGGTTTCGATGTTGACTATGAGGGACGGGGCGAAGTACTGAAGGTGACAGCAACCCCCCGTGACGGAAAACGAAAAATTACATACGACCAGAAGTCCGGTTTAGTTATTGGTGAACGTCTCATTTCCTATCCATCGCCTTATGTGATCAATCGTTGGGGGGGAGATAGCAAAAAGAAGATTGCACTCACTTTTGACGATGGACCTGATCCAGATTACACACCAGATATATTAGATGTGCTGCACCGCTACCATGCACCAGCGACTTTCTTTGTTATCGGTATGCATGGTAACAGCAACCCAGATTTGCTAGAGCAAATTATCAGCGAAGGTCATGAAATAGGCAATCATACCTTTACACACCCGAACATAGCCTTGGTTTCTCACAAGCAGCTGAAGTTGGAACTCAACGCCACTGAACGCCTTTTAGAGGGTCAACTGGGACTGCGATCGCTGCTGTTTCGACCCCCCTATGCCGAAGATGTTGAACCAGAAACGCCAGAGCAAGTCGCTCCTCTGAAGTACACTGGTAATCTTGGTTACTACACTATTGGTATGCAAATTGACCCAAGTGATTGGCGTCGCCCTGGTGTGGACAAGATTGTCAAAGAAACAATTGATCAGGCGGTGAGTGGTGAAGGTAACGTCGTCTTATTGCATGACAGTGGTGGCGATCGCTCTCAAACTGTGGAAGCACTCCCCCAAATTATTGAAGGCTTGCGCTCTCACGGCTTTGAACTGGTGACGGTTTCTAATCTCATTGGTTTATCACCAGCTCAAGTTATGCCGCCAATTTCTCAGAACCAACAGATGATGGCGAAGTTTGACAGTACAGGGTTTGTCCTGATTAACTGGTTTAACACACTCATCTACTATCTGTTTGTCATTGGCATTGGACTGTCGATTATGCGGTTGCTGTTTGTTGTCGCTTTAGCTCTCTACAAGTGGTCTCGCGGACGTCGCATCCAATTCAAATATTTGTCCAATAATCAGCCCTCTGTGTGTGTGGTGGTACCCGCCTTCAACGAAGAGAAGGTGATTAGTAGAACTATTGATTCACTGCTACGCTCCCGTTACCCGAACTTCAACATTATTGTCGTGGATGATGGCTCAACTGATGGTACTTACCAGTGCGCACTCGAAGCTTTTGGCCAAGAATCACGTGTGCGCATTTTTACAAAGGCTAATGGTGGCAAGGCGCAGGCAATCAACTATGGTATCAGACAAAGCAACGCTGAAATTATCGTCAGTTTAGATGCTGATACCATCCTGCGTCCCAACGCTATTAGCAAGATGGTGCGCCACTTTGCCGATCCTCACGTGGGAGCGATCGCAGGTAATGCCAAAGTTGGCAACCGCATTAATATTCTCACCTATTGGCAAGCAGTGGAATACATCACTAGCCAAAATCTGGAACGTCGCGCCTTTGGTTTGCTCAACTGTATCTGTGTTGTGCCAGGAGCAATTGGTGCATGGCGGCGAGAACTGATCATACAAGCAGGTGGATATACTAACGATACCCTAGCGGAAGACGCTGATCTGACGCTGACAATTTTGCGGATGGGCTACAAGATAGACTACGAGGAAAATGCGATCGCCCTAACAGAAGCACCTGATACTGTACGCGGTTTCGTGAAGCAGAGATTTCGCTGGATGTTCGGTACTTTACAAGCAACTTGGAAACATCGTGACACCTTATTTCGTCGCAACTATGGTGCAATAGGATTGTTTGCGATTCCTAATGTATTTGTCTTTCAAATCTGTTTTCCCCTGATCTCTCCATTGATGGATCTTGTGATGCTGGAGTCAATAGCTTGGGCTATATGGCAAAAACATCAGCAACCTGTGGGGTATTCCTCCAATGGACTAGAACACGTCATCTTGTACTACGTGCTATTTTTGGCTGTCGATTTTCTTGCTGCCTTCGTTGGCTTTATGCTGGAACGTAAAGAAGATTGGAAGTTACTTGTTTGGTTACTACCGCAGCGCTTCTTCTACCGACAGTTAATGTATTACGTGGCGATTAAGTCTATTATCACTGCGATTAAGGGTCAAATAGTTGGTTGGGGAAAATTAGAGCGCAAGGCGACTGTGAGTTGAGTTGCTTGGTATCTTTGGGAACTGATGATATATCTTAACTAATCTTCCAGCAAGTCAAATGTAAAAAGCCTCTCCAATGCCACCAAAAAGCGTTCTAAAGAGTGATCGCTTTCGGCTTGTTGTGTTTCTAAAATACCAAAGACAGGAATAAATAGACCTCTCCAGAAATTAAGTATTAACCCAGACAGCACAAGGGTTTAAGATTAGTTTTTGGAGATGTCTAATAACTGGAGTTTAGACTAAGGCATGGAAAATGACCCAGCAATGGTGGGTTAAAGAGATCATGACTAAAGATCAGAAAAATGCCCGAACTAAGCCGACTTAGTAGTTTGTTTGCGAGGCTTAGAAATGCGTTTTCTAACAACAGGATAGTTAATTCTACGCTGGCGTTGCTGCCCGGTTTTCCAGCCAGGTGATTTTCCCCGAGGTTTTGGAGGTGATGCTGGTGTTCCAATCGCCATCAAAACTCCTCCCATAGCTTGGGCAACCCTTCCAGGGGTCAACTTATCGACTGACTTTTGCCACGGTAAAGGGTTATCTGAGACAATATCACGAGCTAACCATACTTCCCAAGTTATTATCGGCATGAGATCACTCCACCGTTCGCATTGCTTTGGTGTAGCAATTTTAGGCAGTGTCCAATGCAGGCGTTGTTTGAGAAATCGATACCAATGCTCACGGGGTCTAACACGTGAAAAAATCAGGCAGCCTTTGTTTGATTGATCTGTCGGCGTAGTCGGGTACTCGTTGTAATAAGGCTGCCTGATTTTTTAGGGGACAATGCGTCAACAGCAAAACGTCTTAAATAAAGTCGCCAGACTTCATCTATAGGTGGCATTTGTTCTCCACAAAAAGCTAACCACAAAGGTTTCGCCACCCGTATTGAACCATCTTCTTTTAATCGTTCAACTAAAATCAGTGAGATTGCATGTTGTGCAGCATTTCTAAAATGCAAATCATCCCACAGGCGAATTCGCAGCAAACCTAATTTTGAATCATTGATTTCAAGGATTTGAACTGGCTCAATCCAAGTTCCAGGTTCGTTTAGCTTAAACTTGCTTCCATGAACACGGGGTCTTCCCTTACCCGAATACACTGGGGGCTTACTCCATAAACATAAGTTTGAGCGTAAACGCATTAATTTATCTGCATTTATACCAGCCGTTTTTAACACAAATGGGGCGCATCCATACTCACTGTCCCACAAAGAAATCGGTCTTGATGGCAAGAACTTACATACTTGTCTTAGTTGCCACACCGCTTTACTGATAGGACTTTCCCAAGATGTAATTCTCTCGTGCCTTAATGGCATTGCCCAACTACCTTGGTTTTCTGGTATCCAAGCAATGGTACTATAGCCTTGACCCGAGGTAATTGGCTTGTTTGCTGGTATCCCACCAATGAGCGTGATGTTCCATTGTCCGCTCTTTTAGTGTGACTGCATTTGGTCTTGACCAAGCTGTATGGTCTCCTGCTAGTACAATTCGACCTGATGTGGGCATTTGTTGTATGTAGAGTTTCATCAACTTTTGACGTTGAGGTCTTGTATCCTGTAATGCTTCATAGATACTTGGCCACTTCCGGCGAAATATTGGGCATTGGGACAGATCTGCAAGGCAATAAGCTTTGCGTGTAAGCATTACAGCATCGGTTAGTTCAAATGTCGCATCGTGTGCTCGGCACAAATTGTTGTAAACATCTTGACGGAAGACCTTTAATCTGGCAAAAACATCCATAGTGGTTGATGTGAGTTGGTAGTGCTTCTCTCATCTTCCGTTGGGGGATGCTTGTTTTAACCGCAGGCATCTCCATAATTTTTTATACCTATTCCTACGTAGCGTGACCGGGTAGCGATACGCCCTTGGCTTGACGCTCCGCGTATCGCGTGGTTTAGTCTAAACTCCAGTAATAATGATATCCCTACACTCCGTTCAATGTTTCGGCAGACTCCCTTGTTTGGATGCATATGGTAAATGACCTAGCGTCGGGGGTTCGTGTGTTTGACAGATTCTGTATTTATACGAGTGAAGTGTTTCCTTGAAGTCTTCGAGAGAACACGCCCCGTCAACAAAGATGCGTTTAGAATGAAAAACATCGTCTCCTTGCCGATTAGCGCCATCGCTTGCAGTCAAGACTGCTTCATAATGCGCTGCTTTTGCCATTTGCAGAAGCTTGTTATTATACCAACCGTGTGGCCAAGCAAAATACTTAATAGAGCGATGTAATTTAGTTTCAAGCACTTTTTTAGATTGGCGAATCTCATATTCGGCATTAAGAGCAGATCGACCTTTGGTTTTCCCATCAACCCAAGTGACGAGGTTGCTACGAGGATCGTCGGGATGAGTCATTGAGTGAGCGCCTATTTCAAAGCCAGGAACATTGGCAATTTTCCGAACCTCTCTCCATGAAAGATAGTCCCCATAGGGGTCTTGAATGCCACTTCCTGGAAACAACCAAAATGAGGCTTTGAAGTGATACTGTCGTAGAATGGGGAGGGCGAGCATTTGGCTTTTCCAACCGTCATCAAAAGTAATGACGACCGACTTTGGTGGAATAACTCTTTTGCCCTTCATAAAGTTCACGAGCTCCTCTATGTTCAGTGTTGTGTATCCCTGTTGATAGAGGTAGGTCATTTGCTGGGAGAATTTCTTCAAGGAAATAATGGTTTCACCAGGACGCTTGTACTCATTTCCGTGGTGGCCAGAAAGAATTTCGTGGTAGATAAGAATAGGGACAACAGTTCCCTTCTCGTTCTTTTGATGAGGAGACTCTGCTATTGCCAGAAGAGGGAGCAGGACATTTAGAGTCAAGACAATGACGAAAAGCGCTTTGGGCTTTAGTACATAAATGATCAGGTAATCCGTGATATGTCTTAAACGGCTAGGCATTTTATTTTTTAGGTCAAGATACCTGGGCAAACACACCTTTTCTGGGGTAGATATAGCGTAACTAACACCAGGAGCAAAGTAGTACAAATTTTCCTGAAATCAGATTTTGTAGTATACCAGTAACATAACTAAAACCCTATGAATTATTCTATTACGAATAGTTACAGACTATGTAATATTATTTAACTAATAACCCATGCTAAACGGGCTGCATGCATAGAGCCACAGGCTTTACTTTAGAAAAAACATTTAATCATACCATGAGTCAAATTGTTTGGATCGCAAGACACGCCAACCGTCTCGACTTTGTTAACCCTGATTGGTTTCTCACAGCAGAACGACGCTACGATCCACCACTTTCTGAAGATGGCATGGTGCAAGCCCAGCAGTTAGCCAATCGCCTCAAGCGAGAACATATTACTCATATTTTTGCTTCCCCCTTCCTGCGGACAGTACAAACAGCAAACGCCGTGGCAGAAGTTCTTGATTTGCCGATAAAACTAGAAACAGGCTTAAGCGAATGGCTGAATCCCGTCTGGATGAAAGAAGAACCACTGCGACTCTTAACCCGAGCATTAGCAGAATTATTCCCCAGAATAGATATTAGCTATACTCCGCGCATCGCAGTAAATTACCCAGAAACTTACGAAAAAATGCAGGAACGCTCGGGACAAACTGCCAGATGCCTAACGACAGAATTCTCTCCAGAAAATATTCTTTTTGTGGGACATGGTGCGTCCGTATTGGGGGCGACAATAGGCTTAGTAGGTGAAATTGCCAGAACGGAAGTGAAGGCTTCCCTATGTTCTTTAGTAAAAGTTGTGCGTCAACACCCAGAGTGGTTGCTAGAACTAAAGGGAGATACCTCGCATTTAACTCAGGTAGAAGAAGTAATTCGGTTTAACTAAGAACAACTCACATGACATTACTATTGGCAGGAGACATCGGCGGCACGAAAACCATCTTACGATTGGTTGAAGCATCACAAAAAGCTTCATTACACACCATCTGTGAGGAACGGTACCCCAGTGGAGACTTTCCCGATTTGGTGCCGATGGTACAACAGTTCTTGCTCAAAGCTAACACACAAACTCCAGAAAAAGCGTGTTTTGCCATTGCAGGACCGGTGGTGCAAAATACCGCGAAGCTGACTAATTTAGCTTGGTTCCTTGAGAGCGAACGTTTACAACAAGAACTAGGTATATCTCAAGTTTCTCTCATCAACGACTTTGCTGCTGTTGGTTATGGTGTTTTGGGTTTAGACAATCAAGATTTGCTCACTTTACAGGCTGGCAAACCCAACCCCGAAGCCCCTATTGCTATTATTGGTGCTGGGACTGGTTTGGGACAAGGATTTTTGATTAAGCAGGGACACAGCTATCAAGTTTTTGCTTCTGAAGGTGGACACGTTGACTTTGCCCCCCGTACCGAATTAGAGTTTCAACTTTTGAAATACCTGCTCTCTAAACATGATATCCAACGGGTTTCTGTAGAACGAGTCGTTTCTGGGATGGGAATTCTAGCAATTTACCAATTTCTACGAGACCGTAAAATTGCTACTGAATCACCAGAAATTGCCCAAATCATAAGAAAATGCGAACAAGAAGTCGGAGGGCAAGAAAAAAGCGTTGATCCAGGCGCTGTCATTGGTAACGCTGCATTAGAGAAAAGCGATCGCCTTTGTGAACAAACCATGCAGTTATTTGTAGAAGCCTACGCTGCAGAAGCAGGTAATATTGCACTCAAACTTCTACCTTACGGTGGTTTGTACGTTGCTGGTGGAATTGCTCCTAAAATATTGCCTTTAATTCAACAAGACAGGTTCATCCTCAATTTCACTCAAAAAGGTAGGATGCGTCCTCTGCTTGAAGATATACCTGTTTATGTTGTCCTAAATCAACAAGTAGGACTCATTGGTGCTGCCATCTGTGCTACTAGGTTATGACTACTAGTAGCACAGTTGAAAGTAAGTTAGTAACGGGTTATGTTCCTACCCTACTTTGAATTGATGAAAAAGCGCCTGCAAATGCGTCAATAATTAGGGGTGTAAGGGGAGCCCCTACACCCCTACACCCCTACACCCCTTTCTTGGTCAGAGTCACTGCATCGCTAATCAACTATTAGAATTTGGTTAAGTCGTATGCACCTCCACGTTCAAGGGCACGTTTATAAGCAGGTCGCGCATGGATGCGCTCGACAAATTCCTTAATCTTTGGTCGGTTCTCGACCTGTTCGGGAAGCTGGGCGAGCATTTCCAGAGGAAAGCTCATTTGGATATCGGCGGCAGTGAATTCTTCGCCTACAAACCACGTATTCTTACGAAGCTCGCCTTCTACGTAGTCAAAATGAAGCTTTATCTGTGGCGCGATGAACGCATCTTGAGCGCCGCTGTCCCCTTTCCCAAAATGTTTGAAAACTACCTTCATCACCAGCGGTGGCATTGCAGAACCTTCGCCGTAATGCAGCCAATACGTATAGCGCAGACGCTCCGGTGTACCCGATGCTGGGACTAACCGACCATTGCCGTAGCGATCCACTATATATTCGATAATGGCACCCGACTCAGCGATCGTCAGGTCTGCATCTGTGATCACGGGTGACTTGCCGAGTGGATGGATTTGGTACAGCGACGCTGGTGCCAGCATCGTCTGAGCATCGCGTTCATAGTACTTGATTTCGTATTCGATACCTAATTCTTCGAGCAGCCATAGTACGCGCTGCGATCGCGAGTTGTTGAGATGATGGACAACGATCATAAAACCCTCCTCCTAGTGGCTGATTACTGTTCGATTTCAGCGAGTCCGTAACTCTTTCTTAAAAAGAGTTTGTTAGCATGACTCCCCCAATTGGGTACTTAGCCAGACAGTTTCCAGCCTAATTTTTTGATTGCATTATGTCACACTCAGCTTAGCTTGAGACTCTTCTGAAAAATTCATTCTTTAGAGGTTCTTTCTAGAAAAAAATTGAAGAAAAGTCCGTAACAGTTGACTTTGTAGACATTGAAGAAATTTGCAGAAAAAGTGCTTTTTGTCAATCATTGCGTTAATAGTCATTATCCGCCACACACATCCCTTTACATTTAATTCCGTTTGTAGCGGTGCGCTTACAATGAGAACATAGAACTTTTTCGTTTTCTGTTTCTTGATTTGTCTTGATATTAGTGCTTGCTGTAAGAAAGTCTTTTTCGGTCTGGATTTCTACAGTCATAGAGTAGTTGTTTTAAGAGGATGTTTTCAGAGTATGGTTTTCGTTATGCTTTTAGCGTAGCGTGCGTTTTTGACGCTTAGCATTTGAGCTGACAAAAACACCTTTTTTCCTTACACCCCTACACACGCCAGATACCTCTGTCGGGAAAACGCCAGGTGCTACAACGGGGGGAACCCTCCGCAGTCGCCACAACGGGGGGAACCCTCGCAAGGCGCTGCTCTCCGCAACGCACTAGCTCCCCTCCTATGGCACAAAGTGCCACGCTACGCGCTTGCTGTACTGGCTCACGCCACATGCCTCAACGCGGGGAACCCGCGCACGGTGAGACAGCGCTGCAGCAGGGTCTCCCTCCGTAGGCGACTGCGTTAGCGCAGCGGAACCGGAGGTTCTCCCCGAAGGGCAGTGGCTCCCCTACACCCTTACATCCTCACACCCCTACACCCATGTGTTTCTTCGAGACTCTGCTGTATCACTGGCATCTTGTCGAACTTGGGTAGATCTGGGTTCATGTAATCCCAGGGTTGGGCACTCACTGCGTAAAGATCCATCGTAGGTCGAAACCAGCTTGGATAATCAAGACTCCCTGCCATAATACCTATAAGTCCGGGAATTGGGGGCTTGCTAAATAATCGGGAACCACAGTTTGGGCAAAAGCCTCGACCAACAAGATTTCCACTATCACCTATTACGTCATAGTATTTCACATCTCCGGTAATGGTAACTGCACTCTGCGGCACGAGAAGCGCGGAAGCATAAGCACTTCCTGTTGCTTGTTGGCAATCGCGACAGTGGCAATTACCCATCGTAATCGGTTCGACTGAACATTCGTAGTGGACAGATCCGCATAGACAACCGCCAGTAAATTTTGTCGCCATAAGAGTATCTCTCCTTAAGAGCTTTCTGGTTTTGTTACTTCTAGGACGCGAGTGCAGGTAGCAGAATTCTTTAACTCGTAGTTTGTAAGACCAAGCAAGATATGACACTTGCAGCGCGTCCTGATTTCTAAAGTAGCGATCGCACTCTTATTTGGTCTTACAAGTTTTTGCTTTTTTTTACACGTTTGTGCTATTTTGCTCGAACGACTTTAGGTGTGACTCCAAACAGGCGCTTAAAATGACTGGTTAAATGTCCTTGATTCGCAAAGCCAACTTTGTAAGTGATATCCGCGATTGACAAGTCATCTTTGAGGAGAAGTTCACGAGCACGCTCAACACGACACTTAATGACAAACTGATGAGGAGAGTATCCGGTTGACTGTTTGAATAATCGAGAGAAGTGCGACAGACTCATTTGAGCTAAGTCAGCCAATTCAGTCAAGCCAATATTACACTCAAGGTTGGCATGGATGTAATCAATGACCTGTTGTACTTTGTACTTAGGCAAGCCACTTGTTGTGATTAGCTCCTTTTGTTTACCTTGGGCGTAATGGTGGAAAAGATGGGTGGCAAGAAACGTCGCGGCAGATTCTGCATATAAACGGCTAGAATGCCGATTATGTTCTAGTTCAGCTTTGAGCGCCAGCCCAATTTGATAAATAAGCGGATCAAACGTCGGAAACTGAGGATGGAGTTCAAGACAATCTAAGTCAATCGATTCACAGAGAGTTCGCTCAAGAAAGCTGAAATGAAAACCTAAGGTAATCCCTCGGCTTTTGTGGTTATCTGATTGCCAATAAACTGTGCCGCGTGGAATGATGAGACTATGACCCGTGACAAGAGAGCTTTTTTGCAACCGTCCATTAATTCGTGCTTCAAGAAGGTACCCAGAGGGCATATCTGTATAAATATGAATCGCATTCTCTGGAAAGACTACTTCATCTGGCAATGCACTTGCGCTTCTACTTTGAGTGAACTGGAAGCGGATACCGTTCCAAAACGAATTGTCGTTGGAGAGTAGAGATTGACGATTAAAGCTTTTTAAGATTGCCTTTTCTACAGCGCAGCATTCATGCTCTGTTTTTGACATAACTCTCACCTTTTTAGCTCGGCTGAGAACATTAGGAGACAGCAACGACAAATACAACCAGATGCAACACACTCAATTTCCATGCTTGGGAACAAATCTTAACTTTACTTAACTTAAAGCCTTAACTGAACTATATTGTCACCATAGAAATTGAACAATTTTGCTGGGCAAAAGGCAGAGAAGATTCTTCCCGCCTTATTGCTGTCCTAGGATCGCAGCTACCTGTGCTAGCCCCTAAACTTGATGCGAAGCGAGAAAAGCTTCCACTTCATCTGCGGTGGGTTGAGATGCGATCGCCCCCGCTTTCATTGTCGTTAATGCCCCCGTTGCACTTGCATATTTCACGATTTTTCTCGCAGTTTCTGAATCATTTAAGCTTTGGATTCCGTGAGTGAGCAACTGGTGCATGAAACCAGCGACAAAGCTATCCCCTGCACCTGTTGTATCAACGACGGAGGGAGAAAAAGCAGGTAATTTGCCTTCGTTTTCGCCAAGGCAGTAGGCGCAGCCATGTTCTCCATCTGTCACCAGTACACCCTCAACAGTACCAAGGCGGTAAGTGATTACCCCTGGATCTGCGGTATCAAATAGCCATTCTGCTTCTTCTTTTGAAAGTTTGATAAAGTCTATATACTTAAATAATTCTTGAATTTTTTGTGGAGCGATGTCAGGATTTGTCCAAAATACTGGACGCCAGTTGACATCGAGCAAAATTTTGACATCATATTGCTCAGCCAGTTGAAGGGCGCGGTGAACTGCTTGCCCACTTTCAGGATACGCTAGTCCCAGAGTACCTAAAATCAGAAAATCTGCTGCTTGAAATAACTCCTTCGGTAATTGATCGGCTTTGAGGCGCGTATCAGCAAATTCTGTAGTTTCATAATCTTTAAATCCAGCAAAAGTGCGATCGCCCTCAAGAGAACGCACAACATTTACTTGCCGCGTTGGTGCTGTAGAATGACGCTGTACTCCAGTTGTACCCACACCTACTTCTTGTAATAATTCTACCAATTCATTACCTGGTGCGTCCTCACCAACACAACCAATAAATGCCACTGGTGTCCCCAGCTTCACTAAAGCACAGGCGACGTTAGCTGGTGCTCCTCCAGGGTAGGCAGTCCATGACTCAACTTCTTCTAGCTTTCGCCCCAGTTGATCAGCTAAACGATCAAATAAAACTTCACCCAGGCACAAAACACGGGGATTACTCATTGAATTTCAGATTTTGGATTAGGATTTGCCAGTATAAAATCTACAATAATTTGTGTCACTATGTTGGCAGTCGTTCATACAATGAAATAGCAATTTCTATGAATTAATTTAGCCATTAACGATGGTGATCAGTGCTTATTTGCCATCAGTATTATTTCTATTATTTTTAATTTATTTTTTATAAAAATTACTTATAAATAACTGATTTGGGATGAGGTGAAGTGTAATGGTGTGGGGGGAGCAAGGATAGCGTCCTGATAATTTCGGGTTTTCAATCTTGATCTTTTTCTATCTTCTGCTCCGATACTGTAAACCCAACTCTCAAAGAAAAATAGTATTTATGCCTACACTTGAAACATCTACCTACAAAAGAATCTTCTAGAATGGGATAGAGCGATTGAGTACATATACCAAGGAGGATAAAGTAACTCTATGGCTGGTGGCGAGTCTCAGACCCCCGTTAGTCTGTCAGACAGAGAACTGCAAATTATCGACTTAGTGGCCGCTGGCTTAACTAACCAAGAGATTGCAGGTAAATTAGAAATAAGCAAGCGTACGGTTGATAATCATATCAGCAATATTCTCACCAAAACAGGTACCGACAACCGAGTGGCTCTTGTCCGCTGGGCTTTGCAATGGGGCAAAGTCTGCCTGAATGATGTTAATTGCTGTACTTTGCCTCGGCCTGAGCAAAAAGAATAGATAAAGTGCTAGTATACTGCCAAGCTCATTTTGACTGGTTACTTATTGTTCTCCTCACAACTTAACGTATAAGTGTAAACCTCTCAAAATCAAGCACCACAGAGTACTCGACTATGTTGTCTTGGGTAGAGGTTGTATTTCCTCAGATTATTCGATCTGTACGCATAAGGACACGAAAAGCGCGGCAGAAAGCGCAGCTTTGCTCTTTTTTAAGTTTGTCCACCAGAGCAGAGAAACCAAGCTTTCTTGGCTTTTAAATGGAAGAACCTTGCCGTTGCTATGTGTCCTTATTAAGATTTTGCCTTTAGTCAATCAAAGTAAACCAAATAGTAAACAAAATTTAGCAACTATCTCCAGGCTAAAACGCTACATTAAAAAGAAATCTCTATTGGTTTATTAGCTTAGGAAGCAGTGTAGCAATGAATACTTCCGCTTCTGCTAAAGGTAGCTTGTCTTTCTATAACTTTTTCAATTCTGATTTTACAGTACCTCAGCCCACACAAGATGCTGATTTACTCAGACAGCTGTCGTTTTTGCCTGGATTAAAAGAAATTTTAATGCTGCGTCAGGTTCATGCTCTAGAACACGCTACAGTTTGGCTTCTGAGTGCATCAAAAAACGTCCAAGCTTCCACAGCAAGACCAAGACCAAGCAATTTCCAAGTTGACAACGAACTCTTAGGCGGTTTGTCCACAGAGCGGGGATTCTATCTTTATGGTGAAGTTAATATCAGCGATTTGCGACGTGCAGTCACACTCGCTCTACATCGCCTCACCAACGGAGAATGGGACTTGGCTGTACACCCCCGTTGTGGAACAAATGTATCAGTAGAAATGCTGCTGACAGCAGGGCTAGCAGTGGGGATGCATCTGCTGCTACCGCGAGGACTAATTGAGCAACTGATAGGTTTGGGGGTCGCGACGACAACAGCGGCTGAACTAGCTCCTGACATTGGTGCTTTAGCACAGCGTTACCTGACAACTTCCATTCCCTTTAACCTCAAAATTGAAAATATCACACATACGCGTGACCTTTGGGGACGACAGGCGTATTTTGTTCAAGTGCAGTGGCGGGAGTAGGAGGAGGGAGAGAAAGAGGGAGAGAGGGAGGGAGTGAAACTTTCTTCATTCCTTCATTCCTTCATTCCCTCATTCCCTCACTTCTCATCTCGCCATTTGCCGAGTTTGGGTTGTAGAATCATTGGCTTGTGTGTTGAATATTCTTGTGCTTTATGTCTTTAGACCCTGATTTTGCCATCTTACTGCGTGCTTCGGCTGACCGCTTGTTCTTTTTATTGGAAAAATTCGCTTCTGCACGGGTACTGGTTATCGGAGATTTAACTTTAGACGAGTTTCTCACAGGTCAAGTCGAAAGAGTTTCTCGGGAAGCACCAGTGTTGATCCTGCGCCATGAAACCACCAAGCAAGTCCCAGGAGGTGGGGCAAATGCGATTTATAATTTTGCCCAACTGGGAGCAAAAGTTTTGGCAGTAGGGCTATTGGGCAAAGATGAACAAGGAAAGGCGCTACGTAGTCTTCTGGAAGCTGCGGGAATCAATACTGATGGCGTTTTTGTTGACTCCAGTCGCCCAACAGTAACTAAAACCCGGATTTCTGGTCATTCCCGTCAATCGGTGACACAGCAGATTGTTCGCTTAGACCGAAAGTCGGATGATTTGCCAGACTTAGATTTACAAGTTCAGATATCTCAATATATTAAAGAACAAATTAATTCCGTAGATGCTGTTGTCTGTTCTGACTACGGGGATGGAACTCTAACTCAACCTGTGATTTCAGCAGCATTGTCTGCTTCTCGAACAATTGTGGATGCTCAAAAAAATCTGGAACGGTATCGTGGAGGAACATTGTTTACTCCAAATTTGCCGGAAGCAGAACTTGCTGCTGGTTATGGAATTACTGATGAAGCAACTTTGACTCAAGCAGGACAAGATTTGCTGGCGTTGACGCAAGCGCAACATATACTGATTACCCGTGGTGAGCAAGGGATGAGTATGTTTAACCGCGAGGGTAGCGCATTTCACATCCCAGCTTTTAATCGGACGAAGGTGTTTGATGTCACAGGTGCTGGAGATACTGTGGTGGCGGCGTTAACTTTAGGTTTAACCGTTGGGGCGTCGGCTTGGGAAGCTGCAGTTTTAGGTAATTTGGCAGCTAGTATTGTCGTGCGACGGTTTGGTACCACAACCACAACTCCTGAAGAAATGAGGGTCGCGTTGCAACGGTTATTGGAGGAAGGTTAACAGCCGCCAATAGTCCAGAGCTTAATCCCATTGAGCGTTTATGGGAACACATTAAATCTGAGTTGTCAGTTGGTTTTTCGGCGAGCACCCATATTTACCGACACTATCACTTAATTACTCGTCAATTCTACCGATTTACATAATTTTCTCACCTAAGCGAAAAGTATTTGAGAATTTCTTAATAATGATAATCGCAGAAGCAGGAAGAGTATGCCTATGGCGGACTCTCCCTGCTTCTCCTTTTTCTGATTATTGTGATCAGGAAATCTTTTTATACACTAAGAGATATTGACAAAATATACTTTTTTCTAACTTATTACCAATGATATGAGAGCGATCGCCTTCAAAAGTAGGAAATTCCCCACACGGCATATCGCTTTTGATTGGCGCGTGGAGAACAGCCGAAGTTTATTTACTTCTCGCTTAAGATAGGACTCACAAGTGCTAGCACTTCCTCCTTTGTAGCGTAGCCATCAAAAGCTTCATTACTGAAGGGAATTGGGGAATTAGACCCTTGCCGATTTTTGTTGAAGATAACTTCACTAGCATCTTTTATCCAAGGTCGCACATCTGCACCATAATAAGTTTGCCGTATATAGCGAACACCAGCAGCATGTCGAGCTTCTATAGTGTGGATTTCCAAAGCTCCAGCTAAGACAACTTTACCAGCATCACCGGCGGCGAGCAAGTTCTGCACCTGTCCCTTATAAGCTGCTACCCCCGTGTCTTCAACATACTGTAACGCCAGAAGAAAATCTTCAGGATTAGCAAATGGGTCGCGATTGAGTATAGCATCGTAGTTGGGGTTCTTTGGGATAGCGATCGCATCTGGATTACCTCCCAGAGATTTTAATACAGCCGATAAGTCTGTAACGTGCATACCCTCATCCTGTCCGTAGGACATGATTGCTTTTTTAGCAGGTTCTACCAGACTCATTAATCCACCGCTCTCGATTGCAGTAAATGCACGGCTATACATATCAGCTTCCAGTTTTTCTAAAGTCAAAGCGTATTCCACAACTTCCTTGGGTGTAAGCGTTGCTTGTTGAGCAGAAGCTGGTGTTACGGGGATTGTGAGCAAGGATAGAACAAGTAAAGACAGGATCAGCATTCTACCCCTTACTGCCAAACAAAAGCTGGCAACTAATTGCCCTGCTAGAGATAAAAGGGTTTTCATATTCTTTGTAACTCCTAGGGTTAAGCGACAAGTGCGCCGTTGATTGGATTTTTCAATATATTCAAAGAGCCGACAATTGCTATAATCTGTTTGGGTGTGTATAGCTCATCGTAGGCACGTCCCTTAAATGGATTAAGTTCAGGAACTAAATCAGCATCGCTCACAGCGCGATCGCTATCTGGTTCTGTGGTAGGTCGCTTCAGAAGCGCACGTACTCCAGCAGTGTGGCGTGCTTCAATAGATACGATAGAACCAGCTGCCAGTAAGTATGTGGGGTCTTTCAAGCTTGTTCCCGCGCCATTGTAAGCGTGAACACCCGTATCTTCCAAAGCTACAGCCGTATTCAAGATGGTATCGCGGTCTGTGAGGACAGCATCTAACCCAGCTTTGTTAAATTTGAGATTTTTTGTCTTAAAAGTCGCATTTTTACCTAAAATTTCCCGCAGAAATTTGACGTGGGTAGCTTCATGAGAACCTATAGCTTTGATATAGTCATACTCTTTAGGATCTGTAATTTTGCCAGATTTAAGCACAAGTAAATAAAATGCTGCTTCTAGTTCTTCTAATAACAAAGCAAAGTTGAGGATACCAATATCATCAGCATTAAATGTCAGAGTTTTGCCATATTCATTAGTCTGTGCAGTCACTATCTCAGGTAGAGTGGTTAAAGCTGCCGTACCAACGCTTAGAAGACCCCATTTCAACAAGCTGCGTCGCGAGGTGAAAGATAAATTCTTTTTCATTTTCATATCTCCTAATAAAAGTAAGCGCTTATTGCTGATAGTTAAGAATTAATTACCCGCGTCGAAATCAATTACCGCGCTTATATGTTGCAAGAAGTTATATCCTTAGAAGGATGAAACTAACTGCCATTTCATCAAGTCTTCTCCCCAACTCAAGTTAGGAAATTCCGTTTATAGTTCTACCCCGCTGTCTTCTACGCGAGGCAATAGCACCTGTACTCAAAACACCAAAAGCTAATAAACCTAGTCCAGAAGATGCTTCCGGGATTGCTTTCGCACCAGCAGTTTGAACGCCCGTGAGGGTGATATTATAACTCCCACTGTCCAATATCAAGCCGTCAAACTCCTCAAGTTGAAATCCATCACCAGTACCAGATGGTTTCAAAACTGTTTGAAAATCAACATCGGGGAAATCTGAGAAGATTTTACCTTTACTACCAACAGGATCGTAGTCAAAACCAGAGATCCCTAAGTAATACGTACCAGGGTTACTGGGGGAAAATTCACCTTTGGGCAAAGTAGCTTGTTTTGTATTAGAACTCTCGTCGTCGTTTGCGTAAATGCCTTTGCCGTTTGAATCGAATAGAAACAACTGTGGATCGGCAAGACTACCTGGATTGATTTTAGTCGTAGCTGAGAATGTCTTTGCGCCAGTTAGGTAGATTTTAAACAAATTGGCAGGATTCGTTTGGGAGATTGTCCCAGAGATTGAATCCAACGATAGTGGTCTCGATGGAATAACTTGAACTGTAGTAAGAGTCTCACCAGCTTCCTTAGTTGCCGTAAAACTAACAGCTTTTACCTGAGTTGGTATCAGCGCACCGATAAGTGCAAATATGACTGTTTTCCATGCAAAGTTTTTCATTAGCTAAATTCATCTCCATATCCAGCTAGCTATGTCTGGAAAAGCACTTAGAACGAACACTTATTAGAGTCGCACTCCTTTAGCTCATCTTCCAGTCCAAAAAGTGTTCATTAACTGCTCATTTCTGACTCATTTTTTATAATGACCAAAAAAGTTTCATTGATAGAGCTATTTGTCAAGAGAATTATTTGATTTTTATTTAGTTGAATAAATCAAACACCTAATTTATAAATTTTGTCAAAATAGATTTTATGAATCAAAAACATCCTTCATACTTGAAAATAGTAATCCTACGTAAAATTTGAGGAAGGGATGCTAATGACATCTCTATTAGAGCGACTAAGTGCAGAACGAAATCGCAGATTTGTAGGACGTGGGCGGGAACTGGAGCTATTTGATCGTGCGATCGCAGCTCCAGAATTACCTTTTCACATTTTGCACGTCTTTGGTTATGGCGGTGTGGGCAAGACAACCCTCATGCAGCAGTTTTTGCGATTTTGTGAACGGTCAAAAATATCAACAATCTACGTAGAAGGACGTAATCTAGAAGCTGCACCAGAATCTTTTGTTAGCACGTTGCGATCGTTGATGGGACTGAATGAATCAGATTCTCCTTTGGATGTGCTAGCCCAAAGACAAGAACGTAATGTAATTTTCATTGATACCTATGAAGCTATTACCCAGCTAGATGAATGGTTGCGGGAAGGATTCTTACCCCATTTGTCTGTTAATACCTTAGTTGTGATTGCTGGACGCAATCCTCCCTCATCTGGTTGGTGTAGCGATCCAGGTTGGCAAGCTTTGATGCACACTTTTCCCCTACGCAACCTGACCCCAGAAGAAAGTCAAACTTATCTTACCACACGAGATATTCCCACCACACAACACCAGGCGATTCTAGATTTGACCCACGGACATCCTCTAGCATTATCTTTAGTTGCTGAGGTGTTTGCTCAGGGAAAAGAAATCTCTTTTCAAGCAGAATCTGCTCCCAATGTTGTGAAAACACTGTTGGAAAGATTCATAAAAGAAGTACCAACACCCTCACACCGTATGGCTTTAGAAGCTTGTGCGGTGATTATGCTGACTACCGAAGCCGCACTAAATCAAATATTGGCTGCGCCTGAAAATACCTTGGGTGGTGAGGCTCATTCTTTAGGGGAAGTACTTGATGTTCACGATTTATTTGAGTGGTTGCGCGGGCTGTCGTTTATCGAATCAGGACAATTGGGTTTATTTCCCCACGATTTAGCACGAGAAGTTTTAATTGCTGACTTGCGTTGGCGGAATTCGGAATTGTACACTGAATTACACCACCGATCGCGTCAATACTATAGTAAACGACTAGGACAAACTCAAGGGCAAGAAAAGCATCAAGTGCTACTTGATTATATTTTTTTGCATCGGGATAACTCGGCAATTCGATCCTGTTTCACCTGGGGTGAGCAAAGTAGTTTATTAACAGACTCACTACGGGAAACTGACAAAATTCCACTGCTAAAGATGGTGGCACAATACGAAGGTGAAGAATCAGCAAAAATAGCAGATCACTGGTTGAAGCGCCAACCACAGAATGTAGTAGTATTTCGTGACTTGCACTCCGAACCTGCGGGATTTGCAATGATGGTGGCGTTGCATACAGCAACGGTTAAAGATTTGAGTGCAGATCCGGGCGCTGTTGCATCTTGGCAATATCTCCAAACCCATGCACCATTACGCCCTGGCGAAGGCGCAACTATTTTCCGCTTCTGGATGGCGCGGGACACCTATCAAGCTGTTTCCCCTACCCAAAGTCTAATTTTCATTAACTTTGTGCAGTATTTTCAGAAAACACCAGGGTTAGCATACACCTTTCTACCTTGTGCCCAAGCAGATAGTTGGACAGCAATGTTAAACTATTTCGACTTGGTGCGACTTAGAGAAACTGATTTTACAGTTGGGGGAAGACACTATGGTGTTTATGGTCATGACTGGCGAATTGTGTCACCTGCCGCATGGAAGGAAATTTTGGCACGAAAAGAGGTGACAACTGCCGGAGAATCTGTAGAGAATACTCCAGTCGGTGAACCTCTGTTAGTTCTTAGTCAGCCAGAATTTGTGGAGGCGGTGCAGAATGCGTTACGTAACTTTAGTTGTCCTGATGCATTACAGAATAATCCCTTAATGCGATCGCGATGCGTACAAGAAGTGTTCTGGCGCTTAGTGGAAGGACAAGTTGCCACAAAAGCAAGTATGAGCGAGAGTCCTTCATACACGCAATCCGAGAAGCCGGATGGACACTTAGGCGATGCTTGCAGCGGGCAAAGCCAACGGGTTAAGGTTTTACAAAATCTGTTGAAACAAGCAGTTGAATCCTTACAATCATCTCCGCGTGATGAAAAACTCTACCGCGCTGTTTATCGAACTTATTTAAATCCCGCCCCCACGCAAGAACAAGCAGCTGAGTTACTAGATTTGCCTTTCAGTACCTATCGCCGTCATCTGAAAGCTGGGATGATGAGAGTTACAGATATTTTATGGCAAAGAGAAATTAGCTAATAGGGCGAAAATAATGTCTTAAACGGCTGTTTTCTCCTTCAACTCTTCTTGTCCGGGGGAAAACCTGCACAAAACGCCCAAGTGCGACGTGAAAGTCGTGCGGAGGTGCAATAGAACATATAACTGAGGAGCCGTCTCCTCCTGGGGTTCCTTACTTAACTTTTAAAATGGGCGGTACTGGACTCGAACCAGTGACATCCTGCTTGTAAGGCAGGCGCTCTACCAACTGAGCTAACTGCCCGCTGTTGCACACAAAAACAATATTAGCACACACATTTTGAAAAAGCGATAGTCTTAGAAAAAATTTTTTGCCTTATTCTGCATCTGTTGGATTGAATTGCGACTCGGACAGCAAGATACTGATTAGCAATGGCTTGAATATTTTTGAATTTTGAACTTTGAATTGTTTATGCCCTCAGGTCGGACTCATGATCGCATTACTCTCTGGGCTTTGCCGTTTGTAACTGGTGTTGCTTTTTGGCTAACCAACAGCGGTAACTTGACTTTGTTGGTTACTGGTGGGTTTCTGTTCGGAGGGCTGATGTTCGGTCCTGACTTGGATATTTACTCTCGCCAGTTCCAACGCTGGGGTTTTTTCCGTTTTATTTGGTTACCTTATCAAAAAAGTTTACGCCATCGTTCTTTGTTATCTCACGGACCAATCATCGGTACAACGCTGCGTGTCGTTTATCTGGGCTGTTTGGGAGCAATAGTGGCAATTTTCACTTTGTTGATTGTCGAAAAGCTGTGGAATGTGCAGTTCAATTGGCAGATGACAGGGGAAACTGTAAAATTCACGCTCGCTCACTACAGTATGGAATTTCTTGCTTTATTTGTCGGGCTGGAAGTTGGTGCTATGAGCCATTATCTTAGTGACTGGGGAGGTTCAGCTTATAAGCGTTTTCAAAAGCAGGGAGTTCGCGGATTGCTGCCGCGTGCGAAAATGAAGAAACGTAAAGTGACGAGTCGTGGTAATAGGAGTAAAGTCAAACCAAAAAATAGCCGCCGCACCTAATACGGCTCGGTTAAGATCCCCCCGCCTACGGCGACCCCCTTAAAAAGGGGGTAAAAGAGGGTTAAAAGCCCCCCTTTTTAAGGGGGGTTGGGGGGATCTTCACAAAGTCATAGATAAATTGTGAGGTAGGATCGGAGCCTGCTGATTAAAAAGAATAAGGGAGCATCCCAATGCATGCAAATTTACCAAGATGATAGATTGTCATTGCGAATGAAGCGAAGCGGAATGAAGCAATCGCGAAGTCTAGATGTTGCGATTGCTTCGCTCCATTTCATTACGCTCGCAATGACAAAATAAGATCGCTTGTCATTGCGAATGGAGCGGAGCGGAATGAAGCAATCGCGAAGTCTAGATGTTGCGATTGCTTCGCTCCATTTCATTACGCTCGCAATGACAAAATATGTACTCCCAAGAATAAGATTTACAACCGCAGAGGACGCAGAGGACGCAGAGCTTTTATTAATTATGGAAACTAATCAAACTGAGAGAAACGCTGAGACTTTGGTGGCGTTGCAAAAATTAATTGATGTGGTGGCAAAGTTACGTTCTCCTGATGGGGGTTGTCCGTGGGATTTGGAGCAAACTCCTCAAACGCTGACACCATATGTGATAGAAGAAGCTTACGAAGTTGTAGATGCGATTAAGAGTGGGGATCAAGATGCGATCACCGAAGAATTAGGTGATTTACTGTTACAAGTTGTCCTGCAAGCACAAATCGCCAGGGAATATGAACAATTTTCTTTGAAGGAAGTCGCCGAAGGAATTTCACAAAAGTTGATTCGCCGTCATCCTCATGTTTTTGGTGATGTGTCGGTGCAAAGTGTTGATGATGTGCGGCGAAATTGGGAAGAAATAAAAGCTGCTGAGAAAGGAGAAGCTTCGGCGGATACTCAAAAACTGAGTTATAAACTCAGTCGTTATGCACGAAAGCTTCCTCAGTTAGCAGCGACGATGAAGATTTCCCAAAAGGCGGCTGCTGTTGGATTTGAATGGGAAAATATTGATGGGGTGTGGGACAAGTTTAATGAGGAATTGACGGAATTTAAGCAGGCGTTAGCTGAGGAAACACCAGAACGACAACAAGCTGAGTTGGGTGATTTGATGTTTTCTCTTCTGCAGGTTGCTCGTTGGTGTAATCTTGATCCGGAAGCTGCTTTGCAGGGAACAAATCAGCGGTTTATTCAGCGTTTGCAAAAGATGGAGGTGTTTGCTGAGCGTCCTCTGACTGATTACACTTTAGAGGAATTAGAAACGTTGTGGCAAAAGGCGAAAGTCCAACTTGCACAGGAAGAGTAAAAATCTGGTTTAGGGGTATTTGGAACCGCAGATAAATATATAGCAATCCTATATGAGTTGTGAGAATTATCGAACCGCCAAGACGCCAAGAACGCCAAGAAAAAGAAGAGAAAATCTTACTAATGATTTAGGACTGCTGTAGATAAATACAGATAATTGAAACTTAGTTTTGTAGTATGACTATTTCTGTTGAGAATTCATCAAACATCATTGCAGCGGCTAAAAAAACCAGACAAGCCGCACTCAAGCTGGCAGTTCTCTCTACTGAGGCGAGAAATCAAGCAATTGAGGCGATCGCTCAAGCTTTAGAATCTGCCAAAGATGAAATTTTACAAGCTAATGTTGCTGATTGTGAAAGAGCGATTACAGATGGAATTGCTAAGCCACTTTACAAGCGTTTGCAGTTAGATGAATATAAGTTAAGAGATGCGATCGCTGGGGTGAGAGATGTCGGCAAACTCAGTGATCCGGTTGGTGCAGTGCAGATTCACCGTGAACTGGATCAAGGCTTAATCTTGAAGCGAGTGACTTGCCCTTTGGGTGTGTTGGGTGTCATTTTTGAAGCACGTCCGGAAGCAGGAATTCAAATCGTGACTCTTGCTATCAAGTCGGGAAATGGTGTGATTCTCAAAGGTGGGAAAGAAGCGATTCGTTCTTGTGAAGCGATAGTTAAGGCGATTAAACAAGGACTTTCTCAAACTGCTGTTCATCCAGATGCCGTGCAGTTGTTAACAACACGAGAAGAAATTTTGGAACTTCTAAGATTAGATAAATATGTGGATTTAATTATTCCTAGAGGTTCTAACTCTTTTGTGAGATTTGTGCAGGAAAATACTCGTATACCTGTATTAGGTCATGCTGATGGAATTTGTCATCTATATATAGATAAAGCTGCAGATTTAGAAAAAGCGATCGCAATTACAGTTGATGCCAAAACAAACTATCCTGCTGCTTGTAATGCAATTGAAACTTTGCTACTTCATGCGAGTATTGCTGCAAAGTTTTTACCAAAAGTTGCTGAGGTTTTGGTAAAACTCAATGTGGAATTGAGAGGGGATGAACGTACTCGCGAAATTCTACCAGATATTGCAGATGCAACAGAAGAAGACTGGGAGACAGAATACTCTGATTTGATTTTGTCGATAAAAGTTGTGGATTCATTGGAGGATGCGATCACCCACATCAACAACTATGGTTCCAAGCACACTGACGCTATTATCACTGAAGATGCAGAAGCTGCCCAAACTTTCCTCGCGCTGGTAAATGCAGCCGGAGTTTACCACAACTGTTCTACCCGATTTGCTGATGGCTTCCGCTATGGTTTTGGTGCAGAAGTTGGGATTAGCACTCAACAAATGCCTCCTCGTGGTCCAGTTGGTTTAGAAGGTTTGGTAACATACAAATATCAGATGATTGGCAATGGTCATATTGTGGCGACTTACACAGGTGCAGATGCCAAGGCTTTTACTTTTAAAGATTTAGGATGAATCAGCGCTCACAAAATACTATAGCAATCCGTGCAGGAGTTGTGAAATTACTCGTTGAGACGCTTAACAGGGAACAGGGAACAGGGAACAGGGAACAGTAAACAATTGATCACTGGTAACTGGTAACTGGTAACTGTTAAAGTTTTGTCTGACGTTGAGTAGCTAAGATCGCATGAGTGCTGAAAAAGTAAATTGGTTTCAAACCGCCTTACGAGTACGAGGTTCAGTTATTCCTGTTATATTACCTCGTATATTTTTGTTTAGTGGATTTGGAGTTATCATATCCATAATCCACTATTACGGGTTTTCTCTACCAGAGGAAATTGGCAACGTTACAACCAATGTAGCTTTTAATCTTGTCTTAGGTTTGTTGTTAGTTTTTCGCACAAACACTGCCTATGAGCATTATTGGGAAGGTCGAAAAATTTGGGGTGGGATAGTAGTTAATTCCCTGAATTTAGGCAGAAAAATTCAGATAGCAATTTTAGAAAATGATCCTACAGATAGAGAGAAAAAAGCAGCATCTCTGCGGCTATTAAGTGCTTTTGCAATTGCCACTAAATTACACTTACGTCAGTCACAAGAAAACAACGAACTAAAACCTTTTCTGACAGAATTGCAATATTCACAATTACAAAATGTGAAAAATCCTCCCTTGAAGATTGCTGTTTGGATTGAAGAATATCTCAAACAGCAGCAAATTAACAATCGCTTGAGTATGGATGAATTGCTGTTGATGAATAATTTACTAAATAACATGGTAGAGTCATTAATCGGCTCTGAGCGTATTTTAAAAACACCAATGCCCTTAATTTATGCTATTTACCTTAAGCGATTGTTACTGATATATTTTATTATATTACCCTTGGATTTAGTCGATGATTTACAGTGGTGGACTGTACCCATTGTGGCGTTAATAAGCTTTACTTTACTTGGAATAGAAGAAATAGGTAACCAGTTAGAAGATCCATTCGGTTTCGATTTATATGATTTGCCCTTAGATGAAATTTGTCAGACATTAATCAAAAATATAGAAGATTTGATGGCTCGAAGTGAAGACGAGTTAATTAGTCAAACAGAATCAAATTTGCCAAGCTGAGCTTGAATAGCAGTACCTTTTCTTGTCGCATATTATTCACCAAATGTCAAAGCATTACACTATTAAGCAATTATTACAAGCATTGGACAAAATTATAAACTCATGCTTTTAGCAACGCGAGGCTTTTGAGTTGAAGTTCTGCCAGTTCTTTGTCAGGATCGGAACCAGCAACGATACCAACACCTACGTAAAGTCTGAGGCGATACGCGTAGTGTCAAGCCTCTGGCTTATCGCCGTTGAAGAAGTCAGCATTATATGAATAAACTGTCATAGGTCTAGAAAGAGTAAATTTTTTTGAAGTTAACTTCCAAAAGAGTAATATTTCGTGGTCGTATTTTTACAGGTAAAACAAAACAGTTACCTTTTTACCTGCACTGGCTTCTAATGGGTTATCGATTTGAGTTTCGTCCTTATCAGCACAAATTGGTGACTTCGCTCATGACAAGTCATGGTATTTGGGATATCCGCGAAGGAATTATTCTTCGTCTCACCGATGAAACAGGAAAAATCGGCTGGGGGGAAATTGCACCCATCAGTTGGTTTGGTTCAGAAACTCTAGAACAAGCTTTAGAATTTTGCCGTCAGCTTCCACAGCAAATCACACAAGAGACGATTTTCTCTATTCCTGACGAGTTAAGCGCGTGTCAATTTGGATTTGAGTCTGCTTGGGAAATGATTAGCACCCTCGCCCGCCCGGAAATTAATTTCCGGACTAATAGCCCAAGTCCATTAAAATGGACAACAAACTTTTTCCAGTCGTCTTTAGATGACTTGGATTATGAGCCTGGGGCTTTAAACCCCAGCCGGTTGTTGCCACTGGTACAAGATCACAGAAAAATTGAGACATTAAGCTACAGCGCCTTACTACCAGCTGGGGAAGCGGCGCTAGAGGCGTGGCAAAAGCTGTGGAAGGAGGGATATCGTACTTTTAAATGGAAAATTGGTGTCTATCCCATTGCTCAAGAACTAGAAATTTTTAAATTACTCTGTCAAACTTTACCAGCTTCTGCAAAACTACGATTAGATGCCAACGGCGGACTTAGCTATGAACAAGCTCAGTTATGGCTCGGGAATTGCGATAATATCAAGAGAAATGAAGAATTATTCCCAGAAATTGAATTTCTTGAGCAGCCTTTATCTGTGGATCAATTTGCGGCGATGTTGGAGTTGAGTCATTGTTACCAGACGGCGATCGCCTTAGATGAATCTGTCGCCACACTCAACCAACTCACGACATGCTTCCAACAAGGTTGGCGAGAAATTTTTGTGATAAAGCCTGGGATAGTCGGTTCACCATCCCGTCTGCGTCAGTTTTGTCAACTGCATAAAATCGATGCTGTGTTTTCATCCGTGTTTGAAACTGCAATTGGTAGACAAGCTGCACTCCAGATAGCAGCGCAATTATCTCAAAATAACAGAGCAGTGGGTTTTGGTGTCAACCATTGGTTTGCTCAAGAGGAGACAACGCCCGAAGATTTATGGAAAAAACTTTAGAACATTTTGTGCAGTATACATTTTGCCAGCCTCTTTCTAATGACTGGCTCATTTGTCATGATAGCCATTTATTTGCTCAATTAACCCAACAACTTTATTTAGAATTAACCCAGTTTTCATACTATCGAGGCACACCAATCAAAATTCTTTTAGCCGAACGTGAACCAGTGCGCTTTTTAGCAGGTTTTCTCGCGGCAAGTGCCGCTCGTTGTCCAGTTTTTCTTTGCAACCCCGACTGGACAAAACAAGAATGGCAACAAGTTTTTGATTTAGTAAAACCGGATTTAATATTGGGACTAGGGACTAGGAATTGGGGACAAGACTATTCCAAATTAAAAAATCCTATGATTCCATCTCCTCACTCAGGACTGATCATGATTCCCACAGGTGGATCATCAGGAAAGATGAAGTTTGCGATCCATACTTGGGAAACTTTAATCGCATCCGTGCGAGGATTTACAGAACATTTTTTGATTAATCATGTTAATTCTTTTTGTGTCTTACCGCTCTATCACGTCAGCGGTTTAATGCAATTTATGCGCTCCTTCACCACTGGTGGAAAACTCGTTATTCTGTCATTTAAAGAAGTAGAATATCGTCAATTCGACAGTACACAATTATCCAATTTCTTTATTTCTTTAGTACCAACACAGTTACAACGTCTGCTACAAAATCCAGAGTTAACTCAGTGGTTATCCCAATTTCAAACTGTACTATTAGGAGGTGGAGCAGCATGGAATGAACTTTTGGAAAAAGCAAGATACTACAATATTCGCTTATCTCCTACGTACGGTATGACGGAAACTGCCTCCCAAATTGCTACCCTCAAACCAGATGAATTTCTTAATGGTAAAGATAACTGCACTCAAATTCTCCCCCATGCCTCTATCAAAATTCGCAATCAGCAAGGCGAGGAATTGAATTCAAATCAAATCGGAAACATCACAATCAATTCTCAAGCTCTTGCCCTAGGATACTATCCTAACACTTGGGAGAATCAGGCTTATTTACAAGTGGATGATTTGGGTTTTTTAGATAACAAAGGTTATTTACATATCGTCGGACGTAACAGCGACAAAATTATTACAGGCGGTGAAAATGTCTATCCAATAGAAGTTGAATCTACCATTAGAGCTACAGAAATGGTAGTAGATATTTGTGTCATCGGCATACCAGATAAACTCTGGGGACAAGCAGTCACAGCAATTTACATTCCCAAAGACTCAAATACCTCTGATATAGAAATCCGAAATTTGCTGAAAGAGAAACTCAGCAAATTTAAAATTCCTAAAAATTGGATTCCTGTACAAACCTTACCTCGCAACTCCCAAGGTAAAATCAATCGTCAAGAGCTACAGCAAATAGCCACAAAATTTCTTCAAACTAGCCTCGCTGATTAAAGAGAAAAATTACAGCATCCCAATGCGTGTGAAAGTAGTGCGAGCCGGAAAGCTCGCTTGTGAGTGTACTGCATTTGGGATGATCCCATAAAAATTGGAAAAGAAAAATCTCTTTTAACTCTTGATTCCCAACGTTTCAAACAACCTCTCTTGACTTTCTTCTCTCTGCTGTTTCTGCACCTCTCTTGTTTCTCTCCAACCATTCCTTCATATTTTCTGGCAACTCTGTTTTCGTTTTATTACTTGTCTCAATGCAAACGTGCCTAGTCACAGCTTTAGCAGCGATCACCTCACCAACTATCACCTCATAAGCCACTTCAAATCTGTCAACACTAAGCTGTTGAGGCATTAACCTAATAACCAAATTGTCTCCACAATATAGCGGACGAAAAAAGTCCACACTAGCATGAACAATCGGAAAAGCTACAGAAGGATTCGTGAAAAAATCTTTGAGATTAATGCCAGAGATAACTAGAGACTCTTCATAAGCCTCATGACAAATACTCAAGAGATTAGCAAAGTAAACTACCCCAGCAGCATCAGTGTCTTGAAAGTGAATGGTGCGGTTATATGTAAAGGCCATAATTCAAGCCAAAGTTCAAGCCAAACTTCAAAAATATATAGCAAACAAATAGCCTGCTACAGTAAACAATTTTACCGCAATCATCTGGTTTCTAGTATTTGCCAGGTAGAGTAGGACATGAACTAATGAGAAAATACGCACACCACGAGATCATCAAGCCTATTAAGCGTTCGGGTGTTAAGAGTTAAGCGTTCGGGTGTTCCCTGTTCCCTGTTCCCTGTTCCCTGCTATATCAGTTCAAGGGGTAATAAATATCCTCAGAGCAAGGATTGAGGTAAGGACGCTGTAAATCAATACCAAGCCGAGTAAAATGTGAGTCAATTGCCTTCATCCGCTGATCAGTTGAATCGTTATCTTGTTGCCAAACTTCCAACAAAGCATTCGCTACGATTTGACAGCGGTTCATCCCAAAACTTTCCTGTACCGCAAATTTTTGACTAAGTTCTTCAGCTAAACTCAAGCCAGGTGCTAAAAACTTGGTAAACAAGGGGATTTCTGTGTGGAAATGAGATTGATGTTCTGCATAGACACTTCTTAGGACTTTTCGCACTGCTGGATAGTCTTCGCGTTCAAAGGATAGCACTCCTGAATCATAGCGCCCATAAGCAGCCCGATTGTGTAACACCTGAAAACTAAAGGGAATTGCTGCAGCGTTCAGTTGTTGTGTCAAGCTATCCATAAGGGCTAAGGCACCCATTGGAGTAACATTAAAGTAAATTCGCCCTGCCCCCAAATCAGTATCCGGGTTAGTCTGCAAATCCTGTCCGACATTGCTAAGCGCTATATAAAAGCCGTTTTGTAGTCGATTTTTAGGCATCCATATATTTATCAAATCTCCTACCTTGGCAGTTGGCGTTGACGGCTCTAGATTGTGATTGTACTCAACATACAACGTCAAACCACCTTTGCTCACTGCAATACTACCATCTGGTTCCCGTCGCAACAATTGCCAATCTGGATCAAAGTAGCCTATCCCATGATTACTGGTATGTAGTAACTCGTAAAATTGCCAATCCATCTCTAAGCTAGAATAGCTTTCCAAGTTTTTCTGTGGCAAATCATGAGCAACATCACTACTGAGTGACAACGTGCTTTGCAGAGAACCATTGTAATAAATACCGTGAACGAAATTCCGCAATAGCAGAGCAAGATACTTGTGTTGTAATGCTGGCGAATTTTGTCGAAATCGCTCTGCTATTTTAGATGGCAGGGCAAAGGGTTGATATTTTGGATGGCGAATGCAAAAGTTGGATTGAATTTCGATATTGCTAGCAATATCCAATAGAGAATTTAGCAGTGGTTTGGTAGAAGACTCTAGCATGAGTGGAACTTGTCAAGGAAGAATTATCAGTTATCAGTTTGAGAATTTAGGTTTTAGTCCTTCAGCATAAGCCAACAAGACTATTCACTGTTCACTGTTTTAACAACCGCGTAGACGAGTTTTATTATAATAAAGACGAAGTAAGTTATTCTGTTTTTTTGGATGAGAAAGTTGAACAAATTTTGTAAACAGCTTTAGGATTTCTGACTCTGTGATCCCAAAAACAGTCAATACAGACTCTTGTGGTCTACTGAGTAAGCTTTGAGCAAATTTGAACATACAAATACTGGAGTTATCAAAGTATTTGTGAAAGTTTATTTTTTCCTTGATTCGATGAAGTAGAACTAAACCCGCAAATTGGATAACTCGTTGAACAAATTCACAACGATACTCAAGAATCACTGGAAAAGTATCAAGATAAGCTAGAATAAGAGTTAGTAGTGAAGGTTGGATCACTTCCAATGGAATCGCTGCCAGAAGTAATGACTCTTCTAACTCAAGAGTAGGATCTACCACTAGGCTTTCTAACCAAAGTGTTAAGTAGCTTGCCACTAAAGTTCCCAAATCAAAAGCTGGATCTCCCCAGGAACAAGCTTCCCAATCAATGAGTCGTATAAGACAGTTGTCTAACTTCTCCCACCTTGAATGCACTAAAACATTTTCCAATTTCAGATCATTATGAGTTAAGCAGCAAGGATTCCATTCATACGCCAACTCAGAAATTGCTGCTTCTAAACTCTCATAACGTTGATAAAGAGCGTAGAATTTCAGCGCCTCTGTAGGAACATTGCCAAAAATTTCTGGCCCAATTGACTCTATCCCTTGCGCTGGATTATAAAATTGATAGCGAAACTGTCCTTCAGGAGCAGTTGCCATAAAATCACGATACTCCCGGCGGTTGAAAGTGGCACGATGCAGTGCTCCCAAACTACTACCAATAGCGCTTGCGATCGCTTTTGGAAAGTGCAAATTTTTTTGATAAAAACTTGCTAGTTCAAAATACTCCTTGAGGTAGTGACGAACAAGAATAGATTTTTCTTGCTCAAAATGCACTACCAAAGATGCCGCAGCAGAAATATTTCCTAAGACTGGAAACTGCTGAAGTAGTTGATGAAACAACCACTCATTCCAAAACTCATGTGGGTTTTCGTTATTATCAATACATTGTTCTTGCTTAACCAGCAGCTTCTGATTTCCAGGCAGAGTAACTAGTAAATTTAAATTTTTTTGACTCGTTTGCGGGAGTTCAAAATAGGAATTTATACCTTCTTCTGAGCTACACAGACCTGCTTGATGCAGATAATGAATAACATTATGAGAAGACAGTGAAAGTACCATGTCTTATTTCCTAAAGCGTAAGATTGTTCCTAAAACCACTATTTCAGTATTAGCTTTACTTCAGTGGTCTTCAGTAGATATTCATGGCTCGTGCAAATATCAATAACGATTAGCACAATCTACTAATATCCGATTTATCAAAAATAAACCTGCCAAAATGGCAATGTTACTTTTGCTATTGCTTTAAATTTTGCTCAGCACTCAGTCAAATCTTTGAAACGACGTTGTAGAATAATTCGCGCTATTATCGCTACTACAACAGGACTTAAAAATAGAAATCAGAAATCAGAACTCAGAACTCACAACACAGAACACAGAACACAGAACACACCAGAAATATTCACCTGCCTTGGTGTACGTAGTTCATGATGACTACTTAAACAGAGAATGAGCTAGTAGGGCTGCTTGGGTGCGATCGCGCAAAGGGCAGACGCAATCATGCGTATCGCGCAAGTTTAAGCGACTGAGAATATTAGTCACACAGTTCTTAACAGTATTCTCTGAAAGGAAAAGCGACTGAGCAATCTCACGGTTATTCGCTCCGGAAGCCATTAAACGCAACACATCCAACTCTCTGGGTGTGAGTAGGGCCATTTCTGGGGAATATTCAACGGATGAGACTAGTAGTCTGCCAAGGTAACAATGCTTGGTTAATAGCAGCAAGAAAAATCTCTTTCTCCCCCTGCTTCCTCTGCTTCCCCTGCCTCCCCTGCTTGCCTTAACCCGGCAATTTTGGGTTGGTCGAGTACTAGTAGTCCACCACATCAACTTTGCGGGGTAAAATAAAAAACCGCGTTCGCGTAGCGTGTCCTCTGGACATAGGCACAAAGAGCGCAAAGGAAGAGGGAAAGAAGACTAGGAGCGAAAATTGATTTACCCATTAAAGTTTTTGTGGTGAAGTACTAGTAGTGTTATGGACAAAAGTGCTTTTTATAACAATTCAGGTTCAAGTTGAGTATGTCCTTTGGCGGTAATTGTCAACCAATTTTGGATTTAGGATTTTAGATTTTGGATTAACTCCACCCTAAAAGTGCTCTGCTTGGAGCGGAACAAAACGAAGCCTAGATTTTTAAATTTATGATTTTGGATTAATTCCGTCCAACAAGGACGGGGCTTGTACCGAAAATCAACGCCAAGTACCTCTGTCGGGAAACAAGGACTATGGCACAAAGTGCCACGCTACGCGCTTGCTGTATTAGCTCCCCAATTTCAAATCTAAAATTTCAAATCTAAAATTGTTTCGGTCAAAAGTCTGGAACGACCAAATCCTGTTAATACACATGATGTATCATTTGTACAGTGCTTAAGTGCTATATTTTTTTACTGATTTGGTTATGGATACTCGTGACTTTCTTCCCATTTCATATTGAAAATCACCGTTGTATATTGAAATCACCTGAAAAAACCTAACTAAATCTACGTGGTAAAAACACCGTAAAACTGGTGAATAAGACAATCAGATTAAGTAAATATTTTTCCAAGATGAATTACACGTTGCCGTAAATCAATTGACTAGGCGACTGGCATAAGTATGAGTTGTGTCAGTGTTTTTCTTATTCATACAAGTTTACTCACTTTGTGTTCTACCCAAGTAAAAATTACTGTAAATGGAGAAAAAATGATCAACAAACAGATAATATTACCAACCCTTCTATCTGCAACTATCCTTCTGGGAGGAATCGCTGGTTGTTCCGAATCTAAATCATCGGACGCAACCAGTCCAGATGCGTCTGGAACTAACGTATCTCAAAACAGCCCATCTACGACAAACAACAATAAAGCGGATACACCAGAACGTGCTCAGAAGCGTGAAGAGATTCGCAAACAAATTGAAGCCGTTTTAACCGCAGATCAGGTGAAACAGTTGCAAGCGAAACTGCAACAAGGGGAAAAAATGCGTAAAGCAGTGTTGAGCCTCAATCTCACTGCAGAGCAAAAAACTAAAATTCAGGATATTTTTAAGACTGCTTATCCCCATCGTCAAAGGAAATCTCAAGAGAATTCCTAGTAGTTTAATAGGGATGTAAATCTGAGTTTCCAGAAGGTTTGCTGCAATTTTCTGTACTGTTGTTTGTGAATTTATTGTTATCAGTGAAAGCATGTTCAAGCCAAAATTGCTCGCCAAGATAAAACTTGCTTTTATGGCAGTATTCCTGACAGGAAGTAGTCTCTATGCTGTAAAAGCTCTAGGACAATCTCAACCTAGCCCACAACAACTGGTAGATGAGGTGTGGCAAATCTTGAATAAAGATTATGTAGATACCAGCTTTAACCATCAGGATTGGAAAGCAATTCGACAGCAGTATTTGAGCCAGAAATATAGCTCTAAACAACAGGCATACAATGAAATTCGAGAAATGGTAGCTAAATTAGGCGATCGCTACACCGAATTTTTCGATCCCCAAGAATTCCAGGCTTTAGATAACGACCTTTCTGGCAACCTCAGTGGTGTAGGACTGGAACTAGCGGAAAATGAAAAAACCAAAGCTTTAACCGTTATCGCCCCAATTGAAGGAACACCTGCTTTTAAAGCAGGTATCTTGGCGGACGATGTAATTGTCAAAATTGATGGTCAGCCAACTCGGGGGATGAACATCAACGATGCAGTTAAGCGGATTCTCGGTCCAGTTGGAACTAAGGTGATACTTACGATTCAACGAGGCAATCAATCGCAATCTTTCAAACTTACCCGTGCCAATATTGCTACTCATCCTGTAACTTACAACATACAAACAACGGCTACAGGCAAAATTGGCTACATTCAACTACCAGAGTTTACACAAACGGCTCCCATAGAAATGGGTCGGGCAATTCAAGCCTTAGAAAAGCAGCAGGTACAGGGCTACGTTTTGGATCTACGCTCTGATCCAGGCGGACTCGTGGATGCGAGTTTGGAAATTGCCAGTATGTGGTTGAAGCAAGGGGCGATCGTCTCTTTGGTAAATCGAGACCAAGTAAAAGAGAGCTACAATGCGACAGGACATGCCTTAACCAATAAACCCCTGGTTGTGCTAGTTGATCAAGGGTCTGCCAGTGCTAGTGAAATTCTGGCGGGGGCACTGCAAGATGATAATCGCGCCAAGCTAGTAGGAACTCGCACTTTTGGTAAAGGTTTAGTTCAATCAATAGAACCACTGGAAGATGGTTCGGCATTGAAACTCACCATTGCTAAATACTACACACCCAAAGGTCGAGATATTAATCATGTTGGTATTGTGCCAGATATTACAGTAGAGTTGACCGAGGCACAGCAGAAAGCATTAGTGCAGAACCACACTTTAGGCACGTTAGCCGATCCTCAGTATGCTAGTGCAGTTGCAGACTTGAGCCAATTGATTCAGACAGGGGCGAACTCTGTTGGTTTACAGCGTGGGAAATAAGTTTCTTCACAACAGCCAAGTCCAAGAGGGCGATCCCACTTGAAAAAAATAATTTGTATCTTCTCTCCTGTACCCCAACAGTCATTATCGGTAATTACTGAAATAAATTTACAAAAAAAATTATAGCCCCTCAAACTCCCCATCAGTTAAATAAAGAATGAGCAAGCAGTGCTGCTTGGGTGCGATCGCGCAAGTTTAAGCGACTGAGAATATTAGTCACATAGTTCTTAACAGTATTCTCTGAAAGGAAAAGCGACTGAGCAATTTCACGGTTATTCGATCCTGAAGCCATTAAACGCAACACATCCAACTCTCTGCGTGTAAGTTGCGCCAATTCTGGAGGTTGTGCAACTGAAGCGGCTGGTGCTGGGGCGGGCGTAAGTGCTTTTTCAAACAATCCTGGTCCGAGTTGGGTATGTCCTTTGTAGACAGCGCGAATGGCTAGCGCCAATTCATCTGGTTCAGTGTCCTTGAGCAAATAGCCCTTAGCCCCCACTCGCATCGCTTGCGAGACGTACCCATCATCATCGAAAGTTGTTAATACCAGAACTTTCGTGTCGGGATATTGTTGAGCGATCGCCCCAGTAGCAGCAACTCCATCCATCACGGGCATCCGGATATCCATCAGCACAATGTCCGGTTGTAGGGTAGAGATTTGTTCGATCGCTCGTTGCCCATTTTCCGCCTCACCCACAACTTGCATATCGCAATTGGACTCTAGCAGACTTTTGAGTCCTTGACGGATGAGAAGTTGATCATCGACTAACAAGATCCGAATCATAAAACCTCGCAGGAGTTTAGATACCCTCGTGCTTTAGGCAGGGGAATGCTTACAGTAACAAATTTGATATTGGAAAAGAAACACAGACCCGGCAACCTTTTCCCGGTTGACTGTGAAGAGAAAACTGACCGCCCAACGCCAGTGCTCGTTCTCGCATCCCCTGCAGTCCAAACCCGGTTGTATTTTGAGTTGGATTAAACCCTTCACCATTGTCCTCAATCGAAAGATCAAGTATCCCAGCCTGATACTGTAGCTGAACGCTCACAGTTGTTGCCTGTGCATGTTTGTAAATATTTGTTAGCGATTCTTGCACAATGCGGTAGACAGTTGTGTTCACTTCTGTGGGTAAGGATAATGGTAAATTAATTTTACTAGACAGTTCAATCCCTGTGTTGTGCTGAAAATCCTTCAGCAGCTTTTCAATAGCTGATTCAAGTAATTGTCCTTGCAACGGATTTGAGCGCAAGACAGAAACTGAACGCCGGATTTCCAGCAACGCCTCAGCCCCTAGTTGCTTTGCTTGTTTGAGAAATGTCAATGCCTTCTCGTCATTCGATTGCCAGAACAGCAGGGCATTATTCATTTGAATGGTTTGAGCTGCTAGGGTGTGTCCAAGTCCATCGTGAATTTCGCGGGCAATGCGGTTACGTTCCTGCAAAGTAGCCTGATCCTCAATCAGCAACGCATACTGTCGCAGTTGCTCATGGGTCATTTCTAGTTTTTGATGGGCAATTTCCAATTGCTTGCGACTTTGCCACTCTGCAAGCAGAGCGTTAATCAACAATAAAGCAAATACTAATGTCAAGCTATATAATAACAACGAACTCAGTCGCCAATCCCATACAGCAACTTTAAGCTTCGCAGGCACGATGGGTCTTGACACAAGCAGCATGAGATAGGATGCAAGAGTTAAACTCAATACAATCAACTGTCCCTTTCGCTCAAACAGCAAGCAACTCCGCATCACCAATATTAGGCACAGCATGAAAAGAGAGCGAATGGTTAAGCCTTGTGGAGTGACTGCAAGCATTATCAAGCCAAACTCCACACTCGTGTAAAGCAATTTTTCTGCCAACTTCTTAGTTGGCAATCTTAAGCCCATTAAACCGAAGGCAGCAATTATAGAAATTCGCAGCAGCAACTGCCAAGACAACTCGAACGGCAACAGGATTTCCATTAACACTGCTGTGGCTAACAACAGCCATTCCAGATAAAGCAACAGACGAAAGGATTGGTAACTCGGGCGAACCATAGGACTGTCTGAAATAAACGACCAAAGGAACAGTACCACTAGCATTATCCTGATTTTAAAAGGAGTACAGCGCCAACACAGAACGTTGGAAACCTTAAACTTTTTGCAAAGGTCAACAGCAGTGAACCTAAAACCACAGATGCACACTGATCAACGCTAGTTATTTATTTGTATCCATCCTTGGTTCTAAATATCCATTAATCATACTTTTGCAAGAAGTTTATTCTCTTCAACTCTTACAAAATTGTTACCAGTATCGATAGAGTTTTTTCTACTGATTCTCTTTCTGGACTAGGAAAAAAGTCACATCAGTTTTAGTAATTTCTGACTGATCAGCTTAGGAATCCTGCTTCATGTAAATATTCATGTCCATTTCTAAAATTGACATAGTGAATGCGGAGATTTCACCATCAACCATAAACTTAAACCAATTGGAGGCTCTGGTGCTCGATAACATTCCCAAAGAGAGTTTAGCGGAAAATCACTCAGCGGAAAATCACTTAGAAAAGCAAGATCCTCCATCCAGGAAACGGACTGGTGAGGCTCTGGTGGTCTATGAGATTCCCAAAGAGAGTTTAGCGGAAAATCACTTAGCGGAAAATCACTCAGAATTCAAGCAAGCTCCTCCATCCAAGAAGCGGACTGGTTTGGTTTTACTCGGTTTGATGTTGCTCGCTACGCTGGGCTTTTTTAGTTTGCGTAACGTTGCCAAGCCTAACAAAACTGACAGTTCCCAAACGTCGCAAAGGTCTGGACGTAAAGGAAAAGGACGGTCAATGATAACTCCTGTAACCGTCGCCAAAGTCGGCCAAAAAACAGTTCCGGTGCAATTGCAGGCAATTGGTAATGTTCAAGCGGAGTCTACCGTATCGGTGACACCCCAGATTGGTGGAAGAATTACCGGAGTGTTTTTCAAAAAAGGTCAGCAGGTGAAAAAAGGACAACTTTTGTTCACACTGGATGACCAAACACAAAGGGCTGCCATCCAACAAGCAAGAGGAACTGTCGCCAAGGACTTGGCGCTGGTACAGCAAGCCAGAGCAAACTTAGCCAAAGATCAAGGAGCGGTAGAACAAGCCAGAGCCACGTTAGCCAAAGACCAAGGACTGGTAGAGCAAGCAAGAGTGACGTCAGCCAAAGACCAAGCACTGGTGCGACAAGCTGAGGCGACTTTGGCAAAGGATCAAGCGCAAGGACAATACGCACAGGCACAAAGTAATCGTTATACTAACTTGTACAAGCAGGGTGCTGTTAGCCAGGATCAAGCTCAGCAATACTCTACTAATAGTCAGGTGAATGCGGCAACGCTTCGGTCAGATAGAGAGGCGATCGCCAATGCTCAAGAAGTTGTCAAGGGAGATCAAGTCGCAATCAAGAACGCTCAAGAAGTCGTCAAGAGCGATCAAGTTGCAATCAAAAATGCTCAAGAAGTCGTCAAGGGCGATCAAGCAGCAATCCAGAATGCACAGGCGGTCGTCGATTCAGATAAAGGGGTATTGCAAAACGCCCAAGTGCAACTTTCTTACGCCAGAATATACGCCCCAATCTCCGGTCAAGCTGGAGATCTTTTGGTGAATCAGGGCAATGTGGTCGCAGCTAATAGTACGAGTCCGCTTTTGACAATCTACCAGATTCGCCCAATTCAGGTTTCTTTTTCAGTTCCAGAGACGCAACTACCGGAAATTCAAAAGTACGCGAGCAATAACAAGCTGGCAGTGGATGCTACTATCCCCAACACCAATAATCAGATACGAGGCTTTTTGACATTCATCAATAACACAGTCGATAACAGCACCGGAACCATAAAACTCATAGGCGAGTTTGATAATGCTCAAGGGCAACTATGGCCTGGTCAATATGTGAACACAACACTAACGCTGAGGACACAACCGAATGCGATCGTCGTTCCTTCGCAAGCAGTTCAGAATGGGCCCAATGGTCAGTTTGTCTTTGTTGTCAAGCCAGATAACACAGTGGAAAATGTCCCTGTAACTGTTGGCAGTATGATGAATGGTCTAAACGTTATCGAGAAAGGACTGCAAGCTGGTCAAACAGTTGTGACTGATGGTCAGGCGAATCTTATTTCTGGTAGTAAGGTAAAAGTCAGATCCGCCTCGAAACGAGCAGGAGGTCATCATTCATGAACCTCTCGCAACTATTCATCCGTCGCCCGATCATGACCACTTTGGTTATGGCGGCTATTCTTATCTTCGGTTTGATGAGTTATCGGTTACTGCCAATCAGCGACTTACCCAGCGTTGATTATCCTACCATTCAGGTGTCAGCGGCGCGACCAGGAGCTAGCCCGGAAACAATGGCATCTTCTGTTGCCCGTCCTTTAGAAAAGCAGTTTTCTAGTATTGCCGGACTTGATTCGCTCAACTCAACCAGCACGTTAGGTAGTAGCCAAATTACGCTCCAGTTTAACCTTAGCCGAAACATCGACGATGCGGCTCAGGATGTGCAGGCGGCGATATCAGCAGCGTCTGGACAAATTCCTGACGATTTACCTAACCCTCCATCTTACAGCAAGGTCAACCCAGCCGATCAGCCAATTCTTTACTTATATATAGACTCACCGACTCTGCCGCTTTCCCAAGTAGACAAGTACGCTCAAACGTATTTAGCACAAAAGCTTTCTACAATCAACGGGGTGGCTCAGGTACAGGTTTACGGTTCCCAAAAGTATGCAGCTCGTATTCAACTTGATCCTGAGAAATTAGCAAGTCAGCAGATTGGACTTGATCAAGTGGAAACTGCAATACAACAAGGAAACGTAAATTTACCGACAGGTAGTATTTCGGGCAAGAACAAAAATTTTACAGTCCAAGCTAACGGTCAATTACAAGATGCTGCGGCTTATCGCTCTCTAATTGTCGCCTACCGCAATGGTGCACCAATCTACCTTGAACAACTCGGTCGAATTATTGACAGTGTCCAAAACGATAAAGTGGCAAGCTGGTACAATGACACCCGCGCCATCATTCTCAGCATTCAACGGCAACCAGGTACAAATACGGTACAAGTTGTAGACACAATCAAAGAATCGTTACCGAAGTTGAGTGACCAAATTCCAAAATCAGTTGAAATCGGGGTTTTCTATGATGCATCCCAGTCCATTCGAGAATCGGTGGATGATGTCAGATTTACTCTGGTTTTGACCATTGGTCTGGTGATTTTGGTCATTTTCCTGTTTTTACGGAATCTCTCGGCGACGGTGATTCCCAGTTTGGCTTTACCTGTATCGCTGATTGGGACTTTTGCAGCGATGTACATGTTGGGTTACTCGCTGGATAACTTATCAATGATGGCGTTGACGCTTTCAGTGGGTTTCGTGGTTGATGATGCGATCGTCATGCTGGAAAACATCGTTCGCCACATGGAAATGGGTGAATCTCGTCTAGAAGCTGCCTTAAACGGTTCTAGAGAAATCAGTTTTACCATCTTGTCGATGACAATTTCACTGGTGGCGGTTTTTATCCCAATGCTGTTCATGGGTGGAGTATTGGGACGACTATTCCACGAATTCGCGGTAACGATCGCCGTCGCAATTTTGGTGTCTGGGTTTGTCTCCCTATCCCTCACCCCGATGCTATGTAGTCGCTTTGTAGGCGCACCCAATCACGAAAATCAAAGTCGTCTGTATCGTGCTTCCGAGTATGTGTTTGACCGCTTCTTAGCTGTTTACGATTGGACCTTAAAAATAGCTTTAAAGTTTCACCTAACCACAATGATTTTGTCTGGTGTGCTTTTTATTGTCACTATTTATCTGTTTATTGTTGTTCCCAAAGGATTTATTCCTAGTGAAGATACTGGACAAATTATTGCAACAACACAAGCAGCACAGGATGCGTCTTTCGATAACTTAGTGCGTCACCAGCAAGAAGTGGTAAATTTGATTCGGCAAAACCCAGATGTTGATGCGGTTAATTCTAACATTGGTCCTGGTTCGAGTGCGAGCGGTGGTGGAGGAGCAGTCGCAGGTAATTCTGGGAATTTGTTGATTCGCCTAAAGGAGCGATCGCATCGCCACAACAGCGCTGATAAAATCGTCCAAGAACTGCGCAGCAAGCTAGCAAGTGTCCCAGGGATTAAAGTCTTCTTACAAAATCCCCCTGCCATTCCCATCGGAACACAACAGACAACTGGACTATATCAGCTTGCGCTTCAGAGTACTGAGGTCCAATCCCTCGAAAAATACGTCCCGCAACTTGTCGCGAAGATGCAAACTCTCCCAGAACTCTTGGATGTCAACAGCGACTTACAAATTGCACCCCAAATCAAAATTAATATTGACCGTGATAAAGCTTCCACCCTTGGCATTACCGCCGAACAAATCGAAAACACTTTGAAAAACGCCTATGGCGCTTATCAAGTGTCAACCATTTACGCAGCTAGTGACGAGTACGAAGTCATATTAGAACTACAACCGGAGTACCAGCAAGATCCAAATGCTTTAATGAAGCTCTACGTTAACACTAGTACGAGTACGAACTCTACCACGAATACCAGTACTAGCACCAGTACAAATTCCACCACGAATACCAGTACTAGCACCAGTACAAATTCCACTACTGGTCAAGCAGTTCCTCTCAGCACATTTGCCACAATATCCCAAGGTGTTGGACCGCTGATGGTCAATCACTATGGTCGGATGAATGCTGCGACCATCTCCTTCAACTTAGCACCAGGTGCATCGCTGGGAGCAGCCACTCAAACCATAGAAGACTTGGTGCATAAAGTGATTCCCGCCAGCATCACAACAAGCTTCCAAGGAGCGAGTGAGGTATTTCAATCTTCACTGCCGAGTTTGGGATTGTTGCTAGCCGTCGCTATTTTGGTGATTTATCTGATTCTCGGTATCCTTTACGAAGATTTTATACATCCTTTAACGATTCTTTCTGGTCTGCCTTCCGCTGGATTTGGTGCGTTGTTAACGTTATTAATTTTTCATGTGGAATTGAATGTTTATTCATTCATCGGCATCATCCTCTTGGTAGGTATCGTTAAGAAAAACGGGATTATGATGGTGGACTTCGCCATAGAAGCGCAGCGAAACGAAGGCAAAAGTCCGTTTGATGCCATTTATGAAGCTTGTTTGATTCGGTTCCGTCCGATCATGATGACGACAATGGCAGCTTTAATGGGAACATTACCAATCGCCCTAGGTTATGGTGCAGGTTCTGAATCTCGTCGTCCTCTGGGAATTGCCGTTGTTGGTGGATTGGTGTTTTCTCAGATATTAACGCTGTATTTAACACCAGTGTTTTTTACATACATGGAAGCTTGGCGGAAAAAACTCACACAGGTTAAGTTTCGTCGAGTTTCTTCGTTGACAGGAGTTAGGTAAGAATGAAAACATTACTTAGGCAAAATAATGAAAAAATAAACCGCAAAGGACGCAAAGTACGCGAAGAAAGAGAAAAAAGAAGAGAAATTGAAAAGTTCATTTACCCATCAAAATTAATGCGATAGACCAGTAGTTTACCTCGGAGATTGATCTATGAGTTTAATACTAGAACAAGAAAGTCCTCCCCTAAGTCAAGATGCCACAGGCGCAATTCGAGTGGGTAAAACAAGAGTTTTGCTGGAACTGGTCATTCGCGCCTTTGCTGATGGTGCATCTGCTGAATCAATTGTTCAGCGTTATTCATCGTTATCCTTATCTGATGTTTATCTGACAATTGGTTACTATCTTCGACATCGGGATGCTGTGGAAGCATATCTAGATCAACGTGAGCAGTTAGCTGAATCAGTTCGTCAACGTTTGTCCAGTGTTCAACCTGATTTGAGACTGATTCGTTCTCGCTTGTTAGCTCAGTAGCAATTCTATGAAGCTTTTAGAAATCAGTAGACACAATAATCTATAAAATTCCTTTTTCATCATTTTACCTAAGTCCTTAACTTTATTAGGACTTACGCAGGAACTCTCTAAAACTCTTATTCCTTTGTGTCCTTCGCGCCTTGGCGGTTCGTTTTTCTATTTTTTGTTCACTAGCTATCTAGGATTGCTGTAACTTCACATTTGCCAACATCATCCACCCCAAATTTTGAAATAAAAAATCTGGAACAACACAACTCATGAACCTTTCAGAACTCTTTATCCGCCGTCCTGTCATGACAACCTTAGTCATGATAGGTATCGTCATCTTCGGTCTCATGAGTTATGCACTGTTACCAATTAGCGCTTTACCTCATGTAGAATATCCCTTTATTTCCGTCTCTGCCAGTTTGCCGGGTGCGACGCCTGAAACAATGGCATCTTCTGTTGCTTCACCTTTAGAAAGACAATTTTCCAGTATTGCTGGACTGAATTCCTTCAACTCCACCAGTTCAACAGGCAGTACCAACATCTCCCTGCAATTCGACTTCAACCGCAGCGTGAATGATGTTGCCAAAGATGTCCAGGCAGCAATTTCAGCAGCAGCAGGACAATTGCCACCAGGTATGCCTAAACCACCTACCTACCGTAAGGTCAACCCGTCGGTTGCACCGATTCTCTACCTGTACATGTATTCCGAAACGCTCCCTATCGCTACAGTGGACGAATACGCAGAGATTACGGTCGGTCAGCCAATCTCTATGATTGATGGCGTTGCCCAAGTACAAGTATACGGTCAGCAGCAATATGCTGTTCGCGTCCAAGTTGACCCACAAAAATTGACAACGCGGGGAATCGGGCTAAATCAGGTCAAGACTGCGATCGCACAGTCAAATGTAAACTTGCCAACTGGCAGTGTTTCTGACCGTAACAAAACTTACACAATCCAAGCAAACGGTCAACTCACGAATGCTGCTGCTTATCGTTCACTAATCATTAGCTACAAAAATGGCGCACCTGTGAGACTCCAAGATGTGGGGCAGGTGATTGACAGCGTGCAAAATGATAAAGTCTTGAATCTCTACAACGGCATTCATTCGGTTCTTCTGGCTGTGCAGCCTCAACCAGATGCCAACACGGTGGAAATTGTCGATACCATCAAGCAACTTCTACCCACTCTGCGCGAACAAGTTCCCAAATCACTTGAGATGGGCATCATGTACGATCGCTCTGAATCGATCCGCGCTTCGGTTGATGACGTGAAATTCACGTTATTTCTATCAGTTTGTTTGGTTGTCGTAGTCATCTTCCTATTTTTGCGTGAACTCTCTGCCACACTCATTCCCAGTCTGGCACTCCCTGTGGCACTGATCGGCACATTTGCCGTAATGTATCTGTCGGGCTATTCTCTGGACAACATCTCACTGATGGCGTTAACGCTCTCAGTCGGCTTTGTTGTTGATGATGCGGTCGTTGTACTGGAAAATATCGTTCGTCACCGCGAAATGGGTGAAGGTCCAATGGAAGCGGCGTTCAATGGCTCGCGAGAAATCAGCTTCACAATTGTGTCGATGACATTATCGCTGGTGGCGGTGTTCATCCCCCTGATATTTATGGGTGGATTAATTGGTCGGTTGTTTCATGAATTTGCCGTGACAATTGCCGTTGCGATTTTGGTGTCGGGCTTTGTTTCCCTCAGCCTCACGCCAATGCTATGTAGTCGATTCATCCGTCCACCAAATCATCAGCATCAAAGCCGTCTGTATCGTGCTTCGGAGCGTGTCTTTGATTTACTGTTGCGGGGGTATGAGTGGAGTCTCAAGCCATTTTTTAGATACCGCCTGACAACACTCATCGGTTCAGTCATTCTCTTAGCGTTGACAGTTTACTTGTTTGTCCTTGTTCCCAAAGGATTCATTCCCACAGAGGACACTGGACAAATCATGGGAAACACGCGAGCAGCACAAGATATATCCTTTGATGCTATGCAGCTTCACCAAGAGAAGATCGTTAACATCATTCGTCAAAACCCTAATGTTCAAGCTGTTGACTCTATTGTAGGTGCGAGTGGACCCAATGCTGCTGTCAACTCTGGTCGAATTACTATTCTGTTGAAGCCGCGTTCCCAACGCCGTCTCAATTCCGACCAAATTATTCAAGAAATGCGCCCTAAGTTGATGCGCATACCAGGCATCCAAGTATTCCTACGCTCTCCACCTGCTATCCCTATTGGTGGTCAACAAACTAATTCATCATACCAGTTTTCGTTACAAAGCCTGGACTTACAAGCACTCCGTCAATATGTTCCTATACTAAAAGATAAAATTAAAGCACTACCAGGATTCCGGGACGTTGACAGCGACTTAGAACTGAGTACCCCACAGTTACAAGTCGAGATTGACCACAAAAAAGCAGCAACGCTTGGTATTACGGCAGAACAAGTCGAACAAACACTTGGCGCTGCTTATGGTTCTAGCCAAATTTCAAAAATTTATACCCCAGACGATCAGTTTTACGTAATTCTAGAATTAGAGCCGCAGTATCAGCACGATCCCAACGCTCTATCGCTACTCTACGTCCAATCGAGTAATGGACAACTGGTTCCTTTAACGGCGATCGCCCGTATCACCCAAGGAGTTAGTCCTCTCACCGTCAAACACGTTGGTCAGCTGCCTTCTGCCACTATTTCTTTCGATGTAGCAGAAGGAATGTCTCTGAGTCAAGCGACAGACACCATCAAGCAACTCGCTAGTCAGATTCTGCCTGAAAGCATCACTACCAACTTTCAAGGTTCTGCACAAGTCTTTCAACAGTCTTTCAATGATTTAGGCTGGCTGTTGCTTGTGTCGATTGTGGTGATTTATCTGATTTTGGGTATCCTCTATGAGGATTTCATTCACCCCATAACCATTCTTTCTGGTTTGCCTTCGGCTGGCTGTGGTGCTTTGTTAACACTGTTGATTTTCGATGTCGAGTTAAATCTCTACTCCTTCATCGGAATCATTTTGCTAGTAGGTATCGTTAAGAAAAACGGCATTATGTTGGTAGACTTCGCGATTGAAGCGCAGCGACGGGAAGGGAAAAATTCCTTTGATGCTATCTACGAAGCCTGCTTGGTTCGCTTCCGTCCAATTATGATGACAACAATGGCAGCTTTGATGGGGACAATACCAATTGCGTTGGGGACAGGTTCGGGTTCTGAAGCACGTCGTCCTTTGGGGATTGCGATCGTCGGCGGATTAGTGTTCTCTCAGATTTTGACGCTTTACCTGACTCCTGTGTTTTACACTTACATGGAAGAATGGCGGAAAAAGCTTGGTCAACCCAAGTTTCCGAGATTTTTTTCTCGCAAGAAAGTTAAGCATTCAGGCTGATTTCTCAAACCTAGTAGGTATTAACTGGAGAAATATGTCAGTAGGGTGGGCATTGCCTAAAACAGTTTTTCTGCAAAGGTTACAAGCTTTGAGTAGGCAATGCCCACCATTAATTTAATTTTGTCCACCCACTTATAAGCTCAATCCTAATTAAATAAAATTTGGGTAGTGCTCAAGATGTAATGATGGAGAAGTAGAGTTTCTTGCTGTTCTCTTTCCATGCCTGCCTGCCCTATTTGTGCGTCTTCCCAAACGGTTAAGAATGGCCACATCCACAACGGTAAACAACGGTTCAAATGCCATGACTGCGGACGACAGTTCGTCGAACAACCGACTAAAAAAGTGATCAACCAAGCCACACGGGAACTGATTGACCGATTGCTACTGGAACGCATTTCTTTGGCTGGAATCGCTCGTGCAGCCCAGGTTTCTGAACAATGGCTACAAACCTACGTCAATGAGAAATATGCTTCTGTGCCTCGAAGCGTGCAAGTGACGCCCAAAAAAAGGGAAGGCTAATGATTCAATGCGATGAGTTATGGTCATTCGTGGACAACAAAGGTAACAAGCAATGGGTCTGGTTGGCTCTAGATGCAGACACCCGTGAGATTGTTGGCGTTTACATTGGCGATCGCAATGAATCTGCGGCGCGTAAATTGTGGGAATCCTTGCCTGGTGTCTATCGCCAATGCGCGATCGCATACACTGACTTCTGGGCAGCCTATGCGGCAGTTCTGCCGAGCAAGCGACATCGCGCGGTAGGAAAACAAACAGGCAAAACCAGCTACATTGAGCGATTTAACAATACGTTGAGGCAACGAGTGTCTCGATTAGTGCGAAAAACCTTGTCCTTTTCCAAGTCCTTGGAGAATCACATTGGTGCTATTTGGTATTTTGTGCATTACTACAATGCATCATTACTTGTTTAGCACTACCCGCAGTTCAATTAATTGTTGAAGGTACAGTGGATATATTTAAAGCTAATGTACTAAATCTACTACGGTAAGTTATTTCAAGACACCAAATTCTAAAACAGACTTTTCATGGGAAGTTCTCAAACCACGAAACTAGAATTACAGTGGGGACGAAAGCTTGAACAAAAACATCATAGAGTGAAAAAGAAAGTTGAAGAAAAGGATTATCCATGAAGGATCAGCAGATTAATTTACCATATATTGACCAGCTTTTGACATTGCTCGACACTGGTCATCCTGAGGTTGATCTAGCGTTTGGGCGTCATGTACATTGGGGCTATTGGTTCAACCCAGAACAAGCATTGAATACACCAGAAGATTTTAGCAAGGCAGCCGAACATCTGACTCGCGAAGTTTATTCTGCTGCAAATGTTAAGAATGGTCAAGATGTTTTGGATGTTGGTTGTGGTCTTGGTGGCACAATCGCTAGCTTGAATGAACAGTTTTCGCAAATGAATCTGGTTGGGTTGAATATTGATGGACGGCAATTGGAGCAGGCACGAAAAAAAGTAATAGCACGGGATGGCAATACACTTCGGTTTGAAGAAGGTAATGCTTGTATGTTACCGTTTCCCGATCAATCGTTCGATGTGGTGTTAGCAGTTGAATGCATTTTTCACTTTCCGGATCGTCGGCAGTTCTTTCAGGAAGCCTTTCGCGTGCTTAAGCCAAATGGGCGTCTTGCTTTGTCGGATTTTATTCCTGTAGATTGGTTTCTACCACTTGTATGGTATGCTAAACCACCTGAAGGCTTTTACGGCTACTTCGACATAGGATACACTACTAAATCCTACTGTAAACTCGCTGCCGAGACAGGTTTCGATCAACTGCTCGAACGGAATATTACGGTCAATACCTTACCAACTTATAAATTTCTTCAGAGTATGAAGCAATATCTTAAGTTAGACGTAGATCTTTTTTCGGCGTTATCGCAAACTTTAATCCTTGAATGGGTTAGTCGATTGGAATTGATACGTTATATGATCTTCTCATTTAGAAAACAGTAATCTTGCCATTTAAGTAGGTCGGCGTAAATAATTCTTGTTGGAATAAAGCAGGGAGCAGGGAGCAGGGAGTAGGGAGAGAAAGAATTTGAGCCTTATTTACTTTTCTTTACACAGTTTGATTTTTTTGCACCGACTTACTTATATATTTATATCTATTAAAGAAATTGAAGAAAACCCATATGCAGAGCCGTCTAAACCAGCTGAAATAGCGACAGTGCCACAGTGGCTAGTGGTAGCAAAGAATCGACGGGTTAATCGAGACTGGGAATTATTACTGTCGCGTGCGCCAGAAAATGCTAGTCGCTGCTATGAGGATTTATCTACCACGCCTATGACGCCGGAAACCTGGGCGCGTTTTTCCGTTGAAAGGCAAACCCTATAAGGGCGCATGGGAATATGAAGTCACCAAGGAAGATAGGGTATTTTATGTCCCTGACGCTCAACAGCAGAAAGTAGTTGTTTACTATGCTGGAGAGCATCCTAAAAATGCTCCCCTACCTGAATAGCGATATCGCTCTTTTTTCATCTAGAAATATAGTGGTGCACAACGTCAAAAACCAATACTGGTTATAACTTGAACGCTGATGCTATCCCAATACCACCAGCTGATTGACCATCATCGCTAGTGCTACCAAACCCAAAATAGCCATAACTCCTGCAGGCATAAACTTCCGTGTTTTCACGAGCCTAACCCCAAAAGTTATGACTAAAATAGCGGTGATCGCAGCTGCTAACGTCAAACCCCAAGTTTGTCCTTGGAACTGGACAAAAGCAGCAATAATCAGTAATAAGCCACTGATACCACCACTGATAAGAGAAACTTTGCTATTCGCTTTACGGTAGCCGATGATGCCACCAACCAGAGCCACAACGCCGTAGGCAAGAGCTGTAACAATACCTAAAGTCATTATTAAAAACCTATGTAGATTTTGATTTTGTTGCAACCATCAGCAGACAATTTACCATAGCTATTGAGCTATATCACTTTTTTGATCAATGGATAATCAAGGGACCTTCTACGAAGCGGCTAAGCCGATCGCAAAAGTTCAATTCCTCCAGCGCGAAGCTGCATCCCTCTTACTCTACCAATCCGTCCTCCAAACCGAACTGGGGAGGGTATATCTTGACCTATTGCAAGCAATACGCTACACTGATGCGGATGGACAAGGTTGTCTCCAAGCATACGGCAATTACTTCAGGTGCTTGGCTGCCAGACATCAAAACTGGGAGGAATATCTCATTACTCAAATTCTCAGAGCAGATAATCCTTTTACTCAACTTGCTCAACAACAAGAATTTGAAAATCTCCCTCCAGCTTTAGTCGCAGCAGTTGAGCATGATTTACGAGCGTTGCAAAGTCTTGATGAGTGTGGCAGTGCTATTTTGAGTCAGTGGGTGCAAGAAGTAGCTCATTTAAGCGTTTCACCAGTCGTATGGTATGTAGAGCAAAATCGAGTCGCAAGAGTTCACGAATTTCCACTTATAGAGAAGTTACAACAGCTGGAAAATTGGGCTGATGCCGTGAAAGAATTGGCAGCGTATTATCGCCAGTTTGGTACAGGTTTATTTGCAGAGTATAAAGCTGCGCGTTGGCAAGGTGGGGAGTTTATTCCAATACGCTATTGCGATCCAATTGAGTTAAATCAACTTGTGGGTTACGAGTTGCAAAAAGAAGCATTGTTGAAAAACACAGAGTTTTTATTATCTGGACAGGTGGCGCTGCACGTCTTGCTTTACGGTAGTCGCGGTTCGGGAAAATCTTCTTTGGTGAAAGCTTTACTGAATGAGTATGGCAATTCCAACTTACGCTTACTGGAAGTCACCAAATCTGACTTGAAAGACTTACCAAAAATTGTGGAACAGTTACGAAGCGTCCCACAGAAATTTATCATCTTTGTTGATGATCTGTCTTTTGAAGAAGACGATGATGCTTTCAAAGCACTCAAAGTGGTTTTGGAAGGTAATGTAACCGCACGATCTCAAAACATTGTGGTCTATGCTACATCTAACCGCCGCCACTTAATTCGAGAATTTTTTGCTGATAGACCATCTCCCAGAGACAACGATGAAGTTCATGCATGGGATACTATGCAAGAGAAGCTATCTTTTAGCGATCGCTTTGGTTTAACCTTGACTTTTGAAGGGGCTGACCAGAAAACTTACTTACAAATTATCCGGCATCTTGCGGCACAAGCTGGAATTGATATGAGTCAGGAAGATTTGGAACATCAAGCTTTACAATGGGCAACTCGCCATAATGGTCGTTCTGGAAGAACAGCAAGACAATTTGTTGATTTCTTAAAAGCAGATTTGACTGTGTCTAGTTCAAGCCATCATGCAGCAAACACAGAATCATAAAATAAAAAAATTTCGTTTTTAATTTTTCCGTTTTCTCGACTCTAATGTTAAAAATAATAACACCTATAGCTTGAAAGGCGACAATGTGAGACTCCTTAACTGAAAAATATTTAGAATGATTTGGCTATGTTAAAAACAAGCAATATGCAATCAGCGATCGTGAGTAATCGACTTATTATAGGTATAGTTGCCTTTGGCGTGAGTTTTGGTCTTAGTCTCGTCCTTAGCTGGGATTTTAATAAAGCCTTTCTCACTGGTCTAGTGACTGTACCTGCTACGTATCTATCAGCCTTATTTGTAGACAAGCGCAAAAGAAATTATGAAATGATGATTTTAGATTCTCTACAGAGGCGAATTAGAGATCTTGAAGGACTAAAATCTCGCATTGTCACAGAAGTTAATCAACTTGAAGCGCATAACGCTTTACTGCACGCAGAGTCAAGCAATTTACAAAATCAAGTTATAGAACGACGTAACCAGAGAGATACTCTTAATAGAGAGCTAGGCGTTTATATAATAGAAAAAAAACAGTTACAAGGAAAAATAAACTATCTACAAAATGAACTTCGCACAATTGAGGAATCAAAAGTAGAACTTAACAATACCTTTTCGACACTAACCGCTGAAAAACGGCGTTTAGAATTAAACTCTAATATTTCACGTTCTGAAATTATTCAACTGCAAGCTCAAATCAGCGAACTTCAGCAGCAGAAGCAAGAATCAGAAAACAGCTTAATTCTGCTGAATCGGCTTAAGCCTCAACTAGAAGAAAAATTATACGAGTTGCGAGTCCAAATACAAGAGGTTGAAATCCAAGAAAACCAGCAAAAGCAACTCATGTTAGAGAGAAAAACTGAGAAAGAACATATAGAAGTAAGCCTGAATGCTTTGCAAACCGAATTAACAGAACAACAAACTCAACAACAACAGCTACAAGGGCAAGTTATATTGTTGCAGGAGGAACGTGACGAATTGCAAAGTCAAGTTTGGGAACTTCTCCACCAAATGGAAACCCTGACAACTCAAGAAAAAATTAATGAAAACGAACAGGAAGAGGACGAAGATTTATTTCCTTTCTCTGAATTAATAGATACTTTAGAGCCAATAGATACTATCAGTGTATCAGATGTTTCCGAAGAATGGGGGGAATTTACCAAGCAGTTACAGGGTTATGAAATTCGGGTATTAAAAGCTATGCTAGAGCAAGACAACCCTTATCCTGTCATTAAAAAGATAGCTGAAGAAAATATTACAATGCCAAATCTACTGATTGATTCAATAAATGAACTTGCTAATGATACTATTGGTGAATTGATAATAGATTCGAGTTCAGAAACGCCAGAAATTTATGAGGAATATAAAACAAACCTCAAAAAAATACTTGACATGTATGAATATAAAATGACTGAAGAAACCTCACTCAACTAAAATTCAGTACAATATTCTTCCATATTTCAGCTATAAATACTTTCACCTAGGTTACATATTTGGTAAATTGCAACAGAGGAGACGCCCACTCAATGCTTTTCCACGTGCTTCCTAGGAACAAGAAAAGTTAGGTGTATTAATCTACATGACAAAGCTCAAAATCTCAAAAAAAGTATCCACTGCGTTGATAAATTCTCTAGGTGCAGGTGTCGTACCTAGAGTCGGACTAGAACACATAGCAGTAGGGCGGGAACAAGAATTTAAAACTTTATCGCAAAATCTTGATGACATAGCAGAAGGGGTAGCAGCATTTCGCTTCGTCATTGGTAATTACGGTTCCGGCAAAAGTTTCATGCTACAATTGCTTCGCAACCGTGCTATGGAGCAAGGTTTTGTCGTAGCTGATGCTGACTTATGCTGGGAACGCCGATTAGCAGGAAGCAACAACGAAGGGTTGGCAACGTATCGAGAATTAATGAGCCATCTTGCGACAAAAACTCGTCCTGATGGTAATGCGTTGATTTCCATTTTAGAAGGATGGATTAATAAAATCCAACAAGAAGTTGCCAAACAAACCGGGATGCGTCCTAATGACGAAGGTTTTGATGATCGAGTTGAAGCAAAAATCAGGGAAGTCGTTCAATATATAGAAGACTTAGTTCACGGATTTGATTTTGGTAGTGTTATTGTTGCTTACTGGCGCGGATATCGATTGGATGATGATGATTTGAAAAATGCAGCACTGCGATGGTTGCGTGGAGAATTTTCTACTAAAACAGAAGCAAAAGCCGCCTTGGGAGTACGTGTCATTATTGATGATGAAAGTTGGTATGACTATATCAAGCTTATAGCTAAATTTGTTGCGGAGATTGGCTATAAAGGTCTTTTAATTCTGCTAGATGAAGCTGCACTTTTATACCAGATATCTCCAACAGTGACAAGGGAAAAAAACTATAACAGATTGCTAGGGATGTTTAATGATATTATGCAGTGTAAAGCAGAACATCTTGGCATTTTTCTTGGTGGTACGACAAGATTTTTAGAAGATCCAAATCGAGGTCTTTTTGCAGATTCTGCTTGGCGGAGACGGACAAAAGAAAGCCGTTTTGTCACTCAAGCAGGAGTCCAGGAATATATGGGACCAGTCATGCGGCTGAACCCACTCACACAAGAAGAAATTCTGACACTTCTGCAAAGATTAACAGAAATCCATGCCGTTAATTTTGGTTATGAGAAGAATTTAAAAAATAGTGATTTGAAAGATTTTGTACAAGAAATTGTTAACCGTTTGGGTGCAGAAGCTTTGCTAACACCAGGGGAAATTGTACGGGATTTCCTGAGTGTATTGAATCTTCTTTATCAAAATTCAAATCTTTCTTTTGCTCAACTCATTCATGGTGCTAACTTTAAACCGACTGTTAAGGGTAAAGATGCAGATTTGGATGATAATGCAGCAGAATTTAGTTTGTAAAAGTATAGCAGGGAACAGGGAACAGGGAACAGGGTTGAAAGTCTCGTGGTGTCCATATTTTCTCATTAGTTCATGTCCTGATCTACCGGGCAACTGCTATAACTGCAAAATATAAAAGATAACGTAGAGTTACACGATGCGTTATAGCAATCCTGTTAAGGTGTAAGTACAAGATGAGCGATGCTATATTTGCCAGACTCGCCCCTTTTATCCAAGAATATATTTATAATCATAACTGGACTGAATTAAGACCAGTTCAAATCGAAGCTTGTAAAGTCATCTTTAACACTGATGCTCATTTGCTCGTTGCTACTGGTACTGCTTCGGGGAAAACAGAAGCAGCATTTTTACCAGTTTTGACTTTATTACATGAAAACCCTTCTGCTACAATTGGCGCACTGTATATTGGTCCTATTAAGGCTTTAATTAATGATCAATTTGAACGTCTGAATGATTTGTTGAAAGAGGCTGATATTCCTGTTTGGTATTGGCATGGTGATGTTAGCCAAAGTCACAAAACTAAGCTTCTTAAGAATCCTAAGGGTATTCTGCAAATTACACCAGAATCTTTAGAAAGTTTATTAATTAACAAACATCATGAGTTAGCGCGTTTGTTTGGTGACTTACGGTTTGTGATCATTGATGAAATTCATGCATTTATGGGTTCAGAACGAGGTTGTCAAATTCTTTGTCAATTAGCACGGTTGGCAAGATTGACGCAAAGAGAACCCCGAAGAATTGGTTTGTCGGCGACTTTGGGTGATTACTCGATGGCTGAAGAGTGGTTACGTTCTGGGACTGATAAGTTGGTGCTTACTCCGAAGATTGAGGGGGGAAAACGTCAAATTCGACTTGCGGTGGAGCATTTTTATGTTTTTGAAACGAACCGCCTTAGCGCAGCGTGTCCCCAGGATATAGACGCCAAGGACGCAGAGAGAGGAAAAGAAGATACAAGTCTATATGATAGATATGTTTTTAATTTGAGTAAGTCTCGGAAGTGTCTGATTTTTGCAAATAATAAGTCGCAAACGGAATCTGTGATTTCATCTTTGCGTCAAATTGCTTCTGATGAGGGGTATCCAGATATTTATCATGTGCATCATGGTAGTATTTCTGCGAGTTTGCGTCAAGCGGCTGAAGCTGCTATGCGTGAACCAAATCAACCAGCGGTGACTGCTGCGACGTTGACTTTAGAGTTGGGTATTGATATTGGTTATTTGGAGCGAGTTATTCAGTTGGAATCGCCTCTTTCTGTTGCTAGTTTTTTACAACGGTTAGGACGTACTGGAAGAAGAGGTGAAGCTGCTGATATGCGGTTTGTTTGTGCTGAGGAGAAAGTAGATGCAGAAGCATCTTTACCGGAACAAATTCCTTGGCAACTTTTGCAATGTATTGCAATTATTCAACTCTATTTGGAAGAGCGGTGGATTGAACCAATTAAGCCTTTGATATATCCTTTGAGTTTATTATATCATCAGACAATGAGTGTTTTAGTAGCAATGGGAGAACTTTCTCCTGCTGGTCTTGCTAAAGAGGTTTTAAGTCTACCAAGTTTTGCTGCTATTTCTCAGGAAGATTTTAAGTTATTGTTGCGCTATCTCATTGATATTGACCACCTTCACTTAACTGAGCAAGGTAAACTTATCGTAGGTTTGGTAGGAGAAAAGGTGGTAGGTAAATTTCAGTTTTATGCTGTTTTTCCTGATAATCAGGAATATGTTGTTAAGCAAGGAACAACAGAAATTGGTAGTATCACAACGCCGTCTCCTGTTGGACATCTATTTGCTTTGGCAGGGAAAACTTGGGAAGTTGTAGATGTTGATTTTAAAAGAAAGATTATTTTAGTTAAGCAGGTAGATGGTAAGGCTAGTATTTATTGGCGGGGTGGTAGTGGTACGATTCATACAAGAATTTTGCAACGAATGCGACAGGTGTTGTTTGAGGATATGGAGTATAGCTACTTACAAAACAATGCTTTGAAGCGTTTGCAGTCAGTTCGTGAATTGGCAAGAGAAGCTGGACTCGATAAACATAATATTTTGCAATTAGAAAAGGGAAAGTGCTGCATCTTTCCTTGGATGGGTACTGTCGCTTACCGTACTTTGGAAAGATTGCTAAACAGTTTTTGTCGTGAGTCGTTGGAAATTAGCAGTATAAGTGGTGATAATCCTTATTTTTTGACAGTTAAATTAGCTCAGAAAAAAGTTGAATCTCTTTATTATGAAATTGTTTCGTTATGTGAGCAAAGAATAAATAATGAGGATTTAGTGAGTGATATGGATGCTCCACAAATTCAGAAGTATGATGAATTTATTCCTTACCCACTTTTACGAAAAGCGTTTGCTAGCAATCATTTAGATATGTTGGAATTGAGACAACAAGTTGCTCTTTGGCAAGAATAGAACAAATCGTATTGATACTGTTTTCAAGACTAATACCAATTCTCTGTAAACTTGCACTTAATACTTACTCTTTCATTCTTGGCGTTCTTGGCGTCTTGGCGGTTCGTCTAATAAACATTAAGTGCATCTTCATGGAGAATCGGTATAAATATATAATCACAAATATTCCAATCAGCATCTTCTCTAAGTAGTTGAAAGTAGTCACGTTTGAGTTGGTTAAGTCTGCTGTATGACACTAACAAAGTCTTGCTATTACTAGATCTAATGAGAAGATTTCCTGAAAGACGAACAATTTAAGTTGACACCAATGTGCTGGGTGTCGTCCTCTCATATCATGTCCGGTGAAAGACTTATCATTAAGACGGCAGGGAGCAGGGGAGCAGGGAGCAGGGGGAAAGAGGATTTCCCAGTTGTTGCACATATTTGGTAATCACAACTAATTAGCCGGACATGATATCAGGTACATCTCATATTTTTATCGAACAAAAATTTACCAGATTCTTTTACATAATCGCCAAAATAGCTTACACCGAAGTCAAGCAACCAAGAGTCGGTTCCAAAAAGATTAGAAAGCTGAATATTAATCTCATTGAGTACCACGTCATAAAAATAGCGATCGCACCCAGTGAGGATATGGGGTTCTCCACCATGCTGTCTCAGACTTTTGATAAAATCCTCTTCTTGTGCAAAACCAAGCTTTTCGTCGCCAAACACTACAAGTAAGTAGAACGGCGTAAATAATTCACACTATGTCATAGCGAGTGGAACGAAGCAATCACAGGGGTTTGAAGAATTTTACTTTCTGTTACATAATTAGGTTTATTTTCACCGACTTACTTATACGTGCAGTTGCTTTCAGTTGTGGCGTTTGCTGGGGTATAAGAAGGGTGTATGGAATAAATCTGTGGTTCAAGGTATCTGCCACTGATTTTAGACCACCAAATCTACGATTTTCTTAATCAACAAGAATCGAAGCTTGCAAACCTCTGATATTTAATCATGGAGTAATGTCCTTCATCAATCGGGACAAGATATCCCAATCTTTACAGCAAATGAAGGGCTGATTCGATAAATGATTTAATAGTGATAGGAGTTACTAAATTTATGTAGTCAATGTCACTCTTGTTACACTTTATTAACGATTGTAATTATAAATACTTTTATGTAGTATATAAAATTACTATTTTCGAGGTTTTCAATCACTGTTTCTTGTTAAAAATATTAGAAAAACACCGAAAACATACAAAAAAACAGAGATAATACTAAATATTAATAGCTCAGTTGCCAAAATATATTTTTCTCAAAAAGTGACTTCAGGTAAAGGTTACAGACTTATTTGTTAAGTAAAATACTATATTTCTTGGAAGATAATCAGGGAAAATTACTGCAAAAAACAGACTTTATAATTGATGCTATGCTTTTCTGAAACATACGAAATTTTTTGTAACAAAATTGTGGATGGCAATTATTGTATAAAAGAAATTACGAGTGAATAGGCGAAACAAAGTAGTGAAGCTTCTGTTTTATTGAGGTTCATTGCTTTTATAACGATTGTGAATTTTTCTCAGATACTAAAAGATAATCTAGTCTTTTGGAAGAGGATGTTCTTGCTATAAGAAAGCAAATGGTTAAGATTTTTATAATCTTGGCTTCAAGTTTTTCTTGTGCGATTCTCCGTCTGAGAAGAAGTGCAAAGCTTAATCCTTCACTTCCTGTTTTAAAATCACATCATTCATTCTCAACTCATCAAAATTTAGGAGATTTCAACTATGGTGCAGGATGCTTTTTCTAAAGTTGTTGCCCAGGCTGACTCACGAGGAGAATACCTTAATGACTCTCAATTGGATGCTCTACTAGGTTTAGTTAGAGACGGTAACAAGCGCGTTGATGTCATCAACCGGATTACTAGCAATGCCTCTACTATTGTTGCTAATGCAGTTCGACAGTTGTTCGCTGAACAACCTCAGCTGATAGCGCCTGGTGGAAATGCTTACACAAGCCGTCGTGCTGCTGCTTGTGTACGGGATTTGGAAATCATTCTACGCTATGTGACTTATGCGATTTTTGCAGGAGATGCCAGTGTATTGGATGATCGTGCCCTCAATGGTTTGCGGGAAACTTATCTGGCACTAGGCACCCCTGGGGCTTCTGTTGCTGTTGGTATTCAGAAGCTGAAGGATGCCTCGATCGCCATTGCCAATGATCCCAACGGTATTACCCGTGGTGATTGCAGTGCACTGATTGCGGAAGTTGCAACCTATTTTGATCGCGCGGCGGCGGCTGTTGCCTAAATCGTCACAACTACATCAAATCAATCCTTTATAGAACAAACTTGGAGATATTAAGTCAATGAGTAAGACGCCTTTAACGGAAGCGATTGTTTCTGCGGATTCCCAAGGTCGCTTTTTGGGTAGCACTGAAATCCAGGTTGCATTCGGTCGTTACCGGCAGGCAGCTGTCAGCTTAGAAGCGGCAAAGACGTTATCTAAAAAAGCGTCAAGTCTGGCTGAAGCCGCAGCTAACGCTGTGTATCAAAAGTTTCCTTATACCACCCAGTTGGATGGACCTAACTACGCTTCTAGTTCCACTGGCAAGGCAAAATGTGTGCGCGATGTAGGCTACTACCTACGGATTATTACTTATGCTTTGGTTGTAGGTGGAACAGGTCCAATCGACGATTATTTGATTGCTGGCTTAGCTGAAATCAACCGCACCTTTGAGTTATCTCCAAGCTGGTACATTGAAGCCCTCAAACACATCAAGGCCAATCATGGTTTATCAGGTGACCCCGCTGTTGAAGCGAACTCCTACATTGATTATGTGATCAATTCTTTGACCTAGCGGAAGTCTTTCAGTTTTGTGTGATGCAGCAAGAAAATAATTTGGTAATTTTGCATCCAAAGTAATGTTATTACGAAATTATTTTCACCAAACTTCGTTACATAGTTCCACAAAACTGAACCTAAAGTTTGCAAATGCGTCGAGCCTTTGTGTAGTCAGCCTGAAAGGCTTCAAACACTGGCATCATTATCTGTTCTCTCAATTCAAACTGACTGAGATACTTATGCTGTTGGAGTTTTCTAGCTTTTCAATGACTACGCAAGGGTTTTTTTTAAATGTCTTTTTAACCAGATTCGCAGTTGTGTGATCGAGATTTAAGAGGTGGAATTATGGCAAGGCTGGGAGAAGCAAGCCGATTAGGAATTAGCCCATTTGCAGATGCTGAAAAGGTTGAACTGCGTCCTGTGAGGACAGAAACTGATGTCCAGGCGGTGATTTGGGCGACCTATAGACAAGTTTTGGGCAATGAACATCTGATGCAAAGTGAGCGTCTTTTGAGTGCAGAATCACTCTTGCGTCAGGGACAGATTACACTACGGGATTTTGTGCGTGCGATCGCCCAATCAGAACTATATCGACAAAAATTCTTCTATTCCAACTCTCAAGTTCGCTTCATTGAATTAAATTATAAACATCTTTTGGGTCGTGCGCCCTACGACGAGTCAGAAATTGCCTACCACGTCGATCTCTACAATTCCCAAGGTTACGAAGCTGATATTAATTCCTACATTGATTCTGTCGAGTATCAACAAAGCTTTGGAGATTCCATTGTCCCTTACTATCGAGGCTTCCAAACCGTGGTAGGACAAAAAACAGTTGGGTTTCCGCATTTTTTCCAGTTGTATCGAGGTTATGCGAATAGTGATCGCGCCCAAAGCAAGCCCAAAGGACAATTAACTTGGGATTTAGCAAAAAACCTGGTATCCCCCATCTACCCTGCTTCTGCTGGCACTTTAACTGGCACTTCAACAGGTCGTCGCGGTGGTAACACTTATCGAATTCGCCTCACGCAGGCGGCTTCTCCTAACTCTACAGTTATCCGCCAGAGTATTAGTGAAGTGGTTGTCCCTTTTGAGCAGTTGTCGGATCGATTGCAACAACTCAATCGCCAGGGACGCAAGATTATTAGCATCACTCTTTCATAGGACTTACGCAAAGTTATGGAAAAACGAACCACAAAGACGAGGCAGTGCGTTGCGGGGGTTCCCCCCGTTGTAGCACCTGCCGTGCAAAGGACACGAAGAAAAGAGGTTAAGAAGAGTTTTTGCGTAAATCCTGTTTCATAAAAGTTTTTAATCAAGGAGACTTTTAGATGGCTATTACAACAGCCGCATCTCGACTCGGAACCTCTGCTTTTAGTAATGCTGCCCCTATTGAATTATGGTCTAATGCCAGCCAGACAGATCTTTCTGCTGTGATCGCGGCTGTTTATCGTCAAGTCTTAGGCAATGATTATTTATTAAAATCCGAACGCCTGACTGGCGCAGAATCTCTGCTGTTGAATGGCTCAATAAGCGTGCAAGAATTTGTCCGTCAGGTGGCAAAATCCCAACTGTATAAAGCTAAGTTTTTCTCCAGTAGCTTCCACAGCCGTTTCACTGAGTTGAACTACAAACATTTTTTGGGTCGTGCCCCTTATGATGAATCTGAGATAGCCTATCACCTGGATTTGTACCAAACCAAAGGATACGACGCTGACATTGATTCCTATATTGACTCAAGCGAGTACCAAGTCAACTTTGGGGAAAATATCGTACCCTACTATCGGGGATTTAAGACTCAACCTGGACAGAAAACCGTGGGCTTTACCCGGATTTTTCAGTTGTATCGTGGGTATGCGACGAGCGATCGCTCCCAAATCCCAGGCAATTCCCCTCGTCTAGCTAGTGAACTGGCGAAAAATAGTGCATCAACCGTAGTTGCTCCTGCCCCTAGCAATAATGGCTTTGCCTATCGTCCTCCGCTAAGAGGAGAAACTCCCAGCAGCACATTTGGAGGCTCACAAGCTTTTGGCACAGGACGACTCTATCGAGTTGAAGTGGCAAGTATTTCCAAACCAGGATATCCCAAGGTTCGCCGCGTCAACCAAGCAGTCGTTATCCCCTACGAACAGCTATCAGATTACTTTCAAAGGGTTCAACGCCAAAATGGCAAGATTGCCAGTATTACGCCTCTTTAATTCAGACTTTATAAAATTTGTCAATCCCCCGATAAGGGGGAATTTAAATTTCCTTTAATTTCTGGGATAATATAATGGTTTATCAAATTGTTAGCGGCAGAGGCAACAACTCCATTGCAGCGAATCGGAGTTTCCGGTTTGAAGTGATCGGTCTCCATCAAAATGAGGTTACGGATAATAACAATTATGCCATTCGCTCCAGTGCCAGTGTGTTTATTACGGTACCGTTTAGCCGCTTAAATCAAGAACTCCAGCGGATTAATCGACTCGGTGGCAAAATCGTTAATATAGAACCGTTGGCACCTGAAACTGATCAAGCTTAGGACAAATTCCCATTTGATTTGCAGATAAAATTAAAAATTAAAGGTAATGACATAGTGATAGGAGTAACTAAATTTTAGTAGTCAATATCACTTTTGTTACACTTGATTAATCTTGGATGCTGCTTCTTTGATTTTACTACAGATGTCCACCCAAGCTCCATCTTGCTCTGCCTCACTCAACCTACTTAGAGGATTCTTGGGATCGTGCGCTGCTTGATACTTTTCAATTGCTGTTTCTTTGTAACTGCTAAAACGCAACGGTATCCAAATAATCGTAAGTCCTTTGGCTTGAGCTGTATTTAGTAGTGGAGGTAACTCATTCTCAGCAATGAAATCTGATGCTAAAAAGTCAGGGCTAACCATCAACACAGCTACTTTTGCTGCTGCGATCGCTTCTTCGATTTCTTGTCGCCACTCAGCACCGGCTTTGATCTTGGTATCATCCCACACCGCGAGTTTTTGATTGCGAATCATGGGTTTTAGGTGTTTCTGGAGTTCGGTAAGCGATTGTTGGTCTTCATGACTATAGCTTATGAAGACTTGATTTCTGATTATGGGTTCTGGCATAAATGATTGCTGAGATTCATTTTTCTTCTGTTCTAATTCCCGTTGCAACTGTGCACCCGAAGTTTGCTCCATAACATCATCAATCAACTTTCGGACATCTACCATTTGAAAGCTGTTCTCGCACTCAATTTGTTTTCGACCAGCTTTTAAGCGCTTTTGCAGTGCATCCAGAGGATAAGCATAAGGCGTCTGACTTCCTTGACAGCTTTGGCAATTGCAGGGAACAAAGATTTCAGGCTTCAAACGCTTGAAAGACTGATGAATTTTTTCGAGTTCGTGGGTGACAACTGCTAGCAGTTCTTTCTTGCGGTTTCCGGCGACACGAATTTTAATTTCCCTTTGATTATAGTTTTCAATAACTTTGGCACGGGTTTGGTCTTTATTGAGAACAACGCCGCTTTTCCAAACGAGTTTTTGTTCATCAATCCAAGGGTATGTCTCAACGATGAAGCGGGTGAGGATACCTTTGGGCATGAATTCCTTGTATTCGTAGCGCAAAATCAGGTTGTTGGTTTCGTCCCAGGTGTAGTCGGGTTGGTTAGCACAAAGCAGTTGAGGTGCAATATAGGTGTCAGGAAGATTGTCAGGACGATTGGGAATTTTGTAGCACAGTTTAAATTTCATCATTAGCTGCAACAGTTCTGCCCGCATATCGGTATATTTGTTGTCATGCCAAATTTTTGCTAAATCATTGCGGTCAAATTTACCCAAGTTTTCAATGACTTGTGGGTTATCCAAAACTTTGTAAACGGCATCTGTACCCCAACTAGGTTTGAGAATCACGGTTTTTCGTAGCAAGTCATCCTCTTGGAAGTGAAGACATACGCCTAAATCATGCAGATAGCCGCTGAGTTGGAATTTGTCCTTATTTGCAGTAAACCCATATTGTTGACAAATAGTGAGATATTCTTCCAAGCTAATATATTCGCGGGGGTCGTCTTCTAAAGCTTCCCGGACTTTAACCCAGGTTTTGGGGAGTTCTGTTCCTACATGGGGTAACTTTTGAATGTAATGCTTAATATTATTAAGGATTTCTGGAAGACCACGATTAGTAGCAAGATTTGTAGTGAGTGTTTCTTTAAAATTAGTGAACTGACCCCGTAACTCCCGTTCGTTGATTTCTGGTTTACGGTCCTGCTTTTCGTTTTTGATAATTAACAAAGGACTATTATCGCTGAGTAACTCTACCACTTTTAGCCAGTAGTAAAAATCTGTATCTTCTTTACGAGTATCTGCGACCACAACATAAAGGGAGCGTTTGGTGAGGAAAAATTGGTGAGTAGTATGATAAATTTCCTGACCGCCAAAATCCCATATATTAACCTGAAACTCTCTGCCAGTTAAGAGTGGAAATTTCCATTGAATAACATCAATACCTTCGGTAGAGATTTCATCCTGTTGTAGCTGATAATTTTGGTCTTGAATTTTTTTTGCTAGCGTAGTTTTGCCCGCTCCAGCTTCTCCTACAATAAGTAATTTGGCTTCGTAGAGGTAATCAGTTTCTTGTTCTAGCTGTTGCCTGTAAAACTCCAGAATTTTTCTAAATCCTTTTGTTTGGATTTCTGGTGGAAGTGATTTTAGGGGATTGTGATCAAGCTCAAGGTTTGTGAGTTTAGTGAGTCGTCCAATTTCCCTTGGCAAGCTGTTCAGTTGATTGCTGCCCAGGTAGAGCCATAGCAGGTTGGTGAGTTGTCCAATTTTTGCTGGCAGTGCGCTCAGTTGATTCCTGTCGAGGTGGAGCTTTTGCAGGTTGGTGAGTTGTCCAATTTTTGCTGGCAGTGCGCTCAGTTGATTGCTGCCCAGGTGAAGCTTTTGCAGGTTGGTGAGTTGTCCAATTTTTGCTGGCAGTGCGCTCAGTTGATTGTCGCCCAGGTGGAGCTTTTGCAGGTTGGTGAGTTGTCCAAATTCGGGTGGCAGTGCGCTCAGTTGATTGTCGCCCAGGTAGAGCGTTTGCAGGTTGGTGAGTTGTCCAAATTCTGCTGGCAGTGCGCTCAGTTGATTGCTGTCGAGGTGGAGCGTTTGCAGGTTGGTGAGTTGTCCAAATTCTGCTGGCAGTGCGCTCAGTTGATTGCTGCCCAGGTGGAGCGTTTGCAGGTTGGTGAGTTGTCCAATTTCTGCTGGCAGTGCGCTCAGTTGATTGTCCCAGAGGAGGAGCGTTTGCAGGTTGGTGAGTTGTCCAATTTCTGCTGGCAGTGCGCTCAGTTGATTGCTGCCCAGGTGGAGCGTTTGCAGGTTGGTGAGTTGTCCAATTTCTGCTGGCAAACTGCTTAAGCGATTATCAGTAACCTGAAGTTTTTCAAGATGGTGAAGCTGTCCGATTTCTGTAGGTAAAGCACTCAGGTTATTCCCGATAGTACCATCAATACAGCCCGCGTCATTATATTTATATTTGCCGATAATCAGTTTTTTGAGTTGAGTCAACTTGCCAATCTCAGGCGGTAAAACTGTCAACTCATTACCCGATAGGTCAAGTTCTCTGGCTCCCTCACTCGCCGCCTCCTCAATTACCCGCTGCAATTCTTCCTGAGTCATCAGCAATCTACTGAACTATTATTCAATATATTAAAGGTAGCCCAAATTCTGAGGTACACCTACTCCTTTCCCACCCGAAGATTACCGTTTAGGTAGCAGGGGAGCAGGGGAGCAGGGAAGCAGGGGAGAAGAAATTACATCGGTAATCTTACACAGGGAAGGGAGTAAATAAAAATCAAGCCCGCGTTAGCGAAGCGCATAGGCGGGCTTTGTTTGTTTCGCCCCACCCTTCTAGAATGTGGGCGTATATTTGCAAAACTGACGTACTCAGGACTTACGCAAAGAAACCCGGTTTCTACCAAAAATCGTCTGTTTCGCAACCAAAGACGAACGAAGAAACCGGGTTTCTAGCAGATGGTGCGTAAGTCCTAGTACTTTCTTAAGCAATGAGCAACCTAGCCTTATCCGCTTGCTCTTGCACACTTTCCTTAAGCCACTCACTGATAGATTTACCCAATTTGACACCTATTGTTGGATCTTGGATTAAAGTCTGTTGAATTTTTTGCTGCAACTCTGGTTTCTTCTGATAGGCTAATTCGTCAATTTTTTGATCAGGCACCAATTTGCGTATCCAGCCCGGTATATCTGTTTCCTTAACTAAGGACTCACCTATAAAGTAAGCTATTATTCCAACAATCGGTGCAATGATTCCCGTAAAAAGTAGGATATGGAATAATCCTGCTAGGACAACGCCTACGATTAAAGCAACAAGGTGCCCAACAAATATAGAAAGCCCAGTTAAATCATCCAAAGATATAGATGTGGGAACTTTGTCTGTGTGATCGCCCAAGTCAATTGTTTTGCTGCCAAATGTTTCGAGTGGTAAACTATATTTTCTACAGATTGAATCTGTTTTTTCCCTCACCTCGTTTTGAACTTTTGACAACCACTCAACTAAACAGGTCGTCACTTTATTATTGGCATCACTTCCTGTTAGCCAAGCTTTGGCTTTCTGCTCTATTTCCGATTCAAGAGATGATAGCGTTATGATCTTTCTGTTCCGCCAAGATTGCACGCTTGGTTTTATCACGTCGTCTACCAAACCATTTGCCAGTTCTTCGGCTAATTTTTCCAAGAAGACGGGTATATAATTTCCTACAATACCTGTCAGTTCTCGGTCAAGAAATTGATTAATTTCTTCCAGAAATCCCGCTGTGCGAATGTACACACGTCCCCAACGTGCCAGTCCTTTGGCAATACTAAGTTCAGGTTCTCCATCTCGCTTGCAAGGCAAATCGGGAAAGACTTCTTGGCATATTTCCAGAACAAATGACATCTTGGAAGCACTACCTGTCAGGAGGATGGCACTTGGTTGAATGCCTATGTGTGGCAACTTTTCTTTGACTGCCTGCAACTGGTCACGGAAAGCATCACGCCAACTTTTATTGTCAAGTTCTCGTAGAGGTTGACTGAGAATAGTGTTCATTATTTTGCCATTGACAAGAGGCAAAAACTTAAATTTTCTCTGAATATCTTCAATACCTACATTAACAATAGTTTCTTCGTAAGAATCTTGATAATTAAAATACTCTTCTTTTGCTTTCCGGCATCGAAGTTCACAGCGATTTTTGTATATTGGGTTTTGCTCAAAAATTTTTTCAAGTTGCGAAATTTCTTCTAGTTGCAAAATTTCTTCATCTTTAAGAATTTCTCCAAGTCGTAAAATTTCTTCGCGTCCCTCCCTATATTGTGTTTGACATTCCAGGGTTTTCTTAAGAATTTCTTTCTCAATTAAGGATGCACCCAAGTCGTGTCCAAAATCTATCGGAGTGTCAGACATACCCTTGACAAGGGTGTAATCTGTGGTGGAAGAACCAATGTCAATGACCAGCACCGACTTTTGTAATTCTTCTATGGTGAATATGCCACTTTCTTTGGCGTGCATCAAAGCAGCGCGTGACTCTTTGACTACGGTTGCATTTGGCAAGCAATCTTTAGAGAGGAGTTGTTTGTAAGTCTCAATTTCTTCTTGCCACCATCCTGATGGACAACCGATGAAAAAATAGTTGTTATCTCCAGACTGAATTTGTTGGGTATCAATCAAATGCTGGTATATAGCATTTACAAATTCTTTAATATTTTTTTGATATGCGGTTTCATTAAAACGCCTAGATTTGAAGGCGATTTCAAAGATGGTGGCATCGGGCATTTGACATGCCATTTCACCAATTATTATTCCTTTTTTAGGATGATGGGCAATGGCAGTGATTTGGCTTTTCCTATTATTAATGAGTAAACTTTGAGGAGTCGTTTCTGCATTATCTGCTCGCACCCAGCTAAGAGCCGTTTCTCCATGCCCTAAATCAAATCCAATGATTTTGATATTATGATAATCGCGCATGAGTAATTCTGTTTGCTCCATACAATTAATACTATTGATTCGTTCCCATGATCTACGTGAGAACGAGAGTAAAATGATGAATATTGCCCACCTTACGATATTGGTTATACAGGCTCAATTACGCTACCTGGTAAAAGTACTTGGTTATCTTTAACAAAGGCTTGTTTCAAGGTGATGTAATCTGTAATTTGTGGATCGAGACTTGGCTCAAAGTAAAACATTGACCAAGCTTCCATTCCCGAGTCCTGTTCCTCTATTGGTTGATAAACTCGTGTCTCAATTCCGTAGCGTCTCAAAATCGTCGCAGCTTGTTCAATGCGCCTACGCACCGCAGTTGGCAGTTGAGTTTGTTCATCGAGTCCGTCTGCCATCAGGTCTTGTAAATACTCTAACAAGTCTAGATGATTTTCCAGACCGGGTTTGAATGATTTCTCTTCGCTTCCCCCGTACGCAGCAACAGTTAGATCAATTGATTGAAAAGCTTGATAGAGATGGTCAAGTAATTTATCAATATCTATTTTTACAATACTTGTTTTCAACGTGTTTTTAGGTGGTTCTGGCTGCGAGACAACACCTGTGTTTTCAGACGACTGGGTTTGCTGAACTATTTTTCCAATCACTCCTCCGGTAATTGCTCCTATTAACCCCCATATATAACCCCCTGCCAAGGTTCCCGTTATACCGCCAGCAAGTAAGCTACTCATAACCTCGCGGTTTTGCTGTACTTGTTGTGATAATCCCTGCTTGTAATAGTCAAGCGATGTCAATGATTTCAGATTTTTTTCTATCTGAATCATTGTGTTAAATGGCGCTAAAGTGTTAGAGGTTAATTCAGTCAAGCCTAGCTGGTTTTCGGATTGTGAGTTAGCACTACTGTGAGATTTTTCCGAAGTGCTTAGGATTGAATCTTGCAGTTTGACTAATATCAAAATGCTCGTGTATTGATTAAGCGCCTTTAACATGACTGTAGCAAGGCGTGCCTGTGGTGGGGTTAATCCTCTAATGTAATCACCACTCAAGTCTGCAAGCTTGTTAATCTCGTCTTGAACTATCTTGACGACTTGCTCAGTTGTTTCTGTTCGTTCTAATTGAGACTTTAGCTTTTCTTGTATTTCTTTGTAATAAGATATAAGTGTTTTCATAATAAAAAAATTTAAGGTATCCTATTTCTATACTATCGTTGCGAGATCACAGGGTGATATTTATGTTTGTTGGGTTTGCACAACTCTTATAGTAGTATTTTCAGTATATAGGAATCCGGTTTGATTTCTGAACAGCTCGTCAGGGCAGGGAACAGGGAACGCTTAACAGGGAACAGGGAAAAAGCAATACAGGTATACTGAGTTTTTTTCAAAAATCAAATAGGAGTCCTATATATAGAATTTGTTAAATAAAACACTTTCATATTGAACCCTTGGTAGCTAATACCTTTCCCTCTCCTTTATAAGGAGAGGGATGCCCGATAGGGCAGGGTGAGGTTTCCACGGGGTTTTAGTTAGTTCAATGACTTCTATGTACACCATAGTCTTGCGGCGAGGAAAGCCTAAGCGCAGGTTTTGCTGGGTAGAGTTCTTCAAATCTACTTACTGACCTCGTAGAATTCCAACACCCGCTTTTGTCTCTATATAATCTGCTAAGCTGATAAAGTCATCACGTGGATAGCACCTTCCTCCAATCAAGTCAAATGCCAATCTGCTAGATGGATTTTCTGGATTTTCTAGAATATGTATTCCCCAGTAATAAAGTTGTTCACTGGCTCGAATACAAACTTCTTCTGGGTCTATACAATGAAACTTATCATCTTTTGTGAGAATATCTTTATATGTCTCTAAATAAACTTTTCTGAGAAGACTTAATTTTTGATATCCAGGATTTTTAAAGTTATTAACTAAAACAAATAAGTGAGCATTTTTGTTTATGTGACGTATTTCTGTTACAGTATCTCGAATCACTTGACCATGCTTATTTAAGCCGAGTGGATTTAAGGTGGTTGGTATGATGCAATAGTGCAATTTTTCGAGTAAGTTTGTGGGGTTCCGCTCAAGTGCAGGAGAGCAATCGCAAATAACTATTCTACAATCACGGGCGGAATCTTCATGCCAATCCCTGCCATCAAATACTTCTATCGTCGTACCCCTACCTCTAGAATTAGGAACAAAAACCCCATCTCCTACTAGCTTTTGCAAATTTTGTTCTGGATCTAAATCTACAAGCGCCACATTGAATCCTTGTAGTGCAAATGCTCCTGCTAGATGCGCTGCTATAGTTGTTTTTCCAACCCCTCCTTTACAAGTAAAAATGCCAAAATAAATCTTTTCTGAGGTTGTGGAATCGTCATTAATTCTATCTTCGTAATCAGCGCCATCAATGCCAACTAGCTTTTTTTCCTGAGCAATTCCACAGCGGATTTTAGCATCTTTCCCCCAGGATCTAATTAAAGCCAGTGCTGGTCCACTGAAACCTCTTGTTGTTATGAATAAGCCAAATTGAAATGTTTTACCTTCATCAGAATCGAAAAAATTAGCAAACTTTAAAAGCTGCGGTGCTGCGACATTATTTCTTAACCACTTGATGCAAACAGCGCCATATAAATTTCCTTTTTTCACAACCAAATCGTAACCAGACTGGTTTGATTTGGCAGCTATCACTGTCCAACCCGCCCTATGGAGAAGTGTTGCTACGTGCTGTTCAAAGTGGCTATAATCCTTTATGTAAGCAGGCTCCATAGATTAGATTTAGGGATACTGTAAGCTTATAGTAGCTCAAATAACTTTGTTAATAATAGGACTTACGCAAGAACTCTCTAAAACTCTTATTTCTTGGTGTACGAGTGCGTCCTTGGCGGTTCGTTTTTCCATAATTTTGCGTAAGTCAAGACTTAAGTTTGTTATGAAGACGAAATCTAGTTTAACATCCACAAGAACTTTGATAAATTTTTCAAAAAGTTGTTCCAAACCCTATACTCGCTTGGCAATGATTTGTTAAGCTGTAAGCGCTGGTAAGCGGAGCCATGTCAGCGCAATGCACTGGTTGTTATCTGGACCTTTAAGCGTCGAGAAGTTAACGGTTAATATTGCAGGGTTGCCAGCATCGTTACAAGGTACGAAGCTGGTTCATATGTCGGACCTGCATTATGACGGTAAGCGGCTGTCGGAAAAAATGTTGGAACAAGCGATCGCAGTTTGCAACGAAGCTGAACCCGATTTAGTTGTTTTAACAGGTGACTATGTGACTGACGATCCGTCACCAATTCATAAGCTAGTGCTACGACTCAAACATCTGCAAAGTAGCGCTGGGATCTATGCCGCACTTGGTAATCATGATATATATTATACTCGTTCCAAAGCAGAAGTCACAGCTGCATTTGAAAGTATAGATATTAAAGTTCTTTGGAATGAAATTGCATATCCTTTAGGGAAAGAACTACCCTTGATTGGGTTAGCTGATTACTGGTCACGAGAATTTAAGCCTGAAATTGTGATGAATCAGCTAGACGATACTATTCCTCGTATTGTGCTATCCCACAACCCAGATAGTGCTGAAATATTACAAAAATGGCGAGTGGATTTGCAACTGTCTGGTCATACCCACGGCGGTCAAATTGTATTGCCAGGACTTGGTCCTGCGGTGATTTACTATAAGCCGTTTATTCGCAAACTTCCCCGAAAACTACGGCGAGTGGTGCCATTTTTACGAGGAGACTGTTCTAGAGTTATGAAACACTGGGAATGGGCGCAGGGTTTTCACAAAATAGGAACAAATCAGCTCTATGTTAATCGTGGGTTAGGGACTTATCCACCAGGACGTTTGTTTTGCCCACCAGAAGTCACTGTGATTACTTTAATTAGCCATTAACGGATTAACCGCCGAAAGCTACGATGGATGCGTATCAGCAGCTTGCGGCGGTTTTGTAGGTGTAAATGATTGAGAAGAGTAAAAAATGAGAAGAAAGTCACTCAACTAAGGTGGACAAGGTTCACAACCAATATCTTCGCAATTGTGTATTCTCGATTCAAGCTAAGCAGGCACTTTTGCTGTCAGTTAAAAAACCTCCAAAACGACTTTACTAAACTTTAGGCGAAATACATCACAACAGAACACAACAACTGAGAAATGGTCGCGAATATATTAGAGCAGGAGGCACAGGCTCTAACAAGTGAAGGTTTAGATAAATTTCTAACTTCCATGCGCCTACTTTTAAGTTAGCATCTCCTGCTGAGAAAGGTTTATATATTTACCAAATTTTATAACGATTCATCTGTCTTAACATTTTATAAAATTTGTTATAAACATAGTCTTTTTTTACTCTCTTACCGGAAAAATTGATTTGCATTGCTTGATCTGCTGATTTCATTTGCAGTCTCCAAGTGCTTTGCCCAGCTTAATCACAAGGCAATAGCATGACAGTGTTATCACCATAGCCACCCACTGCCAAAGTCTTACCATCTGGACTAAAGACAACACAATAAATTGGATCTTCACCAAGAGTGAAAGTACGGATTTCCTTCCCTGTCTCCACTTGCCAAAGCCTTACCGTCTTGTCTTTACTACCACTTGCGATCTGCTTACCATCTGGACTGAATGTTACAGAACAAATATCATCAGAATGTCCCCCAATAGTGCGGAGTTCTAGACCATTTGAGAGTTGCCAAATTTTAATTGTCTTATCTGTACCGCCACTTGCAAGAGTATTTCCATGTGGACTAAAAGCAACAGAATAAATTCCTCCCAATTCTTCAGAGTGACCTTTAAGAGTCAAAAATTTATTTTCAGCCAGATACCACACTTTGATAGTTTTATCCTTTTTACCACCACCACTAGCTAAAATATTTCCATCTGGGCTGAAAGCAACGCAGAAAATCTCGTCACAATGCCCGTGGAGTGTAGATGTTTCTTTATTTGTATCTATAGACCAAAGCTTGATACTCTTATCTTTACTGCCGCTAGCTAAAGTTTTTCCATCTGGGCTAAATGCTACAGTATAAACCTTATCTTTATGCCCTTTGAAGGTGGAGATTTCCTTTCCAGTGGAAATCTCCCACAACTGAATTGTTTTGTCATCATTTCCACTTGCCAAAAGTTTTCCATCAGGACTCAATGCTACAGAATTCACTGCGCCAGAACAGGAAAATCCTCCGGTTTCCCTAAGCATGCGAGGTTCCTTGTCAGGCAAATGCCAAGTTTTTATAGTTTTGTCATCACAACCACTAACTAATGTTTGTCCGTTCGGACTAAATGCGACGGACGTCACTTTATATGAAACAAGACTTTCTGTTGTCAAACTTTCTAGTGTTGGTGGTGATGTTGTTGTGCTGACAACAGGTGTAGAAACTTCCGGTTTTGGGGGTGATGTTGTTGCGCTGACAACAGGTGTAGAAACTTCCGGTGTTGGAGGTGATGTTGTTGCGCTGACAACAGGTGTAGAAACTTCTGGTGTTAGGGGTGATGTTGTTATGGTGACAACAGGTGTAGAAACTTCTGGTGTTAGGGGTGATGTTGTTACGGTGACAACAGGTGTAGAAACTTCCGGTTTTGGAGGTGATGTTGTTGTGCTGACAACAGGTGTAGAAACTTCCGGTGTTTTATGATTGACCTGAGAACTTGGGTTTTGTGTCACCGTCACTGGAGATAGATTTGGAGAAAAATTTGTTGTCTGTTGCTTCTTTTCCTGCGGGGGTGGTGGTGGTGCTGGTGATTTAATCGTTACTTGAGGAGGCTTGAAACCTTCTGGTTTTTGTTTTTTTTCCGACAGGTTTTGAGATTGCTGCTTTCCCAAAGACAACTCCTGTAGTTCAGTTTGTATGAGTGCGATCGCGTACTGAAGTTCTTGAAACTGTTTTTGAGTATTTGCACTTAAATTTTGTGTCAGGGCATCCAGTTCAGTCAGGTGTTGTCTAACATCATCCACATTTTGTTCCTGCTGGGTTTGCTGTAATGCCTGTACCTGGTGCTGAGTGTATCGATTTAATTGCTGTGCAAAAGAGTCCAGTTGAGAAAGGCGCTGAGAAAGTGGATTAATTTGCTGTTGTGTCGTTGTACTCAACTGTTGCATGATGGTGTCGAGTTGAGTGAGTCGTTGACTCACAACATCAATATTTTGTTCCTGCTGGGTTTGGTGTAATGTCTGTATCTGCTGTTGTGTCCTTGTACTCAACTGTTGTGTCAAAGCATCAAGTTGTGCAAGGCGCTGATAAATAGGGTCTATCTGTTTGTGAGTGTTTGTATTTAATTCTTGCGTTAAGGTGTCGAGTTGAGTTAAGCGCTGTTTGAGATCATCGGTATTTTGTTCTTGCTGATTTTGCAGTAATCCTTGTATCTGTTGTTGAATGTTTGTACTGATTTGCTGGAAAGAGGCATCAAATTCTTCAAGACGTTGAGTGAAAATATTGGCGTCTTGCTGCTGGTTCTGTCGTAACTCCTCAAGCTGCTGTTCAGTTGTTGCACTGAGTTTTTGAGTGAAAGTATCAAAGTTTGTCAGTCGTTGTCGCAGTGGATCCATGAGTAGATCCTGTTTGGCAATTGTTGCTTGTTGATGCTGCTCAATCAAATACTTTAACCTTTCTCGATTAGCAACGTTCAAGCAAACTGTTACAGTCAAAGGAGCAGCTACATAAATCATCTGTTGCGTGAGTGCGGCTGTGACTAATCCCAGTGCAGAAAAAGAGACGGAGGCGTATTCGCTAACTTCTAACCAGTGGAGTTTGGCCATAATCAGGTGAGTGCTGTGCTTGGTGCCTAAATCAGAAAATAACTTGAGCGCGTAACGCGGTTTCACTACCCTATCCTCATCTTCTTCTAATAAATTTCAAAGAATCTATGCCCAGAAGTACTCATGTCAACAAGACATGACAAACACAAGTGCATCCGGATGACCTCTTAAAACCTAGCCAAACGCTTGATCCAGTGTAAAAACCTTTCTAGAAGGGATCTGAGCTTTGATTTTCTTCGGGAGGTTTTGGACGATCTTGATGATGGCGATGCTGAATGAGTCTGTTTATTTTTCAGCCTCGCTTCGATTTGTGCGGCTTTATTTAAATCAGAACTGGCTCGATACTCATATCCAAGTTGGGAGCAAATAAACCCACGGTATTTGTAAGCATCGATGTAGTTGGGATTGAGGCGAATTGCATGAGTAAAGTCCGCAAGTGCTTCCTGGTATCTTCCTTGTTTTGCATTCTCTGCTCCCCAGTTGTAGAAAAGTTCGGCATTGGAGCGACTTGTATAAATGTTTGTCTGTGTTGTCTGTGTTGTCTGAGTGGGCGGATCAGTAGAACTTGGCAGATCAGATTTAAGCTTGTCGTAAGCTTCGTTGATTTGTTTAATTTTTTCTTCTGCTTCCTGTTTTTGGTGCGGATGAGAAAACCGATCAGGATGCCAAATCTTAACTAGCTTACGATAGGCTTGCTTAATCTGTGTTGGTGATGCACCAGGTTTAAGTTCCAGGATAGAGTAGGCATCATTTATGTTAAGGCGATCGCTCATACTGGGAAATAGGCAGCATGGTAAATCTATGTTAACTATTTCCACAAATTCTCATCATTTAATCCAAACACCCCACAGTGGTTATCACTGGGACGGTACTGCTCGTCGCTTCTTTGAAGGTTGGTATTACCGCGTCACCTTACCAACTGAAGGTGAAACTTTTGCCTTTATGTATTCTATTGAAGACCCAATCGGCGGTAAACACCACAGTGGCGGTGCAGCACAAATCCTAGGTCCCAATGACGAGTATTTATGGCGCACGTTTCCCGATGTGAGCAAATTTTGGGCAAATCGTAACGTTTTGGGCTTAGGTCATTGGGGCAAAACAAACCTTCTACATACTAAACCTGTGTACCTCCTACCACCTGAGTTTGAACACCATATTCAAGAAGGCTACCAAGCAACAGCCACCCTGAATCAAGGGGCAATTCACGATCCTGCTACTGGTCACTACTGTCGTTGGGAGTATGAAATTCAACCCATTTATGGATGGGGTGATAAAGGAAGTATTCAACAATCAACCGCTGGTTGGTTGTCATTTTTGCAGATTTTTGAACCCGGATGGCAAATTCTCATGGCGCATGGCTTAGCTTCCGGTTGGATTGACTGGAATGGTAAACGCTACGAATTTCGCAACGCCCCAGCTTACGGCGAGAAAAATTGGGGAGGCGCTTTTCCCCAAAAATGGTTTTGGCTCAACTGCAATAGCTTTGAAGATGAACCCGACCTTGCTTTGACTGCTGGCGGTGGACGACGCGGTGTTTTATGGTGGATGGAATCTGTAGCTATGATTGGCATACACCATCAAGGCAAGTTTTATGAATTCGTACCCTGGAATTCCCAAGTAAAGTGGGATATTCAGCCTTGGGGTAGATGGCAAATGCAAGCACGGAATTTGCTGTATGAAGTTGAAATCACAGGAACTACCAATTTACCTGGAACTTCTTTACGTGCGCCAACAGCAAATGGTTTGAGATTTTGCTGTAGTGACACTATGAAGGGAGAGTTAAATTTAGACCTGCGAGAATTAGGTATTGGAAAAAGAAAAACTATCCGGAAAGCACGTAGCTTGCTATGTGGATTAGAAATAGGCGGCGGATCTTGGGATAATTCTTGGCAGTCCCCCTAAAAATGGTATCATGTTGAATGATATCTGTTTGGGGCTGTAGCTCAGCAGGATAGAGCGAGCGCCTCCTGAACTATCGGGCACTATAGAGGAAACTCTATGAGTGAATGTAGTTAAATTCGGTGAACCCTAAAAAGAAAGGAAAAAGTAGGATTGGTTGTCTTTCGACTACAATGCTGACACTTCATGGGAATACCGAGCCAAGCCTGGGCTAAGACTTGTCATTTCTTATACAGGTCTGCTCAGGAAGGTGTAGAGACTAGAAAGCTACCACCTAAGGGCTTAAAGCCTATGGTGAAGGTATAGTCCAGAGAGTGGGGAAACTCACACAAATCTGAAGCGCTAGGTCGCCGGTTCGAATCTGGCCAGTCCCGTCCTCTAATACATTTGATAAACTACTTGGGAAATCTTTGGATTTGCTTAGATGGAGGTTATAATCATCCATTGAATCTGGAGATGTCTCTTATTTTTAGGCACAGATAAGACCACATCTCGTGTCTGTTAGTTCAATAAACCCTGAGAATTGTGAGTCGTGGTTTGTCAAAAAATATTCTGATATTGGGACTTTAGAAAAGAAAGATATTTACACCAGTGGTGTACAAAATTCGTGGAACAGAAATATGATAAAAACACAAATGTGAGTTAAATTTTTATTGCTTTGATAATGTACGTTATGATTCCCGCAAAAAATTCAGTTTAAGCAACCGAGGTGATAAGCCCTTGAAAAAGCAACAATCTAAAGGTATTTATTCTCGGTTTATGTTCCTAGCACTACCACTGATGATGTTGTGGGGTTACAAGGAAATTCAAACCCAATTTATGCAGCCTCAAGCAATTTTGGTTTTAGGTGGTTCAACATCTAAATTAGAGCGAGAGAAGTTTACAGCAAATTTTGCCCAAAAACACCCCAATTTAAGCATTTGGATTTCTGGAGGTAGCCCTCCAAAGGTAACTAAACAGGTGTTTGCTAAAGCTGGAGTTGATACAAGGCGGTTGCGTCTAGACTATAGAGCAAATAATACTGTAGAAAACTTTACAACCTTGGTAGATGATTTGAAAAAAAGAGGCATAAAAAGTGTCTATGTAGTGACTTCTGACTACCACATGCGCCGTGCTAGAATCGTTGGTGAAATTGTTTTGGGTAGTCGAGGAATTGATTTCAAACCTGTCACAGTCCCTTCAGAGACTTCTCCCGAACCAATTGGAAAATCTATCCGTGATGGAATTCGAGCTATAGTTTGGGTAACAACTGGTTACACGGCTACTGATGAAATTAAAAACAAGCAGTCATCAAATCAGTTATTAAAAGAATAGTCAAAAAATTATAATTTAAAAAATATTTCAAATTGAGGAAACTGAAGAACTTTAGCGATCGCTTTATCTTTTTTAGGGAACAGTTTTTTCTTGTATCATCACGTAAGGTTGTACAATTAAAGTTTTAAAACGCTTTGCACCCTGAGTGTTCCATTCTCCTATTTGTGTAACCGAGGGTTTGGTAATCAATGCCTCATCTATCCAAGTTTCGACTTGCGATACGTTATCGCCAGCGATCGCCACTCCCACATCTAGTATATCTAGCCCTACCGCCACGAGAATTAGAGCATCCCGTTGCGCATGAGGAATCAGCCATTCCCACTCTGCCTCATCTAAATTTTCTGTTAATTGCGCTCTTAAATCTGTATCACTCATTAGTCATGATTTCTTAGCTATCAGTTACTATTTATATCATAAATAAATCCAACACAAATAACATGTTTTTTTGCCATCTTTAAATTATGTATCAAAACATTATACTTTGCGATTAAGTATATTTATTATTAAATTTTTAGAAGTAGTTCAACATTATTAAATGTCAAATATCATTATGATTAGAACTAAATTAAACGTAAGCGCATAGCGCACGTCCAAAGTGCGTTATCAAAGCGTCAGGTGGAGAAGATACAAAGCTGCCTGCCTCTTTTAGACTGGTGCGATAAGCCGGAGGCTTGACGCTACGCGTATCGCAAAATTTCTTTTTTAATCTTTTTAGGTTGACTGACTTAATGACTAATATAGGACTCCTATTTGATTTTTGAAAAAAACTCCGTACGCTTTTATTGCTTCTTCCCTGTTCCCTGTTAAGCGTTCCCTGCCTCTACGAGTCAATTCACCCTATGGCTAACGCCACGCCTTACGGTGAGTCCAGCGCTGCGGGAGGGGAGCCAGTGCGTTGCGGAGAGCAGCGCCTTGCGGGGGTTCCCCCCGTTGTGGCGACTGCGGAGGGTTCCCCCCGTTGTAGCACCTGGCGTTCTCCCTCGTGCCGGCTCTGGCGTATGCGCTTTGCGCACGCCCAGAGGTCTAAAGCGCAGCGAGACCGGAGGTCTTCCCCGGAGGGCTATCGGGGAGAACCTCCGGTTCCGCTAGCCCCTAAGGGGGCCGGAGCTAACGCAAACGCTAGATGCCTAGGTCGGGAAAGCCGTCATTCGCAGTGGTCTCACCAAATCAAACCGGATTGCTATAGCTAATGACTAAACTTCAGCTTTCATTTCATCAATTTCAAATAAAGCAACTAAAATTCCAGCAATCGGAATAGAAATAAAAATTCCTAATAAATCTGCAACCTTAGCCCCAACGAGTAAAGCAAAGAAGACAACGACAGGATTAAGATTAAGAGCACCTCGCATAATTCGAGGCGCAATTAAGTTATCTTGGATTTGCTGCAGTACAATACAAGCTACCAAAACTTTGAGTGCCAACCAGACATTTTGCGATAAAACTATGAGAGTCACTATACAAACTCCTAATGTGGCTCCTATACCAGGAATTATGATAAGTAGTCCAGCAATCAATGACAATACTAGTGGAAAAGGCACATTTAAGACCAAGAAAATAATGAAAGTTGAAGCTGTATGAAACAAGGTTAATATTAATTGGCCTCGAAAAAATCCTAAGAAACTACGTTTGATAATCTCCGTAAATTTAGAACGTCGTTTCTGTGGAACTACTTTGATGACAAAATGCCAAAGCTTTTCACCATCCAGTAGCATGAATAAAGTCACAACTGCGATCCATATAAATGTTACAAAGTTAGTCAGAAAGCTTTGGAAAATAAGGAAACTCGAACCAAGTAGAGATATAGCTTGATTTCGCAGTTGTTCTTCTAATAAACTTAAATCTATTCTCAGATTCCGGTTACGAAGATATTCTTCAAGTCGCTGGACTAAAGGTACTAAAGAGTTTAAAAATCCAGTGACACTGTCAATTAATTGTTGCGCTTGAGATAAAACTGTTAAGCCTACAGTAACTGTTAAACCGCCAAGAATCACAAGCGTAAGCAAGAAAACAATAACCACAGCTACACCGTGAGGCAAAAAACGCCGTAACCATTGTACGGGATAGCTTAGTAAAAAAGCCAAAATTGCAGCAACTGTAAAAATAACAATAACTGATTGAAAATAATCTAGAAGTAGTGTAACTGCCCATCCGGAAGCAACTAAAAGCAAAAAACGGACTAACGCCAGATTATTCAGGCGATACCAAAAATTGTTGCCATCAAAACTGCTCATATATTATTTCGGAAGAGCTTGATGAGGGTGAATGAAGTTCAGCAGCGTGGAACTAATATCAAGTCGAACTTAAGATTTTAGATTAAGGTTTTTTACTCTCTTTCCCTAAAGATAGATGCAAAAACTCTACTAATGTTCAGATAATTATTGATAATTTTTTACGTCAATTACCGATCCAAAATCTCAAATTAAAATTGTATGGTTTTAAATTGGCATAAATTCAGTGGCTGTTGCCACCTCCTTTAAGCATATTTTTAGGCTCTTCCAAATTATCGTCCCAACTCGTGGAGCGTGTTAATTGCTGCTGCACACTTTTGCGTTAACGTCTCCAATTCTTCTTTATCATTAGAACTGGGAGCATTTATCAGTTCGCCAATTCGCACTGTGACTGGAACTGAAACAGGAGTTTTTGAACCTTTTTGCTCAATTGCCTGAGTTCCCCATAAAGATACGGGCAAAAGTGGGACTTTGGCTTTAGCAGCAATCAGGGCTGCACCTCTTTTAGGATCTGTAATGCGTCCGTCTGGAGTACGTGTTCCTTGTAGAAAAAGACCTACAGCCCACCCGTCATCAAGATACTTCATAGCTGCACGGATAGCAGTGCGATCGGCACTACCTCGACTCACAGGATAAGCACCGTACAACTGAATTGCTTTACTGAGAATTGGGATTTTAAAGAGTTCTTCCTTTGCCATAAAAGCTACTGGACGGCCTACGCAATTAGAAACAATGGGTGGATCGTAGTTACTAGCATGATTGCTAACTACTAGTAGTGGTCCTGTTTTAGGGACATTTTCAGCACCATAGATTCGTCCCTTGAAATAAACCTGAAGCATGGGACTGACTACTGACCACTTAAATGCGTGGTAAAGTAACAAACTTACATATGGTTCACGGCTTCGAGACATAGTCGAAAGGGAGGGAGAGAGGGAAAGAGGGAAAGAGGGAGTATTTTTGCTTTCTGCTGCCTTAACTTCTATGAGATCTCGTGGGAAAAGTAACAATTGCCACTGTAGTGGAGAAAGGGAAAAGGTTTTTTATATTCTTTCCCCCTTACCTCTTACCCTACAACTGACGCGAAGTTTATTGTTTACGCTCCTAAATCATCTAGGCTGCTGACGTTTTTTAGAATTAAGTCAGAGCAAGTGCGTTTAATTAAACCAGTTAGCACATTACCAGGACCAATTTCTACTACTCGTTCAATGCCATTTTCTGGTAGTGCTAATGAAATTTCTCGCCATCGCACTCCTCCAGTCATTTGTTGTATTAAACGTTTTTTCAAAACACTTGCATCAACAGTGGGAACTGGTTCTACGTTTGATAATACTGGTAAAAAAGCTTGATAAAATTCGACTGATTCTAAAATATCTTGAAATTCAGCTGCTGCTGGTGCCATTAAAGGGGAATGAAATGCTCCAGAAACATTTAAAGGTTTAGCACGCCTTGCCTTAACTTGAGACATTACGGCTTCTACTGCTGCGGGTGTGCCTGAGATGACCACTTGAGCTGAACTATTATCGTTTGCTATCACTACCTCAGGAGTTTCAGCAATGACTTTTTCCAACTGTTCACGATCAAAGTTCATTAAAGCTGCCATCATCCCACCTGCAGTGGTCTCCATAAGTTCGGCACGACGCTTTACTAAACGCAACCCATCAGACCACTCGAATACTCCAGCCACGTAAAGGGCGACGTATTCTCCTAAACTGTGACCTGCAACTAAATTCGGTTTTTCTTTTTCTCGCATAATATCAGCGAGAATGCTTTCTACAACGTATAAACAAGGCTGTGTGTAGAGAGTGTACGCCAACTTTTCGGGATTGTTCTGACAGATTTCGATGACAGACCAGCCCAATATTTTCTCAGCTTGAGCAAATTTTTCTTGTGCGGATGGCACATCTAATAAGTCTATTCCCATTCCCTGGGACTGCGAACCTTGTCCAGGAAATACCCATGCAGTTTTAGTCATTAGTCATTAGTAATTGGTCATTGGTCATTGGTTATTGGTTATTAACAAATAACAAATAACCAATGACAAAGGATAAAAAACTATCTTCCCCATTGGAAGATGGCTGCACCCCAGGTGAGTCCAGCACCAAAGCCAGAAGTGACAATAATATCACCCGTCTTGATTTTGCCTTGCCGCACTGCTTCATCTAGGGCAAGCGGGATGGAGGCGGCAGAAGTGTTGCCGTAATTGGCAAGATTACTAATAACTTTGTGTTCTGGAATATTCAGGCGTTGAGCAACAGCGTCGAGAATGCGCTGATTTGCCTGGTGCAATAATAGCCAATCTATTTGGTCAACACTAAGGTTGGCGCGAAACAAAGCTTTGTCAATAACTTCTGGCACTTTTTGTACGGCAAAGCGGTATACTTCTTTACCATTCATGGTGATGGGTTGGAAGTTGCCTTTTCCAACATTGACTTCTTGAGTCAGTTGTGTGGGTTGTGTTGCATAGGCAAGGTTAAGGCAGTTATTTTGAGTTCCGTCGCTTCTGAGTTCAAATCCCAGCAAGTAATCCTTCTGGTTTGCCTGTATGACTACAGCCCCAGCACCATCACCGAACAATACACAAGTACCCCGGTCTTGCCAATCTACCCAACGAGAGAGAAAATCCGCTCCAACAAGCAGTACGTTTTGATAAACCCCAGTCCTGATGTATTGAGCAGCAGTCACTAGCCCAAACACAAAGCCAGAGCAAGCTGCGGTTATATCAAAGGCTACCGCTTTAGTAGCTCCCAATTGGGCTTGAATGTGACAAGCACTGCCAAACAAGTCATCAGGACTAGAGGTTGCTAACACAATTAAATCTAAGTCTTGTGGGGAAATTCCAGCCATGGCGATCGCCTGCCCACTAGCAGCAGTCGCAAGTTCAGTTATCGTTTCACTTGCTTTTGCCAATCGCCGTTGACGAATTCCTGTTCTTGTGGTCACCCATTCGTCTGACGTTTCAACCAGTTTTGTTAGTGCCTGGTTATCCAGGAAAGTTGCTGGTACTGCTGATCCACTTCCTGTGATTGCTATTCCTAAGTTTTGCACTCTGGCATCTCCAAAGCTATCAGCTTTTAGTGATTAGGAGGCAGTGCGGTGGACGGGTTCCCCGGCATATAGCACCTGCCGTTCATTAGTCTTTAGTCGTTAGTAAAAGACTTTTGAGTTTGACTTTGACTGAAAACAAGGGAAGTGTTAACCACTTTCTTGCTGAATGCTTTGATATTGAGACTGAATTCTGTGCAATACTCGGTTATCTACAGCTTCTTTTGCCATGCGAATTGCATTAAAAATCGAAGGTGCTTGGGAGCTACCGTGACTGATAATGCAAATTCCATCAACGCCTAAAAGCAAGGCACCTCCATGTTCTGCATGGTCCATGCGCTGCTTTATTCGCTTGAGGTTAGGTTTTAAAATTGCTGTCCCAATTTGACCGTGTAATCCTTGGGGTAATTCTTCTCGGATAATCTGGAGCATGACTTCCCCAACTGCTTCGGCAAATTTTAACAACACATTGCCCACAAATCCATCACACACAATCACATCAAAGCGACCGGAAAGAACATCACGTCCTTCCGCATTGCCAATAAATGAGATTTGGGGATTTTCACGCAGTAGTTGGTTAGCACGAACAGCGGCGTCATTGCCTTTGGTGTCTTCTTCGCCAATATTCAACAAACCTACTTGAGGTTCTGGAATACCCAAGACATACTGACTATAAACTGACCCCATAATAGCAAACTGCTCTAAAAACTTAGGACGGCAGTCTACATTTGCGCCGACATCAAGTATGAGCACTGGTTTTCCTGCTACCATAGTTGGGAACATTGCACCAATTGCTGGACGGTCAATTCCTCGCAGTCGTCCCAAGCGGAGCAAAGCTGCTGCCATTGCTGCCCCAGAGTGACCGGCAGAAACCACAGCATCAGCCTGGTGATTTTTTACCAAATCCATAGCTACGTTGATCGAAGCCTTAGGTTTGCGTCTGATACCGCTTAAAGGCTCCTCGTCCATTGTGATCGTCTCCTCAGCAGGAACGATCTCTACTTGCCGCAGATGAGTTTTTGGCGGCAGTTTGCTTTCTATTTGTTGGGGATCGCCTACTAATAAGACTTCTACACCCAATTCTTCTCGTGCTCGCAGTGCGCCAGCAACGATTTCACCGGGTGCGTAATCCCCTCCCATTGCGTCAATTGCGATCCGTGCGCCAGTCGATCCCATTGCTCAGAGCTTCTAGAAACCTTACAAATTTTACCAGATGCCTCTACTGAAAGTAGTAGATGTTCTGATCAAGGCAAAAGTGATGAAGTATGAGTTATAAAACTTTCAAGCTTCATTCTTGAGCCTTGATCGTTTCTCAAGAGGTGCTAACAAGCTCAACATAACATGAATTACCTCTGTAACTGAGAAGCAAAACCACAGTATTGAGGATAAAGTTTAATCTGTTAGTCAACCCTTTTCACAAAAGCAGGATTTTTGGCAACACACAAAGCACCACAGCTACCTAAAATCATAAAATTAGCCTGATTTGGGCGTAAACCTCAGAAATATGTGGGATAGACAAAAATGAGTACCCTGCATTAACAACTAGATTCACCAAAAGTGCAAATGAAGACTTTCTATTTTCAAATGTTTTGGACGAATGGTTATACTTTCTACCAAAGCTTCTTTGCATGCCCTACTTCCGCATGGCAAAAACTGCGGTTATCATGACTCAATGCCTAGTCTGCAGGGAACACTTACGTAATCATACATTAAACAAAATAGCATATTCTACAGAGGCAATGAAGCATGCTGGAATTGTTCGGTTCGGGTTTAATTTCTATTTGGCTGGAAATGGCTGGAGTCAATGTCAAGCCCATAAATGCTTTGGATATCTTAACTTGGCAAGGTAGCCCCGGCTTAGTTGTTGCCGCCGATCCAAATCCAGTTGGTGCTACTACGGTGCTGGAATATCTAAAAGGACTACAAACATCGAAATTAGTGCCAGCAAATCAGATCGAAAGTCAGGGAATTTGGATACAGTCTGGACCGATGCTTATGGCTAATCACCAAGGCACGACTCCTCTTCCAGCCGCTTCCTTAACCAAAGTTGCTACCTCACTCGTTGCTTTCAAAAATTTTGGTCCAGATCACCAATTTCAAACTTTGGTCAGTACTACAGGACCTTTGCAGAATGGTGTGTTACAGGGTGACTTGGTGATTACAGGTAGTGGCGATCCGATGTTTGTTTGGGAAGAAGCCATTGCCCTTGGTAATAGTCTCAACCAGATGGGCATTAAACGTGTTACAGGAAATTTGGTGATTACCGGGAATTTTGCGATGAATTTCCAGCGTAATCCAGTACTCGCAGGTCAGATGCTTAAGCAAGCCTTGAATTATGCTACTTGGTCCCGTGCTGCTAGTTTTCAACACTTGCTGATGCCAAAAGGAACTCCCAAGCCTCAAGTTGTGATTGCAGGGGGAGTGAAAGTAGAACCAATAGCAAATCCTCAACCGACTTTGCTATTGCGTCACCACTCACTACCTTTAAAGCAAATCATCAGGGAGATGAACGTTTTCAGTAACAATGACATAGCTCAAATGCTAGCAGATGCTGTGGGGGGAGCGGAGGTTGTGCAATCAACAGCTGCTACTCTGGCAAGGGTACCGCAGTCAGAAATTCAGTTAATTAACGGTTCAGGGTTAGGACCGGAAAATCGCATTTCTCCCAGAGCAGTTTGTGCTATGTTTATGGCAATTCAACAGGAAGCATTGGCTTATCAGTTGACTTTGGCTGACTTATTTCCAGTCTCCGGATTTGACCATCGGGGAACGATGCACTCTAGACATTTACCTGCTGCGACGCTCATGAAAACTGGCACTCTACGGGATGTTAGTGCTTTAGCCGGAGTAGTGCCCACGCGCGATCGCGGTTTGGTATGGTTTGCCATTCTTAACCGTGGTACGAATGTCTCAGGTTTCCGCACTGGACAAGACCAATTGTTGCAACGTTTAGTGCAGCAATTACAAGTTGCTCCAGGTGTTCCTGCTACTGTCACTCCTCACATAGCTATCAATACAATACCTCAATTAGGTGCAGCTAGTCGTAATGAAATGTTATACGGAGGCTAGTAAGAAATTCAAAATTCAAAATTCAAAATTCAAAAATAAGAAATGAGCGTCCTGGTAAGTATCGTGCTTATTAACTAAGTACTGCATTTCATAAATCCGTATCGAAAAGTGTCATGCTGTAGACGCTTTGCGGCTTCCCGCAGGGTGCGTAACGCAGTAAAGCGAAGCATCTGGGATTCTTCGTTCCGCTTCACTCCACTCAGAATGACACACATAACGCTACGAACTTGTGCAATGTTGTACTAAGTAGATAGGTGGAAAAAAACCTAACTATGTTAAGAAATGTAAAAACGCCTCAAACCCTTACTAATGAACGGCAGGTGCTCATGGGGGAAACCACGCCACATGCTACAAGTCGGCAGAGCCGGACGCCCTTCGGGGAGAACCTTCGGTTCCGCTTCGCTAACGCCAGTCGCCTACGGAGGGAGACCCTCCTACAGTACTGGCTCCCCAACACAGTGGCTCCCCAAGACCGCACTGCCTCCTAATGACCAATGACTAATGACTGCCAAAACTAGTTAACTTTATTTGTACCGACCTACTTATATGTGTACCTTTGGGACTTACAAAGCACGTTCTTAGAATGCGATTAGAGCGGTACTATTGATTTTTCACTTTTCTGTCTTGAGGAATAATCTCTGTCACGACCTTTTTACCAGAACCATCGCTGTTGACGACAATCGTTTCTGCCTGCAAATCACCGGAGGCTTTTTGACCTGTAAAAGCTAATGGAGGATCTGCTTGGCGATAAACGACATCCCCTTGAGCCTCAACTAATTTCTTGTCAAAATACCATGTTAAGGTCTTTGATTTAAGAGACTGGCCACGCTCTCCAACTCCAGAGACGTTTCCTGTTAAATAAACACTGTTTTCCGGTATCTTCATTTCGCCTTGATTTGCAGTAACTACTACTTTTTCAGCTTGATGGAAGACCCGCACAGGAGAATTAGTTTTTACTGTTTCTGAGTTTAGGTTCCAAGTCATAGAGTTACTAGCGACTTGCACTGGTGGGTCTAATAACTCTAGCTGTGCATTTTTGTTAACGGTAGCAATATTTGTCTTCAAGTTAACTTCAGCAGAATCTCCTTGACCTCGGTCGGTAATTTGGTTGTTTTTATAGTGATCCATTTGCACAGGGCGATCGGCTATTAATGTTTCTTGTTTTATTCGCCAAGTCAAATGCTCGGTTCGCATTTGTAATTGCGGTTCCAAGCAGTTTGCAACCACTCCTCCAGAAAATTCCATGCGTTGTTCGCGAGTTTTGACTCGCGCCTCCTGCGCTACTGCTTGTAGTTGTTTATGAGTTCCATGAAGCTGGTTACGGACAATGAGCAAATCTTCTTTTGGTCGCCACTCCAACTCATTACCGTGCAATACAACACCATTGCGAGGATCTATTGCAACAATTTTCCCTTTTAGAAACAATTGCTTACCATCTTGCGCAATGTCTGCCATTTGAGCTTGTACTTGATAAACAACTTTGCCATCTTGGTAAAGTTCACCATATGGACTTTCCGCTGCACCAATTTGTTTTTCTTTGGTGTATTTTGCCTGTTTTGCTCTGACTCTCCAAATTGGTCTGCCAACTTCATCTGCTTGCTCTAAGGTGACACCAAAGAAAGTCAGGTTACTATCTTTCTCTCCAGGTGATGGACTCTCAACAGGTGGTTTGGTCGTGACGTGAGTTTGGCTCCCAGCACAAGCAACTAGCCCTACGGAGATTAGGGAAATAAGCAGCCAGCGCCATGAGGAGGACAGCGTTGGAGCAAACTTTCCAAGAGGAATTTTGAATTGATTTGTCCGCCTCATCCTCCTTATCTCCCTTTCTCGTGTTGCTTACTGCTTCATGACTCTTGAATTTCAATCTGCTGGCTGTCGCTTTCCCTGGGATCTTCCAAAAATCCTATAGGGGCTAGTGATCGATCTAGTGCTCGATAAGGAAAGCTTTGGCGAGGGGTTTTCTGAATGTCTTCTTTAATTGCTTCTAAATCAATATAGCGATCGCTCACATTAATCAAACTGTCGCTTGTCATGGAGCGTAAACTGACCACCTCAACCCGCACACCGCGATAGCTGACTGAATTCACTGCATACGCCAGATCCCCGTCACCACTGACTAACACTGCTGTATCATAGGAATCTACTAAAGCCATCATATCTACCGCAATTTCTACATCCAAGTTGGCTTTTTTGGATCCATCTGGCAACTGTACCAAATCCTTGGCAATAACCCGGTATCCATTGCGTCGCATCCACAACAGAAAACCCTGCTGCTTTTCATTTGTGCGGTCTACTCCAGTATAAAAGAAGGCTCGCAACAATCTAGAGCCTCCGGTTAATCGACATAGTAACTTGGTGTAATCAATTTCAATTCCTAGTTGTAGTGCTGCATAAAATAAATTTGATCCGTCAATAAATATAGCGACACGACCCCGATTTTCTAAAACTTGTTCTGGCGTAAAAATCGAATCATTTTCCAGATTATTCAACATTGTTGTCATACCTCATTTTTATGAAAATGTAATAATTGATACTTTTCAGTTGTTACAGATCAACAGAGAACGGCTTATGATAATTTTTCAGAACTGATAAATTTAGTCCTGATAAAATTCAGACAAAATCAGTTATGGAAGTTGAACTAATTGTTTTTAGGAGATTCTATTCGTTTAAAGACTGGGCGGGCTTCACCCAGCTTTTGTTGATTTGTTAGTACTCCCCATGTTCCATGAATGGCAAAAGGAGCAACGGTGGCAGTTTCTATTTGTTCATTAAAATTAATTCCGAAACCTAATTGCTGGTAAATATCACTACTTGTATCAGGGATAATTGGAGATAGGAGATAAGCTGCTAGTCTCACTGATTCCAGCACTGCATACAGGACTTGTTCTACAGCTTGCTGCTGTCCTTGTTTATACAATGACCAAGGAGCTTGTTCATCAATAAACTTATTACTGGCTTGCACCAGTAAAAGAATAGCTTCGCAAGCTTGATTGAACGCTAACGCTTCATATGCATGTTTCACTTGTTCCCCAAGACGTAAACCAATCGCTTTCAAAGGATGCTCAAAAGGTATATCTTCCTTTGTAATCGTCGGCACATTCCCATCGCAGTATTTCTTCACCATGTTTAAAGTGCGGTTTAGCAAATTACCTAAATCATTTGCCAAATCTGCATTTATCACATTAATGAATCTACTTTCATTAAAGTCGCCATCCTTGCCAAATTCGATTTCCTTAAGGAAGTAATAACGAACAGCATCACTACCATAGCGCTGCACTAAACCTATAGGATCGAGGGTATTACCCAGACTTTTGCCCATTTTCTGACCATCTTTGGTCAAAAAACCATGCCCAAAGACTCGCTCTGGCAATGATAAGCCAGCTGACATTAGCATTGCTGGCCAGTACACTGCATGGAAGCGCAGGATATCCTTACCAATCAGATGCAAATTGATCGGCCACCATTTTGCTAAGGCATTTTTAATGGTTGGTTCTTCATCCGGTTCGAGCATTGCGGTGATATAACCTAAAAGCGCATCGAACCAAACATAAAGAGTATGGTTAGGATCAACTGGTACAGGAAAACCCCAATCTACATTCACCCGTGAAATGGAGAAGTCCTGCAACCCTTGATTTACAAAGTTGAGGACTTCATTTCGGCGGCTGTCTGGTTGGATAAAATCCGGTTGAGAGTGGTAAAGTTTTTGCAGTTTCTCTTGATATTTAGATAAGCGGAAGAAATAGTTCTGTTCGTCTCGCCACTCAACTTCTTTATTTGGGTGGAGAGGACAGCGGTGTCCTTCTAACAGTTCTCTTTCTTCTTTGAATTCTTCACACGAAACGCAGTACCAACCTTTTTGTTGTCCCTGGTAAATGTCTCCAGCTTCCCACACTCGCTGAAAAAATTCTTTGACCAGAACTTCATGACGAGGAGCGGTTGTACGAATAAATCTATCGTATTGAATGTTTAGTAACTGCCATAGGGAGACAAAACCCGCTGACATTTCATCACTAAAGCTTTGAGGCGATCGCCCTTTGCTTTCTGCTGTCCGTTGAATTTTTTGCCCATGCTCATCTGTACCTGTAATCAGGAGGACTTTGCGTCCCAATAGTCTCTGAAACCTTGCCTCCACATCTGCTGCCATTGTTGTATAAGCACTGCCAATATGGGGTAAGTCGTTTACATAATATAGTGGTGTTGTGAGTGCGAATGTCTTTTGTGTTCTATTCACTTGATTTATGCAAAAAAAAACTAGTTGTTAAAAACGTTTTCTCTCTTACCTTTTTTGGATAAAACCACGCAATTATATCATTTATCTCCTTTTTTCAATCATTTGTTAATTTTAACAAATTTATGTCGTTTGAGTTTGTTTAATGAATGTCATAATCTCAGCTTATTTGTCCAAAGAATTGGCAAGTTATTTACTAAGATTCCACACTAAACTTGTCATTACATTAAGAACATTAGAAAACAAACCTCTTTTACACAAAGAACTTTACCGATTTTGTTGCTCTGAACATTTCTACCTTAAGGCAGTCGCCGTTATCGGTTAAAAAATGTAAATTCTTAATAAAGATAAGCTGCGAATTTTCCTGATCCTATATCAAGATGAGTGTAAATAGCCCCCTTGAGGTTTCTCGCTGGTTACTGGCGGCGCTATCAACCAAAATGTTTCGCTACTACGAGGATCGCATTCCCCAAGATGCCAGTGTGTTAGTAGTGAGCAATCACCGCAGCTTTATGGATGCACCCATTTTAATGGCGGCTTTATCGAGTTCTATTCGCTTTGCTTGCCATCACTATATGGGGCAAGTGCCAATAATGCGGGAGATTGTTACAGGACAATTAGGTTGCTTTCCTCTAGAGGAGGCAAATCAACAGCGCCAGCAAAGCTTTTTCCAACAGTCACAACTGCTATTGCAGTCAAAGCAAATAGTAGGAGTCTTTCCTGAGGGAACAAAACCAATGGTAGAATTTACCCAACCGAACCGGGTGGGTGAATTTCAACGAGGTTTTGCCCATTTGGCATTGCGAGCACGGGTACGAGATTTAGCAGTTTTGCCAATCGCAATAGCATCCCTTGAAGAAGTTAACACATCTGCTGTACCTTTGAGGGTATTAAGTTTGTTTGACCCTTCAGAACCTTTATTTAATCAGTCAGGTTGGCATCCACTAGTCACATATCAACGTGTCGCTGTGCTCATTGGTCATCCATATTGGATTAAACCTCTACAAAAAGAAAAATATCAGGGAAAAAAAGCAAGAACTATGGTGACAGAATTGACAAATCATTGTCACTCAGAAATAGCAAATTTATTGTGTGAAGGTTGCTATTAAAAAATTTAGTCATTAGTCCTTTAGTTAGCCTATGACTAATGACTAAGGACTAATGAACAGCAGGTGCACTCAACATGCTTGACTTGCAAGGGCGCACTGCCTCCTAATGACTAATGACTAATGATTAATGACTAATGACTATTCCAAAAGTTGATCTAAAACCATGTTTCCTCAGTCCTAAACGACTCCAGCCAGAGTTACCATTGTTTGTGTATTTACCAGGAATGGATGGAACAGGTCAACTGTTGCGATCGCAAACTGCTGGATTAGAAGTTGGCTTTGATGTCCGTTGTTTAGCGATACCAAGGGAAGATTTGAGCAGTTGGGATGAGTTAGCTAAGAATGTCTTGGACTTGATCCATGCAGAATTAGAAAAAAGCCCCCAGCGTCCTGTTTACCTGTGTGGGGAATCCTTTGGTGGTTGTTTGGCGCAGAAAGTAGCGGTCATTGCACCACAGCTATTTAAGCGTATTATTCTCATCAACTCAGGAAGCGCCTTCCAGCTTCAGCCTTTGTTAACTTGGGCATCTCAATTGAGTTCCTTGGTTCCATCCAACCTTTATAACATCGGCGCACTAGGTTTATTACCTTTTTTGGCAGCTTTGGCACGTATTTCTAGGAGTGATAGACAAGAACTCCTAAAAAGCATGCGTTCGGTACCACCAAAAACTGTCCTGTGGCGAATATCGTTACTGAGAGATTTTTGCGTTGAAGAGGAACAGTTACGTTGCCTGACTCAACCTGTTTTGGTGATTGCTGGTGCTAGCGATCGACTTTTACCTTCCTTAGCTGAAGCAAAACGTTTGGTTAGTATCTTACCCAATTCCAAAATGGTGGTACTACCACATTGTGGGCACGCTTGCTTGTTAGAAACAGATACTAACCTCTACGAAATTATGAAGGCAAATGATTTTTTAGACAGTAGTGTTGAAGCAGCCCAGGAGCAAGACGCCAGGGGATAAGGATGAGTAGTGAGGCAGTGTGCCCTTGCGAGTTTGCCGACTTGTTCTGTGTAGACGTCGCCCTGCAAGTATATCCAAAGGATAAGTGGGCGCGTAGTGATTTTCATAAATTATACTTAATAATTGAGATTTTATTATGATTAATTTAGCTATCTCCATTTATAAAAAAATATCATTAGCTCACCAATGAAAATAAAAAAGAACCTGAGGTAACGATGAATATACAACTGGTTGAATCCTTACTACAAGTTATTCTCGCTTTACCAAATGAAGAACGTTTGTGGTTAAAAGAAAAGCTTTTTGAAAAAAAAGATTTCTTATGCTTCTACTAATGAACTGATGCATCTTGCTCAAAACGGAAAAGTATTTGATTTTTTGCATAATGAACCAGAACTCTACAATCTTGAGGACGGAGAACCTGTCTAGAGAGCCGGTCCAGTAGAAGTAGTTGACGTAAAATGCAAAATATGAATGGTGTTTAAATCGAACATTTAGGCTCTGCGTTTTAATGCGATCGCCCAAAACCCGACCTAAATATTTACCCCAAAATAGGCGTTTTACTTATATACATATATTTTTTTATTTGTCAACATATATTAGTGAACCGGCTCTCTAGTAGCACTTGACAAAGGAGATATTGTTTTAGTTCAATTCCCATTTACTGACTTAAGTCAGACAAAGTTACGTCCTGCTGTAATTCTTCTGGAAAACACTAGTTTGAATGAAGTTACGCTCTGTTTCATTTCTTAACAAAAGGTTGATAATCTGAGTTCAGATGAATTTGCCCTAAATAGTTCAGGTTCAGAATTTTCTGGGACTGGATTACGAGTTGCTTCTAAAGTGAGAGTAACTCGAATTGTGACCTTGCAACCTCAACTCATTATTCGACGCTTAGGCAAGTTAGGAGTCAATCAAATACAGATATTGAATGCACTTATAATTCAATCATTCAATTTAATGTCATAAAATTTATACTGGCGTTAAAACTAACAGCTAGCTATCGTTTGAGTAGAAGTCCTGTTGAAAGTTCCTCTAACGACTTATCCTTATAGAAAGATGCTAAGCTGCTCACACCTTCGCTACAAATAAAATAGGGAGATTTTTACAGAAGGTGGTAAGTAATGACAGACAAACTTAATGAAGACACAGAGGATACAAAACCAAATAATAATATACTTGCGTCCGAAACCAAACAAAAAAAGCCATCCTTGTTAGAAACCGTTGCTGAAACAGTAGGTTGTGTTTTTGGAACGGCTGTGGGCGTAGGAACCGCTGCTGGTAACACCGCTATAGAAGCTGGTAAAGTCGTTGCAGAAACAGCAGTTGATGTGGGAGAAGCTGCAGCAAAACAAACTCATAACCTGATTTCACAAGCAACTCACACAGCAGGAGAAGTTGCAGAACGTATTGGCGAAAATTGGCTGATCCGAAAGCTGGCTGGGTTTTTAAATCTGAATTGGGTTTTTGGTGCTGTTGATAGTGTGAATTTAGATAAAGCAGAAGCAGAAGTCAAAAAGCTCAAGCAAAAATATCCGAATGAATCACCTAGACAAATTGCCCACCGTATTATGCTTGACAAAGCAACAAAAGCAGGAGGAATTGGATTAGCAAGTAGTGTTTTGCCGGGAGTCGCAGCGGCTTTGTTGGCAATTGATTTAGCAGCTACGACAGAGTTGCAGTCAGAAATGGTTTATCAAATTGCATCCCTCTACGGATTGAATTTAAAAGATCCTGCCCGAAAAGGAGAAGTATTGGCGATTTTTGGTTTAGCCTTGGGTGGCGGTCGTCTTTTAAAAGCAGCAGGTTTAGGTTTACTAAGAAATATACCTTTTGCTGGCGCAGTGATTGGTGCTAGCTCTAATGCTACAATGATTTATTCATTGGGGTATGCGGCTTGTCGATTTTATGAAGCGAAGCTAGATGAATCAAAGTCGCTCAATTCTGAGGAGACACTGAATACTTTAAAACAACAAAGCGATAATTATCTGGAAAAAGCAATGGCTCAAGAAGCCGCAATGGATCAAGTTTTAATTCATTTTATCCTTGCTAACTATCCAGAAAAAAAATGGGAAGAAATCTCGACAGAGTTACAAGGTTTGAACCTCAGTTCAACTTCCTTGAAAGTCATATCCGAAAATCTTAAATCACCTCAGCCTTTGGATACACCTCTCAATCAACTCAACCGAGATTTTGCTGTACCACTATTGGCTCAATGTTATAAAATTGCCCGAGTAAAAGGTGAGATGACTCCAGTGGCACAGCATATTATTGATACTATTGCTGCGAAATTTGATATTGATCTCAGTGTTGTTCAGTCTACTGTTGATTCATCGGAAAATTTAGTAAATACAAAATAATTGATTGATCTGATGGCAGACAATAAATAAGAAAGCCGGCTTCTTAGAGAAACCGGCTTTCTTATTTATAGAAACATATCATACTTAAGAAATCTATCTCAAGGTTATTCCACAGACGTTATGATCAGTCTAATGGTAGACTATAGTAAGAGTTCCAGCATTTGTGATCTGGCAAAAAAAGTTGAAAAATTTTTCTGCAATGATTATTGTATGAAAAGTATTATAAAACAGAATCCTAAAGTTGGAGTCAAGGCTTATGCCTAACTTCACTGTTACAAAAAATATTTCACAAGCTGCAAGTGTCTTTCTAATTATCGGCTGGTTAATTCTTTTGGGGCTAAGGGTTAAACAATATGACTCAGCTTTGGGCATATCGCTGCTCATGGTGTCGCTAGGGATCATGTTTTTGGCACTGATTTGGTGGAACGCTGAGTTCCTTAATCCCGTAGATAGCAAGGGCAAACAAGAGTCAGCCGCACTAAGGGAAAGTGAACAACGCTATCGGCTGCTTGCCGAAAACATTCCCCAGATGGTTTGGATGAGCAACCCAGATGGCTTTGTAGAATACTACAATCAGCGTTGGGTAGAGTACACAGGACTCGAACCTCAAGAAACTTCTTTGCCCCAAGACACTTTGGAGTCGAATTGGCAGCAAGTTGTTCATCCTGACGATTTATCACAAGCTTTGGAAAAATGGACAACTGGACTCAAAACAGGAAATCGCTATGAGGTACAGTACCGCCTAAAACGATTTGATGGGGTTTATCGTTGGCATGTAGCACAGGCTTTACCATTACGTGATGAGGACGGTACAATTGTTAAGTGGTTTGGTAGTTGTACTGATATCGACGACCAAAAACGCACAGAAGAAGCGTTGCGTCAAAGCGAATCACGGCTGCGGCTATTTGTCAACTCAGATATTATTGGCATTCAGTTTGGCGATGTGTATGGAGGAGTAGGTGAGGTTAACGACGCCTACCTCCACATTCTCGGTTATACCCGTAAAGATTTTCTACAAGATAAAGTGCGCTGGAGTGAGATAACTCCAAGCGAGTATCTACCGCTTGATGAAGCGGCGATCGCCGAGGCGAAGCTCAAGGGATTTTGTACTCCTTACGAGAAAGAATATATCCGTAAAGATGGTTCTCGTGTTCCAGTGATCATTGGTTTCGCCTTAATTGATGAGCAACGCGAAGAGGCGATCGCCTTCATTTTGGATATTAGCGAACGCAAGCGAGCAGAAGCAGAACGCGATCGCTTCTTTATGATTTCACCCGATATGTTCTGCACTGCCGGATTGGATGGCTACTTTAAGTGTATAAATCCGGCTTTTGAGAAAATTCTCGGCTACACTCAAGCAGAATTGCTGAGCACGCCATTTATTGAGTTTGTACATCCAGATGACAGAGCAAAAACCTTGGCTGAAGTCGAGAAGCTAACAAAGCCAACTGTCACTCTCAATTTCGAGAACCGCTACCGCTGTAAAGATGGTTCCTACAAATGGCTGGTTTGGAATTCTGTTCCTGATGTTGAGTCAGGATTGCGGTATGCAGTCGCCCATGATATCACAGAGCGCAAACAGATAGAACAAACGCTGCGAGAGCAGGCAGAAGCTTTGCAAATTAGTAGAGAACGTCTGGATTTGGTTATTCAGGAAGTAGAAGTCGGTTTGTGGTACTGCGACTTACCACTGGACACACTCGTTTGGAACGAGCAGTGCAAAGCGCATTTTGGTTTACCACCTGATGCTGAAGTCACGATTGATTTATATTATCAACTGCTGCATGATGATGACCGCGAACGCACACGGCAGGCAGTTCAGCACGCTATTGAACAGGCGACTGGTTATGACGTGGATTACCGCACAGTAGCCCCAAATGGATGTATACGCTGGATCAGGGCAATTGGACACACCTTCTGTGATGCTGCTGGTATACCAAAGCGCTTTGACGGCATTACTATTGACATCACTGAGCGTAAACGGGGAGAAGCCGCCCTCAGTGAAAGTGAGCAGCGTTTTCGCCATGTTACAGACACTGCTCCAATTATGGTTTGGATGTCTGGTACAGATCGGCACTGTACTTACTTCAATAAACGTTGGCTAGATTTTACCGGACGGACGATTGAGCAAGAACTAGGCAATGGTTGGGCAGAAGGTGTACATCCTGATGATTTGCAGCATTATCTGGAAATATATACGAATTCTTTTGATGCCCGCCAAGATTTTCAAATGGAGTATCGTCTGCGACGGTTTGATGGGGAATATCGTTGGATTTTAAATATTGGTGTGCCTCGGTTTACCCCAGAAGCAGAATTTTTGGGTTACATCGGTTCTTGTGTAGATATTGAAGACCGTAAGCAAGCCGAAGCTCAAATTCAACAACTCAACGAAACTTTAGAAGAACGGGTAAAACAGCGCACAGTTCAATTAGAAGCAGCCAACAAAGAACTAGAATCCTTTTGTTACTCCGTCTCTCATGACCTGCGAGCACCATTGCGCCACATCACCGGATTCGTTGAGTTGCTGCAAAAACGTCTTGTGTCAACAGCGGTGGATGACACCAGTAGACGATACTTCAACATTATCACCGAAGCAACTAAACAAGCGGGTAAATTAATTGATGATTTGTTAAGTTTTTCTCGTGTGGGGCGTTCTCAAATGCGTTCTACCACCATTGACATGAAACTACTGCTGCACGAGGTGCAACGCGATTTAGAACTGGAAACCAGGAATCGTCAGGTTTCCTGGCAAATAGAACCATTACCTCTGGTACAAGGAGATCCCGACTTGTTGCGGCTCGTTCTCCGTAACCTCTTGGAAAATGCCCTCAAGTATAGCAAAACTCGCCCTTTAACACAAATTACCGTAGGTAGTACCACCAATGAGCAAGAAGTGGTATTCTTCGTGCGAGATAACGGCATTGGTTTTGATATGAAATATGTTCACAAGTTGTTTGGCGTTTTTCAACGCCTGCACAGTGATCCACAATTTGAAGGTACAGGTGTGGGATTGGCAAATGTCCAACGCATTATTCACCGTCATGGCGGGCGCGTTTGGGCAGAAAGTGAAATAGATAAGGTCGCGACTTTTTATTTTTCGCTACCAAAGGGGTTTGGAGTGGGAAGTGGAGAGTAGAGAGTATACGATGGAACTAAAGCGCATTCTCCTAGTCGAAGACAGCATTAACGATGTTGAGTTAATCCTGACTTCACTGGCAGAAAACCATTTGGGCAATGAAGTCGTCGTCGTTCGTGACGGCGAAGAAGCATTGGATTACCTTTATCGTCGAGGTTTGTATCGTTTGCGTCGCGAAGGTCATCCTGTCGTGGTGCTACTCGATCTAAAGTTACCAAAAATTGATGGTTTAGAAGTTTTGACGCAACTCAAAGCTGATCCAGAATTGAGAGTAGTACCAGTCGTGGTGTTGACTTCTTCCCGAGAAGAACAAGATCTCGCTCGCTGTTACGAACTTGGCAGCAATGGTTATGTGGTCAAGCCAATCGATTTTCTTGAATTTGTTCAAGTCATCAAAGGTTTGGGATTATTTTGGGCAATAATTAATGAACCCCCTCCCGGTTCCATACCTCCGGCACGCAGTAATCAAGGAGTAGCAGGGATATAGCCATGTCAGGTCTAAAATTTGTCTTGCTGGAAGATAATTTGCTGGATGCAGAACTGATCCATGCCTTGTTGACCGAAAACGGTATTGCTTGCGAACAAGTGCACGTAAAAACGCAAGCAGAATACCAGACGGCGCTAGAGCAAGATAACTTTGACCTGATTCTTTCAGATTACGCCTTGCCTGGGTTTGATGGTATTACGGCTTTAAAGATGGCGCAACATCACTGCCCAAACGTACCTTTTATTTTTGTGACCGCAACAATGGGGGAGGAAGTCGCAATTGAAACCCTCAAAAGTGGTGCCATTGATTATGTTCTCAAACAAAGATTAGAGCGTCTTGTGCCTTCGGTACGTAGGGCACTACGGGAAGCCGAGTATCGACGCGCCTGCAAAATAGCAGAAACAGAACTGTATCGCCGCGAGCAGGAGTTTAGAGCTTTAGCGGAAAACTCACCAGACGCGATCAGCCGCATTGATAGAGAACTCCGCTATAGCTATGTAAATCCCGCAACAGAAATGGCAACAGGAATACCATTAGAAATGTGGATTGGCAAAACTGTTGCCGAAATGGGTTCTGCGGAGGAAGTTTCCACTTGGCAAGCAAGATTACGCCAAGTACTTAGCACAGGAATCGGGTGCTGGATGGAGTTTGATGTTTCCTCACATAAGGGACGCATTTACTACCAGGCACGGATTGTGCCAGAATACGCTGCCGATGGTTCCGTACAATCATTACTGAGCATTGCTCGTGACGTAACAGAGTATAAACTGGCAGAACAGGCATTACGGGAAGGCGAGGCTCAGTTACGCCAACAAAAGGAAGAATTGGAACGGGCAAATAAAATTAAGGATGAGTTTTTGGCTGTGCTTTCCCATGAATTGCGATCGCCACTCAACGCTATCCTCGGCTGGTCAAAAATATTACGTACCCGTAACTTAGAACCAAAAAACTTGAATCGCGCGTTAGAAACAATTGAGCGCAACGCCAAGTTACAAACACAACTGATTGAAGATTTGCTGGATGTATCCCGGATTCTTCGTGGCAAGTTGACTCTGCGTCCCTACCCAACAAACTTAATTCCAGCAATCGAAGCTGCAATAGACACAATGCGTCTGGCAGCTCAAGCCAAATCAATTGACTTGCAATTTCTCATTATAGACTCTGGATTGGAAACACAGGACAAATCAATTCTAAATTCCAAATCACTGAAGATTAGAGAAGAGGTCTCCTGCGATACAACTTCTGTGCAAATTCCAAATTCGGAATCTCCTCCAATTGCACTCCAGTCGTCACCTTTATGGGAAGTCGCAGCGCATCCACAACAGCACGAACCTCTACAGGCGCAAAGCTCTTCTGTGGAAAACCGTGGATCTCAATCTCAAATTTGCGAACAAAAATTCCACGTTTTAGGCGATCCTAGCCGATTACAGCAAATCGTCTGGAATCTGGTTTCTAACGCTATCAAGTTTACCCCACAGGGAGGACGAGTGGAAGTGCTGCTTGAAAGAGTTGGGACAGATGAAAAACATGAGGGAGGAACATCTCCCTTATTATCCCTACTCCCCATTCGCCACTCCTCAAACCATGCTAAAATTACTGTGAAAGATACAGGTATGGGTATCAAATCTGATTTTATTCCTTACGTGTTTGATTCTTTTCGTCAAGGAGATGGTTCTACCACTCGCAAACACGGGGGCTTGGGATTGGGTTTAGCAATTGTACGCCACTTGGTAGAATTGCATGGTGGAATTGTTACCGCAGAAAGTCCGGGAGAAGGAAAAGGTGCAACATTCGTAGTACAATTGCCTATTATTGAAGATATAAGAGCAAGGAAATTAATTTCCACTTCCTCATCTGCCCCATCTGCGTCATCTCCATTACAAGGTGTGCGCGTTTTAGTGGTAGATGATGATACTGATTCACGAGATTTTTTGGTATTTGCTTTAGAGGAATTTGGAGCGATCACCACTGCTGTCAGTTCTGCTTCTTCAGCGCTAGAGGTTCTGACAACATTCAAACCAGATGTGCTTATTAGTGATATAGGTATGCCGCAGCAAGACGGCTATAGCCTGATCCGTCAAATTAGAGGATTATCAGCTCAACAAGGAGGAGACATCCCGGCGATCGCCCTGACGGCATATGCTGGAGAAAGGGATCGTCAACTGGCGATTTCAGCCGGTTTTCAAAAACATCTTTCTAAGCCTGTGATGCCAGATCAAATAGCGAATGTCGTTGCCGATCTCGTGAGACATTAACTCAGTTATCAGTTATCAGTTATCAGTTACCAGTTATCAGTTATCAGTTAAAAATTATTTGATAACTGTTCCCTGTTCCCTGTTCCCTGTTCCCTGTTCCCTGATTTAATCACGAACTCTGAAAGCTCTCAAAAGCATAAAGTGCATATTTTGCGCAATACTGGTACAAGAAGTTTTACACAGAAGACAAGAGTATGGAAATTCTTGCCACTGATACCCCCCTTCTAGAGTGGACGGGGGACGGTTTAGCAATTGGATTATTTGAAGATGCTGTAGAGTTAACTGGCGAACAGGTAACTTTAGATGAAAAGTTGGCTGGTAGTATAAAAGAGCTGATTGCCGAAGAGGAATTTAAGGGTAAGCAAGGCAGCACTGCTGTAACGCGAGTGGGTGGTGGTAGCGCCGTTCGTAAAATTATACTCGTAGGTTTAGGCAAACCCGACGCTCTAAAGCTAGAAACCTTGCGGCGATCTGTAGCCAACGTTGCTCGCTTAGCGAAAAAGCAGAAGTGCAAAACTCTGGGAATCAGCCTGCCTATTTGGAACAACGACCCAACACAAACAGCACAAGCACTAGCTGAAGGCGTTCAATTAGGACTATATCAGGATAATCGCTTTAAATCTGAACCAGAGGATAAAGGAGCACAAATTGAGAAAGTCGATTTATTGGGACTGGGTGGACAAGAAGCAGCAATTAGCCGCGCCAATCAAATTGCCTCTGGTGTATTTTTAGCACGGCAGTTGGTCGCAGCGCCAGCTAACTCTGTGACACCGATTACTATGGCAGACACCGCCGCTGATATTGCCTCAGAACACGGTTTACAAATAGAAATCTTGGAACAGGAAGACTGTGAAAAGTTAGGCATGGGAGCTTTTTTGGGAGTTGCAAAAGCTTCTGATTTGCCACCTAAGTTTATTCACCTGACTTACAAACCAGAAGGAACACCCAAACGTAAGCTAGCGATTATTGGTAAAGGTTTAACCTTCGACTCTGGTGGACTCAACATCAAAGGAGCAGGCAGTGGTATTGAAACCATGAAAATTGACATGGGTGGTGCTGCGGCTACTTTAGGTGCAGCCAAAGCGATCGCTCAACTTAAACCAGATGTTGAAGTTCACTTTATTTCCGCTGTCACAGAAAATATGATCAGCGGTCGTGCTATGCGCCCAGGTGACATTCTCACTGCATCCAATGGCAAAACCATTGAAGTAAATAATACCGATGCAGAAGGACGTTTGACCTTAGCAGATGCCTTAGTATTTGCTGAAAAGCTAGAAGTGGATGCAATTGTTGACTTAGCGACTCTCACGGGTGCTTGTGTGATTGCCTTGGGAGATGACATTGCTGGTTTGTTCTCTCCCGATGATGCTTTAGCAGCACAGATAGAAAAAGCTTCCCAAACTTCTGGAGAAAAGTTTTGGCGACTTCCAATGGAAGAAAAATACTTTGAAGGGCTCAAGTCTGGCATCGCGGACATGAAGAATACAGGACCACGTCCTGGTGGTTCAATCACCGCTGCATTGTTCCTCAAGGAGTTTGTCAAACAAACTCCTTGGGCGCACCTAGATGTTGCAGGTCCGGTTTGGGCAGACAAAGAAAATGGTTACAACGGTCCCGGTGCGACTGGCTTTGGCGTTCGTACTTTAGTCAGTTGGGTGCTAAGCGATAGCTGATGCAGTAATAGGGACATGAAGGAGTGAGGGCTTTGTTCCCTCTTTCCTTCTCTCCTTTTCACGAAATCCCTGATACAAATGATTGGTTTCTAATTCTTTCCCCTTATTCCCTGCCTCCTGCTCCCTGCGCCCCATTTGTATCAACCTTAAAGTGAAACGGTATAACGCGTAGCGTCTCTGTAGGACATACCCGGAGGGCTTCGGTGCAGGGTAGCATCTGGTGAGTCCAGCGCTCTTGGTAGGGTTTCCAACGCCAGATACCTACGGAGGGAGACCCTCATCAAGTACTGGCTCCTCCGCAGGCGACTGGCGTTCGCGTAGCGTGTCCGTTCGGCGCAGCCGTGCCGCAGGCTCAGGACTCAGCGTCTCCGTTCGCGTAGCGTGCCCGCAGGGCTTAGGAGATACCCGAAGGGCGTTGGGCACTGCTTTCAACGTTAAAATCAGGATTTTCTCTTGAAATGAGCAGTGCCCACCCTAAAAAAATAGCTCTTTTCCCTGTTAAGCGTTCCCTCTTAAAAATTTATAAAGGACTAATTGGAATTTCAATAAAAAATTCTGCACCTTGTCCAGGTACTGAGTGGCAATATAGCTTCCCACCATGCTTGTCTACTATAATCTGGTAACTGATAGACAGCCCAAGTCCTGTACCTTTACCCACAGGTTTAGTAGTAAAGAAAGGGTCAAATAGCTTTGAACGAATTTTTTCTGGAATACCAGGACCATTGTCAATGATTTGGATTCCAATCCAGTTTTTTGAAATCACCTCAGTGCGAATGCGAATATAACTGGGGTTAGCTTTGATTTCATCAGATGTGCGCTGTAAGTTGTACTCATCCAAAGCTTCAATTGCATTGGCAAGGATATTCATAAATACCTGGTTCAGTAAACCAGGGTTGCACTCGATCAGCGGCAACAAACCATACTCTTTAATAACAGAAATTTCAAAATGTTTTTCGGTTACCTTGAGGCGGTGGTGCAAAATCATTAATGTACTATCAATACCTTCATGAATATCAACTGTCTTTACAGCAGCCTCATCTAAACGAGAAAATGTCTGAAGAGATTTAACAATTTCCTGAATCCGTTCTGTTCCCATCTTCATAGATTTGAGCAGCTGAGTGAAATCTTGTTTCAAGTAATCCAAGTCCATAGCATCAATTTCAGTTTGAACTACTTGTGAAAAATTGGGATACTCCTGCTGATACAGTTCTACAACTTTTAATAAGTTTTGGGTATATTCCTCAGCGTAAATAAGATTGCCAGAAACAAAAGTGATGGGATTGTTAATTTCATGGGCAATACCAGCCATCATCTGCCCCAAACTAGACATTTTTTCAGTTTGAATCAATTGTACTTGAGTTTGTTGTAGTTGTTGTAGCGTTTGTTGTTGTTGGATATTTTTTCGTCTTAATTCTTTTGTCCTTGTTGCAACTCTAATTTCCAATTCCTGATTAGTTTTTTCTAATGCAGCTTGAGCAATTTTTCGAGCTTTTAAGTATTCTTTTAATAATCGCAACACCATCAGCCATGCTGGAATGAGCATTACTAAACTAAGAATTGATGCCAAAATTGACCAAAATACTTTGTTGCGATATTCAGTAATTTTTTGATGCAACTGAAGGGAGATAATACGGCTTCTTTGACCAACATTATCGGCGTAGAAGCGTTTTTGCTTTTTATATTCTTGACTTGATAATATTACTTGTGCAATTTCCTTTTTTCCCTTATTTACCCAATCAAACGATTGATATTCCATTGCAATCAAACGCTGATTTACAGCATAAATTTTTTGGTAATTATCATCTACTTTTGGAATCAGTTTAATGGATTCCTGAATCGCAACATTTAGTTTTGGTTCAAATTGATGATACCGTTGTTCCCAAGTCGGGTCACCTGTAGCAGCATTCATACTTGCTGACATAGTTAAAACTTCATCGAAATAAGTGATTTCCTCATTGATAATTTTTAGTTTGAATTCATTTTTTATAATACTATTGAAGTTGTAGTATGCTTCCCAACTGATCCAAGTATGAGGCAAAAATAATAACAACGTTAGCACTACTGTTACAGTTACTAGTTGAGATGGAATAAATCTCAATTTCGAGTATAAGTACATTTTTATGCTGCTTCTATAAATGTTTTAGAATCAGGATAAAACCAAAATAAAAAGTGAAACTTTATTCAGATTAATATCAAGTTTGCTTAATCGCTTATAAATCGCGTATACACCCCAACCACCCTTCCCTGGTAGTACAAGTTAATTAGGTTCAAAGCACCGGGTAAGGGAAGGTATACCAAATGGGAGCTAAGCGCAAAGTGTGCCGCTGTTCCCTATGCGTAGCGTTTTTGCAGAAGATAGCGACTCAGTAATCTCTCCTAACTAACCACAAAGTACTACAACAGAACGCAACTGGCTATGACGTAGATTACAGAATGTCGTGGCTTTTTGTGGGAATAAGCGACAGCGAAATTCCCATAAAAAGCTAGGAGAGTGTCAAAAGTTATAGCAGTGGACAGAAATCTTAGGACATCTGGGAAAAGCTATCGCAAAGGATAAGCCAACAACCTTTATATCACTCAAACTTGATATTATCCAAACCCCCTACTTCCTTTCTGGATGCGCCTTTTCTTCTGCTGAAGGAGTCCCCATGCGGTTAATCACTGCGATCAGCTGGTATAATCGCCCTAAATCTCTTTGATTAAAGTATAAAACCAGACGCGGTAGCTCAAAGGTCTCATCTTGAGCCTCTTGGGGTAAAGCCTGACTTTTTTCAATGCGTCCAGTCACAAGAATGTCGCTGAAATCAGCATTGAGTTGTTCTACATCAACATCCGATAACTCTGCTTTGAGACGGATAACCAAGAGGCGATCGCCCACATAGCGGCTAGAGTGATAAACTTGGTAAAAACTGGTAATAGCATTGCAAGCGACATCCAAGTTGTCTGTCACCGTGTAAAGACTTGGGTCATCAGGACTAACCAGACCTTTTTGCACCAATTGTTTGTCAATATATTCGCTCCAAGATCGCCAATAATCGCCACCAGGGTGGTCAATTAAAACCAAGGGTACTGGACCAAACTTACCTGTCTGGCTTAAAGTCATGCACTCAAAAGCTTCGTCTTGGGTGCCAAAACCACCTGGAAACAAAGCTATCGCATCACTCTCCTTGAGGAGAAACAGCTTCCGCGTGAAGAAATATTTAAAGTGAATTAGCTTAGGATCTCCCTCAATAATCGGGTTTGCCTGTTGCTCAAAGGGCAGCTGAATATTTAAGCCAAAAGAATTTTCCCGTCCAGCACCTTCATTACCTGCTTGCATAATTCCGCCACCGCCACCTGTCATCACCATAAATCCTAATCGACAGACATCGCGAGCAAATTCATACGCCATGCGATATTCTGGTGTTTCTGGCGATAAGCGAGCTGAACCAAAAATAGCGACTTTGCGAACATGTCGGTAAGCATAAAACAGCTGGAAACCCCGCTCCATGTCTGTTAAAGAAGACGACAATATTTTCCAATCGAGGCGCTCAATTTCTTCACTCTTGTGAGCCAAACGCACTATAGTCGCTAGTGCTTGGATAATATACTGCCGATGCTTTGACATCGGTAAGTCTTCAAATAATTTAGCGATATCCGCTTGAAGAGACTCTAATGTGTCAAACGACGCAGATGAGGTCATGAGAACTGCTGCCAAAATGGCATTACATTGTATCTAAATTTAATGTGGAATGATAAATCGTTACCTGGAGTCCAAAGTCTAAAGTTTTTTGACTATTGACTTTTAGGGATTTTTCTGCTATTAAGAGCACCTTTGGTTAAAGATAATCCAAGGCGCTGTTGAGAGCTATCGTCGCCAACCTATAGACAAGGTTGCAAAAGTTAATTTTGCACTTTTGTGGGGAAAGGGGAAAGGTTAAAAGGCAAAGGTTTTTTATATTTTTTCCCCTTATCTCACAACTGACACGAAGTCTTATCTTGATGAGAGCAAACGGTTCGATATGGGGTTGTATTTACAACAGACGTAGCAAACTACATCCCTACAATAATTTAACATTTATTTTATAAATAACTGCTGACAACAAACAAGCTCGCCAAACATTGGCCTCTCCAAAAATTTCATAAATTTGTGGAGAGGCGATTGTCGCCCCTCCACTGTTTACAAATCTTTACTTTAGACCATTTGAAATCAAATACTCTGTAGCAGTTTTCCGGCGGTTGTATTTAAAGATATTTTTCCAAAGTGTTAGATAGTGTAGTTTTCGGTACGGCACCGACCACCATATCAACTCTTTGCCCACCTTTAAAAATCATTAGTGTGGGAATGCTGCGAATGCCATACTGGCTCGCAACATTCGGATTTTCATCGGTGTTAAGTTTCACTACCTTAACTTGGTCTTTGTACTGGATAGCAATTTCATCGACAACAGGGCCAACCATCCGGCAAGGTCCGCACCAGGGTGCCCAAAAGTCAACTAAAACAGGAATCGCGCTATCGAGTACTTCCTGTTTAAAGGTAGAGTCTGTAACTTGATCGGCTTCTGACATGCCTATAAACCTTCGCCTATTAATATGTTTGACTTTGCTGAAAATTCTACCACAGCGAAAACCACTGCTAAGCAGTGGTACACAGACTTTTGCATATGGATTTTGAACTTATTCAAAAATAATTTAATTATTAAGGAACCGCCCGAAACATGTCCGGGCGGAGTGTGGTGTGAGGAGTGAACGGAAACATGCGTCTCCGCTATCTCTATTCTAGGCGACATATGCGATTTTTCCAGTAAGAGTTTAAGAGTCGAGAAAAATTTCATTAACTTATCCCCCAGCTGTAATAGTATCACTCTGTTTGAGTATTACAGATGGGAGATAAAGAGTCATTAGTAAACCGGCTCTATGAAGGAGGGTTTCGGTGCGCCTTAGGGACTGGTTAGGCAGCGCGCCCAGGCGTTGTCTCATGCTCTGGCTTCGTTTGAAGTCTGAGCCTCGCCTGACGTGGATCACAACTTCGGTGTCTGATCCAAACTTCTGCGAGCGTAACTCCCAAAGCAGGCAACTTAGGTAAGCGCAAAGCACACGCCAGTTGCAAAGACTGTCGGGAAAACCTTCATTTACCCATACCTAATTGTTGTGCTTTTTGATAAACTTTACCTTCGGTTAACAAAGAAGGAGCAATCACAACTTCCACTTGTTGCATTTGTTTAATGTTTTTTGCCCCCAAAGTGCCCATACTCGTTTTCAAGGCTCCCAAAAGATTATGAGTTCCGTCATCAAGTTGTGCTGGTCCAGTGAGGATTTGCTCTAAGGTACCAGTCGTGCTGACACGAATGCGCGTACCACGTGGCAAAACTGGACTGGGAGTTGCCATCCCCCAATGATATCCGCGTCCGGGAGCTTCAGCAGCTCTTGCAAAGGGAGAACCAATCATCACTCCATCTGCACCACAAGCAATGCACTTACAAATGTCGCCACCCGTGATTAAACCCCCATCAGCAATCACTGGAATGTATTTGCCCGTTTCTTGGTAATAATCATCCCGTGCGGCTGCACAGTCGGCGATCGCCGTTGCTTGTGGTACACCAACACCCAGCACGCCACGAGAGGTACACGCTGCACCAGGACCAATTCCTACCAGTACGGCTGCTGCGCCTGCTTTGAGCAAATTCAGAGTCACCTCATAAGTCACGCAATTTCCCAGTATCACGGGTATAGGCATTTCTTGACAAAACTTTGCCAAATCGAGTGGTACAACAGATTCTGGAGAAAGGTGTGCAGTAGAAACCACAGTTGCTTGTATAAAGAATAAATCAGCACCAGCTTTTGCTACTACAGAACCAAATTTGCTTGCTCCTACCGGAGTCGCACTCACGGCGGCGATACCACCTTGTTGTTTAATTTCTTTGATTCGTTGTTCAATTAATTCTGCTTTTATCGGTTCAGCATAAAGTTCTTGCATCAAGGGAACAAATTCTTCTTTCCCGACAGAGGCAATACGGTCTAAAATTGGCTCTGGATTTGCATAGCGAGTGTAAATTCCTTCTAAGTTCAAAACACCCAATGCTCCTAGCTGTGACAAAAGCACAGCCATACGGACATCAACTACGCTATCCATCGCACTCGCAATAATTGGGATTTTGCGCTCAATATTGCCGATACGCCACTGAGTATCTGCCAAACTTGGATCGAGTGTTCCATTACCGGGGGCGAGAGCAATTTCATCTATACCGTAGGCCCTGCGAGCTGTTTTACCCCGCCCAATTTGAATATCCACGCTTGATGCTCCCAAATCTGTTTTAGATAGGGTATCAAAATTATGGGGGGATTTGCAGGGGTTTTTTGGATCAAACCGCACTAGGCAACAGAGAACGCACACGACGAGAGATAAACACAGTTGCAATCGTCTGTCAAATATTTTATCCAGTCAATCTTGTAAGGCTTTCGGCTTTAGTGTAACTTTCTGCACGGTTACTCATTTATAGCAGGGAACAGGGAACAGGGAACAGGGAACAGACTTGAAAGTCTCTTGGTGAGCGTGTTTTCTCATTAGTTCGTGTCCTAATCTACCTGGCGACTGCTATAAATTCGTAGCCAGTGGTAGCGTTAAATGCAAAGTGAGTATCACAAGCGATCGTCCTTTGGGCTGCTCCCTGCTGGAGCATCGCTATAAAAATTTGTTCAATTAATAAGTTATAAAAAAATATTCACTTAAGTAGTTATCCTGATTTTACCTTTGAATACTTGAATATTGATGCTAAAGTTAGATTTTTAAACTAACTAGGACTTACGCAGAAGAGATCCCCCAACCCCCTTAAAAAGGGGGCTTTTAAGATTCCCCCCTTTTCAAGAGGGGCTAGGGGGGATCAAGTTTTCGGGTTTTCAGTGCGTAAGTCCTGCTAACAAGTCTTGTACTTATTCAAACTCAGAGTAAGCAAATGGATATAGTAACTTTGACGACTTTCTTGACCCCATTTTTACCGTACCTACTGAAAGTAGGAGAGAAAGCAGCTGAAGAAACTGGTAAAGAACTGGGTAAAGGGTTTGGTGCTAATGCTTGGGAAAAAGCCAAGGCTTTGTGGAGTAAGCTGCAACCAAAAGTAGATGCAAAGCCAATAGCAAAAGCTGCAGCAGAAGAATTGGCTAATTCTCCTGATGATGCAGAAACGAAAGAAACGCTCCAGAAGCAACTCAAGAAATTGCTTGATGAAGATAAAAATTTGGCTGCTGAGATTGCCCGTTTGATGCAGGAAGATTCGGAGGCTATTTCTAAAGTTGTAAATAGCTTTAATCAAACAATATCTGGGAAGAACAACACAGTGCAGAATACTACGGGTGATGGGAATAAGGTTTTTGGCAGAATCGGAGATGGTGCAACTATCTATTAAGTAAAAAAGCTAACTCAAAAAGCCAGGAAATAGGGAGTTAAAACAGTGCGGAAAAGACGCTTGAAAAGGTTATGGAAGCGGATAATACTTTTTCTGTCCAAGTTAGCTGGCTTTTTGAGAGGGAATCGTCGGAGATTAAAACGTAAGCGACATTTACTCACAGATGAAGTTGCTCAAAGCCGTTTAGCTCCCCATATTCAGTCTCAGGTTGAACAACCAGTTTTAGGTAACTCACAAAAGGCTGAAGCTTCTGTAACCAGTTTAGCTCCCCATATTCAGTCTCAGGTTGAACAAACAATTTCAGGGAACGAAAATGTTCTCCAAAAGATCAAGGGCAACAATAATATTAATGTAGGTCGGGTAGAAGGCAGCCTCACTATTAATTATCGTCGCCCAATTGACAGACCTTTTCAAGCACCGAGTTTACCTGCCAATTTTGTTGATCGCCCACAAGTTACTGTAGAAATCAAAGCACGTCTACTGGCAAATACATCTAATGCTGGTGCTTTGCTCATTAGTGCAATTCACGGTTTAGGGGGCATTGGCAAGACAACTTTAGTTACTGCCCTTGCCCATGATCAAGATATCCAAAAACGTTTTTCTGGTGGTGTGCTTTGGGCAACTTTGGGACAAGAACCAGATGTTCTGGCGCGGCTGACTAGCTGGGTGCGAGCCTTGGGAGACTACGAATTTCCTGCCATTAATATAGAAGCAACTTCAGACCATTTACGAAGCTTACTACATGATAAAGCAGTTTTACTGGTAGTTGATGATGCTTGGGAACCAGATAAAGTTAAACCCTTTCTGGTAGCAAGTTCCCAATCCCAGCTATTAATCACTTCTCGGCGTGCTAATGTGGCTGGTGGTGTAGGTGCTTCTTTGCAAGAATTGAATTTGATGACACCAGAAGAATCTCTGGAATTACTTTCTAAATCTTTAGAACGAGAAATAGAAGATGTAGAGAAACAAGAGGCTTTGAGAGTAGCCAAGATTGTGGGATACCTACCCATCGCACTGAATTTGGTAGCAGCTAGAATTAAATGGGGAATAACATGGGTGGATCTGGAAACGGATTTGAAACAAGAGGTTACAAATTTACAATTATTAGACTTAGAAGTATTAGACGCGCCGCATCAAGAAAACTCTTTAGAAGCAATTTTTAATTTGAGCTTGAAAGCTTTGCGGGATTATAACAAACAAGCTTGGGAAAATTTTATTTGGTTGGGAGTTTTACCAGAGGATGTAACAATCGCCGCACCAATGGCAGTGACACTCTGGGATATGGAATCGCAAAAAAAAGCTGATAAGCGTTTAGAGCTACTTTGGAATGATGCCTTACTTCAGTCTGATTCACCTGTATTTATTGGGGGTGTTAAGTGGAAAGGCTACAGGATACATGACTTATTGCATGATGTAGCTCGTGGTAGATTAATGAAATCTCCGCCTACGGGAATGGGTTTGAATTTACTTGATGCTCAGACTCAACTGCTAGAACGGTATCGGAGAAAGACTCAAAAAAACTTTTGGCATACCCTGCCTAATGATGGTTACATTTATCAATATTTAGTTTGGCATTTAGAGAAAGCTGAACAAATAGAAGAAATTCACTCCTTATTGCGGGAGGAGTCACACAAAGCAAGCAATGGCTGGTTTGAAGCGCGAGAAAAATTAGGACAAGCTGGGGGTTACATAACAGATATTTCTCGTGCTTGGGAATTAGCAGAAGCGAATTGGAATGAATCAACCCTGCCCCAAGTTGTGAGTTTGCAGTGTCGCTATGCTTTGATTAGTGCATCCGTGACTAGTTTGGCAGGTAATTTACCAGTAGAACTGCTGGTTGCATTAGTCAAAAATAATGTGTGGACTCATGAACAAGGACTAGCTTACGCTCTACAAAACCCAAACCCAGAGCAGAAAGTCAACTCGTTGATAGAATTAGTCAATTATTTGCCACTAAATCTTCAAGAACTAGCACTGCAAAAAGCACTCGCTGTTGCCAGGGAAATTCAGTCTGAGGATTCTCGCGCCAAAGCTTTGAGTGCAATAGCCGAAAAACTGCTAAGCGAGCGGTTGCCAGAAGCACTCGCTGTTGCCAGGGAAATTCAGTCTGAGGGGTATCGCGCCAAAGCTTTGAGTGCAATAGCCGAAAAACTGCCAAGCGAGCGGTTGCCAGAAGCACTCGTTGTTGCCAGGGAAATTCAGTCTGAGGGGTATCGCGCCAAAGCTTTGAGTGCAATAGCCGAAAAACTGCCAAGCGAGCGGTTGCCAGAAGCACTCGCTGTTGCCAGGGAAATTCAGTCTGAGGATTCTCGCGCCAATGCTTTGAGTGCAATAGCCGAAAAACTGCCAAGCGAGCGGTTGCCAGAAGCACTCGCTGTTGCCAGGGAAATTCAGTCTGAGGATTCTCGCGCCAATGCTTTGAGTGCAATAGCAAAAAAACTGCCAAGCGAGCGGTTGCCAGAAGCACTCGTTGTTGCCAGGGAAATTCAGCATGAGTATTATCGCGCCAATGCTTTGAGTGCAATAGCCGAAAAACTGCCAAGCGAGCGGTTGCCAGAAGCACTCGCTGTTGCCAGGGAAATTCAGGATCACTATTCTCACACCAAAGCTTTGAGTGCAATAGCCGAAAAACTGCCAAGCGAGCGATTGCCAGAAGCACTCGCTGTTGCCAGGGAAATTCAGTATCATGAGGATAATCGCGCCAAAGCTTTGAGTGCAATAGCCGAAAAACTGCCAAGCGAGCGGTTGCCAGAAGCACTCGCTGTTGTCAGGGAAATTCAGCATGAGTATTATCGCGCCAATGCTTTGAGTGCAATAGCCGAAAAACTGCCAAGCGAGCGGTTGCCAGAAGTACTCGCTGTTGCCAGGGAAATTCAGGATGAGGATGATCGCGCCAAAGCTTTGAGTGCAATAGCCGAAAAACTGCCAAGCGAGCGGTTGCCAGAAGCCCTCGCTGTTGCCAGGGAAATTCAGCATGAGTATTATCGTGCCAATGCTTTGAGTGCTTTAGCTTCCGGTTTGTCACAAATGCCATCTACTGAACTTTTTCCCCTCTGGCGAGATACACTTCATAAACTATCTCTTCGCACGCGCCCTAACTTGCTGCGAGATATCAAGATATTGTTTCCAGTTATCTTTGCATTAGGTGGTGAAGCCGCAACGGCAGAAATTGCCCATGCGATTGTGGATGTGGCGCGATGGTGGCGGTGAACAGACGCGGGGATTTAGTATTTATTGACAATCTTCATTTTTTGTGCATTCTGGCATGAAAGCCCAGTTCGTTGCTCAATTTCAGCCGCAAAGGTTAAGCCGCTTAGAGAAAAGAATTGTTACAATAATTTCAGAATCCATGTCAGATTAGCAGTCCTTGATCCAATCTGAAACTCTAGAATTACTTGAATGGTCACGCCTGTGCCAGCATTTGTCTACCTTCGCGGCAACAAAGCTGGGGACTATCGCTGCACGCCATCTACAAATTCCTGCCTCGCAATCCCAAAGTGAGCAGTTGTTAGCGCAAACAAAAGAAATTTACGAACTGGAAAACCGCCTAGGTACGGGGCTTTCGTTTGATGGAATCCAAGATATTGGTGATTCCCTAGAACGCGCCGAACTGCAAGGAATTTTGCAGGGAGATGAATTGCTGGCGATCGCCACCACTCTTGCAGGCACCAGAAATGTACGTCGTGTAATCGACAAACACCCAGATTTAACAGTACTCAATGATTTAATTACTGATTTACGAACTTATCCAGAATTAGAACAAGAAATTCACAGATGTATAGACGAAAGGGGTCAAGTAACTGACCGCGCCAGCCAAAAACTTGGTGAAATTCGCACTTCCTTACGGCAATCACGCAGTCAAATCACCCAAAAACTGCAAAATATATTACAGGTAAAAGCGAATGCCGTCCAAGAACAGATTATAACTCAAAGGGGCGATCGCTTTGTTATTCCCGTGAAAGCGCCTCAAAAAGACGCCATACCGGGTATTGTCCACGATACTTCCACCAGCGGCGCAACGTTGTATGTGGAACCGAATTCTATCGTCCCAATGGGAAACCAGTTGCGGCAGTTGCTCAGAAGAGAGCAAATAGAAGAAGAAGCAATTCGTCGTACATTAACAGAGCAAGTCGCGGCTGTCAAGCCAGATTTGGAACAGTTGTTAGCAATTGTTACTACCTTGGACTTGGCATTGGCAAAAGCGCGTTATAGTTTGTGGCTAAAAGCAAATCCCCCACGCTTCATTAACCTAGACGAAAACGAGAGCATTACCTTACGGAAGTTACGTCATCCACTTTTGGAGTGGCAGCATTACCACGAACAAGGACATTCCGTAATTCCCGTTGATTTGCTGATTCAGCCACAAATTCGGGTAGTCACAATTACCGGACCAAATACTGGCGGAAAAACTGTGACGTTGAAAACCCTAGCTTTGGCAGCATTGATGGCGAAAGTCGGCTTATATGTGCCTGCACGGGAACCAGTGGAATTGCCGTGGTTTGATAAGGTGCTGGCAGATATAGGTGATGAACAATCCCTCCAGCAAAGTTTATCGACTTTTTCTGGTCACATCCGCCGCATTAGTCGGATTTTGTCAGCGCTAGACGAGGAGAAGGAAGCAGGGGAAGCTAGGGAAGTAGGGGGAGAAAAGACTATCCCATCTTCCCTAATCCTCCTGGACGAAGTGGGTGCAGGAACAGACCCCGTTGAAGGGAGTGCTTTGGCAATATCGCTCCTACAATATCTCGCAGACCATGCTCTGTTGACAATTGCAACCACTCACTTTGGTGAACTCAAAGCGCTAAAATACGAAGATGAGCGATTTGAAAATGCCTCTGTAGAATTTGACGAAAGTACGCTTTCACCAACTTACCGTCTACTTTGGGGTATTCCTGGACGTTCTAACGCCTTAACAATTGCCCAACGCCTGGGGTTGAAATCAGCAGTTGTGGAAAGTGCGAAAACGCAACTGGGAGGAGCAACGGATGAAGTCAATCAGGTGATTGCTGGGTTGGAAGCGCAACGCCGCCGTCAGGAAACCAAAGCAGAACAAGCACAGGATTTGTTGCAGCAAGCAGAACGTTTATACAAAGAAGTATCCGAAAAAGCCACAGCATTGCAGGAAAGAGAGCGTGCTTTACGTGTCTCTCAGGAGGTAGCAGTACAGCAGGCGATCGCCCAAGCTAAAGGCGAAATAGCTCAAGTGATTCGCCGCTTGCAGCAAGGTAAACCAACAGGACAAGATGCTCAAAGCGCAACAAAAGCTTTAGGTGAAATAGCAACCAAATTTATACCAGAACAGCCTCCAAAACCAAAAGTGGGATTTGTTCCTAAAGTGGGCGATCGCATCCGTATACCCAAACTCGGGCAAACAGCCGAAGTTTTAACCGCCCCAGATCAGGATAGGCAGTTGACTGTCCGCTTTGGAATCATGAAGATGATGGTGAAACTGGAAGACGTAGAATCTTTAGATGGTCAAAAAGTTGAACCAGTTGTCAAGGAGGTGACGAGGAGCAAACCAGAGCCAAAAATCACAACCTTGCCAGAAACTCCTGCAATTCGCACGTCTAAAAATACGGTAGATATACGCGGGCGTAGAGTACCTGATGCGGAAATCATTTTAGACAAAGCAATTTCAGAAGCCACAGGACCAATATGGATTATTCATGGACATGGCACGGGTAAGCTACGGCAAGGAGTTCACGCTTTCTTAAAGCAACATCCAAGAGTCAGCCGTTATGAAGCAGCAGAACAAGCTGATGGCGGTACTGGTGTGACAATTGCTTACATAGGTTAAAACTAAGATCAGGAAACAGAGAAACCCCTCCGGGAACGTCCGTCGCCTGCAAAGGAGCCAGTACTTTAGGAGGAGAGCCAGTGCGTTGGGCGGCTCAGCCGACTTGTAGTACCTGGCGTTCTCCCTCTCAGTAGCGGAGACGCTACGCTAACACGCTTGTTCTGGCGTTGGAAACGCTACCAAGAGCGCTGGTCTCACCGGTTTTTGAAAAAATCCGGGTTTTTATTATGGTACATAGTATAACTAAGATAATCACAAGTGAACAATTGGGCTATTTTGAACAGCGATTGGATACTAGCGATGATCTACATACCAATATTTCTTGTTACTAAAAAATAAAAAAAGTTATTTGTGTTTGACAGATAAAGCACAATTGATTAAGATTATACTTTTTTCAAAACAGTTTTTCATCATAGAGTAAAGACAAAGACCTCTGCTGTTTACCAAAGTAATAGAAGCTGTAGCTCCCGGCTTCGGCTGATACTGATTGGAAACCAACCTTAATCCTTAAGAGTCTGGTTTCAAAATGGGTAACAGCAACAGCCCTCACCAGCCTGATCACCTATGCTAAAAGTTATGCACTCTGCCGCCGATTCACCCGCTCCGACTTCTCAGTGGGAGGATTTAATAAAGCTTCCAGCCCCAAACTCAGTTCATTGGGACAATATCAAAACTCAGCTGGACTTAGTGCTGTTAGCTTTAGAAACATTGACTGGCATTGGCTCCGAGGCAATGCTACAAGCGGCAATTAGTCTGAATTTAGAGTCAAGAGTGCCAGACCGTGTAGCGTTATGGCGGCTGCGCCAATCAAATCCGCTACGTAAAGGTCAAGGAGGACGAAAAAAACTTGATGTGGAGGAAGCTAGGGCACTTGTTCTGATTACTTGTTACCTTACCAAACAGCACCAAGAATTAATTCGCCGTGCTGTTGGTCTTTTAGAACAAATGGCGGAAGACAACCGCGAACCTCATCAGGCTGCTTTACTTGGAGATTATATTGATGCTTTCTGCAACACTTATCAAGAGCGGATGGAGGAAGATGCAACAATCTCCACAAATGAACTAACCCACCTGGCACTGAAACTGCTTATAGATTTACTTTTTTACAGTGGCCCTGGTGGACATCGCCGTCTGTGGCTAGCACTTATCGACCGTTCAACCAAATTCTAGATTTGAGATTTGAGATTCTGTGATCAAAAATCAAAAATCAAAAATCAAAAATTAAAAATATCCTGCTCGCAGTTCCTGCCATGCCTGTATCAAATTCTGTGATCCGTCGGTATACACCGCCCACCTGCACGCTAGAAGTCTTAGCGCAGAGTTCAGCTTTATCTCAGTGGATGGGTAAATCCGTCCTCAAGCAGCTACAGTTTGAACTTCGCTTTGATGATCCGCGATTGCCAGAGGAAAAGAGAATCGCAATTAGAGGCGACAGCGACCAGCTGGAGACTTTGTGTGCAGTAGTGACAGGTTACGTCCAAGAATTCCTGGAAATGTCTCCTGAAAGGTTTTGGACAAATTTCTCAGGAACAAACTTTTCAGGAACACAGGACGTAACTGTAGTATCTGACGAGACTGAACAAACAAATTTTTACAACCCCCCTTCACAAAAAATTCCCACGAGAAACTCCTTTACTCACCCACCAGATGCAGATATAAAAATCAAGCCTAGCGATCACTTAACTCACAATTTGTTTCTTGGTTCTTTAGCAAATCCAGCATCTGGCCCGGTTATTCAACTGAGTCTGCTGCAATTATTCGATTTAGCAACAGCCTTGGATGAATATTCTGCTGATGTCGTGGCGCTACCAAATCTCACGCCTCGTTCTACAAGGAGGAGTGGCATACCCGCTTGGGCACCTGTTGCAGCAGTTCTAGTCATAGCTGTGGGTTTAGCGCCAGTAACTTGGCAATATGCTAACCGTGTCAGACAACAGCAGACAGCCAGAAAACCAACTTCGGCACAACAAAAGATTGCTCTACAAACCTCGCCTTCACAGGACTTGTCCGCATCTACTGCTGTTCCTACACTCCCTCCCTCAAGTAGTAGTTTATCTTCACCGCCACTCCCACCCTTTGGATCTACCTTAGGAGTGCCCAATTCCAAAGCTTCTCCATCGATCGCTCAAACATTGCCTAGTGTACCTGTTACACCTCAAACATCTGCAAACTCTACATTCCCTTCTGTGCCCCAAACGTCTGCAAAGTCCACATTTCCTTCTGTGCCCCAGACATCTCCTAGTATTGGGAATGTCGCCAAAGCACCTCTACCACCTTTAGGAAATCCGCTGAGTATATCTGGAACAACAAATCTACCTGGAACAACAAAAACTCCAAGCATTTCAACCTTTCCACAAAACACAGCACCAAAGCAACAAATTGCTCTTTTACCCAAATCACAGCCCAACACTACAGCATTAACGTCGAAGAGTGAGCTTCCTTCTACATTGGCTCAAAAAAATTCGACACCTAACAATTTGCCTAGCACAAATAACACTTCCAGTACCCCAACAGGAGCCTCACTCCTGCGGGGCACTTCCTCCAAAGACGCTACGCGAACAGCAGCAGTTCCTGGGAAAAATCTCCCCAACGGACAGGCTGCCCAAGACGGTGGTGTCTCATCACTTCCAACCTCACCTTTGTCCAGTACAGGTGCTGGCCGTGAACCAGTTTCCTCACAACCAGGTACATCTACACCAAGTGGTACTGATGCATTAATTTCTAGATTGCGCCAAGCTCGCGCAAACAGGGCTAATATTCCTACAGAAGTTGCTACTAATAGTACAACTCGTCGAGCCACGTTGTTTGATACACCTCAAGTATCTGAGGCTAGAGACGTATTAAAAAAACGCTGGCAACCGCCTTCTGGATTAAGCCAAAGCATTGAGTATAGTTTGTCAGTGGGTGTTGATGGCACAATTGAGCGCATTTTACCAATGGGAAAAGCTGCAAGAGATTATGTAGATCGTACAGGGATGCCTCTGATTGGTGAACCTTTTGTCTCTCCTAATAAAAATGGACAATCAGTAAAAATCAGAGCTATTTTTCGTCCTGACGGCAAGGTGCAAACTTTTCCAGAAACTGAGTAAGTCAGATAAAGCTATGCAACGCCGGCTTCCTATGCGCCTTAGCACCTGGTATATCTCATCCGCAAGACATGTAGCGTCTTGTGGAGGAGATACCCCAAGAGTGAAAAATAGGAGGGTTGGTTTGACCAACCCTCCTATGTAATATGAAATTAATTTTAATAACGGGGTTTTTTACGGGTTAATCTTTGCTTTTTGCGTCGCCGTTCGGCAGTAACAACTGCTCCGTCCACTGGGTATCCAATTAAGGGTATGACCTGATATTTGCGCTCTTCTTCTAACTTTTTCAACTCGGTGTACTTCACCCAGTGGATGCAATCCACGGGACAGGTGTCAATCGCCTCTTGAATGACCTCATGTGAATCGCCATCTTGACGTATAACACGCGATCGCCCATAATCTGCTTCAATATAAAACGTATTACGGGCGACATGGGCACAGTGTTTGCAGCCAATACAGGTAATTTCGTCTACATAAACACCTTTTTGCCGCAACACACCCCCTAATTCCGGCTCAAAACCAGAGCGTTCTGGAGCGTCTCGCAAAAAACCGCCCAATTCTGGTTCAAAACCAGAGCGTTCATCCTCGTTTTGTTCCGGCGACGGCAAAAAATCAGACATTACGCACTCCAGCGCTGTACAAGTAAGCGAATGGAACCATCTTCATTTTTTTGTTGTTCAGCAACTTGAAATCCAACACGGGCAGTTTCTTTGACGACTGTATGATACGCGTATCGCTGTGTTACTTGCCGTAAGAAACCTTCTACTGATAAATTTTGTTGCCAATATTGTAAGTCAGCAACCAGTTCGTATTCTTTGCCATTCCATTTAAAGCCGATATCGTAACCATTTTCCTGTTCAATGGTAACTTCGGCATTATGAGTTTGACCGCGATAACCACGTACCTCACGTGGACCGTGCTTCCAATCTACACCTAAATCGCTCAGTGCATCCTTCAAGGAATCAACGTTACGGATTTGGGTCTTAATCTGGCTAAAGTGTGACATGGCGGTTGTAAATGAATGAACTAAACAATGAATGAAAACTTACCAATCGCTAAACGTGGTTTGCGTATTCACCACACTGGATTGCTGCACAATGGTCGCAAAATATTCTGAGCTTGGCTCGTGAGTTAGTACCTGTCCTAGCTGTGCCTCTATAGCTGCTGTAACTTCAGCGCAGGAAGCACCTATGATGCCAGTTACTTTTTCTTGTACCCTACCGTCTGGATAAATTACGAACTCTAATGTCTCCATGCTCTTTGCCAACCAAAATACTAGGCTTGGACAGTACTGCTGTAGCAACTGACTACAAATGCAGCCCTCTGAAACAGCATTTTTCCTTAGCTACAAATTTGCCATTTGTTAACTAATGTTCCATCTCTCAAAATATATATCTCAGAAACTTAACAAAACTTATTACTCTTATTAGTTGTTACACCTGTTATTTGTAAGTTTCCCTTAACCATATCAATTTAGTCAAGCTAAAAATTCAACTTTTCATTTCAGTGGGGAAACGGCTAAAAACCAGCATTATTCAGAGAAAAAGGTGTAAAAACAGTGAGATTTGTTGAATATTTTTTTCATTATTCTCGGAATCATCCAATTCTCAGGTACAAAACTAGCCAAACCAGGACTGCTATCGGTTAAACGGTAGGATAAGCTGTTATCTAATTCTAAAAATTTCACCATGAATGCAGAGCAAGTGACAGGTTCTACTCATCTCCCGAAAGCGATGCGCGTAGGAGTACTGGGGTTTGGCGGACTGGGGCAAGCAGCTGCCAAGGTACTCGCCCCAAAACGTGAAATGCTTTTAGTAGCGGCAGCAGACAAACAAGGCTATGCCTACGCCGCTGATGGTTTAAATGCTCAAAAATGCATTGCAACTTATCAATCTCAAGGTTCGGTGGGTTATCTAGAACCCATTGGAACTTTAACAAATCAAAGTGTTGAGGATTTAATAGAAAAATCTTATCCTGTAGACGGGTATTTTCTGGCGTTACCCAATCTCCCCAATGATTTCATTGCCTCTGTCGCTCGCCAGTTTATCAAATCTGGATGGCGCGGGGTACTGGTGGATGCCATTAAACGCACCAGTGCTGTGGAACAACTGCTGGCGATGAAAGAAGAACTAAAAGCCGCAGGAATTACCTACATGACAGGATGTGGCGCAACACCAGGACTGTTAACAGCTGCAGCAGCTTTGGCTGCCCAAAGCTACGCCGAAATCCATCAAGTAGAAATTACCTTTGGGGTAGGAATAGCAAATTGGGAGGCTTACCGCGCCACCATCCGCGAAGATATTGCCCATATGCCGGGTTACACTGTGGAAACTGCTAGGGTGATGACGGATGAGGAAGTAGAAGCACTTCTAGATAAAACCAATGGCGTACTGACTTTAGAAAACATGGAACACGCCGATGATGTGATGCTAGAGTTAGCAGGAATTGTGGGGCGCGATCGCGTCACCGTTGGTGGCATAGTTGATACCCGCAATCCCAAAAAGCCCATTAGCACCAACGTTAAAATCACTGGTCGCACCTTTGAAGGTAAAATTTCCACCCATACCTTCACTTTAGGAGATGAAACCAGCATGGCAGCCAACGTTTGTGGACCAGCGTTTGGTTATTTAAAAGCTGGTATTGGATTGCACCAGCGGGGTATTTACGGATTATTCACCGCTGCTGAAATTATGCCCCAGTTTGTTAGGTAGTTATTAGCTATCAACTTGAGTATTTAATTTATTTATATTAGCTGGGTTTGGTTTTTCAACCCAGCTTATTTTTGGAATAGTTATAATCACTATGACTACTGGTTCAATGAATGGTATCGGTAAAACCGCATTACCGATGACCAGATTTTTTGTGAACTCTTTGCAAAATTTCTAATCGGTTCAATAGTGAGGAAAGTGTTAATGGAAACCCGCAAACTCGGCAATCAAGGATTTGTGGTTTCAGAACTGGGGCTGGGCTGTATGGGGATGTCCGACTTTTATGGTGAACGGGATGATCAAGAGGCGATCGCCACCATTCAGTAGGGACTGGATCTTGGCATTACCCCTACTGGACACTGCTGACATGTATGATCCGTTTACGAACGAACAGTATCACTCAGAAAACGTGGCTTAATTACAGATGCCTCACGAGGCTTTGAGGCTGAGATTGCAAAGGCGGTTATGGGCGGGTCATACCGTTTCACTTTATAGTTGATACAAGTAGGCTGCACCTGGTGCACCCGGTGCAGGGGAAAAAAATTAAAGACCAATCATTTGTACCAAGTATTTCGTGAAAATATGACATCCTTACTCATGAAAAGGAGATAAAAAGATGAGTACGATCGCCACGAAAGACGGCACGCAGATCTTTTACAAAGACTGGGGCACAGGACAAAGCGTCGTCTTCAGTCATGGTTGGCCGCTCAATGCTGATGCCTGGGATGAGCAATTGGTTTTTCTGGCTTCCAACGGCTATCGGGCGATCGCTCATGATCGTCGCGGACATGGACGCTCAAACCAACCCTGGAACGGCAATGACATGGATACCTACGCGGACGACCTGGCGACGCTGATTGAGACCCTGGACTTAAAAGACGTGGTTCTAGTCGGTCACTCGACGGGCGGCGGCGAAGTCACCCGTTATATCGGTCGCCACGGCACAAATCGCGTCGCCAAAACTGTGCTGGTGGGCGCTGTGCCACCGCTGATGCTGAAAACCGAAGCTAATCCCGGCGGACTGCCGATTGAAGTTTTTGACGATATCCGCGCGGGCGTCGCCAACGACCGTTCCCAGTTTTACAAGGACTTGAGCGAGCCATTCTACGGTGCTAACAGACCAGGTGCCAAGGTCTCACAAGGTCTGCGGGAGCAGTTCTGGCTCCAGAGTATGCAAGTTGGTCTCAAGGGCGCACTCGACTGCATCAAGGCGTTTTCGGAAACCGACTTCACCGAGGATCTCAAGAAAATCGACGTGCCGACGCTGATCATTCACGGTGACGACGACCAAATCGTGCCGATTGATAATTCAGGTCGTCTCTCCTCGCAGATTGTCAAAAATTCGACTCTGAAGGTCTATCCGGGCGCAAGCCACGGATTGTACAGCACGCATCGGGAGCAATTTAACGCCGATTTGCTGGCATTCCTCAAGAACTGAATTCGCCCATGCCAGTGCCGCTACAAATCGCCGCAAAAGCAGCGTTTATAGCGGCTATTCCATCAGGGCAAACGCATCTAAATGTCGCACACCTCTAGAACCTGGAACCGAGTCTATTAGTAAGTCTGTTGTAGATTCTCAATTGTCAGATATTCTTCTTCATCAGCTACTTGACTCTTGTAATCAATGTTAATTTGAGTTGGGTAGCCTAGTGTTGGATTATACTTTACATCCAAGTTGTATGCATTCCTGTTGATCGCATCCTTAATTAAATTAAAAAGCCTAGGAACAGTATCGTATTTTTGGAATAGTTCTGGATTAACTGGTTGACCAGTGGCGACAGAAGTCACAGAAGTTGTTCTGCCGTTACGCACTTCAATGATGACTGGTCCTCTTGCTTCAGCTGTGCAGAAGCAACTTCGGCTAAGTGTATACCGATAGTTGGAAATATTTTTCTGATTCCACAAACGCTGATTAGTTTTTAATTGCTGTGAATCATTTTGACTTTTGGCTGATGATTGTGCTACGACTATAGGGGATTTCGATATTACTGGTGTGTGCAAACTTAGAGACATTAGTAATCCTGCACCAATAACAATCGGTAAGCGTATAGGCATTGATTTCATATTCAAGGTTCTAAGCATTTATCAAACTCCCGGGAATTTTTTTCGCTCTCGCTTCATTTTGCGAAATACCTACAACTTAGGGTATAACTAATTTCTTTGTCAAGTTGCCTTCACAGATATTAGGTAAGTGAATTAAATAGCCTTTACCTAATTTTTTAAAGTATACAAATTGATCAGTATAAATAATTTGTACGAGATGCTTTGAAATCTGGAAAAACCTGATCTCCTAATGTAGTTACTATAAGACTCATCTTTGATTTTTGACGAAGCTAAGTACACTTTCTGTTCCCAGTTAAGCGTTCCCTACCTCTACGAGTCAATTCACCCTTCGGGTTCGCCAGATGCCTACGGAGGGAAACCCTCTTGCAGCACTGGTCTCACCAAATAAAACCGGATTCCTATATGCATTTTACAAATATCTATCTTTATGACGTTTTTATAAAAAAATTACATTTATTTACACACCAATTTTTACAAATAAATAACATGAATAAAAGTGTTTATTAACAAACATGTTTTTGACTCTTATTTAAGCGTCTACCAGTCATCAGCAGTTAAATTATCCATTCCTAAAAAAACAAAGAACGTGGAGTATTATGAAGAGACGCAAAATTGTTAGCCTCATTTCTAATAAAGTGGGTATTCCAGGAGATGTAATTCTGATAATTTTGAGCGTTATCATAGTGTTAATAGCTACACTTTACCCGTTTAATTTTCATTTTCCAAAAAGTTTTTCGCTACCAGCCCTTGTTGCCAGTTTTGATAACACCAGTTTTTTTAAAGACCAGGTAAACAATATTTTACTATTTGCGCCTTTCGGTTTCGGTTTGGCTAGTCTGTTACAGAGAAGAAAGATGAAGCCAATCAATCAATTTATAATAGTGATACTTCTGAGTGCTGGCTTATCATTAACAGTTGAAGCACTGCAAGTGTTTCTCCCTTCTAGAACACCGACTCCTGCTGATATTTTTAACAATACTATAGGTGGATTAGTGGGTCTAATCTGCTTTTGTCTGTGGAATTCGGAAAGCTTTCTCTACACCTTAATACGTTTAGAAAATAGTAGAAAGAACAATTCTATTAAAAAACTTACTGTATTCTTTATTGGATATATACTTGTATCATTTCTTATTTCTGTTCTCTGGCAGAATACAACTAATCTGAGTAATTGGTCTTTGAACTATCCACTCTTGATTGGCAATGAGAGAACAGGTGATAGACCTTGGCAGGGCCAGGTTTCAGATGTTTATATTGCTGATAAAGCCATTTCTAAGCATGAAGTATCAGAACTTTTTAGTCAGAAGAATTACAGTGAAATTTTTGGTAAGTCTTTGCTAGCTTCTTATTCATTGAGTGGAACAGGAACTTATCAGGATCGTACTGGTCAACTCCCCGAACTATTATCCCAAGGTCAGTCACCAGATATCAAAGATGAAAAAGGTGTTGTTTTAAGTTCCAACCATTGGTTGAAAACAACAGAACCTGTAAGTTTCTTGAGTAAAAGCATACGTGAAACTTCTCAATTTACAATAATTACTACCGTTGCTACTGCTGATACCGCTCAGGTTGGACCTGCACGCATCATCTCACTTTCCGGTGATTCTCTTCATCGCAATTTTACACTAGGACAGCAGGGAACTGACTTAGACTTGCGAATACGAACACCAATGACTGGAGCAAACGGGGCTGATACAAAATTAACTATTCCTAATGTTTTTGCAGATACTAATCCCCATCATATAGTCATCACCTATTCTGGAGCGACTGTTCAAGTTTATATAGATAAATCAAATTCTTATTCTTTGAATCTCTTGGAATGGTTTCCGAAAGAGCAGAAATTATTTTACTATGCACTAACTTTTATCCCTCTAGGGCTTTGCTTAGCGCTCTTAACGACTTTAGCGAAAAGAAAGTTAACTTTTAATAGGTTGTTGCTTCCGAGTGGGATATTATTACCTTCTGTGATACTGGAAAGTATTTTGGTAACTGACGGCGGTAAAAGTCTCAGCCTAAAAGGTCTGTTGCTTGGTATATTATTAACAGCCGGGACAACACTGATATTAAGATGGCGAGCTTCGATGGTACTTAAAACAGTGAACAGTGAACAGTGAACAGTAAACAGGGAACAGGGAACAAGGGGTGGACTTTGTCCGTTTCCTACCTGATAACTGATAACTGATAACTGATAACTGGTAACTGATAACTGATAACTGATAGCTCTGTCCTGTTATACAAACTAATGTAGTGGGAGACGACTGTTGTGTCACTTCACCCTGAGATAAGTCAAGATTCAATTGTTGAATTACTTACGGCTCAAGGCTTAAAGATTGTTCCCCCAAATCTTATTGAAGAACATCCAACAGCAAAATTACCCTTAGTTCGTTTAACAGGTTCTCCAGAACAGATCGGAGCAGAACATGGAACTAAGCTGTGCGATCGCATTGAAAAAGCTTTTGAACTTTACAGAGCAAAACTTTTTGCCCAATGGACTGATGCTTCGCTCAAGGCGACTTCGTTAGCGTTTTTTGAGCGGATTCAAGAATTTTCACAGGAGTATGCTGTCGAACTAGAGGCGATCGCATCTCACGCAGGGCGATCGCTTTGGGAAGTCGTCATGCTGATGTCCCGAACCGAAATACTTCGCTCTAGTACACCTAATGAATGTACGTCTCTTTACTTCAAACAAAGTCGTATTCTCGGGCAAAATTGGGATTGGGTAGAAGAATTTGAAAACTTAGCTGTCATTTTTGACGTGACACGACAGGATGGTTTCCGCTTTGTTGCTTTAGGAGAGCCAGGTTTTGTCAAAATCGGCTTAAATGCTGCAGGTATTGGGGTTTGTCTCAACATTCTTAAATGTCGAGCAAGTACAGGAGGAATTCCTGTACATATACTTTTGCGAAAAGTTTTAGATTCTACCTCACTCAGTCAAGCGTATCATGCAATCACTGCTGCTGAGCGAGCAACGATGAGTAACATTCTGATCGCTGATGATTCAGGTAGGTATGTCAATCTCGAACTTGCTGGGAACCAATTATTTACTCTCAATGAAAACGAAGTTGAAGTGAATAATGTTGTTGTTCACACCAATGGATTTATCACTTCAAAAACAGAAAAGATTGACTTACCCGAAGAAACTGAAAGTTCAGCAGCGCGAATTGTTCGAGCAAAGTTTCTTACGTCCACTCAATGGGGACGACATGAAGCTGATATGTTAAACATTCTTCTTGATCAGGAAGGAAACTTACCGATATGTCGCCAGTCAGAGAGAAATATTTTTGATGGACTCACCTATGGAACAGTATCAACGGTTGTGATGAATTTAAGGGAAAGAAAACTGATTTTTTCACAAGGTAATCCTCGTAATGGAATGTTTTCTTGTGTGTCAATAAGTAGCGAAATCTAATTAATGCGTGCAAAAATCTCTTTTGAGAGGGACAATTTAAAAATATTGGGAATATGTGGAAAGATGAAATTTTAGAAGAAATTTATAAATATAGAGAAGAACACGCTAAGAGGATGTTTGAAAAGTATTGGGCGAATAGAATTCGCTACTACACAAGCAAAGTCCACCTACGTGGACTAATGGAAAATTAAAGGTTTTTAACCCACGAAGGTGGGTTTTGTCTGTATAGCCGCGACTTCCAGTCGCCAAGTGAAGTATGAAATAAGACTTCTCAAACATCCTATAAGTCTTTTAACTACGACTTACACGCAATTGTTGAAGATTTACGAAAAAAACAAGCGGCTAGAGTCAAACAAATCATTTCAAAACCTCTGAAGGAGTCTAAAAAACCAATGCAACCAACTTAACTACCCGACTTATTACACCTCTTGCATAAATACTTAAAATGTCATGTTGAGCGGAGCGAAACATCTCGCGAGATTCTTCACTGCACTACGTTTCGTACCCTGCGGGAAGCCGCAAAGCGTCTACAGAATGACATCCCCAAGTTTTGGACTTTTGCAAGAGGTCTATTTTCTGAAGCGATCGCCTTCTCGCAAACACAAAACACGCCCCAGGTAATGTTGTTGTTGCGGTGTCAGCAAGATTTGTTCTTACAGCTAGAACCAATAACAATTATCTTTGGTGATAGATAATAGCTGTATAATTGAAATCGCGTTATCAGCGCGTAAGCTTTGATTCACCCGAAAAATAGGCGGCGTCACGATGGGAGACAGTGCAGATCAGTTGTTGACATCAGCGCAAGAAGAGTTCGATACGCTTACCGAAGCGGAGGAGAAATTATTTCGTGCTGTGGTTGAAGGTAAAGCGGCTGACTTTAGCAGCGACGCTGATGAACTCAACGATCCTGCCAAATCTGATCAGTGGAATCATGAGCGCACCTTGTCTGCTGAGCGAATTATCTGGCTCTGTACGAATACAAAAGCGCGAGAACTGTTGAGCTACCGGGGTATACATATTATCGGCGCAAAAATTGAGGGAGAACTGGATCTAAGTTTTGCGACGATAGAGATGCCCCTCAAGTTTATTAAATGTGCTTTGTCAAACTCCATTTCTCTTGAGGAAGCCAAATTACGCTTTTTGAGCCTAGAAGGAACCCATGTTATCTCTATCGATGCTACTTGGATGCAAGTTGAGGGTTCTGTCTACCTGAGAAATGGCTTTGAGGCGAAAGGGGAAGTGCGACTCCTGGGAGTTCGCATTGGCGGTGAACTTGACTGCGTCGGAGGTCATTTCTTCAATGAGGGAGGAAATGCCTTAATTGCCCATAGCGCAAATATCACCGGTCCTGTCTCCCTGAGCGATGGCTTTGAGGCGAAAGGCGTAGTGCAACTGATGGAAACTTCTATTGGCGGTCAACTCGACTGCCACGGCGGTCATTTCTTCAACGAGGGAGGAAATGCTCTGGATGCCGATGGCGCAAATATCACGGGTCATGTCTTCCTGTGCTATGGCTTTGAGGCGAAAGGCGCAGTGCGACTGCCCGGAGCCTCCATTGGCGGTTACCTCTACTGCACAGGAGGTCATTTCTTCAACGAGGGAGGAAATGCTCTGGATGCCGATGGCGCAAATATTACGAGTGCTGTCTTCCTGAGGGATGGCTTTGAAGCGAAAGGCGCAGTGCGACTGCCTGGAGCTTCCATTGGCGTTCAACTCGACTGTAGTGGAGGTCATTTCTTCAACGAGGGAGGATATGCCTTGGTTGCCGATGCCGCAAAGATCACGGGTTCTGTCCTCCTGAGCGATGGCTTTGAGGCGAAAGGCGCAGTGCGACTGCTCGGAGCCTCCATTGGCAGTCAACTCAACTGCAGTGGAGGTCATTTCTTCAACGACGGAGGAAATGCTCTGTCTGCCGATGGCGCAAATATTACGAGTGCTGTCTTTCTGAGCGATGGCTTTGAGGCGAAAGGCGCAGTGCGACTGCTCGGAGCCTCCATTGGCAGTCAACTCAACTGCAGCGGCGGTCATTTCTTCAACGAGGGAGGAGATGCCTTAATTGCCGATAGCGCAAATATCACCAGTTCTGTCTTCCTCAGTGATCGCTTTGAGGCGAAAGGCGCAGTGCAACTGTCCGGAGCCTGCATTGGCGGTGATTTGAACTGCAGTGGCGGTCGTTTCTTCAACTATGGTTCTTTGGTTCCTAGTATCCTTAGATGGCTGTTGAATTCTGCTGTTAAAATTCTAGAATCCTCACAAAAAGTAAGTTCCCGGAAGTCTAGAAATTTGAAGTTTTTAGCATATAAAATTTTGAAGGAACAGAGGTATGCTCTGTTGATTAATGGAGCAAATATTGAAGGGGATGTGTACTTTACCAATAGCTTTACAGCTCGAGGGCGAGTCAGCCTAGTGAGTACGAGAATCGATGACACCCTTTATCTTAAAGAAATAAATAATCCTGATAAAATGACATTGGATCTTAGTTTTGCCAGAGTCAATACGCTGGCTGATGAGGAAAATAGCTGGCCTGGTGAAGATAGCTTACATCTCAATGGGTTTACTTACAATACAATCAGCGACTCATCTCCACCTGATAGCAAACAGCGGCTAAAGTGGCTACGGCTTCAACCCAAAGAAGAATTTGCACTGCAGCCTTATGAGCACTTAGCTGGAGTGTTGCGAAATAATGGTGATGAAGATGCTGCCATAAAGATTTTAATTGGTAAACAGCATGACCGATTAGATTATGGTGACTTGAAGGGATGGAAACTGTTCTGGAATCGTTTCCTAGGAAAAACTATTGCTTATGGCTATCGACCGGAACGTGCTTTGTGGTATTCATTGGCAGTTGTGTTTTTAGGCACACTCTTGTTCTGGCGTGGTTACGAAGCGGGGCTAATTTCACCCGTTTCTAATTTTGCACCATTCGACGAATCAAAGCCTAACTCTCAGGTTTCAGAAAATTATCCTGTTTTCAATCCATTGCTTTATTCTGTTGATGTCTTTCTGCCAGTTGTTGATTTTCATCAAGAGAGTCATTGGTTGCCAAATAGCAAAAAACGAAGTGACAAAATTTTGCCCTTCCCCTTTAAAACCCGTTCAGACATTATATTGCACTGGTATTTCTGGCTGCACATTCTTCTTGGGTGGGTGTTCACGTCTTTGTGGATTGCTGGGTTTACAGGACTCATCCGCAGTCAGAACAAATAGTTTTGTTGTTCTTGTGAGTGCAATACAAGTCGATTGTCTGGGAATTAGCGTGGTAGAGTCGATGGCGGGTATTATCCCGCGCACCTCTGTGTTAGATCCGAGCGTGCGACTTTCGCCGCACTCGGCTCCCGATGTTCTAGGATTTCTCCTTGCTCATGTGGATATAATCGTGACAG
>JAESFI010000059.1_pt1 | contig 165823 bp, 123 predicted proteins | sample 9269361 | NCBI WGS metagenome assembly JAESFI01 (sample SAMN14504119, study PRJNA617095) | algae metagenome | isolation source: Brasilonema angustatum HA4187-MV1 and co-occurring heterotrophs from moss... | place: USA: Manoa Valley, Honolulu, Hawaii | collected 2009-07-20
CATTGATGGCATTCAAAGAAGAGGAGAAAAGGGAAACTACAGTATACAACGTGTCAGATTTGACTCTAATTTTTCTGCTTAACCCTTTGTTACATACTTGTAATTTTTCTCCCTGACTTACTTAATAGATAATTATCTACTTTTTTTACTGTGAGTAAGTAAAACGGCATAAATAATTCATACGATAGAATCGCAATGGTGCTCTGTAATCCATCGCGAATTTGATGAAAGCCGATCGCAAACCAACTCCTGAAATGACTTTGCCTACCTTTAATCGCCCTGAACTACTCGCCCCCGCAGGTTACTGGGACTGTGCTAAAGCTGCTGTGGAAAATGGGGCAGATGCTATTTATTTTGGGTTGGATCGGTTTAATGCGCGAATGCGGGCGCAAAACTTCACGGAGGCAGATTTGCCCAAGTTGATGGAATTTCTGCACCGTCGGGGTGTCAAGGGCTATGTCACCCTGAATACACTGATTTTTCCCCAAGAACTTAGAGAAGCAGAGCAATATCTTCGTACGATTATCACTGCTGGCGTGGATGCAGTCATTGTCCAAGATATTGGAATTTGTCGTCTTATTCGTCACCTTTCTCCAGATTTTCCCATCCATGCTTCCACGCAAATGACTATCACCAGTGCAGCAGGAGTGGAATTTGCCAAATCCTTGGGGTGTCAGTTGGTAGTACTTGCTCGTGAATGCTCTTTGAAGGAAATTGAGAAAATCCAGCGCCAGCTTCCAGAACAAACCTCACTTCCTCTGGAAGTTTTTGTTCATGGTGCCCTGTGTGTAGCATATTCTGGTCAATGCTTGACGAGTGAAGCCTTAGGGGGACGTTCTGCCAACCGTGGCGAATGTGCCCAAGCTTGCCGAATGCCCTACGAGTTAATCTCAGATGGCAAAAGTGTAAATTTAGGAAATCGCAAATATTTACTCAGTCCTCAAGACTTGGCTGGCTTAGAAGTACTGCCAGAATTGGTGAAAGCGGGGGTGAGTTGTCTCAAGATTGAAGGTCGCTTGAAAACTCCTGAGTATGTCGCTAATGTGACCCGCGTTTATCGTGAAGCTTTGGATCGGGTAATGTCTCAGTTGGATGGAGGAGACAAGGAGAAATTCTCCACATCTTTTCAAGAACACTACAACCTAGAGATGGCGTTTTCTCGCGGACAGTATACGGGTTGGTTTGGCGGTGTTAACAATCAAGAACTCGTTCATGCTCACTTTGGCAAAAAGCGCGGGGTTTACTTGGGCGAAGTCATCCGTATCAGTAACGAAAAAGTAATAGTACGCTTACAAGCCCCAGTCAAACCAGGTGATGGTGTTGTTTTTGACTGCGGTCACCCAGAAGCGCAGGAACAAGGGGGTCGAGTTTATGCGGTGGAACAGAAGGGAAAAGAAACAGCGCTAACTTTTAGTCGCCGTGATCTCAACTTGCGACGAATACACGTAGGAGACAAGATTTGGAAAACCAGCGATCCAGAACTTGATAAGCAACTACGTCAGAGTTTTGCTGGAGAAAATCCGCAGTTTCAGCGTCCGATTCACATAGAGATGTATGGAGAAGTTGGTCAGTCAGTAACTGCGATCGCCCGCGACGAACTAGGTCACATTGTCCAGGTAGAATCTACAATCCCCCTTGAGGAAGCTCACACCAAACCCCTCACCCCAGAACGTTTACACGAACAATTTGGTCGTCTGGGCAATACTCCCTTTTATCTAGGAAGTTTGACAAATTACCTCAATGGTGCAGTCATGGTACCCGTGAGTGAGTTGAACCGTTTACGACGAGAGATTGTGGCGCAATTGGAAGAGTTGCGTTCCCAACCCAAACGTTGGCAACTCGGTCCTGAAGCCTCCCTCTCAGACTTACTTGCTTCCCCCTCCCTCCTTCCCTCCCTCCCTCCTTCATCCCACTCCCTGATTGTACTAGTGCGAAACTTCAAGCAACTACAAGCTGCACTAGAAGCGGGAATCGAAACACTCTACTGTGAATTTGAAGATCCCCGCGCTTATCGGGAAGCAGTGCAGATCGTACGCCAAGCAAACAAAGGAAATACTCAGCACTCCATCTGGGTTGCACCTCCGAGAATTACCAAACCTGGGGAAAATTGGATTTTGCAACAGGTGCGTTCCTGCGAGGCAGATGGCTATCTGATACGCAACTATGACCATCTCCAGTTTTTTGCCAATGAGCGTTGCATAGGGGATTTTTCTCTCAACGTTGCTAATCCCTTAACAGCAGATTATTTTAAGAATCAACTTGGTTTAGAACGGGTAAGTGCATCTTACGATTTGAACATTACTCAGTTGGAAGACTTGCTGACAAGTTGTCCACCCCAGTGGTTTGAGGTGACAATTCATCAACATATGCCCATGTTTCATATGGAGCATTGTGTCTTTTGTGCGTTTCTATCTCAAGGAACTGACTATACCAACTGCGGACGCCCCTGTGAGAAGCATGAAGTGAAATTGCGGGACAGGGTGGGGACAGAACACATTCTCCAAGCTGATGCAGGTTGTCGAAATACTGTCTTTAATGGCACTGCTCAAACCGGAGCCGAATACGTACAACACCTGATAGAGCTTGGTGTACGCAATTTTCGGATTGAATTTGTCAATGAGACTCATGAAAAAGTGACGCAAACGATACATCGTTATCAACAACTGCTGCAAGGTGAAATGACTGGCTCTCAACTGTGGCGGGAGTTAAAGTTACAAAATCAGCTTGGTGTGACTCGTGGTCCAATGGGAGTGAATCCAAGTCGGTGAGTCAACCTGCTTGCTCAAAATCCCTTGTCTTGCTAGATTTCTACAGCAAGACAAGGGCGACTTTTCATGCAGAGTGAAATAAATCTTTATGAGTTGAAACCGGAATAACACTAGATGAAAATGTAGCAGATAGTAATTGAACTTAAGTGTGCTACTGATTATGAGTGATACATTTAAACCTGGCGATCGCGTATTTGTGAAGAGCGGATCATACAAAGATCAACATGGCAAGGTGACTGGTGAGACGCAAGGTCTTTTTTTTAAAAAAGTGTCAGTAAAATTAGATAAATCTGGGAAGGAGGAGATTCTAGAGGGTGATTTACTCCATGAAAACTTAGAAACAGACGAAGTGGATGCCACAATAAAAAATGTTGAGAAACACTTTAACGAAGTTCTTCCCAAACTACCCGAACCAACGGGAGGACAAATGAAAAAAGAGATACCTACTCATCTGGGATATCTCAAAAATGCTCTAAATTCCAAACATAAACATCGAGCTAATCAAGAATCTACCTACCTTGTCGGAGCAATTCCAAGCATACGCGAAACCGAATCAATACCAAAAGAGTGGGGGAAGGATCTAGAAATTGGGCTGGATAGAATACAACACTGGATTAAAAAAAATCTGTGAGCCAACCTGGCATAGATCTTGTTTTTTTGATTAAACTCAGCAAGGCTGAGTTTAATTGCTTCTTTTTTTTTCAGATTCCGGATAGTTCTAATTTAAAGTCCCTAATTTACTTGAACAATAGTATCAGTCACACACTTAACAATTCAGCTATTCAATAAGACAAATTATTTCAAAAGTTCCAGAGTGAATTCCTAAGAGCTTCTCTTATAACGGGTAACCTTTCAACATTATATTCCAGTAGAGATAGGGAAAGCCATATTTTTTTAGCAGCCACATACTGTACCGTTCTCTAGTTGGATCAATTGGGAATGTGGGGAAAAGCTTGTTGTCATAACCAAATTCAGCAAGTACTACCTTGCCATATCCTGTAGTTATTGGACAGGAACTATAGCCGTTGTATTTTTGAGTGAGGTTTTTTGAGTTGATTAAAGCCAGTAAGTTATGAACAAGAACTGGCGCTTGTTTTCTCACAGCAGCCGCTGTTTTCGATGTTGGGAGACTCGCCGCATCACCCAAGCTAAAAACGTTGGGGTAAACATTGTGCTGTAGCGTATATTTGTTTACATTAACCCAGCCTTGACTTGCTCCATCTGGTACAGCTAATTTACTCTGTTTTATAAAATCTGGTGCGCTCATAGGTGGTGTGACATGGAGTAAGTCATATTGGATAGCTACTTCTTCGACACCTGAATCTGTTAAAACATCAAAAATTGCTGTTTTGGTATCTGCTTTAATTTCTTTGAGATTGTGTTTGTATCTTACGTCTATCTGTTTACGCTCAACTACAGAAAGCAGTGTTTGCGCAAATTCTTTAACGCCGAAAATTACTCCCATAGCTGTGCAAAACATGATTTTTGACTGAGGGCGTATCCCTTGTTTCCTGAAGGCATCATCAGCCAAATACATAATTTTCTGTGGTGCTCCTCCACATTTCACCGGAGTATTAGGGTAAGTGAATATAGCATTACCATCTTTGAAATTCTTGATGAGTTCCCAAGTGTAAGGGGCGTATTCATAAGCATAATTACTACAAACGCCATCTTGCCCAATTGTTTCTTTTAGCCCTTTAATTAAATGCCAATCAATTTGAATACCTGGAGCTAATACTAGATATTCATAACAAATACGCTTTCCTTCCTGAGTAATAACTGTATTGTTGTCTGGATCTAACTTAGCTACATAATCTTTGATCCAAGTAGCACTATCAGGAATATAGTCTTTTTCATCCCTTACAGTATCAAGAGCTTTGTAAACACCACCGCCAACTAGAGTCCAAGCTGGTTGGTAATAGTGCTTGTCTGTTGGTTCAATAATGGCAACATCAAGCTGTTTATTTTTTTTCAGCAGTTGGGCGGCAACTGTGATGCCTGCGGCTCCACCCCCGACGACTACGACTTGGTGCTGCACACTCACTGCGTCACTTGGAATGGCTGATTCACCATCTAATGGCTTAACTAGTGCTGAGGACATGATGTTTTTATTTGCTTTAAAAATCAAAACTTCTCGTTTTATTGATTTTATAAGTGTGAAAGCGCTTGCCTAAATCTTGTCAAGAACCAAATATTAATGAAATGTACTAAAGCTTTCTTCACAAGATGCGCTTACCCTGATACACGACTCGTGAGCTTACTTTAGGTAGTTGATACTTTTAAATATTATATTTTTTGAAAAAAAATTATGTTACTCTCCTACTTTTTGTAAAATAGACCTCTTGCAAAAGTCAGATTTTACGAGATTTTGTTAAGAGTTAAGCGTTCAGAATTCCCTGTTCCCTGCGATGCCTGTTCCCTACAACTGCCACGAAGTCTAATGACCAAATTGCAGACTAGAGATTCTGGAAAAGTTCTATAAGTCAATACGCTTGCTGTTTAGGGTTGATCCTCCCTAGCCCTCCTTAAAAAGGAGGGAACTAAGCCCAATCATTTCATGAATGGTGAAGCACAACTACCTCTAAGTCAGACCACCGTTCAGATAGGACTCCAGCAAGCGATCGTAAACCCCATACTTCACCTCGACGATGACCAACGGCGATCGCACTAATTTTTGTTTCTAGCAATGCTTGTTCAGCAGGCTGTCGCAACTGTCCGGTTATGTAAACATTCGCACCACGAGTTGCTGCTTCACGCACAAGCGAGTCAGTCATTGCACCAACAACAGCAACTCGTGTGACTTCAGTGGTTTGGGCTGCACGTACCTGCTCGTATTCACCAAATATTTGATTGACAATATCAGACAAACGGGCAAAGCTTTGAGTCGGAATATCTCCTATCATACCGATTGCTCTGCCGTCTTTGTTTCCCAACACTTCTAAACCACACATTCCCAAGACTTGAGCCAACCTAGAATTGAAAGAAAAAGTTAAGCGCTCATCAAATGGTAAATGATAAAATATAACACCAATATCTGGTGCTAGTTGTCCTGGTTCAAGTTTCCAAGGACGATGTAAGAACAGTGCATCTATATCTTGAGTGCTTGCCCATTCCTGTAATTGCGCCCCAGGTTCTAGTACCAAGCCGAAACGTTTAATAGGACGTGTTGAAGGCAAATATACACCTCCTCTTTCCTCTTGAGAGTATCGCTCAACAGCAAAGAATTGGTCTAGAAATTCTGTTATTTCTTGTAAAAGAATCAAGTTGCTTCCAGTCATCATTTATAAGCTATTTTTATGAAGAAACATAATTATAATTTATAAAAAATATTTGATGGAACGGCTGGCACAGATAAATTTCATAAATATTAATACCATTTTTCTATAAAATTGAGCTTAATTTAACTCCATTGTAGTTCCTCCTTAACTAGGGGACACAAGGGAAGGAGTGGATAATTATGAAACGCATTTTTACAAAGAATTGGTATTACAATTAGACAATACTAAGCAAACAGTTAATCAAAAATAAGTAGCTCAACCTAATTAAACGTGAAATGTCATTGCGTTAGCGCAGCGTGCCCGGAGGACAGCGGAACGCAGTGAAGCGAAGCAATCGCAAGAATCGTATCTTATGTTTTTTTGTTTTGACCTACTTAGTGCCAGTCATCTAACATTTAATTTTATGAGAAATGCTTAATAATCTGACAATTGGTAAAAAAATAGGTGCAAGCGTTGGATTTGGGTTAACGATGCTTGCCGCTATTGGAGTTGTTTCATACCAAGCGACAAACAATCTTATTGAAACCTCTCGCTGGCAAACCCATACTTATCAAGTACTTGATCAATTGAATAATTTAACATTTCAGCTAAAAGATGCTGAAAAATTACAACGTAATTATCTAATAACAGGAGATAAAAGTTCTTTACAACCTTATAACACTGCAATATCCGGGGTTAAGCAGAGTTTAGAATTACTAAAAAAATTAACTGAAGATAACCCAAATCAACAGCGTAGAATAGACGAAATAGAACCAGAAATTCAACAAAAAATAACGACAATGCAAAGCTCTGTTTATTTGCGCAATAGTCAGAAATTAGATGCTATACGGAAACAAGTCTTGACGGAAAATAGTAAAAATTCTAGCAATGAAATCCGTCGTATTCTGTTAAATATAGAAAGAGAAGAGCGGAATTTATTAGAACAGCGCTCTCGGCAAACTAAAGCAGCAACGGATAAGGTAATTAATACTATAATTTATGGTATTCCTCTAGCTTTTTTACTCTTAACTTTAATTGGTATTTATTTAACTAGAAATATTTCTAAACCTCTTCAAGAACTTTCTAAAGTCACAGAAAAGTTGGCAATGGGAGACTTATCTGTAAATACAACTGCTGACAATCGCCAGGACGAAATTGGTACGTTAGCGCAGGCGTTTAACCAGATGGTTGCCAATTTACGCCAGACAAGTAAGATAAATAATGAACAAAACTGGTTAAAGTCTAACATAGCTAAACTTAGCCAGATGCTGCAAGGTCAGAGAAGTTTAGAAACTGTCGCTAGTATGATTCTCTCTGAACTTGCCCCATTAGTTAATGCACAACATGGTGTTTTCTACATCATGGACTCTGTTGATGAACAGCCAATCCTCAAGCTTATCGGTAGCTATGCATATCAACAGCGTAAACATCTGTCGAACCGATTCTCCTTAGGTGAAGGACTGGTGGGACAATGCGCTCTAGAAAAGCAAAAAATTATACTTACAGATGTACCAAGTGACTACATTCATATCAGTTCTGGTTTAGGCGAAGCCAAACCATTAAATATTATTGTGTTACCTGTGTTGTTTGAAAATCAGGTTACAGCAGTGATTGAGTTAGCTTCTTTTCAACGCTTTGGAGAGATTTATCTGATTTTCCTAGAGCAAGTTACACAAACCATAGGTGTGGTACTGAATATAATTGCAGCCGATATCCGCACTCAAGAACTACTCCAACAATCCCAAGCTTTGACACAACAGCTACAAGTTCAGCAAGAAGAACTTAAGCACAGTAATAAGATATTAGAACAACAGGCTCAGACCTTGCAAGCATCAGAAGAACTTTTGAAGCTGCAGCAGGAAGAGTTGCAGCAATCTAACGAAGAATTGGAGGAGTTAACCGCCAATTTAGAAGAAAAAGCGGAGCTACTATCAACGCAAAAAAAGGAAGTTGAACGCAAAAATCAGCAACTTGAAGAAACAAGGCAATCATTGGAAGAGAAAGCAGAGCAACTAGCGCTATCGTCAAAATACAAATCAGAATTTCTGGCGAATATGTCCCATGAATTACGGACACCGCTCAATAGCTTATTAATTTTGGCGAACTTGTTAGCAGATAACGTTGAGGGGAACCTGAGTGCAAAACAAGTAGAATATAGCCGTACAATTCACTCAGCAGGTCGTGATCTTCTGGCGTTAATCAATGACATTTTAGATTTGGCAAAAATTGAATCTGGAACTATGTCAATTAACATTAACCAGATGCTGTTGCTCGAATTGCGCGACAACATAGAAGGTACATTTAGGCAAGTCGCAATTGACAAAAAACTTTCTTTCACCATTGAATTAGCTCCAGAACTGCCAACAACAATTGAAACCGATGTAAAATGCTTACAACAAGTGTTGAAAAATCTGTTAGCAAACGCCTTTAAATTTACAGAGCGAGGAGAAGTCAGCTTACGGATGTTTGTGGCAAAGCAGGGGTGGAGTTCCGACCAGGAAACTTTGAATTGTGCCCCTATGGTTATAGGCTTTGCTGTAAAAGATACAGGCATAGGTATTGCCTCACAAAAGCAAAAGATTATTTTTGAGGCATTTCAACAAGCAGATGGTAGTACGAGTCGTAAGTATGAGGGTACAGGGCTAGGCTTGTCAATCAGCCGTAAAATCACTGAAATGTTGGGTGGCGAAATCAAGCTTGAGAGTCACTTAGGTCAAGGAAGCACGTTTACGCTTTACTTACCCCAAATAGGAGGGGGGAGAGAAGAAGAGAAGGAGAGAGGGAGAGAGGGAGAGAGGGAAATTTCTCTGAGTTTGTCGCTGACTCCTTCAATCATTCCAAACTTTGAAGCACAGACACGAACACCCGATCTGCCCAGTCCCTTAATTGACGATAGAGGTAACATCCAACAAGGCGATCGCCTGCTTGTAATTGTGGAAGATGATCTGATGTTTGCGCGTATCCTTTTAGATATGGCACGCCAAAAAGGATTTAAGGTCATCCTCGCCCACAATGGCAGTACCGGTTTGAGATTGGTACAGGAATTTCAACCTTCAGCAATCATCCTGGATATCCGCTTACCAGAAATGGATGGTTGGACAGTGCTGGATCGCCTCAAGCATGATCCTTCTGTGCGTCATATCCCAGTGCATATCATGACAGTTGAGGAGGGGCGACAGCGCGGTTTGCAACAAGGGGCGATCGCCTATCTACAAAAGCCAGTTAGTAATGAAACGTTACAGCAAGCATTGACAAAAATGAGGGGTTTTGTGGATCGCAGTGTGAAGAATCTGCTAATCGTGGAAGATGACTCCACTCAGCGGTACAGCATTGTGGAACTGATAGGTAACGGCGATGTTGAAACGACTGGTGTTGCAACGGGAGCAGAAGCACTAGCGGCGATTCGCTCACAGCATTATGACTGTATGGTGCTGGATTTAGGACTACCAGACATGAGTGGGTTTGAACTGATTGAACAAATTAAGCAGCAACCAAATGGTGAAGCATTGCCCATCATCATCTATACTGCCAGAGAACTGACCAGAGCCGAAGATACTCAACTGCGACGCATTGCAGAAACGATTATTGTCAAAGATGTGCGCTCACCCGAACGTCTGCTGGACGAAACCGCTTTATTCTTGCATCGAGTACAGGCAAACTTGCCAATACCTAAACGACAAATGCTTGAACAATTGCAATCGTCTGATCCTGTACTCGCAGGCAAAAAAGTGCTGATTGTTGATGATGATGTGCGTAATATCTTTGCTCTGACAAGTATGCTTGAACGTTATCAAATGCAGGTTCTGTATGCCGAGAACGGTAAGGATGGCATTGAAGTCTTACAAAACAATTCAGACATTGATATGGTTTTGATGGATATGATGATGCCAGAATTGGATGGTTACCAAACCACTCGTCTGATTCGGCAAAATAATCAATTCAAATCCTTGCCGATAATTGCTCTGACTGCCAAAGCTATGCAAAGCGATCGCGACAAGTGTATTGAAGCTGGTGCCTCCGATTATATTTCTAAACCTGTTGACACCGAGCAGTTGCTTTCTCTTTTGCGCGTTTGGCTATATCGATAGTTTTCCGTATCCCTCTCACTTCCTCATTACCCCTTCATTTTGGCAAATAAAGATGCATACTGAGCCATTGTTTGCTGGGATAAAGGAAGTAAAAATTCACTTTTATTAAAAACTTCAGGTTTCATAAATAACAAGCTGCGTAAAGGTTCTTGAAAATCAGACTCAGCAATATTTTTAGAAATTGGTGAATTTGTTTTAGTTAGTAAAGAGATTTTTTTAGCAACACCAGGATTTAAACAAAAGTCTATCCATTGATATAACAAAGATTGCTTATCTTGGTCTACGGGAGTTACCCATACATCTGCCGAGAGTGCTGTTCCTGACTGAGGAACTACCACCTCTAGGTGTGGATAGCGCCCAATGACTGATACAACATCGCTTGACCAGCCAATTGCTAACCAAGTATCACCAATAATTAGAGGTTCCAAGTATCTAGTAGAATCGTAAAATTTCACCTGTTGATTTAATAGTTGTAATTCCTTTTCTAAATTTGGAACTGTATTTAAGTTTTCTGTGTTGTAAGATTTTTCTAACTTCTTTAAAACTAGACCAATCACTTCCCGTGGTTGATTTAAAAGAGAAATGCGTCCTCGCAGTTTCTCATTCCATAAATCACCCCAATCTCTGGGCGGGGTCAAACCTAATTCTTGGAACTTATCTCGGCGATAAATCATCACCGTACTACCCCAACGGTAAGGAACAGCCCAAACGTTTCCTTTGGAATCCACCAAACCTTTGTCGTTACGTGTTACCAATTCTTGCCATTTTTTGGGCAAACCAGACCACTGTTCTATCTTTGTCACATCCAGTGGTTGTATAAGTTTCTTCTCAATTGCATAACTTATCCAGTAATCTCCCAAAGTGACTAAGTCAGCTTTAGTAACTTTTTGAGATTTAGCAAATGGTAAGAAGCGACGCCATCCTTCCTCATCAGTACTATTCGTTTTTTTCTGCCAAGTTTGCAATTGTTGAAATAAATCCTGTAATTGCTCTACAGGAGTAAACTTTAATTGCACTTTTGGCTGCAAGCTGCTGAATTGATTAACCACCTGACCAGGGATAGAACCTTTCAACAGTTGCACGTTTAGCACCTGTTTGTTGTTAGCACACCCAACAAGCAGTTGTGAAAGCGCGAGTGTACTTGTACCTAGCAAAAAAGACCGTCGCTCCATTAATTTTGACTTTTAGCTTGGAAAAGCGTTAAGATTAGCAGTTTTACAAACCTAAGTCTAGCAAGAATTAAGTTAGACGATTAAAAGATACAGCAGCAATTCCTGAGTCACGCTCGTCACTAAGTCAGAAGTAAAATGTGCTCTATATCTGCCTCTTGAATTGAAAAGGCGTACCTCATTAGCTTGCAATCTGCTATAGCAGTGCTAAATGAGATTGCAAATTGTCTCATGAGGGCTCTTAACAGGGAGCAGGGAACAGGAATTGTTTATAAATGATTTAGGATTGCTATATATCTCTGTCGCTTGATTTATATTTTTTATTTTTAGATAAACAATATTTATTTTTAGATCATACTAGTCAACATAACTAATTGTCAGAGTTTTTTGACAATTAGATTTGGAATTTCCTTTTTCAACTTGATACCGATGTCAGCTATCAGTAATATTTTACTAAGTAATTATTCAGATAAGCAGTCAGTATTGAGTATGGAGTGTCTGACTTTTTGTTTTACAGTCTCTAAAATTAAAAGCGCTGAGGGAAAGGTTTTACGTCGAAAATTTATTTATGGGACAAAATAGACTCAGGTCGCTGAATCCAAAGGATTTATCTGGAGGAATTTACTGAGAACTTCGGACGACATAAGGGTTTAGGTTCCTATGCACTCAGCACCAAGAAAACGTTAAGCGCAAGCATTTTTCAAAAAAAAATCACTAATTTAATTTTTGTAAATAAAAAAAGTGACTAAGACTTGTAGATAATATATAGAAATATTTATAATTGAAAATTTAAGTATTGCATTTCAACAGAATATATTAAAAGTTAAAAAAATCATAAGTATAGTTAACATGGTCAATAGATTGAATACTATAGAAAAAGTAAGCGGATGAGGGTATTAAATGGAGCCATTACAAAAGCAGGTCCTAACTCTGGGTAATAAACTGGATGCCCTCTCTGAGGTGATTTCGCAGCTTGACAGTAAAGTTTCTCAAGCTTTATCAGAAGGCTGCTTAGTGAAAACACAACAGGCTCAGGATAATTTACTGGAGAATAGCGAAGCAAGGCGCTATCAGTTCAAATGCCAAAGCAGTTTCAGTTCAGAGCTTGAACATAAGGACGTGATCACAGATGGCATTTATCCAGACACCACGAATTTTCAAGGCGGAGACAAAAGTATAACACCAGAAATTCAAATCCAACGGCTGACAGCGCAATTAACAGCAGCATACAATCGCATTGCTGCTTTGGAAGAACAATTACTGCTCAAAAGAATTCATTCTTAACCAACCAAGAACATTAGAACTCCTGTCATAGCAACTCAGGTTGAACATTTCTACACAGTTTTTAGCTAATTTCATTGCATTCTTGTTCGATTAACATATTAACCAAATGCAAAATTCTTTTAAAGCTTGACAAGAGCGTGTTTTGTGCTTGACTATATTCTGAATTCTGACCCCTGCCTTCTAGACATGGGATCATTGTTAATTCTGATTTCTGCATTTTGACTCCTTTTCATATTGCTCTAATTGGTATTCAATTGCTTGCAAAAGTTGATGTTGCTGCCAACCTTGGACTAGATGAGCAGCTATACAAGCGCCCCCAGCGCCGACACCTTCTTTGACAAAACCCTGCTCGTAGGCTCTCAGTTGGGGATAACGGGAATTAGCAAAACTCAGTTCAGTCGCTAGTAGCGGTGGAGTCACTCCGTTAGGAGTTATGCTGCTCTTGCCAACTAGCTGCGCTAGTTCAATTGTGCCCCCCGTAAGGTCTTGTGCTACCCAACGGGTTGTTGCGATAAGAACTTCTTCTGGTCGCCAGGATAAAGCATAAACTTGAGCAATGGCACTGATCAGTGCATATACTGCTAGCATTTGTGTTCCACCAGCAAGCAAAACACCACAACTGCGGCTAAGAGCGATCGCCATGCCAGCAACTACAACTTGCATGGGATCGCCCACTGCAGCAACTAGATTAAGGGGATCAATGGAAGCAGGGGATGAGGATAGCGGAGTGTTAGCGTTTGCGCAGCGCCCCCTTAGGGACCAGCGAGCCGTAGGCTGGGAGTGTGGGAGTGTGGGAGTGTGGGAGTGTGGGAAAATATCCTTCCTTCCTTCCTTCCCTCCTTCCCTCCTTTCCTCCTCTGCTTGTCCTCGACTCCTCATCTTCTCCAGCCCAGCCTGCACCACTGTCCATTTTTGCGCGTGATTGCAAACTGGGTGAGAACTGTTTACCTTTCCGACTGCTGGTATGCCTAAGCCAGTTAAAATTGCTAAGGCGGTTGTCGTTCCTCCTACGACACACTCGCTCAAAATAAAATATCGATTTTGGATTTCTTTACCCAGTCGTTCTCCCCAAAGCAACCCCTGCTTGAACAAGTGGTGTACCGTTGCAAGTTCCATAGCAGCGCCTTGACTTAAACACCTAGCTGAAGAACCACCTAAATCAATAGCTGGGACAGCAGGGGACTGAGGTAAACCAGCATTAAATAAATAAACCGGAATATTTAGCGCCTCAACCACAGCGCGGGAAATAATCACGGGAGACGCCCCAGCCGCTAATGGTGGTAAAGAATATTTGGGTTTATGTTTTGCACCATAATATAAAAACTCAGCATCTGCACAAGCGGTGTATTTCCTATCCTCACAAGTACGACCAGCTGCGGAAATTCCAGGAATCAAACCAGTTTCAGTAAATCCTAAAACACAGGCAAATACGGGTAAACAACCGCGATATTTTGTTATCCATTCCTCTGCCTGATCAGTCTGAGTATAAATACGAATAAAGTCATTGGTCATTAGTCATTAGTTATTAGTACTCTGAAGAAACACAGGGAGTGTAGGGGTTCCCTGTTCCCTGTTAAGCGTTCCCTGTTAAGCGTTCCCTGTTCCCTGTTAAGCGTTCCCTGTTAAGCGTTCCCTGTTCCCTGTTAAGCGTTGTATCATTCATAATCCATTATGACTTGCACCCAGTGTGGGGGGCGGGGGATGGGGTTACCAAGGCGATCCAACAGCAGCCATGCTGCTAAGTGTACTGTAAATAAGTAGATAAAATTGTTGAAGATAATTAAGGCGATCGCCCCCACTTGAATCCAAAATACACTGGGATTCACCAAAATTCCCAGTTTGAGAACAACCCACTCTATAAAGTCCATCACTTGGTTGATGACATAAATCCAAAGGTCTTCATTAGTCAGCACAGACATCAACCATATACGAAAAAAGACTCCTATAGTCCCCAATAGTGCACCCAAGGTGATGGAAACAATCCAAGGAACCCGACGATTCCATGTTGCTCCCAAAAGTACGCCCATAAAGGCAAAGGGGATGACAAACAATAGACTGCGGACTGGTCCCATCAGCACCGCAAGCAGCAATCCACATGTGACTGCCGCCATCCATGCCGCTCGTTTGCCCCAGCGAAGGTATACTAGGGCGATCGGCACGGGAAAAAATATTCGTAACACAGGTCCTAAAGGAAAGTAGAAATTAATAAACCAAATCAAGCTAGCGGTGCTTGCTAAAAACGCTGTTTCCACCATTCTTAACGGCACTTCCAGCTTCATTGAGTTTTTGTTAGAGTCTTTTGTTTGCCTGACCATGAATTTCCAAGGAGTTAAGATGAGAAGAACGAACAACTGCTAAACGATCATTTTTTCTAAGGCTGACATATCGGGAATACAAATCACCTCTTGCTCTCGTTTAATCAGTCCTTTTTTTTCGAGTCTTGTCAAGACTCGTGTAACTGTTTCCCTTGCCAGCCCACTTAAACTACTCAATTCCCTGTGAGGTAAATTAGGAATTTTGATTCCCTCTTCTCCTTTCTTTCCCTGTCCCTCTGCTAAAAACAATAACGTATCTGCTACCCGCGATTGACTGTCAGATTCTCTTAACCGCAATCGCCGGTTTATTTGCCGCAAACGACGTGCCATCAGTTGCGCCAGTCGGACTCCCGCCATTGGTTCTGTTTGAAGTAACTTGACGAAATCTTGTGCTGGCATACTACCAATGACCGTAGAAGTCAGCGTAATGACATCAGTGGAACGAGGCACTTCATCAAGAGCTGCCATTTCACCAAATAATTCTCCTTTACCGAGAATATTCAGTGTTACCTCTTTGCCTTCCAAGTTATAAGTCCGTATTTTTACCCAACCCTCTACAATAAAATATACGGATCCACCCCAGTCATTTTCTAACAAAATCACTTGATTTGCTGGATGAGTGCGGGTTACTAGATGAGTAAGTGCTTGTTCTACAACGGTTTCAGGTAACCCTTGGAAAAAGGGTGCCAAGTACCTTAAGGGATTGGTAAGTGCTTGCACGCTATACCGGTCTTCCATTACGACATTTTGTTGATAAAAGCTGTAATATACACAAAAAATAACGCTACTTTTATAAGCCTAGGCTATTAAAGTACAGGCATTAAAATTTAAGAATAAACTATGTTACACAATAAAGCGAGCCAAGTTTTTTTTAGCAAAAGTATTGCCTTGTAGCAAAAAATTTCGCAAAAGTATGGCAATAATAAATAGTCTACAGCTTACAGTTCCCTGGTTGAAGACTAGCACCACTGTAAACATCAATACTTATAACTCAAAACTATAGGCAAGCTAAATAAATAATACTCATGGTCATTAATTTTTGCTACCCTATAATTTTTAGCTGTTTTGCTGCAAACTACAATAATATTGCCGGATGCCCGTCTAATGCCTAACATAGTTGCAACAGTTAAAAAAATTTCTATAGCCACCTGAGTTAAAATTCTAGATAAGGTAAATTAACGTGACTTCCCGCGCAACAGAAACTGAACAACTGATTGCAGAGATTGACCGCTTACTCACCAACAAGCGTCTACCTAGGCTTTTCTCTAATCAAGCATCAGAACTACGGCAAGTTTTAGAACGAATTCGCGACTTTTTAGTCAATTTATCAGAAAGTTATCCTCAAATTCCAATCCAGGAGGAGCTACAATCACAACAATCTTTACCACAGCAGCAATCTTTACAGCAACAGGAAAATATTAATGTTGTGGCAGGACAAGAAAACAATCCATTTGCCGTAGTGCTGGCACCGTTACAAGAAGAAATCAAAGCACTGTTGCAACAACGATCAAATCTTGCCGAGGAAATCAGGCAATTAGAACAAAAGCGGCTGCATAACTACTCCTTAGCACAGCAATTAGCGAATCAGGAGCAGATAATTTCAGAATTTTTGCAGGTGGTCAAAAGCCGCATTGTGTCTGATATTACACCACAAATAACAGAAACTGCGACCAATTCTCAAATCCAGCATTTGGTCACAAGTTACCAAGATCATACAGAACCTGCAACTTCTTCGACTTTACCCGTAGTGGAGTCACCAGAGCAAGTGGAGCGGTTGTCAAGGCTTGCGAACAAGTTAGATCAAAAGTTACTCGCCCTTGATGGAACTGTGAATGTTGTTTTTGAGGCATTACAAGGCAATATTCACACTTATCACGAGTCTTTGTCTCAGGCGCTGGCAAAAATGCACAGCAAAGGAGTGCAAGGGGAACAGTTACTGGCAAGTTTCATCGGCAATTTTACGCAGCAGTTGCAACAACAAACTTCCATCAATCAACTATCTGTTGAAAATGTAAAAGATGAAACTCCACAGTTAGTAGAATCTAAGCAATTAGCTTCAGAGTTACCTGAAGTGACACCAAATAATCAAGTACTCAGCTTGGAAACACAACAGGAGAGTGCGAATGCATCAGATTTGAATGCAGTCGTTTCTCAGGACAGGCAAGACACACAAAACTTTGTAGAGACTGCTGATATTATTGCTGTACACCAGGGTAGTTCTCCATTGAGTGACCAAGTAGACCAACTATATGCCAGTCTGTTTGGTGTTGACGTGACAGATGTGCCAACACATTCCGTCACCGATATCACGGATGACTTCTTTGATGAGCCAATAGCAACTGTATCCGCGCCCAGTGAAGTCACGGTTATCACAGAGACGACAACGACAACATCCTCTACTCCCACATTCCCTGAATTTACAGATGAGTTATTTGAGCAAACCATAACCACACCTGCTGAAAGTCAAGTTACAGATTTCACAGATGTCACAAATAAATTATCTGAACTTGATGACATTGATCTGACAACTTTTATAGATGAATTTTTTGAGGGGCAAACGACAACCAGACCGACGGTGACAACAGACGATGACAAAGATGTGACGGATGAGACAACAGTGAATGTCACAAATGTCAAAAATGAGTTATTAGACCAACCAACACTTACTTCATCTGCCAACACTTCACCAGCAACTGTAACTCATCAACCACAATCAGAGTTCCTGTATGAGATAACTTTTGAAGCACCGCAAGTACCAACAAAGCCGGTTACAGATGTCACAACTCCTTCAGTAGTGTCGAATCTCTCAGAAACTTCTCCAGACGCTCGAACAAATCAAGAACAACAAGTTGATTCTGTTGTTGAGATTCCAGATCCTTGGTTGGAAGAACTAGAAGCGGATCTTGTGAAACTCACTACTGATGACGCGAAACAGACACAAGATCTGAGCTTGGAAACCACAGAACAATCATCGATTCCTCTGGAACATATATTGGCAGAATTACCGCCTGTGGCAGAGTACACCCAGGTTGTTTCTTTGGACAGTACCCGCCCAGTGAGTCCAACAACTGAAAATATAATTACAATGTTGACTGACTTATTGGCTGATATCAACCGCGAGCAGTCACTGACAGTAACCACAGCACCTATCACTTCAGAAACCCTAGAAACTCCCCCACACAATATTGCTGAATCTTCAGCCGCCGAGATTCAAAATCGTGATACACAAGAGTCTTCAGATAACAACCTTCCTGCTTCACCAGACAAGAATGTGCTGTCTCAAGAAGAAAATCAATCTACAGAAATGGTTGATATTTCCTTAGAAGAAGCGCAGTTGGAGCAGTTGGAACAGGATTTAGCGAGTTTTGATGGGGAGATAAATGCCCTGTTGCACCCTTTTACTCAAACCGAAAATCAAGCACAAGCAGAGACTGAGCCAAACTTAAGCACAATAGAACCACAAGCAAAACTCGAAAAAAATGTGGTCACAGAAGAAATCGACGCTTCTTCTGTCTTTATTTCTGGTTCAACAAATAACGACGCTCGTAAATCTATTTGGTATTTAGGAATTGATTTGGGTACAACCGGAATTTCTGCTGCTTTGTTAAATCGCTCCACAACACAGGTGTATCCTCTGTATTGGTCAGCAACACAAACCCAAGAGGAAGCAACTTCTATAAAACGGTCGTTTCGTTTACCAGCAGAAGTTTATCTGCCAACTGCTTCGGTGAGTGGTGGCGAAACAGAAAGCTCATTTCCACAAGAGAACACAGCACCAGCGGTTGTAGCTGAAGAAAAAGTATCTGAGAATATAACTACGGGTTCTGGATCACCTCACTCAGGTGTAGCAACGCATAACTTATTCTCAGCGCAGTTGAAACCCTATCTGCAAATTGCTTTACCTTACAAGAGTGAGGGACAAAAATGGGAACCAGTTTTGCAGTTAAATGAATCTTTTAGTGTTCCATTGGTTTGGGTTGTGCGATCGCTCTCGAAATTGCTGTTAACATTCACCTCGGATCGCAGCAGCACGACGTTGGGTTTAACTGCCGCTGCTGTTGGTCTAGAGCAAGAAACCTTCCGTGATATTATCAATGAAATTACTGGTGTTATTTGCACTTGCCCATCCAACTGGTCGGAACAATATCGCTTTAACATCCGAGAAGCTATACTTATCAGCAAATTAGTGCAGCATCCGGAACAAGTCTTTTTCTTGGAGGAAGGGATTGCTTGTTTGCTGTCAGAACTTGACGGCGCTGAAGGTGAAATCGTCAAAATTACAGATCATCAGGGGACTCGTTCTGCAAGAACCAGCGATCGCCCTCTTGTGGGTAATACTTTCGTCCTTAATATCGGTGCTGCTGCAACAGAAATGGCGTTAGTTGATTTGCCGCAAAACCTGGAAGACCTCACTCATAGTGATTTTATGCTTCACGGTTTTGCTTATGCTGGCAAAGAATTAGAGCAAGACATTATTTGTCAATTGCTATTGCCATCTAAATGGCGACAACCACGCACGATTTCTCAAGAAGATACCAAAACAACTAGCACAAAATCCAAGAATTGGCAACCAGCAATTCCTGGTTTAGATCAGATGTCCTTTTCTAGTTTAGGCTTGGAAGAATTGAATTTGCCTCGGGCTGGGGAACCAGATGTTGGAGAACGCATTCGCCTACAGCAACGGCTAGAAAGTTCACTTTTAGGAAAGGCGATTATTGAGGCGGCGATCGCTCTCAAGCTGATTTTGCAACACCAAGAATCTTTTACTCTAGAACTGGCAGATCAGCAATGGGTTTTGCAGCGACGAGACTTAGAAAGTCAAGTGTTTGTCCCATTTGTTCGACGTCTCAACCGAGAAATCAATCGGTTACTTGTTGCCAAAGGCATACCAACAGAAGTAATAAATCAAGCTATCCTCACAGGCGGGGTTGCTTGTGTTGCGGCGGTGAGTCGTTGGCTGCGGCAAAAACTGCCCAACGCTAAGATTATCCAAGATTTGTATCTTGGTGAAAATGGATCTCCCAATTGCAGTCGGGCTGCATATGGTTTAGCAGTACTCCCTCTGCATCCTCAAGTCTTAGACGTTCCTAGACAACAGTACACCGACTATTTCCTGTTCACAGAATTGCTGCAAATTCTGCCATCAAGAGCCATATCCTTTAGCGAAGTTATCCAGTTATTTGAGAATCGTGGCATTAATACCCGCAGTTGTGAGCAACGTCTGCTGGCTTTCTTGGAAGGTGAGTTACCTTCTGGCTTGATCCCCACCAGTATAGATGCGATTTGGCTCACCCAAGGTTCGTGTGAAAATTCTAACTATAAGGCGATAACAGCCACACCACTTTTTGAAAAACAAGGAAGTCTCACTTTTCGTCCCAATACCGAACAACTCCAAGCTGTTGCTCGTTATCTCGACGCCATTAAACCTAGTATTCAGCAATCCCTAGAGGAACCTTACACAGTTAATTTCGCCTTGGGAATCGTTGATTAGCAATTTGTCCCCTTATCTCCAGAGGGGACTTTAAAGCCTACCGTTGTAGCGGCGCTAGCGTTAGGCACTGCCCACAACGTAAAAAAAAGTTTTGAGCGAACAATAGATATAGCAGTAGCCAAGTTGATTAGGACGAAGGTTGTTGGCTTATCCTTTGCGATAGCTTTTCCCATATGTCCTAAGATTTCTGTCCACTGCTATAGTATCCACTTTACAAATATTGCAATAACGCAATTGGTGTATTCCGGTGATTTTCCACATCTTTTTGTATCATTTCTAGTTGCTGAAAGCAAGATGTGATAATCTCATATATCTATAGGAAATCAAAGTGGGTTAATTGCTAACACCTATCGAAAGCATTTACCAAGTCAAACTCTTGGAACAAAAAAGCGTGCATATACCTCTCTGGAGAGTGGCTTTTCGGACAAAATCATAGTTTTCAACTTGACCTAAATTTTGTTTTTTAGAAAAAATATTTCTGTATAGATCTGGGCGAAAAATACTAATCTTATAAATAACAGCCATATTAATACTGAAATATTTATTTACAACGATTCAGGGTAAGCAATTCATTCTGCTTGACATTTCCAGCCAAGGAAAAACAACAGTCTGCAAGCTCGACTTGAAAAAGGTCGAGGAGGCAAGTGCTAACAGCGGGTAATGCCCGACAGTCGTGTAACTGCCCTGGCAGATGGCAGATGCCAGAAGGGAAGAAAAGTTTTTTCATCCCTTCTGGTGTACGGAAGTACATGATGGCTACTTAATACTCTCAGATTCTCCCTAAAAGGGTTTATAAAAAATTATGGACAATACAAACCGAAAAAAAATCGTCATTCAAGGAGAAATGGCACTCCTTCTGCGAGGCTTAATTATTGGCAAAGTCTTGACACTTGTGGTTATTGGTGGACTGTTCTGGTGGCTCGTGCGCCCACGCTTGTTGATTACCGATAACATTAACTCTTCGCCTAGTCAAAGTGTCAACACTACCTCTACCTCTAGTCCTAAATTAGCCTTTGGGACAGGTGCTGATATTCCTATCGGTTCCTTCAAATACGGTGGCAGTACAGCCTGGGCACCTATTCGACAATTAATAGATTCTCAAATTCAAAATTCTCATCCAGAATTGCAATTAAATTACGTAAAACCGACAAACGGCAGTCCTGGTTCCGGTTCAGGCATTCGTATGTTGCTTAACGGGCAATTGGATTTTGCACAGTCTTCTCGTCCGGTAACAGTTGAAGAGTTGAACACAGCCAAGCAGCGAGGTTTCACGCTTGAACAACGTCAAGTTGGTATTGATGGAATAGCGGTAGTCGTGAACCCATCACTCACGGTACCCGGTTTAACAATTGACCAATTGCAACAAATTTATCACGGTGACATTACAAACTGGAAACAAGTTGATGGACCAGACTTACCCATCACTCCTTTTGCCCAACGTCCAGAGGACGCAGATACACTAACATTTGTAAACAACCAATCAAGCGGCACATCAAGCAAAAAAAACTTAAACAATCAAGGATTTCGGTCTAACATCCAGTATGTCAACTCTACTACACAAGCACTGCGCTATATCAGTAAAACCCCAGGGAGTTTGTATTATGCTTCTGCTCGTACACTAGTCCCTCAATGTAGTGTGAGGCTTTTGCCAGTTGGTCGGACTCCGACTTCGCTCATCCCCCCTTACCGTGAACCCAAAGTGCCAAACGAGGAGTGCCTACACAAGCGCAATCAGATTAATACCGAAGCGATCAAAAATGGCAGCTATCCACTCACCACAAATCTGTTTGTGATTATTAAGCATAACAACGGTCGCGAAGAACGGGCAGGAGAAGCCTATGCCAAACTTTTACTGACAGAGCAAGGGCAACAAGCAATTGAGCAGGCTGGATTCGTTAGAGTTCCTTAAATTTGTATGATTCCTTTGTGTATACAGTTACATTAGATATCAAGCAGGATGCATACTTCACAAGACACAAAGGAAGAATATATTAACCTCCGCAATGAATCCTATTAAACATGGATTTGCCTATCAATGTACTAGTTTATACTAAATTTACTAATGTGGGCTTTGAGTTGCTTACCAGTAAGCAGGTTTCCTTAGACATTCAGCAAACGTTCCTTAAAAAGGTGGTTTTCCGCCACTGGAACGCCTTTGAGTGTAGAAATCATAGTGACAGAGCTGCTTATCTTCTTCAGGTTAGTCTAGAGGATTGGTTGTTTGGCTGGCTGTACAACGATGAGTGGGATAACACTAATTACAGCTACATACCGTACTTTATTTGCTACCACCTAACGAAACCACTACACTCTTTCCAGGTTGAAAAAGTTTGTGCTTGCCTGCAAAAGGGACCATTAGCACTGGTAGATCGCCACAACTTTTCAAATTCCTTAAAATCCCTGATTCTAAAAGACGTGAGTAGTTACCAGGAGGCGAAGCCAGGAGTGTTGATTTCCTGGGAAACCCGTCAGCAAATTCATATTAACCTTAAGCAGGGAAAATTCATAGATTTATTTATCCCGGCGAAGGAACACGAACGGGTTATCGAACTATCGTTACCAGTCGAATCTCAAGAACTATTTACTGCTGACAAAAGCGCTGAAAACCCTACTTTGCTCCCTTTGATTCCAGTTACAGAAAAACGAAGGATTAGGGAAGTGTCGTTACCAGTCGAATCTCAAGAACTATTTGCTGCTGACAAAAGCGCTGAGAATAATCTTTTGGTACTTCATAGAAATTTTATTTTGCTGTTGGGAATAGGCTTTGGCGTAATCACGAGTTTGGCAGTGATAGTTTTTATCTACGTATTTTTTCAGATGACATCGTCTGAGAAATCACTCTTACAAAATACTTCACCTCCAACGACTCCACTACCACACAATTTTGGCAATTTTGTACGTTAATTATTTTTATGCCAAGAGGAGCTTAACAGTTATCAGTTATCAGTTACCAGTTAATCTCCATGAATGAATTGCTGAGGATTTTAATAAGGAATGAATAATTTTTCTTTTTCCACTCAATTTGGGGGCTTGCACCATCTTTTAAGAAGTGAAAAGTGCATAGTTTTTTAATAACTGTTCACTGTTCACTGTACACTGATTCGGTCAACCTTTGACACCGCTAGCAGTTTCTGTAGGGACAATGTAGCGTTGTAAAAACAGGAATAGTAATAGTACTGGAGCGATAGAAATGACTGAACCTGCGGCGACTAACCGCCAGTTCAAGGAAAATGTACCCGCAAGCTTGGCGACTCCTAAAGGAAGAGTGTATAAGTTTTCATCTTGAATAACTATTAAAGGCCATAGAAAGTCGCTCCAAGAACCAATAAATACGAAAATTGACAGAGTGACGAGTGCTGGACGAATTGCCGGAATCATAACGTACCACCAGATGCCTAACTCCGAACAGCCATCCATGCGTGCTGCTTCTTCCATCTCTTTGGGGACACTCATAAAAGCTTGTCGCAACAGAAAAATCCCAAAAGCAGAAGCTAAATCAGGAAAAATGATTCCCAAATAAGTATTTCTTAAACCCAATTGAACTGTCAAAATGTACAGCGGAATCATCACGATTTGAAAAGGAATCATAATCGTGCAAACAATGGCAAGAAAAATCCAGTCTCTGCCTGGAAAAGACAATCTTGCCAGTGGGTAAGCAGCTAAAGCGCAAAAAATTAGATTTAAGCATACAGTCAGCACCGCCACCAAAGTACTGTTGAATAGATATTGCCCAAAGGGATTTGTCTGCCAAACATTGATAAAATTCTCGATGGTTGGTTGACTTGGCAATAACTGCGGGGGGGATTGAAAAATATTTTCGGTTGAGGATTTTAACGCTGTACTGATTAGCCAAAACAGGGGAAATAGCGTTAAAACTGCTATAACCAGTAATGGTACGTACATTAATAAACGATTTTGGATTTTCCAATTACTCATTTGCCAAGAAGTTTATGTCTGGTTGTTCTATTCTCATGTTCGCAGACGGCAACCCATTCCTCTATGCAACGCCAAAATTGGCATAATCATAGCTATGGTGAGATATCCGGAACAGGATATGTCGCATTATTGTCTAAGGTTTAATCCAAGAACGACAAAATGCTGAATACAAGATTAAGACCCTGTTGGTTAAATTAATATGTTTGATGTTGTCAAGCGAACTTTACTTTTATTTTCGTGTATGCACAAGCCTAATTACTTATACCAAAGAAAAGTTAAAAATAAGGCAAGTCAACTTTTGGTATCTTTTGTTATAGCAGTTCTTCTTTGGTGGGAATTACTACCGGGAGTTGCTTTAGCACAAACTCAGACTCCAGCGCCTACTGAAAATTCGATTCAACCTTATTTGAATCGGGTGATCAAGCAGTTGAGTGAGTTCCGCCTTGACAATGGTATGAAGTTCATTGTCTTGGAAAGACATCAAGCGCCAATAGTTTCTTTTCTGACTTATGCTGATGTCGGTGGTGTGGATGAGCCAGATGGAAAGACTGGTGTAGCTCACTTTCTGGAACATTTGGCTTTTAAAGGTACGACGCGCATCGGTACTTCTAATTACCAAGCGGAAAAACCATTACTTGAACGTTTGGATCAATTGGCAGAGCAAATTATAGCAGCAAAAGCGGCTAATAAAAAAGATGAAGTTACTAAGTTAGAAGCCCAATTCAAGAAAATAGAAGCACAAGCAACTAAACTCGCCAAGCAAAACGAATTAGGACGAATTGTGGAACAGGCGGGAGGCGTGGGTTTAAATGCTAATACCTCCACAGAAGCGACTCGTTATTTTTATAGTTTTCCTTCTAATAAATTAGAACTGTGGATGTCTTTGGAATCAGAAAGATTTCTTGATCCTGTGTTTCGGGAGTTTTACAAGGAAAAAGATGTCATTTTAGAAGAGCGACGTATGCGGGTGGAAAATTCTCCCATCGGAATCATGATGGAAAAGTTGATTGATACATCTTTCAAAGTCCATCCTTACAAGCGTCCAGTGATTGGTTACGACCAAGATATCCGTAACTTAACACGCGAAGATGTGCAGAAGTTTTTCAATGCGTACTATGTTCCCAATAATTTGACTATTGCCGTTGTTGGTGATGTCAACGCCGAACAGGTAAGAAAACTAGCACAAATTTACTTTGGGCGTTATAAGGCAAAAGAAAAAGCAGTTGCTCAAATCTCTGTAGAACCAAAGCAAACACAAACACGGGAAGTGAGTGTTGAACTACGTTCTCAACCCTGGTATCTGGAAGGTTACCATCGTCCCGCAATGACTCATCCAGATCACGCTGTTTATGAAATTATTGGTAGCTTGCTCAGTAGTGGGCGTACGTCCCGACTGTATAAGTCTTTAGTGGAAAAGCAGCAGTTAGCGCTCTCGGCACAGGGTTTCAGCGGATTCCCTGGAGATAAGTATCCAAATTTGATGTTGTTCTATACTCTCACAGCTCCGGGTCATACGGTTGATGAAGTGGCTGTGGCTCTGCGCCAGGAAATTGATAGGTTAAAGACTGAGCCAGTGTCTGATACTGAGTTACAGCGCGTAAAAACACAAGCGCGGGCGGGTTTGTTACGCATACTTGATTCCAATATGGGAATGGCACAGCAGTTGTTGGAGTATGAAGTGAAAACTGGCTCTTGGCGGAATTTGTTTAAGCAGTTGGATGAAATTATAGCTGTGACACCTGCTGATATTCAGCGGGTGGCGACAGCGACGTTTACAACGGAAAATCGTACAGTTGGTAAGATCTTGTCGAAGCAGGGTTGATTAACAAATAAGAGGAATGAACCGCGAAGACGAGCCAGCGCTGCAGGAGGGTTTCCCTCCGTAGGCGACTGGCATAGCCAAGGGCACGAAGGAAGAGATATGAAGAGATTTAGGGGCAGAAGGGATAACAAAAGGATGAGACGTCTTTACTCGTTGCTGGTTTGTTTTGTGTTGGTTGGATTGTTATGCTTTGGAGTATACAACACATCTTGGGCGGCGACGGCGGCAAAGCATTATACAGAGTTGCAGCTTCCACCACTACCTCAGGTGAAGATACCGAAGTATGAACGGTATGTGATGAACAATGGTATGGTTGTGTATTTGATGGAGGATCATGAGCTACCGTTGGTGAGTGGTTCGGCTATAGTGCGTACGGGCGATCGCTTTGAACCCGCACAGAAGGTTGGTTTGGCTCTGTTGACGGGTGTTGTGATGCGCTCTGGAGGAACGATCAAGCATACACCCGATCAACTCAATGAGATTTTGGAACAACGCGCGGCAATGGTTGAAACTGGCATTGGTGAAACTGCTGGTAATGCTAGTTTTCAGTCACTCAGTGAAGATTTAGAAACGGTTTTTGGCTTGTTTGGTGAAGTTCTCCGGGAGCCAGTTTTCGCCCAGGAAAAGTTGGATTTAGCGAAAACGCAGTTGCGGGGTGCGATCGCTCGTCGCAATGATGATCCAGATGATATTGCAAGTCGGGAATTTCAGAAATTGATTTATGGCAAAGACAGTCCTTATGCTCGCACTCAGGAGTATGCAACGCTGAATAATATTTCCCGTGAGGATTTGGTGAAGTTTAAACAGCAGTCTTTTTATCCCAATAATATGATTATGGGAATTGTGGGGGATTTTGACTCAAAGAAAATGCGATCGCTCATTCAAGCTCAGTTTGCTGACTGGAAACCCAATCCCAATTTGGTTAAACCTCAGTTACCCAAAGTGTCCCAAAATAAACAAAGTGGTGTGTTTTTTGTCAATCAGCCACAACTGACTCAAAGCAATATCTTGATTGGGCATTTGGGAGGACAGTTTAATAGTCCTGATTATCCAGCGCTGGATGTGTTGAACGGAGTGTTAAATGGCTTTGGTGGACGCTTGTTTAATGAAGTGCGATCGCGTCAAGGTTTAGCTTACTCAGTTTCCGGTGCTTGGAGTCCCCGATACGACTACCCTGGAATGTTCATCGCTGGTGGACAAACACGCTCTGATGCGACAGTGCAATTCGTTAGAGCGCTACAGCAAGAAATCAAGCGTATACAAACTCAAAACGTCATGCCTAAAGAGTTAGCTTTTGCAAAAGACTCTACCCTCAACTCGTTTGTTTTCAATTTTGAAGATCCTGGGCAAACTTTATCACGCTTGATGCGGTATGAATATTATGGCTATCCGTCTGATTTTCTGTTTCGCTACCAAAAAGCAGTAGCCGCAACAACAACCGCTGATGTCAGGCGGGTAGCGCGGAAATACCTCAAACCAGATAATTTGGTGACTTTGATAGTCGGAAATCAAAGCGCTATTAAACCACCACTCACGCAGTTGGCAACGCAAGTAACCCCAATAGATGTGACAATTCCTGGTTCACCAACACAAGCAACAACAAATTAAAAAAGAATTCAGAATTCAGAATATGTCCTGCGGACACGCTGTGCGTTACCCCTTTGGGCGTGCGCTTTGCGCATACAGAAGTCAGAATCAGGAATATGAGGATTTAAATCCCTACTCAATCGAGAATCGCACAGAAGTTTAACTCAGAACGTAGTTGAAGGTTTCATTGTGACTTCTGGCGATTGACGCCTCTGTTGTTCTGTTAATACGTAGTAGTCTATCTCATTAATTTTTATGCTTTGTAGAGACGTTGCGTGCAACGTCTCTACAAGATTTTTCTAATTTCAAAACCGTTCACAATTAATGACATCAACCAGTAATAGCGTGTCTAATTCTATTTGAAAACTCAGAAGCAACATCATCAAGGATGATCACTTAGGAGTCGCAACAGCTATCAACGTCAAAAATAACATAGCAAGTGCAAGAATTGGAACTGCAAATATCACCTTTCGATAAACAGAAGCACTTTTATCTGCCACGCCATAATAAAAAGGTCGCAGTTGACCAGTTTTTTGCATTTGCTTAAGGTAGTTATCATCGTAGCGTGCCATACGGGCAAAGGGAAGTTCGCCTTTTGCTCGCTGCGGTAAAATTCGTCGTCGTTGATAAGGAACGGTGGAAAACCCAAAGTTGTTTAGATATTCTTCACTATTTAATAACTCATTAGTAAAACCCCGCAGTCCTTTGGTTGCTAAAACAATTGACCAAGCTAATTTTTCACGGTTGTCATACACATTTCGTCCCAACAAACGTTGAATGCACATTTCAACAAAGCGGTAGTTATTGTTTGTCTCGTAGTTCAACCGACGAAAAGAATCAGATAAAACTAACCCTCGAATAAAGTCCCGGACAGTAATTTGATTGGCGTGAAATTGAGATTCCAAAGCAATTTGGCGATGACTTGCAATTTGTTGTTGCTCATTGAAAACTTGCCGATATGCTGCCCGGATAATTTCATCTACTTCCGTACCTTTGGGCAAATTATCCGTAGTATATACCCTAGGTTGTTCATCACCCGGAACTTCATAGCCATTTACACGTTGATTTTGACTCGATAACGGATAACTCAGGAGAGAAATAGTCATGGTTAAAATCTTTGTTAATTAATGAACTTTTTTAATTGGATTGGGGATTGGGAATTAGGAATTGGGAATTGGGAATTACTCTCTTCAGTGCTCTAAAATTACCTCTGCCAAAGCGTTGCGTATGTTTTCTGCGTTTTCTGCGTCTGGAGCGGTTTTAAAATCGGTCATCTTTTGGCAAGAAGGGAGTAGGAATTAGAACTTCTTCCTATGATTTAATTACCCAATACCCAATACCCATTACTTACGAGCCAATACCTGCTCGTGCAACTTCAAGTAGAATGAAGCCAGCAAAAATCACACCTCCGATCCCACCAACGAGAAAGCCAGAAGAAAAGAAGCTCCAACCCCTTTTGGTTTGGAGGTTATCGGGTAAAACCCCAACAGGTTTTTGTCTTTTGCCAAACACGGAAAGACCGTAAGAATACAGGCAAAGACTTAAAACCACCACTAACCCGGATGCAGAGGCTAATCCGGCTGGAAGTGCAATGTCTGTATCGCGCAGGGGACCAAGTTTCAAGAATGGACCTAGTAAGAAATAACCATGCGCCATACCAATCTCTAGCCCGCGTGTAATTGGTGACAACCCATCACGGTAAATCGGTAAATTTTTGAGCCAACCGAGGCTGACACTGCTGTTGTTGAGGGGAGTAGCCAAGTTTCCTTGATGAAAGTCGCCTTGGTACGGCTGTACAATCCCTTCAAACACGGCGCGATCGCTAAATTGAATATCCCCAAACAAAGCATCAGCATTAAATTTCATCTCGCTGAATACAAATCCAGCGGCGATCGCTCTTGCTCTCAGGGCGTGCCAAAAATGTCCCGCTAGCAACAAGCTTGCAAAGATAACATGGAACAACATCAACCAGGTACGGACAGTGATAATCCCGTCTACAGTTGTCGTTCCAACCGGACCATAAAACACACTTGGATAAACGGTGTCATTTACCCAAACGAAAAAGGCTGCAAAGAATCCCATATAAGCAAGAGCCGCTTGACTATAGGATAAATATGCTTCACCCGACCAAACAAATAACCCTTTCGTCCATTCCTTTGGTGCGGTGTTGATATGCCAAATTCCGCCCAAGATACACATTGTTCCAACCCAGATGTGACCACCAACCACATCTTCTAGGTTATTAACACTAGCCATTCCCTTGAGTGTCCAGCCATCACGACTAAAGCCAACTAAATAGCCAAAAATCACCGCTGGATTCAAGGTTGGATGAGAAATGAGCCGGACTTGCTGGGCGACTGGGTCGTACAATCCACCAAACAACACAGCTTTGGCAACTAATAACAGCGCTCCCAGACCGAGCAATACTAAGTGGATACCGAGAATCGTTGTCATTTTGTTACCATCTTCCCAACGGTAACCAAAACCCTTCTCATCTAACTTATCTGGACCTAGCACCGCATGGTAAATACCACCTGCTCCTAACACAGCAGAACTAATCAAATGCAAAATCCCAACTACAAAATAGGGATAAGTATCGACTATTTGACCGCCTGCACCAACACCCAAACCTAATGTTGCGAGATGGGGCAACAAAATTAACCCCTGTTGGTACATTGGTACATTTGGATCGAAACGGGAGAGTTCAAACAAGGTCATTCCACCCGCCCACAGTACTATCAATCCAGCGTGGGCAACGTGGGCACCCAGGAGTTTACCTGAAAGATTGACAAAGCGGAGGTTCCCAGCCCACCAGGAATAAGGATCTTGGGACTGTGCAACGTAGTTAACAGCGACTGTTGGATCGTCAGAAAATCCAAGAGTTTTCAAAGGACTTACATTCGTTGATGTCATATTATTTCACCTGTCCGCGTGTGGATGCGATGACTTTACCTTCTGTGAAGCTGTAACCTCCAGCCCGCAGTGCATGGAACAGATGTCCTTGCAAAAAGAAGAAGCCCAACCAAAAATGAGCATTCGCGAGCCAGACTCGACTAGTTAATGCTCCATCTGTACTAGCAAAGAGGGGGAAGCGATCGAATATCAATGTTAAAGTTGGTCCATAGAACTCTGTTGGGAATACTATTGTATTCACTGAAACAAACAGTGTTGCCACAAATGCCATCAAGCTTACGGCTCCAATGCTGTAGGATAAATAGGCTTCACCGGACCAGACAAATAAGTTCTTTGCCCATCGGAATGGTTGAGTGCGAATATGCCACAATCCACCCAACACACACATCGCACCAACCCAAATATGACCACCGATCACATCCTCCAGGTTATTGACACTCGCTAACCAAAGCTTGCCATGCGTACCGAATAAATAGCCAAAAATTACTCCTGGATCCAAAGTCGGGTTTGTGATCAAGCGAACGCTTTTCGTGAGTGGGTCGTAAATTCCCCCAAAAGCCATTGCTTTGGCAACTAACAAGAATGCACCTATCCCCAACACGATCAAATGAATGCCAAGAATACTTGTCATTTTGTTGGCATCATCCCATCTGTAGCCAAAACTTGGAAATTTTGTTTCCAGCTGTTTGGGGCCTACGAACGTATGGAAAAGTCCGCCCGCTCCCAAAAACGCAGAGCTAATCAGATGAATCACACCAACTACAAAGTATAGGTAGGTATCTACAATTTGACCACCTTCACCAACACCAAGCCCTAAGCGAGCCAAGTTTGGCAGTAGAATCAAACCCTGCTCATACATTGGGCGTGTTACGTCGAAATTAGCAACTTCAAATAGCGTCATCGCTCCTGCCCAGAGTACAATCAACCCTGCATGGGCAACATGAGCACCGAGTAATTGTCCGGAGAGGTTAACTAAACGGGCATTCCCGGCTCTCCAGGGAATCTCCTCGGTTCTTCCATCTACAGTTGTTACTGTTGTTGCAGTTGTTGCTGTCATCGTCTGAATTGCTCCTTGAAAAATTTAATTTTGTCGTACTGAGTTTTCAGCGCTGAGTTGGTGAGTAAAGAAGTTAGGACTTACACACGCGCTACTTCCCGCATAGCGGCAAGGGTATTACTTGTACGCATGATTGCGCACAGATGAGACCACAAATCGTAGAGTGGGCATTGTCCATACAGCGGTTTTCATATGAATAGATCACAAATCGTAGGGTGGGCATTGCTCAGAAAAGCCTATGTGATAGACATTTGAGATCTTGGTGAGCAATGCCCACCTTACAGAAAACCGCTGTAAAAGCCATACCATTCTCTACTCCTTCACTCCCTCACTCTCTGTCTGAGACAGGGAGTGAGAATTGCTGTAACTTTGCTGAGGTTATGAGGTGAATTGGAATTTATATACTTCTCACTTCGGACTCCCAACTCAAGCAGTCGGATTGACAACGTTTGTAATCACAGCAGGTCTCACATCCTTGGCGATGAAGTCAAAGAAAGTATTGAAGTAAATACCACGGGCTGCTTTACGTGCTCGATAAGCGTGCCAGATATGACCGACTAATGCGAGAAATCCGAAAGCAGCATGAACGCTCGACAAAGCTGCACGCACCGATACACTTGCGCCATTGATAGATCCATAAAACACGTTTGGGTAAGCAATCTCGTTTACTGAGACAAAACAAGCAACACTAAAACCAGCGATCGCCAAAGCTCCTAAACTATACGAAAGATAAGCTTCACCCGACCACACCAAAGCTCGTTTAGCCCAATCAAGAGGCTGTGAGACGATGTGAAAGATTCCGCCAGCTATGCAAAGAACGCTAACCCATACATGTCCCCCAATCACATCTTCTAAATTATCCACGCTAGCCATGCCAGTTATCGTCCAGCCATTCGGACTGAACCCAAATAGATAGCCAAATATTTGAGTAGGGTCTAAATTCGGCTGAATCAGGCGTACCTGCTCTGCTATAGGGTCATATATTCCTCCATAACGCGTGGCTTTCAAGACCAGCAGCAATGCTCCCAAACCCAGCATGATGAGATTAATTCCTAATATACTGGTAATCTTGTTGCCGTTTTGCCAGTTATAGCCAAACCCTTTCTCATCCAGAACTTCCGATCCTAATACGGCGTGATAAATTCCCCCTGCACCTAAAACGGCTGAACTGATAAGGTGCAGCATTCCAATAACATAGTAGGGATAAATATCCACGATTTGACCGCCGTCACCCACCCCAAAACCCAGCGTTGCAAGATGTGGTAGTAGAATCAAACCCTGCTCGTACATCGGTTTGGCAAGATCAAAGCGCGAAATCTCAAACAGAGTCATCGCGCCTGCCCACAAGACAATTAGCCCAGCATGGGCGACATGTGCCCCTAATAATCGCCCAGAAAGATTAATAAACCGAGCATTACCAGCCAATAGCGGTGCGCCCGATTCCCCCTCGGCTTTTTCATCAGAAGACCAGCCCAGAGTCCGAAACACAGGCTTCCAAAAAATTGAAACGGTCATGCAGTATTCCTTTTTGATGAGCATCAAAAACAGCCGATTGGAATGACCAACCGTTGCTTTTTTTAACTGGTTCCGTCTCTTAAAGGATCGTGTGTTCTCACTGGTGTCACTCGCTCTCTCCCAGATATTTAGATATCAGAAGATATCAGACATCAAGTATTTAGATATCAGACATCAAGAAAATAAAATTATCTAATGAGATTTTATAGCGATAAATTTCATTATGCAGGTTGAGAGGATTTGCACAATACAAATTCAAAATTTCGTTACATTAATTTGGATTTTGTTACTTAATCTAGATTTTATGGGTGCAAAACGCTCTTAGCTTTGCGATTAGACAATACGTCACCATCCTTCTTCTGCTCTTTACGTTAAACACCTTGCCAAAATCATCATCAAAATCTGGCAAGAGCCACTAATTGAGTGAAATGCCATCACATTTCTTTCGTTGGCATTTGCGAGCAGCATTAGAGTTAGCGGTTTTTGGTTCAAAATCTCGACAAGTTATCGCTTCTTCCGAGCAAGCAATCATAGGGTTTACCGTACACTTAAGGCGGTGATCATTCGTAAAAAAATCACAGCGGTGGCAAGGAATTTGATGCATTCTTTTTACTTGAGCAGTTCCTTGTTTGAAAGCTAGGACAACACTACAAGCAAATCCGATCAGGATTGAAACCCAGAGGCAGATAAAAAATATAGCTAGCATTATTCATCCTCAAAAAATATTGCAAACAATGACCAAGCCCTCTTCAGGGAGTGGGTGTAAAAGTGTAAAGTCAATAAATCTCCTGCTTTTTTACACCCCTATACCCTTTTCATAACCCGCAGTTAATGAGTTTCAACGATAGGGATCACAGTGAAAAACTCTTAGCTCACCAAAGCAGTTAAATAAACTCTATTTAAATAAAATTGTTTAATAAATACACACAAACTTAGAGTTCAACAAAAGCTATATTAATGTCAGAAAGCTTAATATAGGACTAATATTTGATTTTTGAAAAAAACTCCGTACGCTTTTATTGCTTCTTAAGCGTTGCCTGTTCCCTGTTAAGCGTTCCCTGCCTCTACGAGTCAATTCAGAAATCAAATCGGATTCCTATAGTTTATGAGTAATAGAAGGGGTAGAGTCGGTATGAAAAAAGAACTCGTAACTGCTGGATTTGTCTTTTTATCTTTGAGTTTACCACTAAAAGCTTCGGCTGCAGGTTTTAGTCAATTTAACGTATTTGGTGATAGTCTCTCGGATACAGGTAATGTGTTCACTGTTTCTCAGCAAAACTCACCTACAGGTCCGATTCCCCCAGATCCACCTTACTTTCAAGGACGGTTATCCAATAATAAGATTTGGGTGGACTATTTTGGACAAGATATAGGATTGACTCCTACATTATTTGCTAATCTAAGTACTCAAACTCCAACTCAAGGTATTAACTTTGCCTTCGTAGGTTCTCTCTCTGGTGAAGACAATGCTTTCGTTCCAGGCGCACCAGGAGTGCTCAAGCAAGTCGCCTCCTTTGTAGGAAATAACCAGAAGGTAGATCCCAATGCACTCTATGCTGTATGGGGAGGTGGAAATGATTACTTGTTTGGTCAGAATCCTAATGTTAATCAAACAGTTAGTAATTTATCAAATGCGGTAGGAGCACTTGCCCAAGCTGGTGCGAAAAATATTTTGGTCTTTAACTTGCCAGATTTAGGGAAGATTCCGCTTGCAGTCAGAACTGGAAATTCCAGCAGTTTAACGACTTTAACAAATATTCACAATGCTGCATTGGCATCAGCTTTGGGTCAATTCAGCAACATTCCTGGCGTCAATATCATCCCTGTTGATATTAATTCTTTGTTTAATAGGGTAATCGCCAATCCAGGAGAATTTGGGTTCAAAGATGTCAACACTTCTTGTGTAGTGTATGACATCAGAAGCAACCAAGTATTGAAAACCTGTAATAACCCTAATGATTATTTGTTTTTTGATGAGGTTCATCCCACTACAAATGCTCATAAGCTTGTAGCAGAAACAGCACTGGCGGCGATTAGGGCTAAGTCCGTTCCTGAATCCTCCACAGGATTAGCTCTATTACCGCTTGGTGTTTTGGGCGCAGCAGCAATGCTCAAACGCAGACAAAAAACAGTTAGCCCTGAGTTCAGTAGCAAGTCAAATTTTGTCACCAAGTGACGTATTATACGCAGCCGAAGTGAGCCGTGATTCTGAGGAATAACGGCTATGTTTTTCATCAACTTCAGTCAAGACTCAACTATTTCTCGGGAGATTTCAGAGCCTCATCTAGAACTTGTCGAGCTTGTTCTGCTTTTGCTCTTGCTTCTTGATAACGCAGATTAGCTTGAGCATAATTTTTGAGAATTTTAAAACCTTCTTTCAGGCGAGTAATTTCCTCCTCAGTCACAGCATTATCCGAAAATAAAACGTCAACTGCCTTACGAACTTCCATAGCTTCAGTGCGTGATTCCTGCACTTTCAACTTGAGCGTAGCTAAGTTGCTCAAAACTTGGACAGCCTGGGTAATGGCGTCTTCATCGCCAGCAGTATCTGTTGATGTTTCTTTGACTTCAATGAGTTGTTTGGGGCCAAATCCATCTTCCAGTTCCGTAGGTAATTTCCCTTCATCCATCAGTTTCATTAACTGATCCATTGCTTTGTCGCGGGCTTTGGCTGAATCTCTACCAGGAACGTCGAAGATAATTTCTGGACTTTGAGCAAGAGTGTACTTAACCATAATTAGGCAGAAAATTTGCAACTAAACCAAGCCAGGGTAATAATCTTAACGCGAAATCAAGCTTTAAGACCATTAAATGATCCACTGTGCAATAATAGTTCTTTATTGAACAGGATCGGTATCATTTTATTCAAAAAAATAAAATTAGCAGGGGGATGTAAAGGTTTTTCTTTATCGCCAATAGTACGATCTTTCCAAGTTCTGAAAAATGAAACTTTATACTGGAAGAAGAGTTTTTTCGCTATGAGGGAAGAGCAATGGCTCCAAATCCCACCATCATGCAAGCTGTGGAACAATTGGGTTACCGCGTCACTGTTGGAGATGTGGCAACTCAGGCAGGATTAAATGTCGCTGAATCAAGTCAAGGGTTATTAGCTCTTGCGTCTGATGCAGGCGGACATATGCAAGTGAGTGATACGGGTGACATTATTTATTTATTTCCAAAAGACTTCCGGTCAATATTACGGAATAAGTATTTGCAATTACAATTACAGGAGTGGTGGAAAAAAGTTTGGGGTATTGTATTTTACCTAATTCGGATATCCTTTGGAATTCTCTTAATTGTTTCCATCGCTTTAATAACTATTAGCATCATTTTAATCCTCTCATCGTTGAACTCAGACCGTGATAACAACGATAGAGGTGGCGATTTTAGTGGTGGCTTCTTCTATTTCCCAGATTTGTTCTGGTATCTCAGTCCAGATTACAACGCCCGTCAGAGGGAAAGACGCCGCGAGAAAAGCGATCTCAATTTCTTTGAAGCCGTATTTTCGTTTTTGTTTGGCGATGGTAACCCCAATATCAAATTAGAAGAACGCCGTTGGCAAGAAATTGCTGCGGTGATTCGTCATAACCGGGGTGCGATCGCCGCAGAACAAATTGCACCGTATCTTGATGATATAGGAGAAGGTTCTGCAAGAGAGTACGAAGACTATATGCTACCTGTTCTGACTCGCTTCAATGGACAACCCAAAGTCAGCCCTGAAGGAGAGATTGTTTATGACTTTCCAGAGTTGCAGGTGAGTGCAGCCAAAAAATACCGTCAGTCTGTGTCAGCTTATTTGGAAGAATTTTCTTGGCGCTTTAGTGCGGCGAGTTCAGGACAAATTATGCTGAGTGCAGGGTTGGGTGTTGCAAATTTTGTTGGCGCATTAGTGCTAGGAAGTTTGTTGAGGAATGGCGCAATAGCTGCCCAAATAGGTGGACTCGTTGCTTTTGCACATGGAATTTATTGGTTATTATTGGCTTACGGAACAGGTTTTTTAGTTGTTCCGTTAATACGGTATTTTTGGATTCAATGGCGCAATAGCAAAATTGCTGAACGTAACGGCGATCGCCTGTCCCGCGCCAGACAAGTAGCAGATCCAGACTCTGCGTTGCAGCAGAAAATAGCTTATGCTCAGCAGTTTGCAGCAGAAAAAGTTCTTGGTGATCAAGATTTGGTCTACTCTACTGAAACTGATTTATTAGAACAGGAAGTTGAACGTTCTCAAAAAACTGACGCTGAGTGGCAAAAGCGCTTGCAGCGAGAGAGTGGGGAGTAGGGGAGAGTGTGGGAGTGTGGGAGTGTGGGAAAATATCTTTCCCAGGACTTACGCAAACAAACCCGGTTTATACCAAAAATTGTCTGTTTGTCAACCAAATACGAACGAAGAAACCGGGTTTCTAGCAGATAGTGCGTAAGTCCTATTTTCTTCTTTCCTTCCCTCCTTCCCTTCCTCCTCCTGATCTACTTAACCCGAATAGGTGCTAAAGCAACACCTTTGTAATAGTAATTCAAAATTTGCAGGTGGTTGTATCCACGCGATGCTAGATTATAAGCCCCCCACTGACTCATGCCTAAAGCATGACCATAGCCAAGCCCTGTGAATGTAAAGCTTCCATTCGCATTGCTGACGGTAAAGCGGGTGCTTTTTAGCTTAAGAACTGTACGCACATCCTCACCTGTTAGCACTTTCTCACCCTTGTCACCAACTATTTTCAAAGCTTTCACGCTTCCGAAAGGCGATGTACTTCCAGGAATAATTTGCTTGACATTTCCAACTTCTGGAACTAAAACGCTAATTTCTGCCGGGGAAAAAGTTCTGCTCCAGTTACATTCCTTGATATTTTGGTCAAAGTCTGGAACAGCACGCAGGTATGGTTGAGTGCTTCCCCAAACATCTTCCGAGTTTTCAGTGTGTCCGCCAGAACATGCGTGGAAGACAGAGAGAATAACTCTATTTTTGTAAGTTAGTACTTCGCCAGCTGTAGCATCAACTGCAGCGTAAGTAGTAGGAGATTCACTGCTAACGCCTTGGTAAATTTGCCAACGATCTGGTGAAGCACCCAAATCATAAAGGGGATTATTGCGCTGTCTCTGACGCTCATAAAGAGCATATGTACGAGCGGCGATCGCCTGAGCTTTCAAAGCTTCACTGGGCCACCGGGGGTCCATTTCGCCACCGATAACGCTGTAGAGATATTCGTCCAAAGCAACCCAGTTAACAACAGATAAACCTTTTTGTGAAGGAACAACAAGAGTTCTGCCGCGATACCAGCGATCGCCAATATAAACGAATCCCTTACCTGTTGGCTCAACCCAAAACAGATTAGAACGCCACTTATCCAAAGCAATTCCACCAGGAACCGCTTGAACAGAGTAAGGACTCATTGCTGGTAACTCTCCTAGAGTACGACCACTACTATCCTTGATAACTGCAGTGGTAGAACTACCGACTTTCACCTGATTGACGTCCCTTTGAATTGCCACACGCAGGATGACAGACGATGCTTGAGATGGGGCAACCATAGCTATCCATATGAGGATACCAAGCCACCAATGGCGTCCTTTGACGTTGGAAAAGAAAGAGGCTAGGAACACTTGGGATTTCATGCTGAGAATTATAGTTACACCTATATTTGGTTTGACGCTTGCTTTTACAGTAGTTTCCTTTCAAGTAGGATTTTAACTCTACCAAATGATAGATGAACTATCACAAGCTCTCAACACTATTTGTATAGTATTTGGTTTTTTGAGCGTTCAAACTTTTAGAACTTATGCATTGACAAAAGAGGAAATCTATGTATCGTGTAAGAAGAAGGAAATTTTCAAGGGATTGCGCGGAGCGCACAGGCCAAGGGCGTATCGGGAATTTACAAGGACTTACTTAAAGACTTAACCGTGATTGACATTGCAAGAACAAAAAGCTTCCGTTGCTAGCAGGGATACTTTCAATCCTTGCTAACAGCGAAAGCTGGTAGATACACACAACTATTTCTAACAAATCAATCCGAATTTTACCCCGACACGTAACCTTGAGTACCATTACTATTTTCCATATTTGGTGTGACTTTATTACTAGTGGACTCGACCAAGTACCAAATAATCACGATTCCAAAGCCCAAGCCTTGACTTCAGGTATGGGTACTGTTGCGATTGCCCAAAGGGCAGACGCAATCATGCGTCTCGCCACGGTGTTGTTGTGTTTCGCGTCTGTTGCTGATAGTCATTGTGACCTCCTCCGAAGCGATAGCTAGCCCCTAAGGGGGCGCTGCGCAAACGCAGCTGCGCAAAGCGCAGATCGCAACCGACTGTTTTTAGTAGCGCGTGCGTAAGTCCTACTAAAATTAGTTGGAAATCAGCGGTTTGTTAGCAAAATCACCTAAGCCGATACTAGAAAGCAAATCCTGCCACTCTTGCTCAAGAGTCACATCTTGGGGATTTTTTTGACGCAATTGTGCCACAGTTGTTAATGCTTCATACCATATTCCATTGCTCGCATAGATAGCAACTTGCTGTCTTGGCTGTGCCTGCTTGATTTGTTGGATGATCCCCGCCTTTAAGTTAACTCGTTGTATGACTCCTTCAACATAAATTGGGCTTTGTTGCTTTTGGCGATGTTCCCTAAGGGAGCCGCCCAAAGGGCTATCGCAGTACACATTTAAGAACCAGCGGTACTGTTTTCCTGTAGTGAGTGGAGAAACACTAGCAGGTAAAGAAACGCTCATGACTCCAGGTTCACTTGGTAAGGTAATATCCTGTCGGTAGACTAGATTTGATTCTGCATCAACCAACACAAAATTAGCGGGGTAGGCAGAACCTTTGACATAAGGTGTGTAGAACCAGAAAGTTGGGCGTTCTGCTGTGGTTTGTCCCCAAACATTCATCACCGAAGTTGGTTGTTCAATCAAAGGAACTAAAGCCGTGAGTCCAGGTTTAGCAACTGGACATTGACCGCGACTAGCTCCCCCATACCGACGACCACCAGGAGGTTGTCCTGGCGGAAGTGGAGGTAAGACAAGGCGCAGAGGCTGCTTGCGAGAATAAGTCGTTGTTAAGGGTTTTGATTGTGATGCAGACTGAGCGATCACCGATATTGTGCTAGGGAGCAAACTTAAGTACCCCAGCACAACTGCCAACAACAGTTTCATCGGTTGTAAAATCATTTTCATAAATCACTGTTAACTATCGAGTGTTAACTGTTGAGTGTTAACTATGAATCATCTTGAATTTTGAAACAAAACAATACTCATTGTTCCGACAAGTGCCAACGCTGAAGGTACAAATGGCACCCAATATCCTTGGATGAGTAGACCAAAGCATACGACAAAGACGTAGAGAACTCCAGAATAGACAAAGACAAAAAGTGTCAATCTGGGGAGTAAACGCACCCGCCAAGCCAGAACTGCTCCTACCACAGAAGCGCCACAAATCCAGATCACCTCACCCCACAATGACCAAACTTGCAACAAAGGACGTTTATCGAGGACAGCGCTGAGGAGTTGGCTGACCATTTGTGCTTGTACAAGCAATCCTGACATTCGCTGATCAAACTGATTTTCATATGGTGTGCCCCAATAGTCACGAGACTCTCCTATAGATACAACACCAATTAGGACAATTCGGTTTTTGATCGCATCTGGATTAACCTGATTTGATAAAACTTGTGTCAGCGTCACTTGTTCTGCAATGTTCTGTGAGGAACGATAGTTCAGCAAAATTTGACCACCATTAGCATCAATGCCTTGATATCCGCCACTGTGAGAGTTCAAACCAGGAAAAACAGTATTGCCAAGCTGCAAATCCCCTTGTGTGGTGAACTTTGGTTGAATTCTCTTCTCAGCAAGCAAATAACGAAATGCTAGCTGTGTACTGAATGCATAATCAGCAGTACACCCAGAGACAGCCTCCTGTTCCATAAACAACAGATGTCGCCGTACCACGCCATCAGGATCATGAATAAAGTCGCTAAATCCCAGACGTTCTTTTGGGATTTCCGGTGGCGGCGCAGTACTCTTAACAGGTATTGCAGCATCACTGTGCTTACAAACCCCAATCAAATTTTCAGTTTGTTTGAGACGAGGAATTAAATTTGGGTCTTGCGCTTTAAAATCTCGGTAGATATCTAAGCCAATAGCGCGGGGTTCGTACTGCTGAAGTTTATCCAAAAGTTTATTGAGAGAGATATCTGAGAGAGATTTTCCATTTACATCCTCGCCCCTTTGCCGTTGAGCATCAATATCTGCATCATCAATTGCTACCACCAGCAGGCGTGGATCGCTTTCCTCGTGGAAGATGAGGGAACGTAGACGCATCATCTGGTCAAAAGCTTGGAGTTCAGTCATTTGCAGTAACCCCAAAAACCTTAGTCCACAAACTAGGGCAGTGATCACCACTGAGGACAACAACGCTACTGCAAATCTGGGTGGAATCTGTGGCGGAACAGGCGATCGCTCTAATGGTTCTGGTGGTTCCACCTCAACCTTACCCGTAATCTCGGACCAAGTAGGAGGAATTTGTGCTAGATTTTGACAAATGACTGGTAACCAAGTCGCGCAGGGAAACTTGTCCTCAAGACCTTGCAACCGTTCCCGTGCTTCCCGCACTGCTTGATAAAAGGACTCACCTCTAGCAAACCCTTGTAGAAAAGACTTCAAAAATTCCTGTGCAACTAAGTCTGGAACGGGTTCGCGCATAACAATTATCTGCGGAATTTGCAAATCAGCCAGTTCTCGCGCCAGTCCCAGTCCATCGCAGGAGTTGAAGATTGCCAGTTGCAGTCCACGTTGCACAGTTTTTCTCAGGGCATAGCGTAATTCGCTGATGGTGAGACTATCGGTTTTATTTAAGTAGATTCGCCCAGATCCATCTTTGTCATGACTCGAACTGTGTCCAGCAAAGAAAAGAATATCCCAGCTGTTACCCCACAGAAAGTCAGTCAATTCTTTGCGTTGAGGTTCCACCAAAAACGTAACATCTGCATCTGTTAGCTCTTGCAGCAAAGCACGGTCAACTTCTGTGTCAATCCCCTGACTATTGCCAACAATAGCTAAAATACGAACTTTTTTATTAAGTGTTTTCTGAGAAAATATCTTTTCGTATGTAGGCGATGCTAAGGCAAATTCAGCTTTTGGATATCGTTCTAGCAAATCCCACAAATGCCAAGGCAAAAGTTGCAACTGAGTATTTTCAGTTTGTAAAATCACCCGAACTTCATCCGTAGGCAATAATTTTTCTAGCCATTTTTCGCGGATGGGGCGAAATTCTTCTGTTCGTAGCCACGTGTTGAAGCGCGATCGCAAAATATGAGCAATATTGTCACAGTCTTGGGTGATGGACACATTTGTCACCTGCATTTTATCAGCAGACAAACGATAACTATTCCCCAATCTGAGATAGCTAGACTGCCAGTGGCTATAGTACAGTGGCATTTCTCCAGCAGCAGGTAACTTACCCGTGATTTCAGTTGAGGGACGCTCACCTTCTTCACCGATTTGTAGCGTTACAGCAAACCCCTGCTCAAAGCTACCTTCTGCAAATTTCAGAACCACAAGCTTGCCCATAATTAAAGCAAAAGTACACGAAGTTGGGAAGCAGAATAATTTTTAACAATTGAAGCCTTAAGTCTTGACTATTGAGCTTTAACTAAATGATAAAGTTCTGTGTGACACTTGCATCATTCAATGATACTTTAACGCTAAACTGCTCTGCAGGTTCGCCTCTAAACTGTAATTGCAGGTAATTATCTGCACTTCTGGCTTGAGTTTCCAGAAAAACGGTTCCAGACTGATCTAGCACTGTCAGTTGTACTCCTGGTATAAGGTAAATTTTATTACCTGTAGGATGCAACTGAAGACGAATGCCTGTTTGTTGGTCAGTTTTCGGTCGAATTTCGACAATTAATATGACGGGTTGATTGGCAATTTGGATTCCTAAATCAATCAACTTTGCGCGTTTGGTAAATGCTTGTGTTTTATTAGTATCGTTTTGCACAAGCGTCTCACCATTACGAAAAGCATAACCTGGTCTAATTTCCGGCTGATTCCACAAAGATTCTACTGTTTGCCAACTAGCATCGAAGATTCCAACCAACCACTGGCTCAAATTCACCAATGTCCTAACCGGTGTTTGTCGCAGCTGTGCGATATATTCGATAAAATCTTCTAAAGGTTGCAGTTGACTTAAAGGTAACTCTTCAGTTGCGACATTACGAACAAACCCTAGTAACTTTGCTTGCTGAAGCGATTCATCTATTTGGACGACGACATAACCCACTCGTTCTTCCCAAGTTTCTGGGGGAATGTAACATGTCTCTTGCCCCAAACGCATGGGACGACACTCTAAACGCCCGATTCCCGGCAACTCTAAGTCTGCCACATCACTACATAAACGGATAATAGAGTTCCAACTGTCACATTCTGTTAACTGAGTGGGAATATCCATCATTTCCAAGTATTCATTTACCACCCATACACAAAGCGTATTTAGTCGGACTTGTTCGGCTTTTTCAGGAGTTGGTTGCTGATTGGCGAACTGCTGGGCAGTTCTACACGCTGCTTGAGTCATAGGCAACGTTAAAGCTAAATCGTCTAAATTGTGGTTGGTGCGCCTCATATGAAATCCCCAGTGAAGAACGCTGCTACATACATATCGTTCAAAGGTATGTTATTTACGCAAGAGTAAAAAAAGCAATATTTCAATATAAAAGCTAAATTAAGCGTCTTACCAATAGAGTTGGGCAAAAGATTGTAATCATTTTTAACAATTTATGACAAAAAAATCCCCCATATCTGTACCGACAAACACAGGATTAATACTCAAGTGTTGACAGATGTGGGGGAGTAATCTACTCGGATTTTGGTTAATCAACTATAGGAAGCAAAGAACCTTATTTAGTATTCCCATCGGAAATTGAAAAACGATCTGCGATTTCTGATGACACGCCAGTCGCGTGGCTGTCGGGAGATCCCCCCAACCCCCCTTAAAAAGCAGGGCGGCTATTTTACCCATTTACCCCCTTTTTAAGGGGTCGCCGCAGGCGGGGGGATCTTATCACCAAGCCTATTGAGAAGTCGGGGATCTTCTTTCTCGTGCCTGTAGGGCTTATGATTTAGGAGATATTCCCCAGGTAATTGACTAAATCGCTGGGATTAGAGAAATCCAACAGCGCCACAGAGATTTTACAGGCTAACCAAGATTTACTTGATGCTGAGTTATTGCAGATGCTGGAAGGCGTGGCAGAATTTGCATCACAGCAAGGAGATAAAAATACAGCGAATTGGTTGACAAATCTGGCAATTCAGTTGAGGAAAGCTTTGAATTTACCCCCATCAACTATTGCGAACACTTCAGAAGAGGACTTACACGCTCATCTAGAATTCTTGATGAATATACTTCGAGCAACAGCAGAAAGCAAAGGTGAGGCGCGGGTAGTTTACCCGTTGTTTTTAGAAAATAGACAATATCTCAACTATACTTTAGCGGAACTCTTGTGGCGTTGGGCGACAACGACCTTGCCAGAAATGGAGACAGATGTAGCACAATCCATCGCCGTAGATATTGGCAAATTTAGTAAGCTGATTCAGGAATTTCCCTTGGGTGACAAAGCCAGCAACATGGAAATTGCGATAAGTGGTTATGAAGTCGTGTTAAGCGTGTTTACTCGTGATACCTTCCCCCAAAATTGGGCAATGGTGCAAAATAGTCTAGCAAACGTCTACTGTGACAGAATATGGGGGGATAAAGCACAGAATCTTGAAGATGCAATCGCTGCTTACACCAGTGCGTTGAAAGTTTATACTCATAACGCCTTCCCTCAAGATTGGGCAACTACACAAAATAATCTGGGGACAGCCTATCGTAGCAGAACACGCGGGGATAAAGCACAGAATCTTGAACATGCAATCGCTGCTTTCACCGCCGCATTGGAAGTTTTAACCCACCACACCTTCCCCCAATTATGGGCGATGACGCAAAATAATCTGGGGAATGCCTACTTTGACAGAATCAGTGGGGATAAAGCACAGAATCTTGAAGATGCGATCACTGCTTATACAGCCGCGTTAGAAGTTTATACCCGTGATGCTTTCCCTCAACAATGGGCAATGACACAAAATAATCTGGGGAATGCTTACTCTGAGAGAATACGCGGGGATAAAGCACAAAATCTTGAAGATGCAATCACAGCGTATACCTGCGCGTTGAAAGTTAGAACCTGCAACGCTTTACCTCAAGATTGGGCTACGACACAAAATAATCTGGGAAGTGCCTATCTTAAGAGAATCAATGGGGATAGACCACAGAATCTTGAGGATGCGATCGCATTCTACTCTGCGGCTTTGGAAGTCAGAACCCGTGACGCTTTCCCGCAAGATTGGGCGATGACACAAAATAACCTGGCAGGTGCTTATCTTAACAGAATCTATGGGGATAGAACACAGAATCTTGAGGACGCGATCGCATTCAACTCTGCTGCTTTGGAAGTTTATACCCGCAACAGCTTTCCTCAACAATGGACAATGACGCAAAATAATCTGGGGAGTGCTTACTGTAACAGAATCAAGGGTGACAAAGCACAGAATTCTTCTAGAGAATTGTTGATTAATTGTATTAAGAAAAACTCCCCTTTATCTGACTACCCACCTGACAAGAAGCCGTGAATAATTTCACTCTTAGTCTCTATGCGTTTCATCTACGCCACACCCTCACTGATGCTCCCGATGAAGTTGCCAGTGATACCAAACTTTTGTGGGAAAATCTGGTAAAACTGGGTGAAGGTTCACTACCGTTTTCTGGCTTGAAAGATTTACGCTCAAAGCTCATTTGCTACCAAAACGGCAAATACGATTCTAAGCTTGAACAAGGGCGACAAACTGACTGGTTGACAGATTCTGGAAGTTTAGATTTAGGAAGTATTGATGCAACAAAAAAATTTAACATTAACGCCAATCTTCAGCCTTTCCTACTTAACGATACTTATGCAGCTGACCTCACTCTTGTCCCAGAACCGTCAAATATCTCGATTAGCGTAGACGAACTGCAATACTTCAAGCCAAGCTATCTACTACCATCTCATATTCAAGCATCTCTAGGACAAACTTTATGGATTTATGGGGAAGTAGATGCAACTAAAGACGAGTGTCACAAACTTGCTTATGAATATGTAGACAAGTTGCTAGCAGGAACGAACTTCAACCCAGTTTCAGTGAATGAAGACAAACTATTTGGTAGTCTTTTATTTGAATATCAGGCAGCTGACCCCAATGAACCCTACAGTTATGCTAAACAATGTCAAATTTACGTCTTCCTAAATAATAGTAATGCTCAAACAGCAGAACTGGCGGGAAAAAGCTACGACTGGCTGCTAAATTTACTCTGTTGCTATCATAAAATTCTCTATATTTCTCAGGAAGCTCGTAACTGTTCCTCAGAAGCACGAGCAATTTACAGCGATTTAGAGAAGAAAACAGAAGAATTTTCAAAACTGATGGCTGACTCTCAAATACAGCTATCAAAACTCAAAAAATTGCTGGCACAAATCCCACAAAAAAACCTTGACTATGCCCGTTGTCTGCGAGACTTGCAAGCTCATCATACAGCCATTACTACAAATATTAGTAATTACGGTATTTGCTTAAAAAAAATCACTGATATTGCAGGAGACAGCCCTAAATTATGGCAAGATTTTTTCAATCGCTTCTGTCAGCAATGGCAACAACAAATACAAACCGATATTAACTACCTTACCCCTGCTCAAGAGTTGTTCGGACGGATGATTGATACTATCCGAGGTATTGTAGAAACAGAACAAGCCGAGAGCGATCGCTCTTTGGAAAACACGATCCAAATCGTCGGTGTCGGCTTAGGTGCAGGTGCGATCGTCTCTGGCGTTGTCACTCAACATATAGACAAAATTAACCAACCCCTAAGTACCATACTTCCTAAAAACCCGCTTTACGCATCCTTATTATTGAGTCTTTTGGCTACCTTGTTTTTTGGCTGTTTGGCTTGGCTTTGGACTCAAAGAAATAAGAGGACAAGTTAAAGCCAATTACCAATTAAAACATAAGCAGACCAAAAGCTGGGAGAACTGTAGTTAGGATGTTTCAATAGTTGTAGCTGAGCAACACGCAGAGCTTGTGCTTTAGTCATATTGGCGTTCTTCAACTGTGTATAAAAAGCACCAACAAACTGTGCTGTTGATTCATCATCAATTTGCCACAAGGATGCTAGTGTACTGCGTGCGCCTGCTTTGAAGGCTGCACCAGCTAAACCTAAAGCTGCACGGTTGTCTCCGGCTGCTGTTTGACAAGCACTTAAAACCAACAGTTGCACACCTTCTGGTTTCTTTTCATCCCGCGTACGCAGGATATTGTCGAAATCTATAACGTTAATTGGACCATTAGCAGCTAAGATAAAAGTCTGATCAGCACGTGAACTAAACTGACCGTGTGTTGCCAGATGTAAAATGTTGAAGCGAGTAGCATTCACTTTGCTCATCCAAGCTTGTTTGGTGAATTGCTGATCCAAAAGGCTGGTTGTTGATATTCCAGCTTGGGCTATCAGGTTTAACTCTGTCTTAATTGCAGGTAAGGGTGAAAATTGGCTATATCCCAGTGGCGGTTGAGTCAGCCCTGCGGTGAGAGCGTTCAGCCGCCCCCGCGCTAGGGGTTTGGGATTTTGAAGTTGCAAACCTATGCTTAGGGCGATCGCATATTTCTCCACTAAATATTGCTTGCCATCGTAAAGTGCAGATGGCGGTATATTGCGCAACGCTCCATCCGGTATAAACACGAGGGTATTCACGCCACTCTTTTGCAGTTGAGACTCAATTGGTTTGATCAACCAATTATACACCTGTTGCGACTGGGTTTTGAATGCTTTAATCGCATATGGTTGGACAAGATTCTGCCGCAGTTCGCCGACAATTTTTTCCACTTCGGCTTGGCTAATCTTGGTGCTATAGTGTTGCAAGGGTTGTTTAGGGATTTTGACAATAACTTGAAGTTCGTCTTCAAGAATAATCGGGTAAAGAATAGCAGCGGTGGGGTTATCTCGATCTACCACTTTGTCGAGTAGAACTTTTTGACCGAGTAAGCAAGCTTGCCGAAAGAAATTGTCTAATTCTGCTAATTGTAATGCTTCAATTTGCTGACGAGCTTTTTCTAAATTTTTGTTTGATGGTTGTCTTTGTTGCTCTTTTAGCAGTAATCCTACTGATTGCCGATAAACAGGTTCTACACTATCTCGAAAAGAGAATTGTACATCTTGTGTCACTGCTGCTAAGTCACTGCGCAAAGATTGGAGAGTGTCCACAGCAGTATCGTAGGCTGCGATCGCTTTCTTTATATCTCCTTTTGCCTTGAGTAATCTTCCTAGTTGCCATTGCCAGCGATAAGCAATTTCTGGTGCGTGACTTGCCTGTGCTAATAGTAACGCTTGTTGCGTTAAATTTTGCGCCTCGAACCACTGCCCAGTTTTTTCGTAGAAACCACCCAAACTTCCCAAAGCATATGCCTCTGATTGCTTGTCACCCAAATCGCGGGCTTGTTGAACAGCAGTAGTCAGCAGTTGAGTAGAGAAAGATGGCGTGAGTGTTTGTCCTCCTAACTTCCCGAGACTATGAGCAAAGTTAATCCGAGCGTAGATAGCAGAACGAGTCAGGGGGAGTGTGTCGAGTTGGGGTTGAATCAATGGTATCAGAGTTTGCGCTTGTGCTAATTGTTGATTCTCAATCAGAAGAGTCAACTGATTGAGTTGCGCTTGGACTTTTGTCAGAGGTGAGGGAGATACTTTAACTGTTTTTTGATAAAATTCTATTGCTTGTTGTGTTTGCTGCTGTGTAGTGGCGTTATTTCCTAAACTAAAAAGACTTGCGCCGATCTGGGCTGGAGATTTCAGGCGTTGGGCAATTTCCAGACTTTGTTGTAAAGCATCTTGAGAATCTTTCAGTTTACCTACTACCTGAAGGACATCACCAAGCGATCGCAACCCAACTGTCTTTTCTATAGAGTCTGGCTGTGATTGTAAAATTTTAGAAACATCTTCCAGGGTTTTTTCTGCACGACGGTAAAAACCTTGAGTTCGCAATGCTTCTGCTTGATTGATGCGCGATCGCACGACGCCATTTTTATCATCAATATTGCTATAAACCTTTTGCGCGTCCTGCCAAGTTACCAAAGCCTCTTGTGGTTGTCCTGTTACGAGTTGCAAACGACCTAGTATATCAAGACTTTGGGCAAGAACTTTAAGTTTCGGGTGTGCTTGTCCTTTTATCTGCTGCTGCGGATATCCTAAAATATTTAAGCTTTGTGCGATCGCCTGCTTTGCATCATTCCACGCACCAAGTTGTTGGTAAGCCAAACAAAGGTTACTCAAAGTTGCAGCAAGTCTGAGATTATCTCCTTGCGATCGGTATTGCAAAGCTTGTTGCTGCAATACCTGCACAGTTTCAGCATACCGTCCATTATCATACAGCACTTTTCCCTCTTGCTGTAAAGAAGTAGGAGGAGCAGGTGAGGCAGGAAGTTTTGCCAACACAGGTGAACCAAGGACACACAACAAAGCGGTTATAAAAGCCAAAACCAAGTAATACCGGATGAAATTGTGTCTGTTCATATACTTCTTTCTGCTTAGGAGCAGTACAAGAAAACTAATGAGTAAATTAAATCAGTGAACAGTGAACAGTGAACAGTGAACAAGGAATGGAAGAGTACGTTTCCTACCTGATAACTGATAACTGATAACTGATAACTGTTAAAAAGGATTAACAATGATAGAAAAATACAAACCGTTTTCCTGCCATGTATTTTTCTCCCCTGGTATAGAAATTATCGGAATACCCCAGTCCAAGCGGGCAGTCAGCCAGTTTTCAAGTTGTAGACGCAACCCTAACCCCCCAGAAACAAGTGTATTATCTTCTAGCTGCAAATTAGTACCCTGTCTACCAGAACGGTTCCAGCCTGTGCCAACATCAAAGAAGGGGGTGACTTGCAAAAGGTTATTGCGTCCAGAGAAGCGAACAATGGGAATTCGCACTTCAGCAGAAGCAAATATACCATTGTCTGTTAATAAAGCATCTTGGCGGTAGCCTCGGACACTTTCTATACCACCTAAGCTAAATTGTTCAAATGGAACAAGCGGTCGGTCTGCAAATTGTACGTCTCCTCTCAGTAATAGCACGGTATCGCGAGCCAATAAGCGCACCCACTGTGCTTGTCCTCTCCAAGCGAAGAAACTATTGGCATCAAAAGCGTCAAGTCCCAAACTGAACTGAGAACGAAAGGCAAGAACTTCCTGACTGCTGCGCTGGGTCCATTCTTGAAAAAAACGCACAGCTGTGACTCGCGTCTTTCCTTCCTCATCTGCGCCAAAAGCTGGAAAGGGAATCTTCTCACCCTCTGGGTTTAGACTTGCTTCGCTTTCCCGCCGACTTGCACTCACACCTAATGCTAATTCCTGAGTTGGAGATTGGATGATGGGCTGGCGTAGTGTGAGTTCGTAGTAGGTAGAGTCGGATTGAATATCAAGCACACTAAAAGGTCTTTCGATGATATCGCTATCAGAAAAACCAAAGCTAAAGCTAACAGTACCATTGTGGGCATTAAAAGGAACAGAGTAGCTAAAATCAAAAGCATTGCTACCATCAGTATTAGTATAACTAGCAACAACGCCATCGCCCCATCCAAAAAGATTGGCTTCACTGACTTGGATTTGCCGACGGAAACTACCTACAGCCGGAGAACGCCCATTATCTAGGGCAATTTGTACGTTAAAAGTATCTGCCTCTTTAACCTTCACTTCTAACAAATTTACCCCCGGACGCGAACCTGCAGATAGTTCAGCAGACAGGTTGCTAATCAGGGGATTGAGTTGCAAAAGTTGCAATGCTTCCAGTAGACGTTCTCGGTTCAAAGGTTTGCCTGTCGCTAGGGCAATGCGACTTCGCACGTAGCCAGGATTGAGTCTCCGTGTTCCTGATACTTTTATGTTCTCCAGATAACCCTCAACCACTCGGATTTCTACGATTCCTTCTTGAAGCTTCTGTGGTGGAATAAAGGCTCCAGATGTGATGTATCCTTTCTCAAGATACAGTTGTGTGATTTTCGTTCGTATCTCGAATAATTCTGCAAGTGTAATTGGGCGGTTGATGTATGGTGTCGTAATTTTGGCAAAATCTTTAGGGCTAAAGACTGTACTACCTGTGACTTCAAATTTTTTAACAGTGATGGTTTGAGAAACATCATTAGGTATTGGCTGTTCGGGAGTGGCGGGTGTTGTGGTGGGTGGAGGAAGTAATTGATCTGGTGGTGGTAAGGGGGAGGGAGGCGCTTGTTCTGGAATTGGCTGGGTAGAAGGCGGCTGATTATCCCGTTGTAGAGGCGCTTGGGGTGGAGTTTGTATTGGCGTTGTATTGATAACTTGTGCTTGTAGTGATTGTGAGATGGGCTTTGCCTTGCTAGGTGCGATACTCCCAAAGGCAGCCGCCCAAGGGGCGATAAGCCAAAGGCTTGACGCTACGCGTATCGCAACGATGATTGGAACCAAGTTCAAACTATAGCAGTATTTATAGAACCCTAAATTTTTGCAACTTTTAGCGAGCATGACAACAGGGAAGTGATATGGGGTAACAAACAGAATTTAGTGCTAGTTTTTAGGCATCAACAATCAATGTTTGTGATTCGATAATTTTAGAGGAATCGGAGTTCTAGGGCACAAAGTTGGATTATTATTTTCTGTGATGAATAGCTAGAATTGGCGCTATTTTTCGTCTCTTTCCGACAAAAATGAAACAAGATGACTTTTGCAATCTTGTGGGAGTACGTCACAGCATGCTTGAAAGGGAGGTTAGCAGTATCTGAAACTCCCAATTCTTGGATAGAATACAAAAAAGATTGATGGAGGTAAGGAGACTCGAACTCCTGACATCCTGCTTGCAAAGCAGGCGCTCTACCAACTGAGCTATACCCCCTTAATAGGTCAATGAATGGTCATTTATCTGACGTTGTTATTTTAACCTAATATTATTGTTTTGCGAAAGGGGATTAACAAAAAAATGACCATAGTTGTTGCAGCACTATATAAATTTGTTAAGTTGCAAGACTTTGCACAGAAACAATACCCTCTGCTTTCTTTATGCCAAGCCCATAACGTTAAGGGAACAATTCTATTAGCACCAGAAGGCATTAACGCTACAGTGGCAGGTTCTCGTCAAGCAATTGACTGCCTTCTCTCCTTTTTGCGATCAGACTCTCGCTTAGCAGACTTGGAACACAAAGAGTCTTATGCTGATGATCCACCATTTGACCGGATGAAAGTGCGTTTGAAAAAAGAAATTGTTACTATCGGATTACCAGGGGTTGATCCCAATCAACAAGTGGGTACTTATGTCAACCCCAAAGATTGGAATACTCTGATTTCGGATCCACAAGTCACCGTGATTGACACCCGCAACGATTATGAGGTGAGTATCGGAACCTTCAAAAAAGCGCAAAATCCTCAAACTGAATCATTCGCTGAATTTCCAGAGTATGTTCACAACCACCTCGATCCCAACAAGCATAAAAAGGTTGCCCTGTTTTGTACTGGGGGAATTCGCTGCGAAAAAGCTTCTTCCTTTATGCTGTCCCAAGGGTTTCAAGAAGTTTATCACCTCAAAGGTGGGATTCTCAAATATTTAGAAGAAGTCCCAGAGTCTGAGAGTTTCTGGGATGGTGAGTGTTTTGTCTTTGATCAACGCATCGCTGTGCGTCATGGGTTAGAACCAGGTAGTTATGATATGTGCCCAAGTTGCGGACATCCCATTTCTGAGGCTGATAAATCATCTTCCAAGTACCAAGAAGGCGTTTCTTGTCCATCTTGTTTTGATACTCTTTCGGAAGATAAAAAGGCGCGTCAACAGGAGAAAAAACGACAGTTGGATTTGGCTAGAAAGAAGATCGGGGATTTGTAGATTAATTCAAAACCTCAAATGTCTGGAATTTTGAATTTTGTTAGCGCAGCAGGACGCAGTCCATTTTTAATTGTTAATTACACCAATTTGAAAAAAGAATGCGACAGATACACAGTCTCAAACCTCGTTATATCTGGCTTTCTTAATTTTGCGAAAAGTTTGCGCGTCCGGGTTTCCCGGCGCAAAACTTTTCAAGACGAATTTTGTTAGCGCAACGGGACGCAGTCCATTTTGAATTTTGAATTGGTATTACCTCACCATTCCCAACTTCCGGGTTCACCTTTAAAAGGTCCAACAATATCACTCGTTATCCAACCACCGTAAAAATTCCCTGGTTGCGGTTGCACTTTTTCTCCATTAACGTAACAAGCATCCATAACATGAGCATACAAAGCAACATAGTCTTTAATTGACGCAAAGGCAGGTGTAGGATTGGGATAGAACCATGCAACGTTCTGGAGTTCTTTCTCAGCGACACGAATTGTGTAGTAACCAGCGCGTCCCTTCCACTCACAAAAACTAGATTGTGGTGTGAGTAAGAAGTATTCCATTTTGATATCCTCAGGCGGGATGTAGTAACTAGGTGGATGGCTGGTTTCTAAAACACGCTTAGCACGGTGAGTGTCTGCAATACTGACACCGTTAAAAATGATTTGGATATGTTTATCAGTATCCTCAAGCCGAGGTGGACGAGGATAGTCCCACACTGACTCTTGTCCAGGACTAGGTTCAATGCGTTGGGGTCTAAACATTTTGGATTATATAATGCGATGTCGAATCACAGATTAACACGAGATCAATCATTATTAATCTGTGATTTTCTTTTCAAGCGAGCCTTGTACGGGAAAATCGAACAACCAAGCATGAAAAAGATTTCTTCCCTTCCTTGTTCTGAGTTCTATTTTCAAGCTAGGTTTATTTTGAATGGCTCAACGAACTTCTTTAAGACTGTCAACTTCCTTGGTAAACAATTCAGTAAATAAACTCATGACTGTCCGTTCTTCTCGTACTTTAATATTCGCGTTAATTGACATACCTGATTGCAAAGATATTTTTCTACCTTTAGCATTCAAAGATTGTTGGTTTAAATGAATTTTGACAGGAAAACGATAATATTGGTGTGTTTGATCTGGTGGTAATGCATCAGAACCAACAGAAACGACATCTCCTTTTATGTCACCAAACTCGCTGTAAGGAAATGAATCAACTCTCACATCAACTTTCATTCCTTCCTTAACAAAACCAATATCTTTGTTCGTGACAAAAGCTTCTGCAATAAAGTTCTCGTTTGGCACAATTGTCAAGAGCTTCTGACTGTTGTTTGCCACAAAACCAGGGTTTTTAGCTTGCAGATCAAAAACAACCCCAGAGACAGGAGCGTGAATCTCTTGGTATTTAATATTTGTTTGCGCTTGTAATATCTTGCTATTCAAATCAGCTAGTTGCTTCTCATTCTCAAGCAGAATTCTAGAAATTTGGCTATCAATCTCGGCAACACGCTTGTTGTTATCAGCTATCTTTTCCTGGACGTTTTTACCAGAAACAGCGACTGTATTTGTTGTCTCTTGTTGTCCCTGTTGAATTTCATACTTCAGGCGTTGATCTTCTTTAACAGATTGTGCTGCTTGTGCTGCCAGATTTTGGACTTTTTTCTTTTGTTGTAGATATTGAAGCTGAGCGATCGCTCCTTCTTCTGATAGGAGCTTCATTCTATCTAAAATTAACTGTTCAATTGCTAAACTTGCTTTAGCGTCGCTAAGTTGAACTTCATTTTGAGCGAGTTTCTGTTTGCTCTGTTCGACTTTGAATTGCGCCGCAGCAGAGCGAGAATCTAATTCTTTTTTCGCCATTGCTAGACGTTCTTGTTCCTCTGTATTAAAACCTGCAACAGCGCCAGTGTTTTTCAATTCCTTACGCAACAATTCATTTTCTGCAACTAGTGCTGCTCGATTTTTTAAAAGAAAAGCAGCTTCTCTAGATAGGTTACCTCGTAAAAATTCCATTTCAGCCGCAGTACCAGAACCAACCTGCATCAAACGGCGGTAAAGCTGATTTTCTTGCATCAAGGAAGTACGAACTTTTCTCAAAGAATTTAATTCACCATTAGTTGTGACAGAATCGAAAATTAGCAGTAAATCTCCAGGCTTGACTTTTTGCCCGTCTTTAACATAAACTGCTTTGACCACTCCACTAACTGAAGCTTGGATGTCTTTAACTGTTCCTTGCGGCTTCAATTGACCTTGTGCAGGAACAACTTGCTCTATTTTGGCAAAGTATGCCCAACCAATTCCAAAACAGGCTAACACCATTAATGTCATCATGATAGTCCGTGACCAAAATGGAGATTGGCGTAGCACAACAGATTCTTCTAATGGCCCAAAGTTGTGCCGCTTTATATCTGTTTCAGATGTTCTAGGGGGCTTAAATTGGGCAGTAAGTATTTTTGAACTTGAAGACTTTTTACTTTTTTGAGACGTTCCGTTACCGTTATGACCATTAAAGCGATCATCAAAATCAGTCATGGTATTTACCTGGGAATGAGGATACAGATGACGAAAATGAGAAACAATGAATTTTCAGAATTATGAATCAAAGGTATTTTCTAGTTTCATAATTTCTGATTTTTTTACAGTTGGACTTCTTGTTGATTATAGAGGTAGAAATAATGACCTCTCAAAGCCATCAATTTATCATGGCTTCCTTGTTCTATAACTTTACCACCATCCATCACCACAATAATATCTGCATTTTTAATAGTGTTAAGACGGTGGGTGATAAAAAACACTGTGTTCCCCTTAAATGCATCTGCTAAATTGAGACAAACTTGCCGTTCTGTAGGGTAATCTAAAGCGCTCGTTGCTTCGTCTAAAACTAATAATTTTGGTCTTTGTAAGACAGAACGAGCAATAGCTATTCTTTGTCTTTGTCCACCAGAAAGTCCAGCCCCTCTTTCGCCCACTCGCGTATTGTAGCCATTGGGCAAACTCATGATAAATTCGTGCGCTACTGCAACTTTTGCAGCTTCAATAATTTCCTCAGTTGAAGCTTCAGGATTGGTGAGAGCAATATTTTCCTGAACCGTTCCATCAAACAACAGTGTCTCTTGAGGAACGACACCAAGCTGTCGTCGTAGAGAATAAAGTTCTACTTTGGCAATGTCGTAATCATCAATTAAAATTCTACCAGCTTCGGGTTCGTAAAGTCGCAGCAGCAGCTTCATCATTGTACTTTTACCCGAACCGCTTTGCCCGACTATTCCAACAAATTTACCTGCCGGAAAATTAATAGTAACATTGCAAAGTTGTAATGGACCATTGTTTGTAAAGCGGAAGGCAACATTGTCATATTTCACTGATCCAACAACCGGAGGTAATGTGATATTGTCACGGTCTTTCTCTGCTTCTTGTGGCGTATCGACAATATCGCTTAAACGCTCTAAAGATAAGGCAGTTTCTTGGAAGTTTTGCCAGAGTTGAGCTAATCGTAATATGGGGCTTGTAACGTAACCTGAAATTATCCTAAAAGCAATTAATTCTCCTAAGCTCAACTCTCCTTGAAGTACCAAATACGATCCCACCCATAAAACAAGTAAGCTGCTGAGTTTATTGAAAAAGTTACTTGTTGAATTGGCAAGAGTGGAAGTGACCACAGTTTTAAAGCCAGCCCCCACATACCGAGCATAACGCTCTTGCCAAGAAAAACGCGCTCGTAACTCAATATTTTGCGCTTTTACTGTTTGAATTCCTGACATCACCTCAACCAAATAAGATTGAGTTTCGGCATTGCGTTCGGCTTTGCCCCGTAGTTGTCTGCTGACCGTGGGAGATGCAACCATAGTAATAGCAATAAACACTGGAATTGTTATCAAACCAACAAAGGTTAATTTCCAGCTATAAATTAACATCACGATGATATAAACCACCGAGAAAAGTGCATCTAAACCTACGGTTAAAGCAGTCCCAGTCAGAAACTGACGAATATTTTCCAATTCATTGATGCGAGTGGAAAGTTCCCCCACAGGTCTGCGTTCAAAATAACGTAGCGGTAGACGCAGCATATGGTCGATAATTTCCGATCCCAAACCCATATCAATGCGGTTTGTGGTATCCACAAATAAGTAAGTCCGCAAAGTAGTAAGCACTGCTTCAAACAGACCGACGACTAATAACAAAACACCCAAAACATGCAGAGTACTAATACTGTTTTGGGCAATAACTTTGTCGATAATCATCTGAACAACTAGGGGGTTCGCCAGCGCAGCCAGTTGTACGAACAAGGAAGCAACAAAGACTTCTATCAGGACTCGGCGATAACGCGACAAATAAGGAAGAAACCACTGTACACCAAAGCGTTGGCGAGGGGTTGCTGGCGTGGGAGACAGGAGTAAGACTCTAAACTGGGGCGGGTAAGTGCTTTCTTCTACTTCCAACTGGCTAATAAACTCAGCTGGTTTGAAGCGTAGAATTCCCTTCGATGGGACACCAACAACAATATTGCGCTCACTTGTTTCATAGAGAACGGCATAGCTGTCACCATAACGAATCAAGGCTGGTGTGGGTATGCGCGTAACAGCAGAGGTGGGGACATCCACCAACTGTACTTTTAATCCTGTTAACTCTGCTAAGTAAGCACATAGCTGAAACGATATCACACCCTGACGGTTAATCTGCTCGTTGAAAATCCGGCGAACCACTTCCCGTCGAAACGGCATTTCCAAGTGTTTGGCTAACATTTGAAAACAGGCGATCGCCGAATTGAGTTGTCCCCTACCCCCAAAAAAAGGATATTTTCTTGTTTTTTGTTTCTCTTGCGCCTGCGAGGGTTGTGGTGGTATCTCTTCGTCCGCTGCGTATGGAATCTCTAAGTCTGTTGTCTCTGGCTCACTCTCGTCTATTGGATACTGTTGTCTGTCTATACTGTCTAGCAGTAACATATCAGATCTGAGCATTCCCAACAACCGCGCCGGAGTATTCCCCTGTACCTCAACTGTTTGATGCAAATCACTCAATTCCAATCTCGAACCCACAGAGAAGCCCTTGAGTGTTCCTCCGCCACTGACAAACCAAATATAATCGTTATCTGGTTGATTTAATAAACTTTTTCCTGGTGGCAGGTTATGTACTTTTGCTCCAGCCCAAGCGTCTTGAGTCAGTTCTTTGAGTTTGGTACTGCCTAAAGCTTGCACTTGCTTTTGGAGACTAAGGATATCAAAAACTTCCATCAAATGACAGTGGTTTTGACGAGCCTCCGCAAAAGCTGGATACATCGCAAGTAAGCGTAAATACTCCGCTGCACTAAATGTTATACAGATAACTTCGTTGGAAGCAATTGTGATCTCGCACGCAATTTGCCGTAATAGACTAATTTCGCCCAAAACTGCGCCTGGTTCGAGCAAGTTCAACGTCGTTGGCATATTTGTACGTGGATCATATGCCAACAGACGAGCTTTGCCTTCATAAATGATTGTGACTCGATCAGGAACTTGTTCTTTACCGATAATCTTTTGACCTATACGGTAGCGCAAAGGTTGGAGTTGTTGTGATAAAGAGGCCAGAACTTCAGGTGGTAACCGATCAAAACCCTCTAGAGTGGCGATAAATTCTTGGAAAGCAGAGCTCTTAATATAGGTCATATCAGAAAAACTACTTAGGAGTTAATTTATTTAAGAATCAATACATTTTTAAGTATATACACTCAAAAAATGCCATTAATAATGCTTGTTTCGTAGAAAAATAGCAACTAAGCATACTTGTATGCCTAGAGGGCACCTTTCCACTTATTATATTATGAGCATGTTTGTAAAGTATCCAGCGAATGAAATTTACACGCCAGTTGCACTCAACGAGGGAACCTCCAAGGTCGCACTGGCTTGACTACACAAACAAAGTACACCCTTTTTCATACCAGCATTAGTTGATTCACAACTTTTTAATATTGAGTTTGATCACATCAGCAAAACTCACACTTTATATATGAATTTTTATGAAAAAACCGAACTTTTTTACAAAAAAGTTACAATTAATACAAAAATATTTTTATGAAAACAACAAGCAAGAATTTTTTCTTCAGTGATAGCGCTTGTAAAGGGTTCGCAATCGACACTCACCGTCAAGACTGCGATCCCCAAACCCGGAGGGCTTCCCACTTTCTTAGCAACTGCCGAACCCGAAGGGTGAGTTAAGCCAAAACTTATCTCACCATATCCGTCATAATTTAGAACATCACCTACTAGTAGCCAAAGAAAAAGGGGATCAACAGCTCATTTATCTACTATCTGACGATTTATCCAAATGCCTCTTAGCCCAGCTCCCCTCGCTCCGTGATAATCTTCTGTGAGACTGTCACCAATGTGCCATGCAGCCTCTGATGAACACTTATGTTTTTCCAAAGCTATGGCAAAGATTTTGCTATCAGGTTTGGCAGCACCTGCTTGAGTGCAAATAGTAATAGACTCGAAAAACTCTCTGAGTTCCAAACTTTGTAACACTGAGTAAATACGGGAATCGAAATTCGATAGTATTCCCAGTTCAATTCCCATCCGCCGCCAGCTAACCAAAGCTGGCAAGACATCGGGATAGATAAACCACGGATTAGCTGTACCAAAGTGAATATAGAGTTCACTAAAAAAAGTCGAAAAATCAGAAAACTTCTGGATAACACCTGCTTGTTCAAAAGTGTTTCGCGCAATGTCAAGCCACCAATCAAACTCGCGTTGGGGAATGTCTTGTTCCTCTGCATCTGGAAATACAGGTGGTGGCGCAGCTTTAAAACTCTGTATAAATGTTTCGTTTAAGGTATCAGCCCAAACTTCGACTCCAAACTCCTGCGCTATCTGACTGTATATTTCTCCCACACTGCCTTTCACCCCAAAAAGTGTGCCAACAGCATCTAAAAAGATAACTCGCGGTTTTTCCTTCATAAACTATCACTGACTCGCTATTAGCTATCTACTTATCTCCACTGACTCAAACAGTCCTGTATGCCAAATGTAGTAATTTTTATTTTCTGTAAAGTGTCTCTACAATCGGACGAGAAAGCCAGTTAAAACCAACTTTGAGTTTGTGATCTAAGGTTGGTAGCCGATAAAGATAGGCAAGACGACGCGCGACGTATGCTAACGAACCTTCTAGTTTGATGCCTAAACCAGTCAGGGTGGCACTGTCTATTCCCAATGCCATCATTTCACCTAAGAACTGATAGCGGAAGGGAAGCAAAGGGCGATTTGTCAAAGTTGCCCAAATGTTCCAACCAACGTAATCTGCTTGTTGGAAAGCAGCCTGTGCTGTTCCAGGGACTTGCTTACCTTCAGCATCAAGGCAATCTGCTAAATCTCCCAAGGCAAAAATCTCGGGATGATCGTGCACTTGGAGAGTTGATGTGGTGCTAATTTGACCACGTTGATTTTGTTTGACAGGCAGGTTTCGTACCACGGGTGATACCCGCGTTCCCACTGTCCAAATCACCAAATCCACAGGAATTGTGTCTACTTGATTTTTATACTCTAATGAGATGCTGTCTTGAGCAATTGCTTCTACCTTAGTTTCTAAATCGAGAAACACACCCCGTGCTTCTATTGCTTTGTTAGCTGCTTGTCTGTTGAAGTCTGGCGAGGTTCGCAAAATTTGGTCAGATATTTCAATCAGCCGAAATCGTCCTCTTTCCCCAAGTCTATCTGCTAGTTTGCAAGCTAACTCTACACCACTGTAACCAGCACCAACTATAGCTACCCTAATTTTATCTGCATTCGATTCTTCTAAAACTCGCAGGCGTTCTTCCAAACGATATGCATCTGCAATAGTCCGAAACGAATGGGCGTAAGATGTTGCTCCAGGGACCATATCCAATGGTGTTTCGCCACCTAGCGCCAACACCAATTGATCATAGGAAATTTCTGGTCCATCCTGCAAATGTACACGTTGCTGGTTTATGTCAATTTCTGATACAAAACCTTGATAAAAACGGACACCTGTGCATAACAAAAGTTCTTGATAAGGTGGGGCAATTTCCCAGGTTTGCAATTCCCCAGTCAGAAGTTCGTACAGAAGAGGAGAGAAAACAAAGCGATCGCTGTGATCCACCAGAACTATTTCGGGTTTTTGCGAAGGTTCCCAAGGAAGCTGGCTCAAGCGCAGGGCAGTATGGAGACCACCAAAGCCTCCACCAAGGATACAGATTCTAGCAGGTTGTTGAGTCATTGGTAAGCGCGGAAGGTCAATCCCAGCGGGGTAATTTCTTTCAGTGTACTGATTTCTTGTGGTTTGTTGCCATCAACCAGGAATCCCAGTGCTTTCCCTCGTGCAGTTCGTGTGCGGGCAATCTTTCTACAAATTTATGTCTTTTAAACTGAAGAAAGCAGATTCAAATCAGCGCAGCAATTAGATTAATACTCATAGCCAAAATACTAGTATTAAAAAAGAAGGATAAAACTCCGTGTAACAGAGTCAAACGCCTCATTGAACGTGATATTGTCTGTACATCTGAAACTTGACTAGTCATGCCAATAACGAAAGAAAAATATAGAAAATCCCAATAATCTGGTTCTTCGTCATTCGGAAAATCTAGACCACCAGCGATTTGCTCTGTATTACTATTGCTAACTTGATAATAAGTACGTGCGTATTGCATGGCAAAGATAGTATGTACTAATAACCAAGAACTGATAATCGTCATCACAGCAAGTGTGACGTGTAGGGTTAATAAAATCGTTGACAAACTTTTTGTATTACCAGTGAGCAAGAACCCAATCGCTAAAACACTTGCACAAGCAGAAGCGATAATTAAGGTTAAAATAGCTACACGTCCTTGATATTCAAGTTGCGCGAAACGGCGCATTTTTTGTGGAGTTGCCCTGAACATTATCCACCAAGTCAAGGCTAAGAAACAGTCAGCGCCTAAGTTCCAAGCACAGATAGTGCGCGTAGGTAAGCGTAGCCAAGACGGCAATAGTACACAGACTAATACTCCAATAGCAACAGAGATAATCAGTCGATGCCGAGAATCAGAGTTTTTTAACAATTTTTTAAGTCCAACCCAAAAATGATTATTGGTAATTGAATCCTACCAAGTCAGTTGATTTAAAAAAGTACTTGAGTTAGAGGATGTTTCAAAAGTCTGATTTCAGACTTTATCTTGGTAACTATAAGTCGCATGAGAGTTGCAGCAGATTGCACACAAGCCCTATTCCTTACGCAGTGGCGATCGCCCGTATCACGCCCGGAGGGTTTTCCTCCAGAAAACCCTCCCCCTGTGCTTTCAGCACAGGGCAATCCGGCGCAGCCGGATTGGGGCGTAGGGCGCGCCAAGGGCGATCGCCGTGGGAAACGTCGGTGCATTACAAAGGCTCAGGTATTCCTTACTCGTCGGCTGCTCGGGTGCTCCTCCTAATCCTGATTCGCTTTGAGAATTCGCCATCCACACGTTAAGCTGAATAAAAGTAGCATTTTGTTGCGCTTTGTATATTAAGATTGCGATTTGTGGTAGTTTATGATTTTTGCTCTTTAATAAAACTGGAATGCTAGATAGAATATTCGATTACCTTCAGTTCCATTTCAGCATTGAAGCACCTATAGTGCTGCTGGTGCTCGTGTTTTTAGAGGCAATACTGTCTGCTGATAACGCGATCGCTCTCGCTGCGATCGCCCAAGGACTAGAAGACAAGGAGCTCGAAGATCGGGCACTGAACATTGGTTTAGTATTTGCTTATGTCCTGCGAATCACTTTACTTCTAACAGCCACCTGGGTGCAACAGTTCTGGCAGTTTGAGTTACTAGGTGGAGCTTACCTTCTGTGGCTAGTATTTCAACATTTTACTTCCGAACAAGCCGATGACAATCAACACCATGAACCCAGGTTTAGTTCTCTGTGGCAAGCGATCCCCATCATTGCTTTTACAGATTTAGCATTTTCTCTTGATAGCGTTACGACTGCGATCGCTGTTTCTAATGAACAGTGGCTTCTGATTACAGGCACAACCATTGGTGTTGTGACTCTGCGCTTTATGGCAGGTTTATTTATTCGTTGGTTAGATGAATTTGTCCACTTGGAGGATGCAGGTTATATAACTGTGGCATTAGTGGGCTTGCGATTGCTACTTAAAGTGGTGAACGATTCTTTGGTACCGCCAGAATGGTTCATGATTACTGCGATCGCCCTCATTTTGGCTTGGGGATTTTCTAAGCGAACCCACTCAGAAGAAATAATAGAAGAACAAAAGAAACCCGAAGTGATGGAAGGGAGTAGAGAGTAGAAGGGAGATGAGGGAGTCAGAAAGTGAAGGAAAATATCCTTCGATCCTTCGCACTTTGGCTTCTCATCTCCTCTGCCTTCCTAAATTACTCGTGTAACCAAGGTGTTATGGTTGGTTGCCAAGAGACTAATTCTTCTTCTTTAAACCACAGAGAGACTTCCTGTTGTGCTGTTTCGATAGCATCGGAACCGTGGATCAGGTTGCGACCAATATTAATGCCTAAATCACCTCGAATTGTGCCTGGTTCTGCTGAAAGTGGGTTTGTTGCCCCAATGATTTTTCTGGCAGATGCGACAACGCCTTCGCCTTCCCAAACCATCGCTACCACTGGACCAGAAGTGATAAAATCAACTAACCCAGCAAAAAAAGGTCTTTCCCGGTGAACGTCGTAGTGCTGTTGAGCCAATTCCTGACTAACTTTTAATAATTTCAAACCAACAAGGGTAAAGCCTTTCTCTTCAAAGCGACGGATAATTTCACCTACCAATCCACGTTGCACGCCATCGGGCTTAATTGCTAAAAATGTACGTTCCAAAACTATCTCCTCAAATTTACAGAATTCGTCTTTTGTGAGCCAGCGCTATGCAGGACGATCTCCTGCGCCTTGGCGATTGGTGAGACAGCGCGAATGACGGCTCTCCCGACCTACTAGGCGACTGCGCTCTTCGCAGCGGAACCTGAGGTTCTCCCCGATAGCCGTAAGGCGTGGCGTTAGCCATAGGGCTCTCCCGTTAGGCGTTCACCAATAGTGTGCCACAGGCATACCAGAAGGGTCGTTTGTCTTCTTTAATTTGTCAAGAATTAATGACAAACTTTGAGTGAGTTATGACCAATATTGAGAATATCTCAGAAAGTATCTTTAAGTGCATGTGCGCGTAGAGAGGAATACGCTAAATTGTATTTTCGTGGGTCTAACATCGAGGTCAGCGAAGAAATGCATGTTGAGTCAACAGAGAAATTAGAAGGGGTGCTGAAACTGCCGTCCGATGGACAAAAAGCGGAATTGAAAAATAATAAACAAAAAAAGCTGCTACCACCAGCCACATCAGCAGATGTACCTCGCCCGTGGACAATAGAACAGAGTGAAGAACTTTACCGAATAGAAGGTTGGGGGCAGCCTTACTTTTCTATAAACGCAGCAGGTCATATCACTGTTTCTCCTAAAGGCGATCGCGGCGGTTCTTTGGACTTATATGAACTCGTCAACGCCCTCAAGCAGCGTAGCTTAGGACTGCCCCTACTGATTCGTTTCTCAGATATTTTGGAAGACAGGATTGAGCGGTTAAACGCTTGTTTTGCCAAAGCGATCGCCCGCTATAACTACCCTGGTGTTTACCGTGGCGTATTTCCTGTCAAGTGCAATCAGCAACGGCACTTAATTGAAGACTTGGTGAAGTTCGGCAAACCCCATCAATTTGGCTTAGAAGCTGGTTCTAAGCCAGAGTTGATGATAGCCCTAGCTTTGTTGGATACACCAGGAGCGCTGCTCATTTGTAACGGCTATAAAGACCGAGAATACATCGAGACAGCGATGCTGGCACAGAAACTAGGTCAAAAGCCGATTATCGTTCTAGAACAAATCGAAGAAGTTGATTTGGTAATCGAGGTCAGCCAACAATTGGGGATCGAGCCAATTGTCGGTGTGAGAGCTAAACTAAGTACCCAAGGCATGGGACGCTGGGGAACTTCTACAGGCGATCGCGCTAAATTTGGTCTTACCATCCCTGAAATTATTCGGGCAGTTGACAAGTTACGCGAAGCTAATCTATTGGGTTCCTTGCAGCTTTTACACTTCCACATTGGCTCGCAAATCTCAGCGATCAATGTGATCAAAGATGCTATCCAAGAAGCCAGCCGTATTTATGTGGAGCTAGCAGCATTGGGGGCAAAAATGAAGTATCTCGATGTTGGTGGTGGCTTGGGTGTGGATTATGACGGTTCGCAAACCAACTTCTATGCCTCGAAAAACTACAATATGCAGAACTATGCCAACGATATCGTGGCAGAGTTAAAAGATACCTGTGCGGAGCGAAAATTACCAGTACCAACACTTATAAGCGAAAGCGGACGGGCGATCGCTTCCCATCAATCGGTACTGATTTTTGACGTTCTTAGTAGCAGTGTTGTCCCGCTTGACTCACCAGAACAGCCAAAAGAGGGTGAATCCCCGGTGATTACTTACCTGTGGGAAACTTACCAATCTGTTAACGAGGAGAACTACCAAGAACTCTACCATGATGCTACCCAATTCAAAGAAGAAGCCATCAGTCGTTTCAACTTAGGAATTTTAAGTCTTACAGAACGGGCTAAAGCTGAAAGGCTTTACTGGACTTGTTGTCAAAAAATTCTTGAAATAACTAGAAAGCAGGAATACGTACCGGACGAGATGGAAGACCTAGAACAAATCATGGCTTCTATCTACTACGTCAATCTTTCTGTGTTTCAATCTGCACCTGACTGTTGGGCTATTGACCAGCTTTTTCCTATCATGCCAATTCACCGTTTGGATCAAGAACCAACACGGCGAGGAATTTTGGCAGATCTGACATGCGATAGTGATGGCAAAATCGACAGGTTTATTGATCTGCGGGATGTGAAATCAGTTTTAGAACTGCATCCACTCAAATCTGGAGAACCCTACTATCTCGGAATGTTCCTCAACGGAGCTTATCAAGAAATTATGGGCAATTTGCACAATCTCTTTGGCGATACCAACACAGTTCACATTCAACTGACTCCAAAAGGTTACCAAATTGAACACGTTGTTAAAGGTGATACCATGAGCGAAGTGGTAAGCTATGTGCAGTATGACTCTGAAGATATGGTGGAAAGCATTCGCCAACGTTGTGAGCATGCTTTAGAAGAAAATCACATCACTTTAGCGGAAGCTCAAAGGCTGTTACAAACCTATGAACAAAGTTTGCGACGCTACACTTACCTAAATAGTTAAAAGTTAAAAGTCATTAGTCATCAATGAGTGACTAATGACTAATAACTAAGTCGCGTGATTTCCCAACAATTCAGCAATAGCTTGCCGTTCCACTGGCGTATGCGATGGTGGATCTCGGCGAGCATCAGTAATGAGCCAGTCTAGCGCTGCTGCTTGGACATCTATCGTTGCTCCAGTCTTGTCTACGCAGTGACGACCAAATACCAACTTGTCCACAAGCCGTACTCCCGGTCCCAATCGCGACCACTCAAAAATCACACTGTTTTCTACCGTAGCACCACTGCATACCCAGCAGTTTGGACCTATCATCGTAGGGCCAACAATTTTGGCTCCGTCTTCAATCTTGGTCATGCCGCCGATGTAAACTGGACCTGTAATATCCACTTTGTCCCAATTGACCGCAACATTCATGCCAGTGTAAATACCAGGTGCGACTTGTTGTCCGGGGATTTGCACGTTCTTAATTTGCCCTGAAAGCACACCACGAATTGCCCGCCAGTAGTCTGGAACTTTTCCAATATCCACCCATTCAAAGTCCATTGGGATAGCGTAGAAGGGCGCACCGATTTCTACCAGTTTGGGGAAAAGCTGGCTACCAATGTCATACTCTACCCCAGAAGGGATATAATTAAAGACCTCTGGTTCAAAAATATAAATACCTGTGTTGATATTAGTGCTCAGAGCTTCCTCAACCTTAGGTTTTTCTTGGAAAGCTTTGACACGACCATCCTCGTTAGTGACGACTACACCATAGCTAGAAACTTCTTCCTTGGGCACGGATTTCATGATGATGGTCGCAAGAGATCCTTTAGATTTGTGCCACTTCACGGCTGCTGTCAAATCTAGGTCAATCAGAGCATCACCGCACAACACCACAAAGGTATCATCAAAGAATGGATAAAAGTCTTGGATCTTCCGCATTCCCCCAGCAGATCCAACAGCCTCCCCAACAAGGCTACCTTCAACAATGCGACCTTCAAAAGAGTAGGCAATTTGCACGCCAAACCGCTGACCATCACGGAAATAACTTTCAATTTCTTCTGCTAAATGGCTTACATTGACCATAATCTGGTCAAACCCGTGTTTGCGTAAAAGTTCCAGTAAAAATTCCATTACTGGCTTCTGCAAAATGGGCATCATCGGTTTGGGCGTTGTGTAAGTAATCGGACGTACACGAGTACCTTTACCAGCTGCGAGAATCATCGCCTTCATATGTCTTTATTCCTCAACCACAAGCGAGTTTACTGTTATGAAGTCATATTTCATCGTGAGTTTATTTCTGATTGAAGTCACCCCGTAAAGCACGGATCACAGATATCAAGAGACTTTGGCGCAGTCATCTGCATAACCTGCCTAATAGTGTCAAGTATAAAGCATGAATAAAATATAAAATATTAAGTATAAAGTATAAAATTTTCATACCTAGCTTTCAACATTCACACTTCATGACTTTATATCATTCTTTATCCTACTCTAACCTATCCTGCATAAAGCCCATTGAGCTTTACGAGAAGCCCTATGCCTGCGGCACGGCTACACCGTAAGTCTTGCGTAGGCTTGCGCCAACAATAGAACAGTCTGGAGGAGGAGATATGAATATACCTCCAGCACACCTGTGTCCTAAGCCGTTTCGACATGCTATGCCACAGAGTGCCTGTTCACCGGACTTACGGACATGCGCTCTGTGGTAAAACACACGCACGCTTTGTATGCCCTCTGGGGACGCTCTTCCAACGCCACAAGCTGAGGAGTTGCGCCAACAGTGAACCCAGTCACCAAGATCCACAAAACTTTGATCTAGAGAGCACTGTTTGGTCACCATCCAGAGTAGGTAACTTGTACACAAAGGTTTTCCGGACTTAGCAAAATGTCTGTTGGTGTCTAAATTTTTTCATTCATTATCTTTATCAATTTAATCGGATTTTGGAACCTACTGAAGCCAAACTCTGATAATCTTGAATATTCCTATGTTGCAAACTCTGAATTCAGCGGAGTCTCTATGGATTCATGATTAGCTGAATCAGTCAGTAACCTGATTTTAATTTCCTGATAAAACTCCTCCTGAAATAGCTCCACTTTCGATTGAGCACAAAGCAGTAATAAAGCCCAGAAAACACTAACAACTATATGACTATGTTGCGATGTGTGTGTATTATTTTGTTGTGGTTGCTTTGTTTGCGTCCACAACTCCACCAGTTGTTCAAGATTGAGCCAACTGTTCTGTAAACTCAATTGTGTTGCCACACTTTGCAATAGCTGCTCTAGTTCAAAAGCTACCTCTGTAAGATTTTCCTGGTGAGCCAACTCTAATGCTGCCCGCATACTTTGCAAACTAGGTTGCCGTTTCTGACGGACAGGTTTATCGGCTTTTTCTACCAGTTTCAATTGTTGTGCCATGATTTGCAATTGCGAAATCAGTTCTTGCAAAGTCACGCGACGCTTTGATGGTGGCATTGCTGTTGGACGACGACGCAAGTGCCGCTCTAATGGCAAGCGCTGAGCTTGATGAATGATCCCGTCTTCACTCGTAAGCAATTCATCATCAACGGCCGCTTCTTGATCTTGTGCTGCTGATTGCAATTCCACCAAAGTATTTGCTTTAAATAACACAAGTTTGGATGCCGACAAAAAAGCTTGTCCTGATTTCAACAAGTCAGTTTCATAGCCTTTGGTGGTTGCCTCCAATCCCATTAGTTCCAAATAACGATCAATCACCGAAATCACCTTGACATCCCAAGGATCTATTTCCCCAAGTTCAGCCTGATGAATCAGGAGTGTAATGTTTTCCAATAACTCGGAAGCATCCATTAATTGTTTGGATATTGGATTTACTGGTTTTGTATGAGAAATTACGATTTCTTATGAGTTGTTCTTTGTTGTGTTAGTAGTCGATAGTGGAACGACTAACGACTACTAACTATCCACTCACCAATTCTTTTATTGACTGATGACTTGTGCTTCTTTTGCTACAGAATCATTCACTGGCGGTAGAACAGGTTTCAAAGATTGAACTTCTGCTTGATATTGTTCAACCTTCCTTTCTAATTCCTTAATTTGGACATTTTTTTGTCGCACTTGTTGACCAGAAAGTACAAGTCGCAGAAGATGTGTCCACATACTATACAACCAAGCCAGAACTGCTCCTATCCCACTTGCCAAAAGCAATTCAATTGCAATTGGTGCTTGCACCTGTAGTTCTGGAACGATATTGATTGTTCCAGGTTGGGTGTTCTCGAGGGCAAATAAAGCCAAGGCTAAACAAAAGATAAAGATTATTACAAAGTTAATTTGTCTCATTGAAAATCAAAGACTAGATAATTGTTTTTGCCCAATGCTTCCCTGAAAATTGTGGCTAATACCATTTTGAATCGTGCTTCAACATAGCGCAACTTGCTATCCAAAAAAGTTTGAAAACGTTAAGGTTGAACATCTACAGTACTCCTATTTGAGTTGTCAAACAACTTTTGGGGTTACTCAGTACTTTTAGGAACTAGTACGTCTTCGTAGCTTAGGCTCAACTGAGAGTTTCCTGAACCACAAGCCACAGGCAGTAAACGCGTCTATGGCACTTCAGTCATTTGTACAAACAAATAAAAAACATTGGACAATTGACTTAGGACAACCTTCCAGAAGAATTTCACAAACTATTTAGGATTGCTAGAAAACAATATGCTATGAGAAGGAATCTAACTCGTAGAGTATAACATATGATATTTTTATACACCTACTAATGTGACAAAAATGCCTCGAACAAATCATAATATAAATCTTTACATTTCCCTCTGTATATGAAATTTTTATCAATCATTTCCAAGACTCCTACTCAGTTACACTGTTTCTTATGTTACCGCCTTTTATAGCATCGAAGGTAACTTTTATGGTACCAGCAATAGGAACTGCAACCAGTGTTCCTAATAAACCAGCAATCTCAAATCCCATGAGAATGGCCACAAAAATCCAGATGGGATTAACACCAATAAAATTACCAAGTAACTTGGGACCTAATAGATTATCTTTGATTTGCTGCATGAAAATGGCAGCTACAGCGACTTGAATTGCCAACCACCAATTTTGTAGCAATATTAAAAAAGTAACCAAACCAATACCTAAAGTCGCCCCGATGAAGGGGATGAGTTGAGATATACCTATGACTATGGCAAATAACAAGGCAAAAGGTACTTTCAGAACTAAGAAAATAGGAATGAGGCTAATTACCATAAACAATGCTAGCAAAATCTGGCTGAGGAAAAAGTAGTGGAAATTAAGTCGTAAAGATGTGGTTAAGGGGAATCGAATATGAGGTGGTAAGAAGTTGAATAAGCCAGACCATACTCGATCGCCATACACTAGCATATAAAATGCCAGCACTACCACCAATATCAGATCAACTAAACCCGATAACAGTGTTCCCGCAAATCCCACAACAACCGAAGCCAACTGTTGCAGCAAACTCTGAATGTTTGCATTTATTTGATTGCTGACTACCGTCAAATCTAGGGGAAAACGCCGCTTTTTAGCTAAAGCTTCAATATGCTCCAAGTTTGCTTGACTGGTGGCTAGCCAATCTGGAATTTTATTTAAAAGTTGTATTGTTTGGTCAATAACTATAGGTACGAGCGTGACGCCAAGAATGACCAAAAGCGTTAAAGTTAGCAGCAATACAATAATAACTGCTTGAGCACGGGTCAAGGCAATGCGTTCAAAGAACTTGACTGGGTAGTTCAGTAAAAAAGCCAGAATTGCTGCAATGCTCACAATGGTGATAGGGTGCTGGAATAAGCGAAAAATCACATACAGCAACCAGAGATTGAGAGCGATAATCGGACCGCTCAGGCCGTATATTAACAGACGTTGAACTGAGGCTGAACGGTACATCTTATGTTATTTGTGTTAAAACGCCTTGATACATTAAGTACAACTTGGTGAAAGCTGATGACTATATAGATTAGATAGATATAGGACTTACGCACGCGCTATTAAAAACAGTGGGTTGTGATTGCTTCCCAGAGGTCGCAATGACTATGGTTACGTTGTTCGTGCGTAAGTCCTGAGATATTTTGCAAATACACGCATAAAGTACTGAAATACGTACTTAATAATAGGAAAGTAAACGAAAATGGACAAAACGATCGCTGACCTTCGCAAAGACTACACCTTGCAAAGTTTGAGCGAAAAGGATGTAAACTCTAATCCTTTTATACAGTTTAGACAATGGTTTGACCAAGCATTAGCAGCCCAACTCCCTGAACCGAACGCGATGACTGTAGCCACCGCTACACTAAACGGTATGCCGTCAGCAAGAATTGTGCTGCTCAAAGGTTTTGACCAACGAGGCTTCATCTTTTATACCAACTACAACAGTCATAAAGGACAGGAGTTAGCAGAAAATCCTCAAGCTTCGTTAGTTTTCTGGTGGGCGGAACTAGAACGCCAAGTCCGTATTTCTGGGAGTGTAGAAAAAGTTTCCGAAAATGAGTCAGATGAGTATTTTTATAGCCGTCCTTTGAACAGTCGCCTAGGTGCATGGGCGTCTGAGCAAAGTCAGGTTATAAAGAGCCGAGAACTACTGGAACAACGGATGCAGGAGTTGCAAATTCAATATCAAAAGCAAGATGTTAAGCGACCACCACACTGGGGAGGTTTGCGAGTGATCCCCACAGAAATTGAATTTTGGCAAGGACGTTCTAACCGTCTGCACGATCGCTTGTTTTATACTCGTGTAGATGATGGCAGTTGGAAAATTCAGCGTTTGTCGCCGTAATGAAAAAACTCGCACTTTTGTATTTAGTCACATTCTTGAGCTTTGTTGTTTGCCTGTCCATCAACGCAGCACAGCCGCGTCCTGTACCTCCTCTATGGCAGGTTTATCAGCAGTCACTTCAAACAGCCAAGTATGTTGACCTCACTCATACTATTGCTCCTGCAATTCCTGTTTGGGCAGGGTTTGGTTCGTCGAAGTTTGAAGCGACTGTTAACCCAGAGACGGGCAAGGCATACACCTATCAAAAGGATGGCTTTGAGGCAACCCATTACGACTTATCTACTGACCAGCTTGGAACTCAGTTAGATCCACCTGCTCATTGGAACCCTGATTATCCAGCTATTGATGAGTTACCTGCAACCTTTGCTGTTCGTCCCTTAGTAGTCATTCCCATCCAAGATAAAGTCGCTGGTGATCCCAACTATCACCTCACAGTTAAAGATATTCAGGATTGGGAAACTCGTCATGGCAGGATTCCTGAAGGTTCAGTTGTGTTTGTCCGCTCTGACTGGTCTAAAGAATGGCCAAACCCTGAACTTGCTAAAAGAAAGAAGTTTCCTGGCGTCTCACTGCAAGCTCTTCAGTTCCTGCACTTGCAGCGTAAGATTCTGTTCCACGGACACGAACCCCTGGATACAGATAGTACACCGACTTTTGAAGGAGAAGCTTGGCTGTTGAAAAACGGATACACCCAAGCAGAAGGTGTCGCGAATTTAGATCAAGCGCCAGAGACCGGCGCACTGGTAGCAATTGGTTATCCCAAATTTCAAGGCGGTACAGGAGGTTACGCACGCTATATTGCTATCTGTCCGCCAGACTGGAAGTATGGCGTGTCGGTCGGTCAGATACCAGAATCTCCTCTGCAAAAAGCAAATAAACCACTGCGTTGGGATCAACAACTGAATGTACGAGTCAGATAGCAGATAACAGGACATTTAGGACGAGGAAAAGAGCAGTATTTACTTGACTTTTTTCAAAATTATGGATGTATAAAAATGTTACAAAAAGATTGTAATAATAACCACAAATATCTGATATATGTACTACAAGTACAAGAATCAGAACCTTTTCCTAACACTTAGGAAACCCAGTACCAAGCCCAGAAATTTAACAAACCCAGGAGAACTGTTATGAACCATCCCTTTGGTCTAGATGTTTCAGATTTAGAAGCAATAGAACTCAATTTTGAAGAGGAGCTCAATGACGAAGAGGCTGCTCAAGTCTTAGGTGGATCGGGTAAATTCACCACTGAAGCTGTTGGTGAAGAAGGAGGGACAGTCACCAGTCTATCTATAGGTGAAGAAGGAGGAGGAGGGATACAATGTATTTCTGCCCCCTGTCCAGGAAGTGAAGGAGGAGGCAATCCACCCACAAAGCCTCCAGTGACCAAAGCTCGGTTTTTTGAAAGTGGTGGTTCCATTTTTTGGTAGCCTCGTTAATTTGAAGTTTAAAGGCACGACTGGCTGAAAACTCAACGCAATCACTGCACGCCTAAGACAAAAGGCACTTTAGTAATTGACTGAAAAACGATTTCAGTTCAAATTTACATACCGTATAGTTTCAGCACTTTGCTCGAAAGTGCTGAAACTTATTGCTGTGAAATCTATTTGATTTTCGGACTTATTAAAACCGCAAATTTAAAATGAACATTTTAATCTTGGGCAATTCTTTAGATGCTCATGCTGCCCATCTGAAGAATGCCCTTACAGATGCTGGTGCGACGGTAAATTATTTCGATACTCAGCTATTTCCAACACAATTAAGGATGTCTTGGAGACCTGATACAAAGGTGGGATCTTTAGCTCTATCTGAAGAATATCAATTAAATTTCCAAGATATTCATAGTATATTTTGGCGTAACTTTTCCGGCATTCACGTTCCACAGTTAAAAGACTCAAATCAACAGTATGTTGCATTTAATGATTCAATGAGTACACTGCGCTCATTAATCCAGGCTTGTCCATGTCATTGGGTTAATTCTTGGCAAGCATACCAGTTTCATAAAGAAAAACCTCTACAACTTAGCAAAGCCCAAGAAATAGGAGTGACAATTCCAGCTACTTTGATTAGTAATCATCCAGGAGAAATTACAGAATTTGTTCAAACACATGAAAAAGTTATTTTTAAACCAGTTTATGGTGGTGCTCATACCCAGTTTTTGACACAAGAACATTTAGAACCAAAGAGATTGAACTTAGCTTTGAGTCTTTCTCCAGTCACACTACAAGAGTATATTCCTGGGACAAATATTCGTAGCTATGTTATTGGAGAATCAGTTTATTCTGCTGAAATTCGCAGTCATGCTGTAGATTTTCGCGAAGATTTGGATGCTGAGTTAATTCCGAAAGAGTTGCCAGAATCAATTCAACAACAATGTTTAGCAATAGCAAAGGCATTTATGTTAGAGTGGACTGCGATTGACTGGCGTTGTAAACCAAACGGTGAGTATATATTTTTAGAAGCAAACCCCAGTCCGATGTTTATACATTTTGAAAATCAGACTGGTTTTCCTATTACACAAAAATTAGTCAATATCTTGATGAATTAAAATCAAGCAGTTTGAGCAAAACTAAAGAATGTGGACATAATTAAAAGTAACTATGTCCGCCAGGAGTAGAATACAGCGTAATGAAGCACAGGACTATTCTGTGACTGTTCCTTGTGAAACAAATCGAATTCTGGGATCTGGCATAAAAGTGTATCTCAGATAAAAACCTGCCCAGACAAACAGAATAATGAATAAAGTACCAAAACCTAGGGGACTAGGAAGCCAAAAGACCACTTCTATATGGTTCAGTTCTCCAGTTTTGAGCTTCCACATCAACTGATTTCCATTTTTTTCTGGAAGAATGACATTTTCAGTATTTTCCACATTCCGTGCACCCCAAGGTGTGTTCAAGCCAAATTCTAAATCGAGAATTGAACCAGGATTAGCCAAAACATTTCCTTTGCTGGAAAGTATAGCAAGCGATCGCAAATCCAAGTCATAAATCAATCGATTTCGCACTAAAAGCAGGAAGTTATTCTGAAACAAGAGTAAATTAGAATCAATTTGCGGCAATTGCGAGTCAGTTTCATTTCTTACGGACTCAAGTGTTTGAGTGGTACTAGGATGGAAAAATTCATTAAACTTGGTTTGTAATTCCCGACCGTTACTAAAAGGAATTGAAACAATAACCTCTTGATTAGAAACCCTTCGTGTCTTGCCTTCCAATTTGCGAGCGCGACGCTCTATACTATTCAACCATTCATACACAGAATCACCACTAAAACTGGTTAGTCGCTCTTCCAACTTAATGTGCTGTACAAACTCGCCGGCATTTGCATTGTCAAAATTGACACCTACATCATATTTGACACAACCAGACAGTAACAGAGAAACCACAAGCACAATCCACAAAACAGGATTTTGAATTTTAGATTTGGAGCCTTCGCGCTTGCTAGAACGTCCTACGGCTGTAAGTACACGCACAAAATCTTTTGCTAAAGCATACAAACTCATTGTCAAAAAACCCCCCAAAGTCAATTACAAACTCAACCAAAACAAACCACCTAACGTTAAACCAATAACAATCAACGCCATCCAAATAAATCGATTATCTCTGGTATTGACCTGAGTGAGGTCAACAAATTCTCGTTCAGGAGGCATCTGCTTTTTGGAAGATTTGGTATTCTTTACACTCAGAGGAAGTTTGGTTTGATTGTCAGCCATTGCACCCAAATCGGGAATTTCGGTCATCCATTCCCTTGGTCGTTCTAATCTTGGTGCTTTGAGGATATAGTGTAGTTCCTTTGCTTGTTTACTCGTTTCTGAATGGGGATGGCGCTTGAGTTGTTCGCAAAGGGCGATCGCGTCTTCTGTGCGCCCTGCTGCTTCATAAGCTGTGGCTAGCCATATTTGTACCTCACCACCAAGGCGAGAATTAGGACTCAACTGGGTTCTTGCCTTTTCCAGTTGTTCAACAGCTTTTCGGTACTGCCCCTTTTCAAAGGCAACTTTACCACTTTGGTACGTAGCTTTGGCAATTTCTAGACTTTCTGAACTCACGTTTTGCACAAAAATCAGCACTGCTTTCATTGTGCCAATGCCTGTAATACTTTGGGAGTCCTTTTTTGGATTCGTGAATAAATAAAAAGACGGATGACTGGGGCTACCAAGTCATCCTACGCCGCTATCGAGAAACTGAATTAGTGACAGTGGCTATTGGGACACGGGCTTATCGCTATCAATCAGCCTCTGCTGTTCTAAAGGATTTAACTTAAATGTCCGCACTCTTTCTTGCAACTGTTGGGAAATATCTACTGTTGTTTGTAGAGAAGTGGAAACTTGGTGAGATGAGTTGCTAGTTATTTCAGAGACTTTAGCGATATCTTGCATCAGCAGGGAAACCTCTTGGGAGGTTTGCACTTGAGAGACTGTAGCGTTAGAAATCGACTGTACGAATTGGTCAATTTGACGACAGACTTCCAGAATATCATTCAAGCTGTGTTTGGTATTTTGAACCAGAGTCGTTCCTTCAACAACCTGTGTGGTTCCCAACTCCATAGCTTTGACAACTTCGCTGATTTCCAGTTGGATATTGGCAACAATTTCTTCAATTTCTGAAGTGGCTTCCCTACTTTGAGCTGCCAGCAAACCAACTTCTTCAGCAATAACAGCAAAACCTTGCGCTTGTTCACCAGCATGCGCCGCTTCAATACTACTGTTGATAGCTAGCAAGTTGGTTTGCTTGGCAATTTCATTAATCAATGCCACCATGCGCGAAATTTGTTGGGAAGATTCTCCAAGACGCTTGACTTTTTTCCCTGTTTCCCCCATTGTGTCCCGCAATTTGAGAATATTTTCGACTGTCAAGTCGATAGCTGTGTCTCCTGTTTTGGCGGCGTGATATGCTGTACGGGAAACTTCTGCGGCTTGTTGGGCATTTTTTGCCACAGTTTTAATCGATTGCCTCATTTGGTCAATAGCATCTAAACTCTGGCTAATTTCCTGTGCTTGTTTGAGTGCGTTAATTGCCAGTTCACCCATTGCTCCTGAGTTGTCTGCAACTGCAGCATTCACTTGAGTGGCTGCTAGCTTGACTTGAATAACAATCTCCTGCAAACTTTCCAATAAGGAGTTGAAAAAGTCAGCAACAGTGCCTATTTCCCCACCGGTGACTTCAGCACGCACTGTTAGGTCACCTTGAGATGCTTCTTCTAAACAGAATATCAATCTTAGCAATTGCATTTGCAGCGTTTCTTTCTGCTGGCGTTGCTGCATTGAACCTTGTTCTGCAATTTGGCGTCCTTGTTCAGCTTGCTCTAAAAGATTAGACCGTTCTAAAGCTAGCCCAACAATTCTGGCAAATTGCTCAAACAAATCAATTTCCGACTGTTCCCATAGACGTGATTGAGAACACTGATGGACAATTAACAAACCGAGCAAGTTGTTATCTATCAAAATCGGTGCGATTAAATTTGCTTTGACTGCAAACGCTTCTAGTTGTTTGATATAACACTCGTTGAGCTGGGCTTGGTAAATATCATTGATGGCGACAACACGACCCTGACGATACTTGTCAACATAATCTTTTAAACAAGGATCGTTAACTTCTGCACCTAAACAACAAGCCCAACCTGTGACTACTGATTCTGCAACGACGCTTCCATGCAAATTTTCGTCTATTTTGTAAATGACTGCTCGCTCTACTTTCAAGGCTTTACGGATGCTTTGAACCGCTAAATTGCATACATCTTGCGAGTTATGGGTTTTAGACAAGTCGATGGCAAGGTCTTTTTGTGTCTGTGCCATCTCAAGTAAACTGACACGTTCCAAGGTTAACCCAACTTGAAGCCCCAACTGCCGCAAGAAATTGATTTCACTGAACTCCCAATTATGAATTTCCTGACAGTGATGAGCAATCAAAAGACCTATGAGTTGATTTTCTTTGAAAATAGGGGTTACTAACTTCGCTTTGACTTGCAATTTTTCCATCAAATTGTGGTATTTGGGCGGAAAGCCAGCTTCCAAAAGATTGTTAATAACCATAACCCGACCTTCTCTGTAAGCCTCTATCATGTCCTGACTTATAGAGGCATCTTCAATGTTCTCCCCAAGAGCAACAGGAAAATTAGAAGCAACGGATTCGGCTACAACTTGTCCACCTCCTTGAGCATTAAAGTGATAAATAACAACCCGATCCGCTTTAAGTGCTTGTCTTGCTTCTGTAACTGTAACGTTGAATAATTCTTCACTACTCAAAGAGGAACGAATTGAGAGGAAGATATTTGTCAGTAACTTTAAGAAATGAGCTTCTGTAGCTTGTTTTTGTAGTAGATCTTGCACTTGGTCTGCCATTTTGTTGATGTTAGAAACCAAGATTGCAAGTTCGTCTTCGCCTTTAATCGCAATCCGAGTATCAAGATTGCCTTTACCCAATTTTTGAACTGCCATTGTCGCAACCAAAATTGGTCGCACGAGACTGTTAGCAACAATTGCTGCAAAGCCACCAACTAACAATTCTGTGATGAACGTCCCCATTTGCAATGCCAGCAATAATTGTCTCTGTGTTGCAAATGCAGTTGCTGTATCTACATCTAGAACTAATGCCCATTTTAATTGTGGCAACCCTTCTACTTTTGGCAAAGGCGCATAAGTTATTAATTCCTCGGTATTTTCCTTTTGGTTTGAAAATATGCCAGAAACTACCTGCTGTTGTGCTTGCAGTTTATCCCATCCCGGAATTTCTTCTTTAGCATCTTTACCTAAGTTATATCCTGCCTTGCTCAGAAAAATTTTTCTGGAATCATCTATCAAATAGTAATTTTCTTGACTTGTTTTCGATGTTGAGACTACCTTTTCTAAAGATTTGAAAAGCGTAGCTGTTTGGATAATATAAATTGTTTCACCCGTATCAATATCTTTGACAGGAGCAGATATGTAAAATTTAGCTTTATCTTTGTTTTGTGCTGCTGAAGGTAGACTGATTTCAGGTGTATTAGTTTTGAGTATTTTTTTAAAATAGTCTTCATTTTTTTGATTAGGAATGGATTGTCCTTGAGACTCAGCAAGTAAATTACCTTGAATGTCAAACACAGCAATGCTTTCATAGTTGTTTTGAGGATTTAAGTTACTTAGCTGTGCTTGCATCTGTTCACGACTCAAGACTTGCCTTAATTTGCGATTTTGCAAAAATGAGAGTTTAGAGAAAACTTCAATATCTCCATACCGTCTCAGGATGAAACTGTTTATGTTGTCCGCCAAGAAATTAGCTCTATCTTGTTTCGCATTGGTGATTTCCTTTGTAGTCGAATGGTTTACTATATTATAAGTAAACACCCCTACTAATATAATTGGTAAAGTACCGAAGGCAAAGGCAAAGGCAACTGCTTTTCTACGTAAGCTTGCTCGTCTTAACCAGGTAATAACACCCTTTTTGCGTGAATTGTGAAGATCATCAGCATACTGTATAACAGTACTTTGTTGCAACGAGTTTATGAATAAACTGTTTGGGAAATCTTTATTTTCGGTTGTGGAATGATTCTTACTTGTGTCAATCATTGTAACTTTCTACCAATTTTTTCCAATAATGTACTGGAACCAATCAAGGTTGATTTTTTTGGTAGATGCAATTTACTAGATACAAAATACTGAACAATAGCCGAGCAATTTCAGTCTAATATAGGAATTCAGTTTGATTTATGAAGTTACTCGTGAAGACGCTTAACGCTTAACAGGGAACTCTTAAGATCGAAAATACTGTTGGGGAATTAGGAGTCCTATAGTATTGGTTTATTTAATTAGATGTATTAACATCGATAGGAAAATCGACTATATCTCACTAGTCAATGAGTACATGAAATAGCATCATTAACTATTTCTATAGTCTTTGTTTTTGTCAGAAGTAACTAGTCGTTATCAACTACGTAAATTAGGGCGCAGAAAAGTTTTTCCATACTGCTTTGTTGACTCATAAACTGTCATTTTCAAGTCAAGTCAACAAAAAAGTGGTACATCATCCTGTCTACAAGAATTGTTAAATTCTTTTCTGTTGAGACACTCACTTTTGCTGTCAGCAAGAACATCAGAGCTAATTTTCCAAATTGTTGCTCACTACGCTTTTGGTACTCTACTGAAACGATAGTAGCCTATGGTGTATACAAGTTAGGTTAAATGATAATTCTCCTTAAACTTTCTAAAAGTGTATCAAGCTATTTTGCTTCTCCTTAATTCACCAGAAAATTAAGTAGAAGCACATTTGCTAAGAACACACTTTCTTAACGCATCTGTATAGATAGTCACCCTGAATACCAGCAGCTGTCACTTTCTTGAACTACCAACAATATGTTGTGATTTTAGCATTAAGACGTGGTAGTAACAGTATATCTAGATAATACTCAATATTGTTATAAAGTTTTGTCGAAGTTTTTTCAAAATCATCCAAAAGTCGCTATTTCAGACATTTCAAGCGGAAAAAGGGATAAAAACTCCACTTGTCAAGATATAGCTTCTTTAAAGACAAACACAAGCATGGCGATCGCTCTCATATTTTATCAAGATTTTTTAGCCATATAGACTTTCTGTCTATCTCCAGTCGAGGTCTACACGACAAAATGAAGGTAACAATCGAGCACAGGTTTTCTGTATCTGACAATGATTTTTTTACAATTCTTTTTCACAATTTATGGTACTTTTTGTCTTTATTTTTTCTCTGAAAAAATGTTTTGACGTTACTTTATATGAAAACATAGTTAAATTAGGAAGGTTTTACAACCACTTATGTAATTGTATTAACCATTACATGTTATTTCTATTAAACTTACAATTATCAAGCTGATAAATTGATATCTAGCTAATAGATGGATGATGAAAATAGCACACTGTTTCAAAAAGTTCTTTTATTATACATCATAACTAACTATGAACCAAGGGCAACAAACTGCTATTGAAGGCATCTACGAAGTGTGTATCGGCGTCAAAGAAGCAATTTCTGCTATTCAATACTGGGAACTCTTTGGCTATCGCGTTGGTCAAGTCGGTGAGTTATCACAAGCAGGAGCATATCAACTGTATGGTGTCAATTCGTCCTTACGTTCGATTCGCCTTTACCATCAATATATAGATCATGGTTTGCTTCGCCTGATGATTTGGGAAAATCCCACAAATCAGGGATTAGGGATGGGGTCAATGAAAGTGAAGGGAAATCGTTGGGCAACGACCTTAACAGACGATGTGTTGAACATTTTAAATCATGTGGAGGAGGCAAAAGCAGCCGGTTGGGAAATTAAAAATACATTCCCTCGCTGGGAAGTGATTTACAACAAAGAGAAAAAAAGCCGTCCTTTCATCGAACCAGTGATCGGAGTGCGAGAAATGCTCTTATTGCAACCTTTAATGCGACAGGTTTTCTTTGAGAGATTTGGTTATACTTTACCATATTATGGGAACATTAACATAAATTCTCCCCTGAAGACAAGCCAGTTTACTCATATGGGGATGATCATTCAGGATGACAGCAAAGAAACTCTAAAGTTTTATGACGAAGTTTTAGGTTTGCTGCGCGTGCGTGACGATGTAGAGACAAGCTACGAATCTTCTCTCGCAGGTCGAGAAATTTTCGATCTTCAAAAGGGGGAAAAGTTTTATCTTACCGCCTTTGATGATCCCCGGTCTTCTCAAACAAATATATTTGCTGCACGTTCCGGGAGACTTTATATGATTCGCTTTCCAGATTTAATCGAATTAGATTCTAGGTTTGAACTTGCACAACCGGGTTGCTTGGGAGTTTGTCTTTACACCTACCGGGTGCGAGGACTAGATATGTATTGCGATCGCATCAAAGCAAGTCCTGTGCAGAAGTATACAAATATCGTTCCCAACGAGTTTGGAGAAATGAGTTTTTCTTTTGTTGCACCAGATGGTTACTTTTGGACGTTGTTAGAAGCTTCGTAAAGTTGTTAAAAGATAGATGAAGTGTTGTAAATTTTAACTTTGGAGATATCAACAATGCCCAGTTATCAAACCAACACACAATGGCTAGCTTTGGTCATACTTGGGATTATGTCTGCACTTCTAGTGGTTATTGCAGTCACAGCATTCAGCATATACTTTTACGGTAGGGCTAACCGTGTTGTCAGAACTGATGCTGCAATAGTACTGGGAGCAGCAGTTTGGGGAAATGAACCATCTCCAGTTTTCAGAGAAAGAATTAACCACGCCATTCATCTCTACAAAAGAGGAGTTGTACGCACCATCATTTTTACTGGCGGTGTTGGTAGAAACGATGATATATCTGAAGCCGTTGTTGGCAAACGCTATGCAATGGCGCGGGGAGTTAAAGAAACTGATGTTCTTATCGAAACAGAATCTCACACCACTCACCAAAACCTTCAGAATGCTCAAAAGGTGGCTGACAAATACCATTTGTCCAAATTTCTTGTTGTCAGCGATCCCTTGCATCTTAAGCGAGCCGTGTTAATGGCACAAGACATGGGAATGGATGCTTATCCATCCCCTACGCCCACAACTCGCTACCGCAGTTTCAAAAGCCAGTTTGAGTTTTTAATGCGAGAGACATATTTTTACTTTGTCTACCTGGTGTTAAAGTACTAACTCGTATTATGTCTTTGCTTTGTTGTTCTCTACACAACAAAGCTAAACATCCTCCGCTTCTGGCACTGGAAAGGTTTCACCAGCTAAGTAGGCATCAAAGTGCTGTTGGAAATAAAGCCAAGAACTTATATCTTCTACATCAAGAAGCGATTTGGGCGCATTCTTGTACAAAGGAACGCGGGTATTGATTTCATCTTGCAGCAGTTGCGGTAACTCGCCCAAGCTATTCACTTTGCTCCCATAAGCACTATAGATCAGATGACCAAGGCGTGCACCCATCTTCATCCAAGGAAGCCACGGACCAATTCTATCCCAACTTAGCTTGAGTTCAGTTACTGAGGGAAGTTCAGAGTTTAATAAATCTGCTGTTGGTACAGTTAATTTAAACAATTCCGCTGCTTGATAAATTGTGTGTGGGCTATACTCAGCAAACTTGGGATTGTCCGCCAGAGGATTAGGGTAAGTAGGAAATATATCAAACACAAAAGTTGTGGAGTCTCCCTCCACAGGTGCTGGAAACTTACCTTTAAAATGACCCTGCACGGGACTATTTGCAACGTGTACCACTGGAACTGTTTCGTCAGTCCAAGGATTATGCCACTTATGCAAAATTTCTCCTGTTTGTGGATCAAGGTAGTAAGTCAGTTCTCTTGAGGTAAAATCCCAGGATCCTTCTTCTGTAGGAATACACCTACTCACGCTGTAACCCATTATTTGAAACAGCAGTTTTCTCTTCTCACCTGGGACAAAAGCATAAATCTTGCCCTGCCAAACGAGAAAGGTTGATTCATCGGGATTAAGGGATGAACGAGTTTTTACCCAATGTTGAGCTTCAAATTCTTTGATTTCGGCAACCATCGACAGTATCTCTGAGTTCAATTCTCTATTATCCTAAGTTGATTCCAAAGATTGACTGTCAAGACGGCGAAATAGAAACACCCATAATGGTAGAGAACTGTTAATAGCAATTAATCGTACCAAATGACCAGCCGTGACAATTTCAACATTATGATCCAATGCCAGGGCAACTAAAATCATTTCCGCCGAACCTCCTGGTGCTGTAACCAGCAAACAGGTTAGCCAGTCCCAAGAAGTTAATTCCATAGCAAGGATAGAAGCCAGTCCCCCAGCAACCAGCGTCATTCCAACAGACATTAAAGCGCAGGCTATAATCCTTTTTGTGAAAGTTGGTTTGTTACCCCAATACTCACCAATGGTAATTCCCAAAAGCATTTGCCCTACTATATTGACCAGAGGCGGTAAAATAAAGTTTACATCACCCACGAAAGGCAGCCATTCACACAAAGGATTAAACGCTATCCCAGCGACTATTGCACCAAAAAACTCACCAGCCGGAATTTTGCTTAACAGAGCAAGATATACTGCTAATCCACCAAATAACAGCGCCAATAATAGTAATCCTAATTGGGATGGTTCGAGACTGAACAAGACACCTTTGACTGGGAGTGCTTGCGGATAAATTTGCTGACCAGATGATACTCTAGCAACCAGGGGAATCAAAAAAACTACAGTTGTGACGCGAATTGCTTGCACAAGTGCCACAAGCGTAACATTTTTGCCGTAGTCTGCAGCGATCGCCGACATCGGTCCCACACCACCCGGTACTGTAGCCAGCATCGCTGTTAAAATATTTGTTTTGCTGATGCGCGAGTAAATGTAGCCAATTCCTGTACCACACAGCAACAAAAAGAACGTGATCAAAGCGAAAATAGGAAGACAAGAAGCAACATCAGCTAGATGACCGTGAGCTACAGAAAAGCCGACATTCAGTCCTACAAGTGCCATTCCTGTCTTTCTAGCAGTCCGGTTAGGTTTGAGGGTGTAGCTATATAAAACCCGATACGTCTGAAGCACCACTGCACCAGAGACAATACCACCAAATATCCAGGCAATTCCTCCAATGTGAAATCTTGCCAAAATCAAACCTATGGGTAATGCCAGAAGCATTTCCCACCCCAAGACAATTAACGGCTTTACAAGAATTTGGTTGGGCTTTAGAGCTTGCTGTTGAGTAGTAACCTGTTTAGGAGGCGCTACACTTAAAATCTGATTCATCAACTTGCTTTTTGGAAATTTTAAAATTAATTTACCAAAAAGCGCTCAAAGCCCCATCCTTCTAAAAGAAGGGGCAAAGAAAAAATTTATACTAAAACTTTGAGCAAATAATTAATCAAGTACTTAAAGTACGCCCTCAACTGTTGAGCTGCTTCCGTTGACACTTGTGCTGATTGTTCCCAAGACTTTATATATTTATTTTGAATCAACTTGAACCCATTCACATATACCTCAACTGCCGGCTGTTCATGAGTGATGATTCCTTTGTGAAGTAAACGAGGTTGAATCCCGTTTTCCAAGCAGCTTCCAAGCAGTTTCAAATATTTACTAAGGTTCTGACGAAAGACTTGTGTTTGTGCATCTTGGGAACCCAATAACTCATCCGCCACTTGTTGTGTTATTTCTTCTCGATGAGCTAAAAGCCACAATCCTGCTTCTAAAGAAGCAGCTGATTGTCCTTGTGCAAGTGGAAGTGACGCAGTGAACTCTATAAGATGTTCTGAAAATTCTTCAATTTTGTGATGTTTGACTTGATTAAGTGCTTCGCTGATACTTTCTTGTGAACGTTTCTTTTCCTCTTGCTCGCGTATCAAATCTTCCACGATCGGTTTGATGTTTTGAGTTATCAAATCAGTCTGCTCGTTCACCACGTCCAGCACTTGTTGAGGCAAATCGTACTCTAATAACTTGTCTAATCGATTTGTTGTACTGTCTTGGAGAATGTTGAACTGGCGTTGCAGTTGCTGAATGAGCGACCCCAAACGTTGTTCTGTATTAGGTAGATCTTGACATAAACGTCGTTCTAGATAATCGACTCGTTTTTGCAGAGATTTGACAGATGCTCTCTCTAACCAAGGGGTGATGATAAATATAGCTAAATCGTGCAAAATTTTAGTAGACTTCTGTATTATTCCTAATCTGTTGATATTTTGCGCCATAAGATTTCTCCAAAAGAGGTGATGTATTAATCCGTGGATTCCCTGTGTTGCTTTGCCCTATATATGGGTTATTGTCTAAAGGAGTTCAATAATTGAAGAAAAATTCAGAAGTCAAAACTCACAATTGAGTAACTTTTAGTGGGAGATTGGAATCGCCGCATTTAAGGGTGTACACAAAATCTGCCTGCATACCATTGGCTCAATAAATATTTGATTTGGTGCCAACAGAGGAGTTACAAGTGTTGTATTCGTCTGCCGGATGTAATTCGCTACAATGGAACCGCAGATGCGGCAGATTGTACGAAAGCCGTTCTATCGGCATCTACAAGGGGGGTAACATCCCAAGGGCGCACAGCCTCAGGGGTTGCCGGTAAGTCTGGGTAAGTCATTTGACCAATTTCTTACAAAGTCAGGATAAGGATAGTACCTGAACTGGTAACCACTTAGTTAGCAACACATAGCTTCTTACTCCTTTGCAATAGCTTGACATTTTTTAGATTTCACTGTTTTATCCGATTCAAGTTGTAGTCGTAGGCAAAAATATTTTTTATTTTTCCAGCTTCAGTAAATCCACTTATTGCTCCACGTAATGACTTCTCCTTGAGAATAAAATAAAGCGTAGTCTTAACTAGAAATCCTGAATGGAGTAATAGTACCATAATAGCGCTTCAAAACTCCGCCTTTTGCGTAGTTGTCTCGATACAGCCTTGTATGTAAAAGTTTAGGACGAGTGAGCATTATGAACAAACTCCTTGTTAAGCGACATTCTTTACGAGCGTGAGCAGCACGAGTATTCGAGGTATCGAAAGCCTTGTCTTTAATGAAAGCAGACGATAATGACGCGATAGTCTCATCAAGGCTTTGTGAATGAGCATCGCTACTGCTCAAAGTCGCTCACCGCCAAAAAATAAACCAAGTCGTATTGTACGTATTTGCGTTTATGCATGAGATTTCTTGAACTGGAATGACTAATGATGCTAGATAATGAAAAAGCTTTAACATGGACTTGAATTCTCTAGCTCGGTTATTAAGAACTAAGACTTATGCGAACTTACTATTGCGGCGAACTCCGAAAAGAACACATTGGAGAAACTGTTACCTTGTACGGATGGGTAGACCGTCGCCGCGATCATGGAGGTGTGATATTTATAGATTTACGCGATCGCACTGGCATTGTCCAAGTCGTCAGCGATCCCCAGCGTACCCCTAATTCCTATGAACTGGCAAATAGCCTACGAAATGAATACGTTGTTGAAATCACAGGTAGAGTGACGCAACGTCCCGAAGAATCCCTAAACCCCCGCATACCTACAGGCGAAATTGAAATCTACGCCGATACAATTAAACTTCTCAACTCAGTCCGTAAACAGTTACCATTTCAAGTTTCCACCGCAGACGCCGATCCGGTGCGGGAAGAGTTGCGGCTGAAGTATCGTTATTTAGATTTGCGGCGCGATCGCATGGCAAACAATTTGCAACTACGCCATCAAGTCGTCAAAGCTATCCGCCGTTACCTAGAAGACGTAGAAAGTTTCATCGAAGTCGAAACCCCCGTCCTCACACGTTCCACTCCCGAAGGTGCGCGAGATTATATCCTACCCAGCCGCGTCAACCTTGGTGAGTGGTTTGCTTTACCGCAATCACCGCAGCTATTCAAACAATTGCTGATGGTATCCGGCTTAGACCGATACTATCAAATTGCTCGTTGCTTCCGCGATGAAGACTTACGCGCCGACAGACAACCAGAATTTACCCAGTTGGACATGGAAATGAGCTTTATGTCCCAAGAAGAAATTATCGAACTCAATGAAAAGTTAGTTCGTCATATCTTCAAAACAGTTCAAGGCATTGAAATACAGCTTCCCTTTCCGCGTCTCACCTATGCTGAGGCGATGGAACGTTATGGTAGTGATAAACCAGATACACGTTATGGTTTAGAACTGATTAATGTCTCAGATGTTGTCAAAGACTGTGGCTTTAAAGTTTTTCGTGAAGCTGTTACCAAAGGAGGAATTGTCAAAATTCTTCCCATCCCCAACGGGAACGATTCAATTTCTAACGTCCGTATCAAACCAGGCGGTGATTTATTCAACGAAGCTACTGATGCAGGTGCTAAAGGTTTAGCTTATATCCGAGTCAGGGATGATGGAGAAATCGACACTATTGGTGCGATTAAAGACAACCTCACCACAGAGCAAAAACAGGAAATCTTACGCCGGACAGATGCAAAACCCGGTCATTTACTGCTTTTCGCGGCTGCTGACACTGCCACTGTTAATAAAACGTTAGATAGGTTGCGACAAGCGATCGCTAGAGAGTTTGGGTTAATAGATCCACAAAAAATTAACTTGCTTTGGGTTACAGACTTTCCCATGTTTGAATGGAATCCACAGGAAAATCGCCTAGAAGCACTGCATCACCCGTTTACAGCACCTCATCCCGATGATTTATGCAACTTAAAAACTGCAAGAGCACAAGCTTATGATTTGGTGTTCAATGGTTTTGAAGTAGGCGGCGGTAGTCTGCGGATTTATCAGCGGGAAATTCAGGAGCAGGTTTTTGAGGCAATTGGACTTTTGCCAGAAGAAGCATATAATAAGTTTGGCTTTTTGTTGGAAGCGTTTGAATATGGTACTCCACCTCACGGTGGGATCGCCTATGGTTTAGATCGCTTGGTGATGTTGCTAGCTAAAGAAGAATCAATTCGCGATGTCATAGCTTTTCCAAAGACGCAACAAGCACGTTGTTTGTTAACAGATGCACCTTCAGCAGTAGATGCAAAGCAATTAAAAGAGTTGCATGTTGCTTCAACATATAAGCCTAAGTCTTAGTGCGACGAAAGCAGCCAAAGATGAACTATATTTTTTGACGGTTCTCAGTTGAACAAAACACAACTATTGATATTCCTCGTCCTGTACTCTACGTTGAGGGCGGGGAATATTCGGTTTTCTTTCATCGGGTGAGCAGTTCCTACCCTGCACGAAGGTGTTCCGCATACAACGAGGGGCTTCGGGGTTGCTTCTAGGATTCGGGGGAGAGCCTGCTCTGTGGATGACTATACTCAGAGGGCACGCTACGCTAACGCTGGGTGGTTCACCAGTCGCCTAGTACAAGGACTCAGAAGTCATGAGTCAGAAGTCAGAAGAAAAATACATATATAAACTAGGTTTTATCCTGTTTCTAACTGTCTGATTATTTCTGTCGCGCTCTACTGGGTTGGGAAATCCTCCTGCATAGCGCTGAATTCACGCCTGGGCGGATTGGTCATGAATATCTCAAATGTACATCACATAGCTTTTATGGACAATACCCACCCTACTAGCGCGTCCACACCAAAATGTTGGGTTGAGGCAGCAGTTCTTGGCAGGGGGCAGGGGCGCAAGGGAGAAGGAAAACAGACAAAGTGCGCCGATTAACCTCTACCCAACAAAATAGACTAGACGTGCTACCACGCTTTGTGCTCTAATGATTTCAGGACTTAGGCGGTTTTCACAAGCGTTCGACACTTTTGAACTAGATACTAATACCAAGTTGCAATCAAACGTAGCATCTGTCATTGCGTTAGCGTAGCGTGCCCGGAGGGCATACGAAACGAAGTGGAGCGTAGACGCCCGGAGGGCGGCTTCTCGATAGCCCTCCGGGTTCGCCAGTCACCTGCGGAGGGAGACCCTCCCGCAGCGCTGGACTCACCGTAAGGCGTGGCGTCAGCCATAGGGTAGCAATCTCCCCTAACCACAAATTAATACAACAGAACGCAACTTAGTATAAACATGGCGATCGCAGAGCGCGCCCCATGTTTTAGATGTTCAATTAAATAATTGCAGAGCAATCCGTACTTTTATGGATAAATAGTTTGACCAGTTGGGGTTGAAACCATGTAGAGGGGGTGTTTTTCTAATTCCTTGACTATCTCACTCTCCCCCTGCTCTTGGGATCATTCAATATAGGATGTAAATAACACTATAATTAATGTCTGATTCAACCAGTATCTTCACTGTGTTTTTTATTTTTATATAAAGGTAATTTTTAATACATATTATGCTCAGAAATTTCAATTTTATAAAAGTATTGGTAAGCCGCGTTTGCGAGTGTTATGTATCACTTAAGTACTCAGTAATTACCCTTTCTGTGAATTTACATATTTAAAATTATCCTTATTTATACTGTTCCAATTCATATTTTTTTAAAACGAAAGTTCAAAAACTTGAAAAATCAGAAACATATTTTTGTCATATTTTTATATGGGTAAGTATAATTTCCTGCTAACATACATAGAGTTAGTAAAAAAATTAAACTTCATGACTAGGGAATATATAACAGTCATAGCGATAAATTGCCCAACAGTTCTATCAATTGTTCAAATATTAGAGCTAACTAACCTAGTTGCAAAGCAATATGTAGTACGATACAATTACTGATGACAATTACTACTGGCTGAAACTACAGAAAAATTTTGGCAACCCATTTGGTAAACTTTTTGTCAATGAAATCAGGCTTATGCTGGTCAAAATGTATACTATATCTAGAATTGGCGAGTGAATTTCAAACAAAGTTATGCTTACAATAAAATGACAACAGAGATTTGTTATACTCTACAAAGATGTTGATTACACGTTAAACATATCTGGTGATCAACTTTATTTAGCTCATGCAGTATTTAGGGCTTAGTTTATGTAGAGTATCAGAAAAATAGTAGCAATCTCTATAGATTATCTGGCATCGATTTACTGGATATATCGCTGTGCTTAAATATCTAATGACTAATGTGCGGAGTTGGACTTTGATGGTCTTTTTGATCTCAGTTCCTCCAACGTAGCCTTCCTCACAAGGCCGAATCAGAGATATAGTGTAACTAAAATCAGAAGCGTTCAACCTCATAGTCTATCCAGTTAATTCCATGTTTTAAATGATACATAAAATCTCTCGTTTATTACCTCGTTAACAGGTTAATTTCTTGGTAATTGAGTGTATTTTTCAATTTCATTAAGTGAGTCACGAATGGTCACCTATGATATAAATTTTCTATTGCCCTAATGAAAACATTCTTAGAAGGTCACTGCTGATTTCTAAACTGTTTGTAGGTAACTATTGATTTGACTTTAATGACACAGGTGATTTTAAAGTAGTAGGTGTTGGGTGAAACGGTTTTTCTAACCCTAGTTTTTCCAATGTAAGCTTCTTTTGTTATGTGGTGTATTTACCGATGCTGGAGGTCAAATTGCATAGAAGGTGTGAGCGAAATCGAAACCGTTCAAAAAGACGAGCTATCTACTGTCCAATTCATGGGTGCTATCTTGAAAGCGTCAGTCAAAAGTATTCTCTGTTTGCCGATCGTGCAGGACAACTACAGCAACGGGGATTTAGCCGACAGAATGCTTTGATTTTGATTGCAGCAAAGACTGCGGTTTCTTTAGAAGGTGAGTGGTTGGAGGCTTTTTGGTGTGATAAGTGCCAACAAACTAAATGGTATCACGTTAAAAAGCGTGTTAACAAAGCTCAAAACAAGGAAATTTGTATCTATGAGGTATCGATAGTATCTCCAGAACTTTGGCAACAAGCGATAGGGATCATTCATCCAGAGGGAAATCCTTCCGTAGGCGAGTTTACTCGCAGACATGCAAAGATGCTTAGCCATAACGGAAGTAAAGATTTCCACTTTGGAGATTGAGTGCGTCAGACAGTAACAATCATAAAATGCAATAGGAAAATCAATGTCTGCTATGGAGCCTGTACCAAACTCTGAAGAAATAGATTTTCAAAAATACTGGCTGATCTTGCAAAGACGCTGGCTGCCTGCAGTAGGAGTTTGTGGAGTTGTTGTGATCGTTGCATCCTTACTTGCATTCTCATCAAAACCCACGTACAAGGCAGAGGGAAGCCTGTTGATTAAGACAAATCGTACCTCCTCTCTCACAGGTTTGGGGGAAGCTATTGGACGGCTTGAGACTTTAACTACTGAAAGCAATCCGTCTGAGACTCAAGCAAAGATAGTGGCATCTGTTCCAGTTATTCAGGAAACCATTGCAGAACTTAATCTTAAAGATGATAAAGGCAAATACATCACAATTGAACAATTAACCAATACACTTAAAATCACCAGTCTAAAAGGAACTGAAATCCTGCAAGTTTCCTATACTGACAAAGACCCAAAACTGGCTGCCAGAGTTGTCAATAAGGTCATGCAGGCTTACATCAAAAATAACATTGAAGCGAATCGGCAAGAGGCGGTCTCAGCCCGCAAGTTTATTCAAAAACAACTACCAACAACAGAGGTATCTGTAAAAGAAGCTGAATCAGCGCTGCGCAAATTTAAAGAGAACAATCAAATCATCACCCTGCAAGAAGAAGCCACTGCTGCAGTTGAGGCGATCGCCAAGTTAGATGATCAAATTTCTCAAGCCCAGGCTCAACTAGAAGATGCCACTGCTAAATCAGAAAAATTACAGGCTCAAGCAAAAATTGATTCGCAGCAAACCGTGATCAATTCCTCATTGACTCAGGCATCTGGGATTCAGCAAGTGCTGACTCAACTCCAGGAAGCACAAAGCCAGCTTGCGGTTGAGCGTACTCGTTTGAAGCCAGAACACCCTATTATCGTCAACTTGGAAGAAAAAGTTGCTGCTCTCAACAGCGTGCTACAACAGCGCATGAAGCAGGTTACTGGTAGCAATCAGCAAATTTCTCTGAAGAATTTACAGAATGGCTCTCTGCGACAAAAGCTACTGGAAGATTATGCTGGCATAGAAACACAACGCGTTGGTTTCGTCAAACAAATAGCTACATTGTCAAACCAACGAACTCTCTACAAAGAGCGAGCAAATATCTTGCCCAAGCTAGAACAGACTCAGCGGGAACTTGAGCGGAAACTGAAAGCGGCTCAAACGACTTACGAAACACTCTTGACAAGACTGCAAGAGGTTCAAGTAGCAGAAAATCAAAATATTGGAAATGCTCGTGTCATCTCCCCTGCCTTGATACCTGATAAATCTACCGGAAGTGGAAAAATCCTGATTATAGGGGCTGGAGGAGTTTTAGGTGTCTTGTTTGGTGCCATTGCTGCCTTTGCTTTAGATACAATTGACCCATCACTTAAGACAGTTAAACAAGCCAAGGAATTGTTCAAATACACCTTACTCGGGGTCATACCTTTAACAGGTAAAAATCAGAAGAAGAGTTTTAAAAAGCCAAAGGTGGATCAACCAATTCCCAGAGTGATTGGCAGAGACATTCCGCACTTCCCTATTGGTGACGCGTACCAAATGCTACAAGCCAACTTGAAGTTTCTAAGTTCGGATAGAGAACCAAGAGTCATTGTGGTGACGAGTTCCGTTTCTGGTGAGGGTAGATCTGAGGTTGCAGCAAATTTAGCGATGGCGATGACTCAAGTGGGACATCGGGTTTTGCTGGTCGATGCCGATATGCGTCATCCAGTCCAGCATCATATTTGGAATTTGACGAATGCTGTAGGTCTAAGTCATGTCATAGTTAATCCCGATACCCTTGATCTAGCTTTACAGGAAGTCATGCCTAACCTACACGTTATTCCTGCTGGAGTTGTACCTCCAAATCCAGTAGCACTATTGGACTCTAAGTGTATGGCTGCACTTGTTAGCTCGTTTGCAGAGGAATATGATTTTGTCATATTTGATACTGCCCCTTTAGGGGGAGTCGCAGATGCTGCGGTGTTAGGCAATCTAGTTGACGGTATACTATGGGTCGTTCGTCCAGGAGTGGTTGATTTTCCGAGTGCCAATGCAGCTAGAGACTTTTTGAAACAGTCAGGACACAATGTGTTGGGTATGGTAATTAATGGTGTGAATGTGAAGGGTGAGCCTGACAGCTATTTTTACTACACGAAAGAAGCAGTTGAGTCGAGTCGTAACGTATCTCGAAATCCTATAGTTGTAAGACGAAATTGATGAAGAACCATTGGTAGATGCAATATTTTTTGAAAAGCAGTCTACCAATTGCTATTGAGGTAATGACTTAAACAATCATAAAACATATAGAAATCCGGTTTGATTTCTGAACAGTTCGTCAGGGCAGGGAACAGGGAAAAAGCAATATAGGTATACTGAGTTTTTTTCAAAAATCACATAGGAGTCCTATATCAAAATTTATGAATAGTACTAACTGATTAGTCATCGTTGTTTAGTTAGCTTTTTCCTGAAGCTTTTGGATAAAGCTGTGATAAATCTTAAGCTGCTTATAATTTTTTCGGTAGTTTTTTTTGCCAAAAACGAAAGTAAAATATTGAATCGTTAAGACAATTCATTAATTAACTAATTAAGATGAAAACATATCTTTCAAAGTTTTTATACGTCATATCGGCAAAAAAAAGAACGATTTTTGTTTTATTATTTTTGTTTTTATTAACTTCTGTATTGGATGCTTTAGGTATTGGACTAGTAGGACCGTTCATGAGTTTAGCCACAAATCCAGATTTAGTTTTTAAAAGCTCGTGGTTAAATTGGGGCTACGTCAATTCAGGTTTAAAATCTACTAGTCAATATATTGCTTTATTAGGGTTGGGAATTATTTTTGTTTTTGGGATTAAGTCATTATTATACTTCCAAGTTCAAAGATATATTTTTAATTTCAGCCTAACTCAGCAGGGATTACTTAGACTTCGCTTACTGCACGGTTATTTAACAGTTAATTATACTTATCACTTAAGTAAAAATAGTGCTTCATTAATTCAAAATATTATTCACGAAACTTTTCTTTTCTGTTACTCTGTCACGCTTCCTCTTCTAAGTTCTGCTGCAAACTCTGTTGTTGTATTTGCTTTAATAATTCTGTTACTTAAAACAGATTTTTCGGCAACAGCCAGCATTTTGCTAATGCTGATATTGGCATTTGCTTTTTATAATAGATTTAAAGACAAGATGGCTTATTGGGGTAAAGAAGGAAGTGAATCAGATACTGAAATGATTCGGATTATAAATCATAGTGTAGGAGGATTAAAAGAAACAAGAGTTATAGGTTGCGAATCGTACTTTGAGAGCCAGATGAACATACAAGCTCAGAGACACGCACTGACAGGTAGTTTATTTCAAGTTTTTCAAAATTTACCACGTATTGCAATTGAGGCACTTCTAGTTACATTTATAGTATGTTTCATTTCTATATCTTTAGTATTTAATCAAAATCCACAAAATTTAATCTCAATTTTAAGTATTTTTGCTGTAGCCTCTATTCGATTAATTCCAGCGGCTAGTCAATTTATGTCCGCAATTGGTACATTAAGAAATTCCAGTTATTCACTCAATAAATTATATTTTGATTTACAAGAGTTAGAAGTTAATAAATTACATTCTATCAAGTACATCGACGTTTTATATAAATCAAAGCCAGAAGTATTTATCGAGAAATCAAATAAGCTGAAAAAACTCAATTTTCTTAATGAGATAAGTATTAAAACTCTTAGTTACTCTTATCCAAATGTATCAAAAAATGCTTTAAGCAATCTTGATTTGACTATTAAAAAGGGTGAATCTATTGCTCTCATTGGTAAATCTGGGGCAGGTAAAACAACTTTGGTGGATGTAATTTTAGGTCTATTGGTACCTAATCATGGAGACATTACAGTTGATGGAGTATCGATATATAATGAAAACAATGACAACTTACGATCTTGGCAAAATATGATTGGCTATATTCCTCAATCTATTTTCCTAATGGACGACACGATTGAGAGGAATATTGCTTTTGGTGTTCCAGATAATCAAATTGATTCACAACAATTGCAAAAAGCAATTCAAACTGCTCAACTTGAAGAATTAATTTTGCAACTCCCTGATGGAATGAAAACTTCTGTTGGAGAGCGTGGGGTGCGGTTGTCTGGTGGTCAGCGTCAACGGATAGGAATTGCTCGAGCGCTTTACCACCAAAGAGACATTTTGATTTTAGATGAAGCTACATCAGCATTAGATAATGAAACAGAAAACCTGATTTCTGAGGCAATCCGGTCATTAAGTCGTACAAAAACGTTAATCCTTATTGCTCATAGACTTTCCACTGTCGAACATTGCGATCGCATCTATGTACTTGAACATGGAAGGGTAGTCAAGTCAGGAAGTTATCGAGAAGTGGTTTTGGGACAAACGATTTCATCTTGAATTTTTATTTAAATAATCTTTAAATTTGGAGTTTAGACTAATTTTGGCTCTCAAACCGCTAAAGCCTTATCCACCACAGGCTTTCCCAATTTATGACTGCTTTAGGATTCCGAAATCTAAAATGCTTGCTATACAAGGGTCGTAGTCTAAACTCCAATTAAATAATAAATACTGAAAATTCCATGAAATCACATTCTGACTATGTGCTTCTGATTCCATTCTGTATGAGTAAAGACTTTTACCAAATTTTATAGAAATGTTTACCTGGATTTAATGTAAGTAGTCATTTTGAGTATGCTGCGAAATAGTAATTTAGGATTAATTCTCAATAAAAACCACTTTATAGTGAGTATAAATGCTTTAAATACTGTTTATCCAAAGCCATAACTCTTAGCTAGACTTTATTTCAATCGAATAACGTAATGTAAGATTTTGAAAAAAATTATTGCTAACTTATGAGGATTTCTATTGAGATAAAAAAACTTAATTCCACCGATGATAAATAAGGGTTTAGGTATATACGTTTGCAATTGTTGAAAAATGCATAAAGATTGACTATTAGCTGTGTTTTTAAATAACACTAGTGGTATTATCAATTACCTACACTCAACTTGAATGAATCATGATCGAACAAATCATCTACCAGGATCAGTTACTCGCTGTGATTATTTCCCATAAATTTGACAAACCAGGGATTCACTTCTTCACACCCAACGAACTTTCCCAGCAATTAGCATATATGCGCCATCCAAAAGGAAAAGTTATTCAACCTCACGTCCATAATGCTGTACCTCGTGAAGTGCTTTATACTCAAGAAGTCCTCTTTATCAAAAGAGGTAAGTTGCGTGTTGACTTTTACAACGACCAACAGAAGTATCTAGAAAGCCGTATGTTAGAAGGCAGTGATGTTATTCTTCTAGTCACTGGTGGGCATGGTTTTGAGGTGCTTGAAGAAATCGAGATGATTGAGGTTAAACAAGGTCCCTATTTGGGAGAGCAGGATAAAACCCGGTTTGTGGGCATTTCTGCACAGGAAGCTAAGATACTAGAGTTGAGTCAGCTATGAAGCCAATTCCAGTCAACGAACCATTGCTAGACGGAAACGAGAAGAAATACTTGTTTGAGTGTATCGAAACTGGTTGGATTTCTTCTGAAGGATCCTTTGTTAAACAATTTGAAGAACAATTTGCTGCCAGTGTGGGATGCAAATATGCAATAGCTGTCTGCAACGGTTCTGTTGCTCTTGATGCAGCAGTAGTAGCATTAGGAATTGGCTCTGGGGATGAAGTCATTATGCCCACATTCACGATTATTTCTTGTGCGGCTGCGATTGTCCGTGCTGGTGCTGTACCAGTAATCGTAGATTGTGATCCCCACACCTGGAATATGGATGTTAACCAGATTGAGGACAAAATTACAGCCAGGACAAAAGCCATTATGGTTGTTCATATCTATGGGCTACCCGTAGATATGGATCAAGTGTTGAACTTAGCCGACAAGTATGGGCTGCATATTATAGAAGATGCGGCCGAAATGCACGGTCAAACTTATAAAGGACGCCCTTGTGGTAGCTTCGGCACTATCAGTACCTTCAGTTTTTACCCTAACAAGCACATAACCACAGGCGAGGGGGGAATGCTGCTAACTAATGATCAGAAGTTGGCAGAACGTTGCCGTTCTTTACGCAATTTGTGCTTTCAACCCCAAAAACGCTTTGTGCATGAAGAGTTGGGTTGGAATATGCGAATGACTAATCTACAAGCAGCGATTGGGGTTGCTCAGTTAGAGCGTTTGGATGAGTTTGTAGCACGTAAGCGACGGATGGGACAAATTTACACGGAGTTACTTGCAACTGTGCCTGACATACAGTTACCATTGCCGCGTACTACATATGCAACAAATATATACTGGGTGTACGGTCTAGTTCTGAAAGATAATATAGCGTTTGAGGCTCAAGAAGCGATGCAGTATCTTGCTCAGCACAAGATTGGTACTCGTCCTTTCTTTTGGTGTATGCATGAACAACCTGTGTTCATAAAGATGGGATTATTTGAGAAAGAATCTTGCCCAGTAGCAGAAAAAATCGCTCGTAGGGGTTTCTATATTCCTAGTGGACTGGCACTTACGGATGAACAAATGACACAGGTGGCATTAGCAGTTAAGGACATATTGAAATAAGGAAGATTATCAAGCAAATTCAATTTGCTAAACAGATATACTAACTATTTCAATAAAGCCAATATATGAAAACCTAAGCATATATTGCTCGATCGTTTACCGTTATACAACGGTAAACAGTATGTGACTTGAAAAAATAAAAGTAAAATATTTAACCTACAATACATGTTTAATTACACAGAATGTATAGAACAATTTAGTAGGATTGGCTATAAGTTAATTGATATTTGAGAAGATAGAGTTGACTTTTCTATCATTCTCTCTCATTAAGATAAGTCCGTTCCCTTTTATCACGAATCTCACAAAGAACTTAAGTTTTGATCATTATGAGTATTTTTAACAACTATGCCCGTTACTATGATATTCTCTACCGAGATAAAGATTATGTTGGAGAAACAAAGTTTATTCAACAGTTAATTCAAACTCATGCACCTAATGCACAGAATATTCTAGAGTTAGGCTGTGGTACAGGAAATCATGCAGTTCTCCTAGCAAAGGAAGGGTACCAAATTCATGGGGTGGATTTGAGCCAGGAGATGTTACAAAAAGCTGACAGCCGCCTGTCCCAACTCGATCCAGAATTAGCTTCTCAACTGAAATTTACCCACGGAGATATTCGTCACCTCAGGCTAAATCAGACATTTGATGTCATCATCTCTCTTTTTCATGTCATCAGCTACCAAACTACGAATGAGGATTTACTAGCAGCCTTTACTACTGTCAAGGAACATTTAAAGCCAGGTGGAATTTTTGTTTTTGATATATGGTATGGACCAGCGGTGTTGACTGAACGTCCGACAGTTAGAGTCAAACGTCTAGAAGATGAAAAAATACTAGTAACCAGAATTGCAGAGCCAGTAGTGCATGCAAATGAGAATTTAGTAGATGTCAATTACCAAGTCTTTATTAAGGACAAAAACAGCAATTTGGTTAATGAGCTTCGAGAAACTCACCGAATGCGTTATCTGTTTAAGCCAGAAATAGAATTGGTGTCGCAGAAATTTCAGATGACAATACTCGAATATCAGGAGTGGATGACCAATCGAGAACCAGGGTTTGACAGTTGGGGCGTTTACTTTGTAATTCGTGGATGAGAGGAACCTAAACCATGAATAGATCATGCTGCATATTTTTTTACGAAGGATATAAGTAGGTCGGCGTAAATAATTCTTCTTGGAATAAAGCAGGGAGGAGGGAGCAGGGAGAGAAAGAGTTTGAGCCTTATTTACTTTTCTTCACACAGTTTGGTTTTATTACACCGACTTACTTATAAGCATTGCTCCAACCATCATTAGCTTAGTACACGTCACCGCAAAAAGGGGTCGAAAATAAAAATTGTGATCAGCCCAAGGCTTAAGGGCTTCGCCCTATCGCACTAGACACTGCTCATTCCAAAACTGAATTCCATACCTCATTTATGGTGATCTGTACTTAGTCAACTCTCTTAGTGAGCAAGGATACCGTGTATTCATTAAAAAAATCCGCTACTGAAAGTTTAATGCCGGCTAGGTGCAACACGATGAAAGATCACAAACCGCTGGTTTCTGTCATCATGAACTTTTTAAATGCCGAAAAGTTCATTGAGGAAGCAATAGAGAGCGTACTTGCCCAGACGTATAACAAATGGGAACTCTTGCTCATAGACGATGGTTCAACTGACAGTAGCACTTTCATTGCCTTGCGGTATGCACAAAAAAATCCGGATCAGGTGATTTATCTAGAGCATGAGGCTCACCAAAATCTTGGCAAGAGCACCTCGCGCAATCTGGGTATCCGTAAAGCAAAAGGTGACTATATTGCTTTTCTAGACGCAGATGACATTTGGTTACCACAAAAACTGGAGCGGCAGATCGCAATCTTGGTAGCACAACCTGAGGTTGGTATGGTTTGTGGATCGACTCTAATGTGGTTTAGCTGGACGGGCAAACCTGATGATCTTCAACGCGATTACAAACGAGAGCTTGGTGTCCCGCTTAATACTTTAATCCAACCGCCAAAATTGTTAACTCTGTTGCTACAACGCAAAGCTTCCACGCCTACTACCTGTGGTGTCTTATTGCGACGTGAGGTCGTAGAAGATGTCGGTGGCTTTGACGAGTCAATTCAATTCATATACGAAGATCAAGTTTTTTTTATAAAAGTATATCTCAAAGCACCTGTTTTCGTTGAAAGTGGATGTTGGGATAGGTATCGGCAACACCCAGATAGCTGCTGTCATGTTGCTCAAAAGGCAGGGCAATACGATCCCTATGGACTCAATCCTGCCGAACTGACTTTCTTAAAATGGGTAGAAAAGTATTTGTCCGAACAAGAACTTGAAGATGCGCAAATCTGGCAAGCGCTTAAAGAAGCACTTCGTCCATATCAGCATCCAATCTTGTATCAAGTAATAAAACGTACTCAAAAATTTAAATCATTTATGAAAAATCAACTAAAGACAATAACCAAAAAAACACTGCCTGTCTTTTTACAGCGTTTGCTGGTGCGATCGCTCGGGAAAACATACTATCCTCCTGTAGGGCATGTCCAATTTGGTGATCTGCGACGACCGAAACCAATCAGTTGCCACTTTGGCTATGATCGGGGACTACCAATCGACCGTTACTATATTGAAAAATTTCTTGCCTGTCAATCTGATGATATTCATGGACGGGTTATGGAAATAGGGGATAACTTCTACACTCGGCAATTTGGAGGCGACAGTGTTACAAAAAGCGATGTCCTTCACGTCAAACAAGGAAACCCAGATGCAACAATCGTTGGGGATCTCAGTAAGAGTGACAATATTCCATCAGATAGCTTTGACTGTCTTATCCTGACGCAAACACTTCAATATCTTTACGATCTGCGCAGTGGCTTACAGACCATATACCGCATCCTCAAGCCTGGCGGAGTTGCATTAGTCACTGTTCCAGGCATTACTGTACTCAACGACAAAGAATGGAATTATTGCTGGTGTTGGGGGTTCACAACTGTATCAGCACAAGTACTGTTTGAAGAAGTTTTCCCTAAGGAAAATGTAAATGTCGAGACTCATGGAAATGTGCTAACAGCAACTTCCTTTTTACAGGGCTTGGCAACAGAAGAATTGAAAAAGAAAGAGATGGATAACTGTGATCCTGCTTATCCGGTTTTAATCACTGTCAGGGCGGTTAAACCAGAGGTCAACTCATGAAAGTCCCTGGAATTGGCCAATTGAGGCATAAAGTTAAACGAGTGAGGAATCTATTAGCACCAGGGGGACTTATCTTACTTTATCACCGTGTTGCTCAGTTGCCATCAGATCCCTTTAAGCTGTGCGTAACACCTGACCATTTTGCGGAACAGCTTGCTGTTTTACGAAAATATACTCACCCTATGTCCTTACAGCAAATGGTGCAGTCTATTCAAGAAGGGAAGCAGCCTCATCGCTGGGTGGTCGTCACTTTTGACGATGGTTATGCGGATAATCTCTATGCAGCTAAACCCTTATTAGAGCAACACGACGTGCCTGCAACGGTATTTGTTGGTACTGGAAACATTGGAAATAAACGCGAGTTCTGGTCTGATGAACTAGAACGACTTCTATTACAACCAGGGACATTACCTGAAACTCTTTGCCTGAGTATTAACGGTAGCACTTACACATGGGATCTTGGAGAAGCAGCTACTTACAGCGAAGAAGCTTACCAGCGTCATTGCAGTTGGAATTGGTATCTTCCAGAGGAAGCTGACCCCAGTCCACGCCAGCGTCTCTATCGTTCTGTCTATCAATGGTTGCACTCTTTGTCAATAGAAGAACGCCAACAAGTATTAGATCAGCTACTAACTTGGTCTAAGGCAGATACCACATGCCGTCCAACACACCGTTTTCTTTCAGCTTCGGAAGTACATGCTCTTGCACAAGGAAACCTGATTGAGATTGGTTCTCATACTGTCAACCATCCTTTTCTCTCTACCCTGCCAGTGGCTAAACAGCAGTACGAACTACAGCAGAGTAAAACTTGCTTAGAAGAGATTACAGAACATACAGTAAAGAGCTTTGCTTATCCACATGGTGATTACACCACAGAAACAGTCGCTCTTGCTCGAAAGGAGGGATTTGCTTGTGCCTGCTCGATCATTCCTAAGAAAGTTTGGCGAAATGCTGACTATTTTCAGTTACCTCGTGTTCCAATATACGATTGGGATGGTGAGGAATTTGCTAGGCAATTGTCAAATTGGTTCTAAAACTAAAGATTAACCAGTATCTTATTTTATAGTTTTCTAACCTTGGCTTTGGTACTCGTTGACATTCTGCGTTGAATCATTAGCTATTAATTGGTCATAAAAATTCCCAATGAGTGAACAAGATCTATATCAGTGTCTAATTACACCAATTCCAGAGGGCACTCCACGACCTTTATGGTCCGTCATGATTCCCACCTATAACTGTGCTGATTATTTGCGGAAGACATTAGCAAGTGTGTTAGCCCAAGATCCAGGACCAGAAATCATGCAGATTGAAGTAGTTGATGACTACTCCATGAAGGATGATCCCAAAGCTGTGATTGAGGAACTAGGTCGTGATCGTGTTGGGTTCTATCGACAACAAGAAAATGTTGGACATGTTAAGAATTTTAATACTTGCATCCAACGAGCACAGGGAAAACTGATTCATCTACTGCACGGAGATGATTGCATAGGCTATGGTTTCTACCAAAAGATGCAAAGTACTTTTGATGCACATCCAGAACTAGGTGCAGCTTTCTGTCGCCATATTCTCATGGATGAGCATGGTCATTGGCAATCTATTTCTGAGCTTCTACAACCTGAAAGCGGCATTATCGACAATTGGTTAGAACGAATTGTTATGAAACAATATATCCAAACACCATCTATTGTCGTGCGACGTGACGTGTATGAAAAACTTGGAGGATTTGACCATCGCTTTGCTTATTACTATGAAGACTGGGAAATGTGGGTAAGAATAGCTACGCAATACCGAGTATGGTATGAGGTTGAGCCGTTAGCAATGTATCGACAACGCTCAGCATCCAACAGTGGACATACCGTGCGCACTGGTGAAAATATGCAAGAGGTACGAAAAGGTTTAGATATTGTTCAATCTTATCTACCTGCTTACATGCCCAAAACGACTGTTAGCAAACTTTTAAATGCAAATAGGAAGTATTCTGCACAATCTGCCCTGAAAATTGCATCCCAAATGCTTGTGATAGGTGATATATCTACGGCTATTGTACAAATTCGAGAAGCATTAAAATGTAATTTGTCATTAGAAGTCATTGGATGGCTAGTTTATCTTGTTTCCAAAGGATTGATACGTCGAGTGTTGCAAACAGCAAAGTAATTATATGTGGAATTGAGGAAAGAACTTAGCAATGAATTCAATAACACCACTTAAGACACCTGTTACTTTTTTAATTTTTAACCGTCCCGATCTGACAGAGATTGTATTTAAAGCGATCGCTCAAGCTAAACCCCAAAAGCTATTTGTTATAGCTGATGGACCGCGCTTTCCAGAAGAAGTGGAAAAGTGTGAGAAAACGAGAGCAATTATTGAGAAAGTAGATTGGGATTGTGAGGTTATCACTAACTATTCTGAGAAGAATTTAGGCTGCGGTCGGCGCGAAGCAAGTGGATTCGATTGGGTTTTTTCTCAAGTTGAAGAAGCAATTTTTTTAGAGGATGATACACTCCCAGCTCCTTCTTTCTTTAATTTTTGCCAGATTATGCTAGACCGTTATCGTTATGATGAACGAGTTATGCATATCAACGGCGATAACTCTGTTAATCAGGATAGAACTAGTGATAGTTATTACTTTTCCAAATATATGCATGGTTGGGGTTGGGCTTCTTGGCGAAGAGCCTGGCAGCACTATGACTACTATATGAAGACTTGGCCTGAGTTTAAGAAAGCAGCTTTACTAAAATATATATGTGAAAATCAAAACGAGCAAAAGTACTGGACAGGTTTATTTGACCAAATGCATGAAGATCCACAAATATTGGATACCTGGGATGTTCAGTGGATGTATACAGTTTGGTCTCAAGGCGGTTTAGTTATTGCACCAAATAAAAATCTTATTTCAAATCTAGGTTTTAACCGCCCAGATGCCGTTCATACATTTGGTAATGATCCAAGATCAAGATTAACAACAACAGACATTTGGGAGGTCAGTCATCCTTCGTTTGTTGTGGAAGATCGAGAGGCTGATCAACACACCTTTAAGCATATTTTTCAAGTTCAAGTTGATCCATTGATGAAAATTTATCGTCGTTTTTCTTTAATTAAGAAAAAGTCTAGCTTTATCTCTAAACTACCTAAATTTTCCGTTTGCGACTAAGGGTAATAAAATTCTTTACAAAATCAGTCTTTCTCTGCAGTAGTCTTTCTCTGCAGTAAAAGATGCACAATTGTTCAACAGTTCCTTTTTAAATCCTTGCATAAATAGAGTTGGAACGACGAAAGAGAAAGCATAATGAAAAAGAGAAAATGGTGACTAATTCCACAAAAAAAACTATTTCTGTTGTTTGTGCTGCCGATGATAGATATGCCATGTCTTTGAATGAAAAATAGAAAGTGGTACTTACTTCAGCAAAAGGATCTATATGCAAACTCCAGTAGCATTTATCATCTTCAAAAGACCTCATACAACTGAAAAAGTATTTGAAGCAATTCGCCAAGCTAAACCACCAAAACTTTTTGTCATCGCAGATGGAGCCCGTGCTGAACGTCCTGGTGAGGCAGAAAAGTGCGAAGCTACTCGTGCAATTATAGAGCGAGTTGATTGGAATTGCGAAGTTATCAAAAACTACTCTGATACCAACTTGGGCTGTGCCAAACGTGTATCCAGTGGTATTGATTGGGTTTTTAGCAATGTTGAAGAGGCAATTATTTTAGAGGACGATTGCGTACCTCATCCTACATTTTTCCCATTTTGTGAAGAATTACTTGAGAAATATAGATATGATTCCCGAGTTGCCTCCATTTCTGGGTCAAATTATCAGTTTGGGCATAGACGAACAAATTATAGTTACTACTTTTCTATCTACAACCACTGCTGGGGTTGGGCAAGCTGGAGACGTGCTTGGCAGCACTTTGATATTTATATGAAGCTTTGGCCACAGATTCAAGCGGAAGGTTATCTGAACGATATTTTAAGAGACTATAAGGCAGTCAAATATTGGAGTAATCTTTTTCAGTCTGTTTTTGAAAATCCTTCAGATAGAATTTGGGATTATCAATGGACATTTGCTTGTTGGATACAGAGTAGTCTAAGTATTATTCCCAATACAAATTTAATTTCTAACATTGGCTTTGGTCTAGAATCGACTCATTTCACTTCTAAAAAAGTAAGCCCTTATATCAATATGCCTATAGAGGCAATGCAATTTCCTCTCAAGGATCCACCCTTCATGGTTAGCAATGTAAACGCAGATAATTTCACACAAAAAACGTTGTTTAAGCAAACTGTACTCCAAGTTATTAAACAGAGGATAAAAAAAATAATAAAAGCCAACTAACGTCTGGGATAAAAGTGTAAACAGTATTTTTGAAGTATAGATGTTTGCTTTAGATGCATAAAATTAATCTACTAATCATCAAATATTTATGTATATAAATATTTGGAAATAAGCTGGATTAATCTGAACTTCCCCTCAAGCAAAAAGAGCTAACTGTTAACCAGAGCGATTTTCAACGTTTTTCGATTCGCCCTTACGCTCTTACAAATTGTCAAAGGGTCTAGATGAGCGAATTTGAGGCGTTGACCCGCCAATTCTTGGTTTACCACAGATGTGCCAATAGTTCTATCGTTTACATGGGTACACAAATCTATGCGTCAAGATCTAGGTTTATTGCTTAGCAAGGGTTTAAGGCTTGTTTAGTACATTGGCACCAAGTAAGTTCAGATTAATATTGACTTCAATTGAAAAATATGTGATTTTCTTATGATGAAAAATGAAAATTAAAATTTTTTACATACCTACATTTTTAGTAGTGACTGACCTTATCTTATCGCTTCCTCAACTTAACTTAGGTGTAATTGGAGCAACCAGACTGGTTTTTCTTCCACTTTTAGTCCTTGTTTTGATTGAGCAATTAAGGAAAGTTGATGAAAAGAGAATAAAATTTGCAATTAGTATGAGCTGGCCATTGCTGCTACTTCCGATACTTTTTTTGTTCCAAATCGTAGCAATTCCTCCAGCCGCTGTGCCAATTCATCTTTCTGGTTGTACAAAGTATATTTTCTGGTCTCTGCTGTATCTATCTACAGTACTGAGTTTAAATAGTCAAACAATCCATTTAATTAGGAAGATTTTGTTCTTTACATTACTATTAGTCTTTCTCGCAACTATTGTTCAGTATCCAATAGTCATTCAGCGTTCATCTCAGAGTTTATCTAATATCATTGCCTCCTATGGTACTCAGGAAAAGGATATTTTCGGTCTATTTGCCTCTGCTAACGAAGATGCTAATAGCTTAATGACTTTATTTCCGCTTGCCTTATTTTATATCAGACAAAAATCAGGTCTTAAAAGACTGGTATTAAAGGTTATTTTATTACTCTATATTCCTCCGCTCTTGTTTCTCAATGGAACAAGAACAGCGCTGTTTATAACATTTCCAATTATTTTGTTTTTATTTCATTTTACTTTCTCTATTAAGAATTTTACGAGACTTGTTCCATTCCTTGTTATCTTTATTTTGATATACAATGTGTATGTTGTTAGCTTTGCTGAATCCTCTTTTTCTAAGGAGTCTGAAGGTGAAGGAACTTGGGGATTTCGTGTAGAAAGAGTATGGACTCCTACTAGTAATTATACATCTGAAAATTCACCTATTTTCGGTTTTGGTTCCCGTGGTTGGGAATATGTTTGTCGTATCAATGGAATTGTCAGAGGTGCTGGCGAAGATAATCCATTTGAAGTTATTCCCGCACATAATGTATATGTTTGGACTTATGTGTCGTGGGGAATAGTTGGATTTTCGATATATTTAGGATTTCTTCTTACTCTCTTGAAAGAATCTTTTCAGTTATCAATATTTCCACAGCAGGAGGTTTCACTGTTTGGCAAAACATTATTTTGTTGTATTGTTGCATATTGTATTTGGGCATTTATCTCTAATGCCTACATTGAAGCAGGATGGGATATTCTGTTTGTGATTGGAATTCTAATTGCCTCAGTGAAAATGACAGCTTTACTCACTCGATACAGAATTAATCTACCTAGTAACCAAAAAGATATTCAGGAACAATCATGTTAGAAGATTTTCCATTTTATTCCGAAAACTCATAAATAATTTAATGCAAAATTAAGATTTTTTAAGTATGTCTTGAAAGATAGAAAATAAGAATAATTTAGAGCAAAGAGGAAATTAATCTATGAAAGTTTTACAGATGAGTACTTACGATAACGGAGGAGCAGGTCGGGCTGTATACCGACTTCATCAAGGTTTACACAGTATAGGCATCAATTCCCAACTTTTAGTACAAGCCAAAAATAGTGATGATAAAACAGTTATTGCTCAACACACTAAGTTAGAAAAGGGAATTGCCAAGCTTAGACCATCTTTAAGTAGACTGCTACTAAATTTTTATCCCCAGCGAGAACTGACTGACTATTATTTATCTTGGCTTCCAGATAGAGTCCGTCCTCAAGTTAAACAACTCAATCCTGATATCGTGAATCTGCACTGGATTTGTAATGGTTATTTAGAGGTTGAAACCATTGCAAAGTTAAATAAGCCTATAGTCTGGACTCTTCATGATATGTGGGCATTTACGGGGGGCTGTCATTATAGCCAGAACTGCGATCGCTACATAAATTCTTGTGGCGCTTGTCCCCAACTTAATAGTCAAAAAGAAAAAGATTTATCTCGCTGGCAATGGCAACGTAAAGCCAAAGCTTGGCAAGAAGCTGATATCACACTCGTCTCTCCTAGCTCATGGCTTGCTAAATGTGCTCAAGCCAGTTCTATTTTCCGAAATACGCGAGTAGAAGTCATTCCTAATGGTCTTGATACTAAAAAATACAAGCCAGTCAATAAACATATAGCAAGAGAGTTACTCAATCTACCTCAAGATAAGCAACTTATTGTTTTCGGAGCAGTTAATGCAACACAACATAAGAGAAAAGGATTTAGTTTATTACAGGCAGCACTGCAAGATTTAAGTAAATCTGTCTGGCAGGATAAATTAGAACTAGTTATATTTGGCTCTTCACAATCTGAAAATCAGATTGACTTAGGCTTTCGCACTCATTACACAGGTAAATTAGGAGATGATGTTTCATTATCTTTAGTTTATTCGGCAGCAGATGTTTTCATTGCACCTTCAATTGAGGATAACTTGCCTAACACTGTGATGGAAGCTATTGCTTGTGGTACTCCTTGCATTGCTTTTCATATTGGTGGTATGCCTGATATGATTGAGCACCAGAAAAATGGTTATTTAGCTCAACCCTACAAGATAGAAGATTTGGGTTATGGAATTGCTTGGGTCTTAGAAAACACAGAGCGATATCAAAAACTTTGTCATCATGCTCGTGAGAAAGCAGAACAAGAATTTACTATACAAATCCAAGCCCAACGGTATCTATCTTTGTACACTGAGATTTTAAGTAGAGCAAGCCGAAAAAAATATATCTCTTGAAAAAAATCAAAAATAATGTGTCTGTGGTTTCTCATTTCAATCTCGTCATTTCTATCAACTTTCCATTAAGCTAATTTATCATGACTCATCAAATGTATCCTAAAATATCCATCATTACCCCCTCTTACAATCAAGGTAATTATATAGACTTCGCTATCCAAAGCGTAATAGAACAAAAATATCCCAACTTTGAACATATCATTCTAGATAATTGTTCAACAGATAAAACTATTGAATATCTCAAAAAATACGACCATCTAATTTGGAAATCTGAGCGTGATAGGGGTCAAAGTGACGCTCTTAACAAAGGCTTTAGTATGGCGACAGGGGACATAGTAGGTTGGCTCAATGCAGACGACAAATATCTTCCTGGATGCTTTCAAAAGATAGCAAACTGCTTCGCAGAAGCTCCTGAAAGTGATATTGCTTATGGAGACTATCGTTGGATAAATGAAAAGGGAGATGTTTTTCAATCCCGAAGAGAAATCGATTTTGACCATTTCATACTGAAATATCTTCATGTTTTATATATACCCAGTACTTCTACATTCTTTAAACGAAGGATATTTGATGAAGGAAACTTTTTAGATGATTCTTTTCAGTATGCTATGGATTACGAATTCTTTCTGAGATTAGCTCTGAAAAGATACAAATTTATTCACGTTCATTCTTATCTAGCAGATTTTAGATGGCATACAGAAAATAAATCTGTAGTTTCATTGAAGAAACAAATTAATGAACAAGAAATTGCTTTACTACGTCATGATGAATTATTGCAAAAAATACCATCATCTGCGCGACCGTCTTTACGACAAATGTTGAAATTAATGGCACGTGGCAAGCGTTACCTTCTCAAAGGAATGAAAGGTTATTACTTTAATCAATGGCAACACCAAGCTGTTGATTAAAATACAGGAGTCAGACAATTGTGCGCATCTTAATTTTACATAATCGCTATCAAATTGGTGGTGGCGAAGATGTCACCATGCAAACAGAAAAAGCCCTTCTAGAGGCAAATGGTCACACTATAGCTTTACTGGAAGTCAATAATGACAATATTACGAGTTCTTTAGAAAAACTTAAGGCAGCTGTCAGTGCCATTTATTCCCTCTCATCAAAACAGTTAGTACTTGCAGAAATTGCCAGGTTTCAACCTGACGTTGTGCATATACATAACTTTTTCCCACTGCTTTCGCCTTCCGTTCACTATGCCTGTCAGGAGGTAGGTATACCAGTCGTACAAACGCTGCATAACTATCGTTTATTTTGTCTCAATTCCTATTTCTTTCGAGAGGGCAAGGTGTGTGAAGACTGTCTTGGAAAATCTTTTCCTTGGCCTGGTATTTTTCACGGTTGTTATCGGGATAGTAAAACAGGGGCAAGTGTCGTTGCAACGATGCAATTTGTACATCGATTTCTAGAAACCTGGGAAAACAATGTAGACCAATACATCACCATTACAGAGTTTGCTCGCAAAAAATTTATTCAAGCAAACTTGCCTCCATCAAAGCTTACTGTCAAACCAAATTTTATCTATCCTGACCCTGGTGAAGGTAATGGAAAAGGTAAATATGCGCTGTTTGTGGGTCGCCTGTCGCCTGAAAAAGGAATAAAAACACTTATAAAAGCTTGGGAAAAACTTGGCAGACAAATTCCTTTGAAGATTGTGGGAGATGGTCCGTTAGCCGATCAAGTAAAACAAGCAGCTAATAAATTTTCCCAAGTGGAATACCTTGGACGTAGATCGGTACAAGAAGTGCATTCTTTGATGGGTGAAGCCATGTTTTTAGTCTTTCCGTCAGAATGGTATGAAACCTTTGGTCTTGTAGCTATTGAGGCTTTTGCTAAAGGTACTCCTGTGCTCGCGGCAAATATCGGTGCAATAGCAGAGATTGTAGATCCTGGTAGAACTGGGTTTTACTTCCGTCCTGGTGATGCGGATGATTTAATAGCCAAGGTGGAGTGGATTTTAGCGAATCCAGGAAAGCTCACTCATATGCGGCGAGAAGCTAGATCTGAGTTTGAAGCAAAGTACACGGCACAAAAAAATTACCAGATGTTGATGGATATTTATAACCGAGTTGTCAACTGTAAGAGGTGAGTTAATGATGACCTAGCAAACGTGATCAAACTTATCTTGAAATTAAATATGCGTGTTGCAATTATAGCGGGTTCAGGCAGATTCATCTGTTCTGAACCCGTAACTTTTTTAGCAACTCCAGTATGCGTAATGTACGTCCTGACACGGAGATACTAATACTACATGAAACTCACAAATCGTCAACGGAATCTTCTTAAGCACCGCTATATAGTGGGCATGCGAGTAGACATTACCAGTTACCAAGACGCTACACAGAGGATTTTGGACTGGGCCCAAGCGAGAAAAAGTTGCTACATCTGTGTCGCTAACGTGCACATGACTATGGAAGTTTACGACAATCCTGCATTTGCTAGTGTAGTTAATACTGCTGCCCTAGTAACACCCGATGGTATGCCCTTAGTTTGGGCTTTGACTGCGCTTGGTGTCAAAAATGCCTCCCGAGTTTACGGTCCTACCCTGACGCTGTACGTATGCGAAGCTGCAGCAAAAGCTGGTATACCAATTGGGCTTTATGGTGGAACATCAGAAAGCTTAAGTGCATTTGTAAAATTTTTGCATCAGCGTTTTCCAGACCTTCAGATTGCCTGTAAAATTTCCCCACCTTTTCGCCCGTTAACACCCCAAGAAGATGATGCTTACACCCAGCAAATTGTAGAGTCAGGCGCACGAATTTTATTTGTGGGCATCGGTTGTCCTAGACAAGAATTGTGGATGGCAGCCCACAAAAACCGGATTCCTGCCGTTACACTCGGTGTCGGTGCCGCCTTCGATTTTCATTCAGGCCGTGTTAAGCAAGCCCCTAGCTGGATGCAGAAAAGGGGTATGGAGTGGCTCTTTAGGCTGATCATGGAACCAAAACGTTTATGGAAACGTTACTTTAAGCACAATCCACGGTTTTTGCTGTTTTTTGTGATCCAATGGCTAGCAAGCAAGTTCGGCTGGAGACTGTTTGAAACAAATTCCCTAGATTAACTTTTCATGATAGTCATTATGCAGCCTCATTGCAAAACGACGAGATGATAGCACACTTATTAGAAACACACAAAAGCAATGAAACTAGCTTATGTAACCAGGCATGATGCTACCAACATTAAAGCGTGGTCGGGTACTGTTTACCACATGCTGCAGACGCTGCGCCAACAAGACACTAAGGTTGATTACATCTCTTCTTTAAAACAGAAAAATGTTTTATTATTTAAAGGAAAGCAACTTGCATACCGTGCCTTCCCTAAAAAGAGATACTTACGAGATAGAGAACCGTTCATTTTGAAGCATTATGCAAAGCAGGTTGCTAGCAAGTTATCTCACCTGAATTGTGACATTGTATTCAGCGAAGGAACTATTCCCATCTCCTATCTTGATTGCAATCAACCAATTGCCTTTTGGACCGATGCCACTTTCGCAGGCATGGTTGATTTTTATCCGCAATTCAGTAATTTGTGCCAAGAAACTATTCAAAGTGGTCATGCAGCAGAAAGATCTGCTCTCGAACGATGTCAATTAGCAATCTATTCATCAGAATGGGCTGCTAAAACAGCGATTGATAACTATCAAATTGATCCAGCAAAGGTAAAAATTGTCCCCTTCGGTGCTAACATAGAATCCGAGCAAACTCTTGATGATATTAAAGCACTTATAGATTCAAGACCCTCAAATCAATGTAATCTTGTCTTCTTAGGTGTTGATTGGTATAGAAAGGGTGGTAATGTTGCTCTTGAAGTGGCCAAAGAATTAAATCAGTCAGGTTTAAGTACAGAGTTGTCAGTTGTAGGCTGTCTACCTATTGTTGATCAACAGCTACCCAGTTATGTAAAGGTATTTGATTTTATTAGCAAATCTACTGTGGAGGGTAGAAAGCAGCTTGATTCACTCTTATCTACTGCACATTTCCTCATTGTGCCTTCTAAAGCAGAGTGCTTTGGAGTAGTGTTTTGTGAAGCAAACTCCTTTGGTGTTCCTTGTCTTGCAACGAATGTTGGTGGAATTGGAACAATTATCAAAGATAATGTGAACGGTAAAACCTTTTCCAAAGAAGCCAGCATTAAAGAATATTGTGACTACATTTCTGATTTATTTATTGAGTACTCAAGGTACAAACAACTAGCATTATCCTCATTTCATGAATATCAGTCTCGTCTTAACTGGTCAGTGGCTGGTAAAACTGTGAAAACGTTGTTAGCAGAGTTAATGTACTAACAATTAATCAAAATGCGATTTTTGATCAAACGGCGTGAACTTCTACTAGGATTAGGAACTTTAGCAAGCACGGTTCCTTTTGCTTGTGCCAATAGATTCAAGAACTACAATCAAGTTAAAGCTCTATATAACCCAAAGAGACGTTTTTCTGTGGTCGGTAATACCTCTTTACGCAAACGGGCTGCTCTTAAAGGATTAATCTATGGAGCATTTCCGTCTTTCGGTTACGAAAATTTATCCAAGAATAAGCAATTACAGTCTGCTTTCATTCGGGAGTGTGGTCTTCTAGTAGGGGGGTTTTATTGGGGTGTAACTCGCCCTAGTATCAATAATTTCAACTTTCATGATACTGATTCTTTTGCCCAATTTGCGTCTGAACATGGGATGCTTTTCCGGGGACATCCTTTAGTTTGGCATCAAGTCATTCCTGATTGGTTAACTAGTAAATTTCAAGACCACAAAACGACTTCTAAAGAAATTGAGAACATTCTAACAAACCATGTTTCAACAATTGTTAAACGGTATGCTGGACGAATTCACTCATGGGATGTGGTAAACGAGGCAATTGAGCCGAAACACGGACGACCTGATGGTTTACAAAACACACCTTGGCTAAAGTTTTTGGGTCCAGATTATATCGACATTGCCTTTCGCACTGCTAGAGATGCTGATCCCAAGGCGCTGTTGGTATATAACGATGCTTTATTGGATCATGATATACCCGAGCATGAAGCAAGAAGAATTGCTACACTGAAATTACTAGAAACTTTGAAGTCTAAAGGTACACCTGTTCAAGCCTTAGGCATACAAGCTCACTTGTTCGCAGATAAACCATTCAATCCAAAAAAGCTGAGAGCTTTTCTACGTGATGTTGCCAGTCTTGGTCTAAAAATTCTGATTACTGAGCTAGATGTAGCAGACAATGACTTGCCTAAAGATATAGATGTCCGCGATCGCATTGTTGCAAGTGTCTACGAAGACTATCTTTCTGTTGTTCTAAATGAACCTGCTGTCATTGCAGTCATAACTTGGGGATTTACTGATAGCGACACATGGCTTTCGAGGTTTCCCCGCTCAGATAGAGCGCCATTACGACCTTTACCTTTCGATTTCAATATGAAACCTAAATTGGCATGGAATGCTATGGCAAGAGCCTTTGACAAAGCTCCAAAGCGTTAATTTCAATTCCCGATCAAATTAATTAAGAATAACTCTTGCCTTTAACGGTAAGACCCTATGGTTGCATACACCAAATGTATTCGACTCGAATAAAAATCGCCATAACGGCACAAATATAAGGAGGGATACGAATTGTGGCTTCCAGAAGTGAATCAAAAGTAAATTTCAAACCCGATATACGTTCACCCAAAGGTACAAAGATACAGAGAGGATTAGCTATCCGATTTTGGCGGGTCTTAATACTTATCTTTTTGGATGTTATTTCCCTAATCCTTGCATGGAAGTTGTCAGTATCTTTTGGGATTCAACTAAAATCTCTTTGGACACAACAAATATCTCAACTACCGCTAGTTTTAACAATTGAGATAGGAATTATTGCAGGTAAAGGACTCTATAAAGCAGGCATAAATCGTCGTAACTATTATAAGCTGATTAAAGCAGTATCTTTGTCACAAATATTCCTCTTGGTGATTGATATTTTCTACGAATCAGAGAGTTATTTTTCTCGTTCCTTTTTTCTACTATTGTGGTTTTTCTCTGTAGCCTTTATCTGTCTCGGGCGTTGTATCTTTGATGTTACCACTACACTTCTTCGCAACAAAGGAGCAATTTGTTATCCCGTTTTTCTGATTTCAGAGACAGAAGAGCAAGAGAGTCATCTTAAGTTAATACAACATGAAAAATGCTATATTGTACAGGGAACTTCTAACTCTAAGTGTCTCGACAGGCCTAACAGAGAACAAACCTTGAAATATCTTCGCAATCAAGGAATAGTAGAGGTTTTTGTTTCTTGGAATGCAATTAAAAATCGTCTGTTTATTTGCTGGCATTTTTACACAGCTGGTATTACCCTGAGAATACTCCCTACACAAGCCACAGCTTTCCATCCTAAATCCGTATTATGGGTCATAGGTGGAGTCCCTTGTATGAGTATTCCAGCACCCATTATTGCAGGCACTGATTTTTGGGTAAAGCGGTCTTTTGACCTTTGTTGTTCCATTATTTTGTTACTAATACTCTCACCTGTTTTTGCGTTAATTGCTCTGGTGATTAAGCTCGATTCTCCAGGACCAATCTTGTTCAGGCAGGATCGAATTGGTCTACATTGTAAGAAGTTTCAAATTTGTAAGTTCCGCACAATGATAACCGATGCGGAAAAGATGCAAAAAGCCTTAGAAACAAACAATGAAATCAAAGATGGTGTCTTGTTTAAGATGAAGGATGACCCTCGGATCACAAAAGTTGGTAAATTTCTGCGCCGTTATAGTCTAGATGAATTGCCCCAACTTTTTAATGTTTTACTCGGACAAATGAGTTTGGTTGGTCCGCGTCCTCTTCCTCTAAGAGATGTAGAAAAATTCAAAACAGGACACTATATCCGTCAAGAAGTGTTGCCCGGTATTACTGGATGGTGGCAAATTTCTGGACGTTCCAATATCGATAACTTTGAAGACGCAGTCAAGTTAGATCTATCTTACATTGAAAATTGGTCAATCTGGCTAGATGTGAAAATTTTGTTCAAAACTGTTCAAGTTGTTCTGAACAAAACAGGTGCTTATTAAATTGGCAAATAAAATGCAGAAGTTTTATCCACCTGCTTCTTAACTTTTTTTATCATTTTTGAAGGTTGAGCCTGTCAAAGTAGAGATTTTCTATTCTAGATTTCTGCTCTTTCTCAGGCTCAGATTACAATTTGTAAAAACTAGTTAAGCGACTGAAGTGATTGAATTATTGCTCTTGAACCCGAATATTTTCACTCAGTCGCTAAATTAAAGGTTTGATTTTCTCTGTGTTAGTCCTAGTTATGGGCAACTGGACAAATATGATCTATCTGTAGGCGACTTGTGGACCAGCCCAGACGTCTGTTATCCTTTGACCATAAATAACTGGCTGCTCTGTAGTTGTAGCAGCTGTAGTTTTGCCATCGTAAGCAACTGTCATCAAGGGCCATTGTTCTTCACCCAATTCGCCGGCACGAAATACCACTTGGTCAGGGTGAGTTTTACTCCAACCTAACAACACAGCTATGTCGTGTTTGTATTGTTCTTGTGAAGGAGTGACATTCTCAGAGCGATTTTGTTCCCGATCCCATATGACTGCATAATCTGTGACATCAGAAGTGTTCATCGCTCCTTCAAACTTGCGTGCTAAAAAGCGATCGCCTTTTTGTGACCAGCTAACAGGAACCAATACCGCAATAGTTCCTTGTGAATCACTTGGTGAAGAAACCTGAACCTTTAATAGGGGATCGTTAATGGGAGCAGTTGAGCTAACCACTCGCAAGTTCTTAGTTTGCCTATCTTCTACAAATAGAACGCTAGTCACGCGGCTATTGTACATTTGTGGTTTGACTTCCAGTTGTACCCGGCTGTACATAGCATATCTACCATCTGCAGAAATAACAGGCATACTGCGGTAGTAACGCACTCCAGCAACACCTCTAGAACTAATAGCATCTTGAGTCGCCTGTATCCAAGTCCAAGGAATAGGATGAGGACTTCCTATAGGATCTTGCTGTGCGCCTTGAGCTTGTTCTCCTGGTTGTTCTACAACAGGCACTGCTGTTGACTTTTGTTGTCCTTTTTTGAAAGGGTCAATCTTAACTGTTTCCAATGTTTTAGCAGCAAGCACTTCCCCAGATGCAGACACATTGTTTGTTGCCAACGCTATAACTTTAGAGGCTTTCAATCGTTGCACTAAATTGTGTTGACTAGCTGCCATCTCGTTTGATGCCGACTCAGATTCTTTTGGTGGTGACGCTAGATCAACTAGTACCAATGAATTATTATCGGGCTTCTCAACTGATCCAGAACTATCTTTTACTGTTAAAGTATCAATCTGATTTGTTTGTTCATCTATTATTTGTGTTTGCGGTTGAGAAACCGCACCTACAGACTTTGCTATAGAGTCAGATTTTTCTGTAAAGGAGTTGATTGGCGCTGCTTTTGGTACTGAAATGAAGTTAGCTTGATCAACTGCAGCCGTTGCCTTTAACAGGGAGTGAACCGCTACAGAGTCTGGCTGTGTTGTTACAGAAGGAACTTTAGCGACTTGTATTTGTTGTGCCGAAGTCATGTGTTCTGATGCTGCAGTCAAGGGCGCGATCAGCATCACAAAAATGAGGTACTTAACGAATGGTTGCGCACGGAACCATCCAGACAGCATAAGGTGTTTAAGCATTTGTTGACTTCCTAGAGGGCGGTTGCTGTGTGAGGAGCAGACAGGGATGCAGCAATAGAGCAAGCTATCATTATATGTATAACAAGGAACTAGCAGTTTTAACGATATAGTTTACTCAAATTTCGCATACTTTTACAAAACTGAGTCATTAGTAGTACCCGTTCTGCCTACAGGATTTTTCGGAACGGTAGTAAACCAAAAAATTGGAAACCATCACTCAGGCGGATCTTAAGAGGTTTAACAAAACCAACAAATTAGGACGACTGATAAACCCGCTCCGTAAATCGCTTGTACAACATCTTAGAGAATTCCCCAATATTTTTGGGGTAGGGATACACAAATGTTAATTGACCCATTAAAGCATAAAGGGTGATCGCAAAAATGATCGAAGATGAAAAGAATACAACGCTTGATGAATTATCTAGGACTTACGCATTGTCAAAAAATTGATTATGTGGATTGAGTCAAATCTTCGGTTTGAACTTTTTTTAAGAGGCATGATTTCGGCTTAATGAGAATTGTCATTTCCAACATATATATGAAATATGAGGATTTTGTGAGGATTTTGTAAATTCTTTTAAAGAAAAACGTCATTAAGGTTGTACTTTAGTTAATCCACATTATTTTCTCTTAGGACTTACGCATGAAAACGAGAAATAAGCGGGTTTGGGCAAGGGTATAGGGGTATAGGGAAGCCACGGGTGTAGGTGTTTCAAACCCTTACACCCCTAAACCCTTACCCCCTTACACCCTCCCAAACTGCTGGATCTCGTTGCGTAAGTTCTGTCTGTTTGTACAGTGCGTAAGTCCTATTATCTTAACAACTCTAGGAAAAAACAGGATATCAAGTCAGTTGGAGTACGATATAACGCAGTGGCTCCTAATGAAGGGCAGGTGACGCGCTTGTGTTTTAAGTCGGCAAAGCGTTTCCCTTCGCACATGTCCAGTAGCCTGACCGAACCCGTTTTCGAGCACTGCCTCCTAATAACTGATTACTGATGAAAATCGTATTCTTTGGCACTCCTAGTTTTGCTGTACCAACTCTGGAAAAACTACTGAATCATCCAGAATTTGATGTCTTGGCAGTTGTAACACAGCCTGATAAACGTCGGGGACGTGGAAATCAACTGATACCCTCACCAGTAAAAGCTGTCGCCACCTCTGCTAATGTCCCTGTATGGCAACCTCAGCGGGTGAAAAAAGACATTGAAACTTTAACGAAACTCAAAGACTCAGACGCTGATGTGTTTGTCGTCGTTGCCTATGGGCAAATTCTCTCTCAAGAAATTTTAGATATGCCTAAATTGGGTTGTGTTAATGTGCATGGCTCAATTTTACCTAAGTATCGAGGTGCTGCTCCGATTCAGTGGTGTTTGTATAACAGCGAGATTGCAACCGGTATCACAACAATGTTAATGGATGCAGGAATGGATACTGGTGCAATGCTTCTCAAAGCCACAACACCGATAGAATTACTAGATAATGCTCATAATTTGGCAGAAAAACTTGCGGTTTTGGGTGCAGATTTGTTGGTAGAGACTTTGTGCAAGCTGGAACACCAGGAAATTCAGCCAATTCCTCAAGATAATTCTCAAGCGACTTATGCGCCTTTGATTAAGAAAGAGGATTATCAATTAGATTGGTCAAAGAGCGCTATACAATTACACAATCAAATCAGAGGGTTTTTTCCAGACTGTATCACTACCTTCCGCAACCAACCACTGAAAATTACTGCCACTGCTCCCCTTGATGATGCTGATGGTTATGAACTACCAGCAGATCTCCAAGACATAATGCATCAATTACCTAATTTGTCAACTGTATCGGGTAGTCCAGGGGAAGTTGTAAGCATCATCAAGGGGATGGGAGCAATTGTCCAAACTGGAAAGGGTTTATTGCTCTTGCGAGAAGTTCAAAGTGCAGGCAAACGTCCCCAGTCAGGATGGGATTTTGTTAATGGTTCGCGTTTAGCTGTGACAGAGGTATTTGGGAATGCTGAGTGATGAGTGATGAGTGATTGTTTCCAAATTTCCTTTATTTTTCTCAGCACTAAGCACTCTCGTAGTAGCGGCATGTTTCACATGGTCCATCTGGGTTAACCGCACAGCGCATGATTTCTGAACAAGCATTGTAGCGGCAGGTGGCATCGCCGATCACCCAGCGTCCTGCTACAAGACTTTTTTCACTTGGTCTTATAGCGGACTGTACGTATAAAGCAATTTTTTGCAAACGATAGCGCCCTGCCTTGAATTGATAACGGTGGCGGCGCTCTAAAACTGCATATGTTTTGCCTTCAAAGTCAAGATAATTTCCAGGTTGTGGTGCCCAATCAAGTTTCATACTCCCGAGGGACTGACGCGAATGCGTCAGAATCACCTCAGTTGGTAGAGAATCTGGTTCCATAAGCTTTGTGTAATGTGATTTACATTAATAGGATGTTAACGCACCTGCCTGTGTTGACTTGGATAGTTTATGCTATTGTTAACTATTTGCTAATATTTTTTAAAACACTCACACATAGAAGCTGTGAGATTCATGCATAGAAGCGTATGGGCTTATTAAACAGGACTTACGCAAACAAACCCGGTTCATACCAAAAATCCTATGTTTCGCAAGCAAATACGAACGGAGAAATCGGTTTGGTGGCAAATGGTGCGTAAGTCCTATTAAAAACTCAACTCCCTTCTTTTCTCAGGAGGGGAGATGTCAAACCATGAAGTAAGATTTTACTAGCTCATGTTTTCTCATGTTTTAGCAGTTTGAGATTCCAAGCTAAAAAGTATTCAAAGTTACAAAATGCCTCGTATTGATTCTCAAAACCAGAAAACCTTTACTTATTCTCGCAGCACCCTAGAACGAGCCGAACGAGCCTTAGTGTGTTCTCCCTTCAATCCTTGCTTGTTTGAAACAATGCGCTCTCGTCGAGTAGCATTAAGTGAAATGACTGCTAGTGCTGGTGTGCAAAATGGCTACACTAAACATTCTATCTCCGAGTTAGTAGCAGATAATGCACTTGTGTGGCTGATCCAAGTGGGTGTTCTGCGGCGCGAAGTAGATGGTCAAGGAATTACAGATAGTTTTCGCCTCACTCCTGTTGGTCGTCAGATAGTAGAACAATTTCAAACAAAATCTTGGCGGGCTCCTACATTGAGTGATAACCTATACAATGCTGTTATTCGTTGGTTTAGGTTACCCTTTTAGAATTAAGAGTATATAGCGGTTCTCATTTATATACCGAATTAAGCGGGGGTCTCCTGGAGGTTTGAAATGAAAGCAATTATGATAGTGGGAACAACATCCCACGCCGGGAAATCACTGTTAACGGCAGCTATTTGTCGTATACTATCGCGTCGTGGCTGGCGAGTGGCTCCCTTCAAAGGTCAAAATATGGCTTTAAATGCTTATGTGACCGCAAATGGTGGAGAAATTGGCTACGCCCAGGCGGTACAAGCTTGGGCTGCGGGAGTTATTCCTTGGGTAGAAATGAATCCTATTTTACTCAAACCACAAGGAGATATGACTTCTCAAGTCATAATCAAGGGAAAACCTATGGGTAGAGTCGGCGCTGTAGAGTACTACGAACAATATTTTGAGCTAGGGTGGCGGGCAATTGAAGAATCTCTACAGCATTTGAGTACAGAATTTGATTTGTTGGTTTGCGAAGGTGCTGGTAGCCCTGCGGAGATTAACATCAAGCACCGAGATTTAACCAATATGCGGGTAGCAAAATACTTGAATGCATCAACTCTATTGGTTGTTGATATTGATAGAGGTGGTGCTTTTGCCCATATCATAGGAACCCTGGAGTTACTCGAACCAGAAGAACGTGCTTTAATTCGCGGTATTGTAATTAATAAATTCCGTGGACAGCGATCGCTCCTAGAACCCGGAATAAAATGGTTGGAAGAACGCACTGGTATTCCTGTTGTCGGTGTTATCCCTTACTTGGAAGAGTTATATCCTGCGGAAGATTCCCTCGACCTGTTAGAACGGAGAGTACAAAAGATACAAACTGAACTCAGTATTAGTGTGATTCGCTTACCGAGAATTTCTAACTTTACTGACTTTGATCCACTAGAATCAGAACCTACAGTAGGGGTAAAATATATTAGTCCCAAGCAAGAATTGGGACATCCTGATGCACTGATTATTCCTGGTACAAAAACAACAATTCCTGACTTGATATTGCTGCAAAAAAGTGGTATGGCAGAAGCAATTCAACACTATGCAGCAGCAGGCGGTACAGTTTTGGGTATCTGTGGTGGGTACCAAATATTAGGTCAGATGATAGCCGATCCAGAGGGACTTGAAGGACAAGCAGGCAGATATCAAGGATTAGGGTTATTACCGATAAAAACTGTGATCACAGGACAGAAAGTCGCTCGTCAACGCCAAGTCAACTCGCATTTTCCACAAATGGGCTTACCTGTGATCGGATTTGAAATTCATCAAGGGCGATCGCGTATAGAAATTCCTCCAACAGAAACCGAAAACTACCATACTTTATTCGATGATGCTAATTTAGGTTTGGTGGATAATTGCTTATCGGTCTGGGGTACTTATCTCCACGGTATTTTTGACAATGGTCCTTGGAGACGTGCTTGGTTAAATCGTCTACGTCAACAGCGGGGTTTAAAATCTTTGCCAACAGGAGTTGCCAATTACCGGGAACAAAGAGAGCATATTTTAGACTCTGTCGCTGCTGAAGTTGAACGCCATTTGGACTTAACACCGTTTTTACCTTGAGGGTAGTTTTCATGACTGTTCGCGTCCGCTTCCTACCAGATGATGTTACAGTTGATGCTGAAGTGGGAGAACCCCTGCTCGACGTAGCAGACCGAGCGGGTGTGTTTATTCCCACTGGGTGTCTAATGGGATCATGTCACGCTTGCAGTGTGGAAGTTGAGGATGGACACACCATTCGTGCCTGCATTACAGCAGTACCGCCAAGACGCGAAGAGTTGACGATAAATTTGTTTAGTGACCCAACTTGGTGATTGAAATAATAGCTAATAATAGCTATTAGTTAGGAGTTATAAGTTTTGAACTGATCACTCCTAACTCTTGTGTCCTATCCTCATTAGCGATCGCCGTGGAGTAACGATCAATCTCCGAAAATTTGCTAGGTTATCATCAAATAAGTGATATCCTCTAGCAGAACAAAACATATAGCGAATCATGAATATAGATGAGATTAAGGCAATTTTAAAAAAATTTGCTAGTAGTATGATGGGCTTTCAGGGTACAGCACTCGTGAATTCTGAGGGTAAGCCGATCACAACAATTGGGATGAATGATGATTCCGCATTGATTATGGCGGGAACAATGATTTATTTGGCTAACCGCACCCGTAAGGAAGTGCAATGGGAGGGGATTGAGCAGATTTCGGTTAAAGGTGCAGACGGTTATGTGATTTTAACCACCTGTAGCCCTGATGTTTTCTTACTAGTCATTGCCAGTAATATTCCAGAAGGGATGCTACTTGTAGATATCAATCGCACTGTAGAGAAGTTGAACGCTGTACTCAAAGATGAGGAGTCTCAGAGCACAGACTCGAATCAGACAAAATTGCAAGAATCTGTATCAAAACTTACTAATAAGCCTGGTAAATTTTCCAATCCTTTAATGTATAGAGGAAGTAAGATACCTGAGTAAGCAGTGAAGATTTGCTATACCTGTTTTTTCTCAAATCCGTGGTAACCATCCATGTCATGCTCACTAATATCCAAACCATCAAGTTCTGCTTGGGCTGAAACTCGCAGACCAACTATAGCTTGAATTCCCGACCAAGCAAGCCAGGAGAACACAAACGTGAAAATACCCACTGAGATAATACCAAGTAACTGAATCAATAATTGTTCTAAACCCCCACCATAGAATAATCCTGGTTTTGGACCAGGCGCGAATAGCACAGCATTACTGCGTAGTTTATCTTCTATACCGACGCTAAATAAGCCCACAGCTAATGTTCCCCAGATACCATTGACAAGGTGAACTGAGATAGCACCCACTGGGTCATCAATTTTTAAGTTTGCGTCTATAAAAAGTACTGAGAAGAACACAAGGATTCCTGCAATCAGACCAATCCAAAACGCACTGCGAATGCTAACGAAGGCAGAGGAAGCTGTAATGGATACCAAACCTGCCAAGACTCCATTGAGGATCATGCTAAGTTCAGGTTTACCAAAGCGCCTCCAGGAAATCAGGGTTGCTGCAATACCACCCGTTGCAGCTGCCATGTTGGTTGTGAGGAAAATATGAGCGATCGCACCAGGATCAGCTTTGAGCGTTGAGCCTGCATTAAAGCCAAACCAACCCAACCAAAGAATAAAGCCCCCCAGAGTAGCCATACTCTGATTATGCCCAGGCATGGCAATGTTGCTACCGTTTTTTAGATAGCGATAAATCGGTGCACCACGTGATTCAAGTTTGTACAACCGTGGTCCCAACAGCCAAGCTCCCACTAAAGCCGCCCAACCACCAACCGAATGAACCACAGTCGAACCAGCAAAATCGTAGAAGCCTAATTTGGCTAGCCAACCACCTCCCCAAATCCAGTGACCAGTAATTGGGTAGGAAATAGCAATCAGTAAAAAGCCAAAGATAAAAAATGCAATAAACTTAATCCGTTCAGCAACCGCTCCAGTAAAAATAGTTCCTGCGGTGCCTGCAAAAACGAGTTGAAAGAAAAATAGAGCTGACTGAGGTACATCAGACTTGAGGGATTTAAACATCTGTTGGTCTGTTCCATCAAAAAACCAACCTTTTGTTCCAAACAATGGGTTTGTGTTGTCCCCAAACATAAGCGCACAGCCAATTACCCAGAAAGCCACTGTTGCCAGTGCAAATATAATGAAGTTTTGAGCTAATATATTGACGGCATTCTTGTGGCGACACAAGCCTGTTTCCAACATTGCAAAGCCAGCATTCATAAAGAACACTAAACAGGCAGTGAACAGCACCCATACCGTGTCCACAGCCACTTGTAAGTTTAGAGAGGGTTGTACTGGGGATGTGGAAGTTTGGGCAACTGCAGCGTAATTCAAAATCAGCACAATGATAGCTGCCAAGGGTAAGCTGAATTTCCAATTCAGTGACAGCCAGCTTTTTTTGCACTTTAATTCTTTGAGTTTTGGTTTGTCTAATTTCATATTCTGTCAAGTTTCACAATATATCATCCTTATCATCCTCATACATACGTGGCAAGCCGTAGCGCTCATACAGTTCTTGATCTATCTCTCGCAGTTTGCTCACTACTTTGTTAGTTCCTCCCTTGAGTGCTTCTTGAAATTCTGGTTCTCGTCGTTCTTTTTCTTGGACAAAAGCCTGCTGGGCTTGTTCAATAGTGCTGTCTTGCTCAATAAAGTAGCGAATCGCCGCTTCACCAATTGCCAATGTCGTAGACAAAGGTGATTTCATATCAGCTTGTTGAACACCTAATTGTCTTAATAATTTTTCCGCTTCATTGCTTTGATCTGCGTTAGTAGCAATTTGGGCAATCATACTGACCAAGCGACTTTGTATGGACAATACTCCCTTTTCGTTACCAAAAGGAAACCAACCAGTAAGAAATGCCAAACATGCTGCGACAAATGTATAGTCCCGAGCAACAGCTTTTTTGAGTGCGATCGCAGCGGTTGCTCCTCCAAAGCCCTGTTTACCGGCTTCGTCAGGAATACACTTATATATTCGTAGAGCGAGTTCTTCTATGTTGTACCGTTTATCGTCGTATTCATCCCATAAAGTACAAATATAAACATAAATTGAACTCAGAGTTTTGTACTCGGTGATTCTCGCCATAACGCAATCACGAATATTTGCTTCCTTTGCTTGCTGTCTGGCTGTTTTGAATTTAGTGTCACGAATTTGGGAGTCAAAAACGTTGTAGGGCGGATTCCACTCTGAGGTAGGTTGAATTCGATCAATCTTATTTAAAACCAAAATAACTGGTAGTTCAATTCCATGTTTTCGCTTGTGCGTTGATTTCAGTTCAGTGAGAAAATCAATATCGCTAGGCACATATGCTCGCTCATCAGCTGGAATCACAAATAACAGGATGTCTACTTTGTTTTGGACGACATCGTTAATGGCTTGTTCAAAGGCTGCATGATCGCGTGAGTCACCTACACCACGTGAGTCTACAAATCTTAATTTCCACCCATTGCGCTCATAATCGTATATTTCAGTAATTTGTGTTGTTGCTTTGGCTAAACCAATCTCGGTAACACTCCGTCCTAAAATGGCATTAATCAGAGATGATTTACCCGCTCCAGAACGCCCGTAAAGAGCTATTTTAGGAATTCTACTTTGCTTGGCCAACCGCTGAAGTTTATTTTTGAGAATTTGTTCAGTAAAAAATTTTAGCGGTTGAGGCAGTTGTGACAAACTTGAATGAATTGATGACTCTATAGCTTGCATCAATTCATCAGTTTCGCGACTAATCTTTTCTAGTCTTTGCAAAATAAGCCGCGTATTTTCAGGTCTGTGATTTGGAGACAAAGCCATCAGGGAATCAATTAAATCTGCCAATGGCTTTGAGATCCCAGGAGCGCTATCTCGCCAAATCAACTGACCTGTTGTCGAATCCTCAGCAAATGCACTTGGAGGGTAGCCCGTTATTAAGTTGACAAATGTCCGTCCTAGTGCATAAAAATCTGATTGCTTGACAGCTTTGCCTTTGATTTGTTCTGGCGGCGTATAACCAGATGACAATATAATCGTACCTTCAAAACCCTTACGTATACTAGTTAAATAAGCTTTTGTACCATATTTAACAGAACCAAAGTCAATTAACACAAGTTGGCCATCAGGTTTGAGCATGATGTTAGATGGCTTGATATCCCGATGGAAAAGCTTGTTCTCATGCACTAAAGCTAGAATCTCTATAACTTGTTGCAACCAAACCAGAGCTTGCCTTTGAGAAATTGGTTGATTTTGCTCTAACCACTGCCATAAATTTTGCCCCTCAATTTTCTCAAGCACTAAACAGTGCAATATCCTAGAACCGTAGCCAAGGTTTAAGGTTAAGGTAAAGTATCCATCCGGGTCGATTCTAGGAATTCCTGGGTGCTTGAGAGTGCTTAAGACGCTTGCCTCTCGCTGCAACATTTCGATCAACTTCGGATCATCTTCTTTGAGAACTTTTAGGACTTTTCGTGTGCCCCGATCATCTACCTCAAAGACTTCAGTATATTGTTGTTGGCGCAATTCGCGCAACGGTTTTACTAACTGATATCGCTCATTTACAAATAAGCTATTCCCACAGCTTTGACAACGCTCCACATAATTAGGATTTTGGCGCTGTTGACACCAGGGGTTAATGCAGTAGCTCACAATATTTTTGTTTTAGCAAAGATTTTAACTTATATCTAATTATGAACTGAGTTTCGTAATACCAATTCTGGAGTAAACTTTTACTTAATATTTGGTGACAAACAACTACAGTGTGTAAGTTTTCCAGACAAAGTTATTAAGAAGCATTAAACTCATCTATAGGAATCCGGTTTGATTTGGTCAGACCAGTGCTGGTCTCACCGTAAGGCGTGGCGTTAGCCATAGGGTGAATTACAAAGTAGAGACGCTTAACAGGGAACAGGGAACGCTTAAGAAGCAATAAAAGTGTACCTAGCTTCGTCAAAAATCAAACACGAGTCCTATATGGCTACGCCACGCAAGCTATCATGGGGAATTGGTATAAGTAGATACTGTATATTAGCTTAGCCTAGTCCAGATGCCCACGTCTATATAGTCAAACGGTTTCATCTTCTAGGAAAGTTTTTCTGTAAGTGAGCGCCGCAATAAAGAATCCATCATGTCTGGAACTCCTTGTACTGTAAAATATGCTTGCAAGTTTATACAAGTTTTGAGGTATATATAGCAATCCTATTTCATTTGTAAGAAATAAAGTACAAATGTACTTTATTCTTTCCTGTTAAGCGTTAAGCGTTCCCTGCCTCAACGAGTAATTTCACAACTCCGGCATGGATTGCTATATAGCTTTTGTCGAACACAAGAGCGTTAAGCGTAGCTTTCCGTCCGAGAGTGCCGCCCCTCTTAGGGGCTAGAAATCGCCTTTTGAGAGAGAAGATCCCTTTTTCTTGCAGGATCGACGCTGCAAAGCAGCCGCTACGCGAACACCTCTTTCATCATTGAGCTAGTCCTGATATTATAAATTGCCATGATACTTAATCAACTGATAGTTCGCTCACTAAATTCTTCTATATAAAAATTATGTATGTGAGCTTTTCATTGTTTCTATGATAATGATATTGTTTAGTTATGATGACTAAGTTTTGTCTTTTTTATAAAAATACAAGAATTTTCTTTTTTATATTTATAATCGTTATTGGTTTTTTAGCTGGCTGTCAATATATTAACTTCAATGCATCAAGTGAAGCCTCCCAAACTTGTTTAGGAGAAAATTCTGAATTCAGTATTGCTTTCTTCAAAACCAATAATCAGGGCGAAAGATATACAAAAGGTATTAACCATGTCATTATTTTTCACCCAAAATCAGAATCCTTAGACTTTAAAGTCAATTTGGGTTTGTCTCATCCGCTTTATGCAAAAGACAATAAAGGTAAATTTCGTCAAGAATATATACCAAAATTATTTCATGAACTCGTAAGTAATGAAAACGCAAAATTAAACGGCCAACTACCAATTGCGGCAATTAATGCCGATTACATCGATACTAATAATAAACCTCAAGGCTTAAATATTTCTCGGGGAGTTGAATATTCAGGAGATTTTAAGAATAAACGCTCTTCTTTCGGTATATCAGCAGCTAAACCAAGGCAGCGTCAAGCAACTCTTCAAGTAGGAAGAAGAAGGGATCATATTCTTAACTATAATTTAGTGGGAGGCAATGGCAGATTTTATCGTAACGGCAGGTTTAAAGATATTTGTCAAGATTTAGGAGAACTTGCTTGTAAACAAGCTAGAAATCGCTCTCTTGTAGCTATATCTGAAAAAGGATATGTCATTTTACTAGTTAATGACATTAAGGCAAATTCCGATATTCAAGTGTCTCAACTTAATCAAGAGCTTTTACCAGATATGTTTGATGATGTTCTTGAAGGAATTGCTCGTAATAACTGTTTAGGCAAGATTCAAGAAGGAATGTTATTTGATGGAGGAATGTCCCCAGGACTATACTATAATAATAAAATTTATGTGGAAAACCCAGGATCAATTGGTTCAGTTTTTTTAATTTATAAGAAACATTTAAAGAATTAATTAAGCTCTTAAGTCAATCAAATAAAAAAATAGCAATTAATGAAAAGACAGCTACGTCAAAAGAAAGACTTATGAGTAAAGCAGATAATATTGCTAGCTGAAAAAGGTACGCTAGAAACTGAAGCAAAAAAAAAAGACTATGACACCCTCGCAAATCGCGGATACGCTCAAAGAATTATTTAGTGCAGCGTCTGTCAATGCTATTGCACCAGGTTACTGGCAAGTACAAACTCCCAAGTTCCGACTGCTAGTTTTGCTATCGGATGATGAAAGCGGGTTACGCATTTTATTACCCATTATGCCAATCTCTGAGGCTCTACCTTTTGTAGAACAGTTTTTAGAAGCAAACTTTGAAGAAACTCAGGATGTACGTTATGCCTTGCAGGAAGGGGCTTTATGGGGGGTATTTCAGCACAACTGCAAGAGTTTAACGCCAGAAGATTTTGCAGATGCGATCGCCCTACTGATTTCTCTCTATCAAAATGGTTTAGATAGTGTTTTTAACCGGCTGATTGAAAAACGCATTCGGCAGATTGTTATAGCGGCTAAACAGCAGAATCAGTCTTTTGAAGCCACTATGCAAAACTTAGAACGCTTTTATGCAGAAGGATTGATGGGTGAACTAGATCAAAGTGCACAAGCCAGAGAGGAAGTTTTAGCTGCATGGCGTTATCAGTTACAGCGGCTGTGGAATGAAGTTGATTCTAATTCTGTGTAAAAATTTTAGAAACTTCATTTCATCAGCATTGACACTTAAACATGAATTTTAAAATGTCTCAACTTCTATTTTGGAGCCCTCTGGAGACTTGCGAACCTTAACTTGTGTGGGCAATCGCTCTCGGAGTGCTTTAACATGAGTAATTACTCCTATCAATTTGTCTTGTTGTCGTAAGGATTCCAGAATTTGGGTAACGTTTAAGAGCGTATCTCAATCCAGAGTTCCAAATCCTTCATCAAAAAACAAACTACCTAATTCTGCACCCATCGAAAGTTTTTCTGAGAGTGCCAATGCCATTGATAAGGAAGTAGCAAATGTTTCACCACCCGAAAGGATCTGCACTCGCCTTGACTCAACCCGCCTGAAGAATACTGAGTAAGTTGTTGTTCAGCATCTTCTGCTTGCTTGGTAGCTGCTTGTAGCTTATTTTGAACATCATTTAAGGCTTGTGCTGCCGAAGTTAGATTCTTTTTGCTTGATACATAAATTTACTGTTCTTGACATCTTGCACCTGTGGAAAGGAAGCATGAATTGGCAGAACAGTGGAAATGACTTCATGTGTTGAGCATCGATTATTCTTTATAAGATATATAAGATATTCATTCTTTAAGTTTTTTCAGTTTGTCTTTTGGATTATTTCATTATGGATCTCATTGAAATTCTCAAACAAGACTATCAAAGATTTCCTGATAATCAGACATACAGCGTCTACGCTCAAGATGTTTATTTTCAAGACCCGCTCAACAAATTTCGTGGTGTTGAACGATACAAGCAGATGATTAAATTCATCGACACTTGGTTTTTAAATCCCAAAATGGACTTGCACGATATTCGCACAGAGGGAGACACAATCAAAACTGAGTGGACACTCAGCTGGAATACCCCCCTTCCTTGGAAGCCACGTATTTCTATCCCAGGCTGGAGTGAATTGCGTTTCAACCCTCAAGGGTTAATTGTGTCTCACATAGATTATTGGCATTGTTCGCGCCTAGATGTACTGAAACAGCATTTATTTCCCTTAAAGAGTTCATAATGTAAATAAATGTAAATACTTCTCATCTTGGACCAAACTATCCATGCGTGTAATTCTAATGACAGGCAAAGGCGGCGTAGGAAAAACCTCCGTAGCCGCCGCCACTGGACTTCGTTGTGCAGAACTGGGTTATCGTACACTTGTTTTGAGTACAGATCCTGCTCATTCTCTGGCAGACAGTTTTGATCTAGAACTGGGACACGCACCGAAACAAATTCGCGCCAATTTGTGGGGTGCGGAACTGGATGCACTATTAGAACTAGAGGGAAACTGGGGTGCTGTAAAGCGCTACATTACTCAAGTTTTACAAGCACGCGGTTTAGAGGGGGTGCAGGCAGAGGAATTAGCTATTTTACCAGGCATGGATGAGATTTTTGGCTTGGTTAGAATGAAACGCCATTACGATGAGGGGGAGTTTGATGTTTTGATTATTGACTCAGCCCCTACTGGCACCGCACTACGTCTGTTGAGTTTACCAGAAGTTAGTGGTTGGTATATGCGGCGTTTTTACAAACCTTTTCAAAACATTTCTGTTGCACTTAGACCTTTGGTTGAACCTTTTTTTAAACCAATTGCTGGTTTTTCTTTACCAGACAAAGAGGTGATGGACGCACCTTATGAATTCTATCAACAAATAGAAGCTTTGGAAAAAGTATTAACAGATAACACTCAAACCTCTGTACGCCTTGTCACCAATCCTGAAAAAATGGTGATTAAAGAATCTCTTCGTGCTCATGCGTATTTGAGCTTATATAACGTTGCAACAGATTTAGTCGTCGCAAATCGAATTATTCCCGAAGCAGTACAAGACCCCTTTTTCCAACGCTGGAAAGAGAATCAAAAGCAGTATCGCCACGAAATTCATGAAAACTTCCACCCGTTACCTGTCAAGGAAGTTCCACTGTTTTCTGAAGAGATGTGTGGTTTGGCTGCTTTAGAACGTCTCAAAGAAACACTGTATAAAGATGAAGATCCAACTCAGGTTTATTACAAAGAAACCACAATTAGAGTTGTTCAAGAAAATAATCAATACAGTTTGGAATTATATTTACCAGGCATTCCTAAAAATCAAGTTCAACTCAGTAAAAGTGGAGATGAATTAAACATTACAATTGGTAATCATCGCCGAAATTTAGTTTTACCGCAAGCTTTGGCCGCACTGCAACCTGGAGGGGCAAAAATGGACGGAGACTATCTCAAAATCCGTTTTGCTGCAGTGTAATAGGCTCTGTTGTCCTTCTCGTTCCTTGTCTCTGGCAAGGAACGAGAAGGACACTAATAACGCCAAGGTTTTAACAGTTATGAGTTATCAATTTCATCATTGAGTAACGATCCCTCCACCATACGCCCTTGTTGACTATTAACTGTTAACTGTTAACTGTTCACTGATTTAATTCCTAAGTTGAACCGGCATCGCTAAATAAGTCATCTTAAAACCACCAACTGGAGTGAAAATCACTGGGGTCAAGTTTCCATTTAGCTGCACATGAATTTCAACAGATGGCAATGCTTTTAAACCTTCCATCAAATATTTAATATTAAAAGCAATATCTATATCTTCTCCTAATATCTGTGCTGACATTGATTCTCTACCATTGCCAACATCTTGAGCTTCACAGGATATAGTAATCTCCTGTTCTTCGCTATCCATGCTCACCTTAACAACATTATTCTTTTGATCTGCGAATACAGCAATTCGTTCTAAAGCGCTCAAGAATTGTCGCCTATCTAAAACCAATTCTCGCTCAAATTGTCGGGGAATGAGTAGACGGTAAGCAGGATATTGTCCTTCAAGAGTACGGCTTGTCAGTCTTTGATTTTGCCATTCAAAAATAACTTGGCCTTGGTCAAAATACAACGCTACAGGTTCCTCTTCTGAGTTCGCGTGAGCCAGCATCCGTTCTAATTCCCTTAAAGCTCTAGCTGGTACTGTCACTTCTAAACGAGTTTCCGTATTTGTATCTGGACTCTCATTAGTCGTCTGTACGACAGCTAAACGATGTCCGTCAGTTGCTGCAAATTCCAGTGTGTCTTGTTGAACTGTTAAATGTACGCCGGTAAGAACTTGTTTTGTTTCATCTGCACTAGTTGCAAATAAAGAACCTCGTAATCCTTCAATTAATGCACCAGCAGGAATATGTAGTGCTGGAGTATTTTCAATAACAGGGAGTTCTGGAAACTCTTGTGCTCCCATTGCGCGTACTTGATAACGCCCGCTTTTGGGTATCAGAGTCACAATTGAGCCTTCCCCTGCTAAGGGATCATCTGTAGAAGTTGATTCATTTTCTAGAGTAATTTCACCTTCTGGAAGGCGAGTAGTGATGTCATTAAGCAGCTTGGCGGGGATCGCAATTTCTCCAGAGTGCAATACTTCGGCGCTAAAACTTGTACGGATACCCAAACTCAGATCAAATGCTGTTAAGCTGACTTGGTTAGTTTCAGCATCCGCTTGTAGTAGTACGTTGGCAAGTACTGGATGTGTTGGGCGTGAAGGTACAGCACGGCTGGTGAGTGAGAGGTTAGTACTAAGGTCGCTTTGGGTGCAAACTAATTTCATGGTCAACTTTATTATTTTTAGTTATTCAGTCGTCGTACCTGTGGAAAATGTGGAAAACTTGTGGAAAACTAACCCTGTTTTTCCACAGAGTATTTATACTTAAGTAAGTTTTCCACAGATTTGTGGAAAGTTTTCCACAAAAAATAAAAAACTTTCCACAAAGCAATTTTATTTTAAAGATTCTTTATACTTAACTTAACACTTGAGGTAAGCGTTTCTTGTGGAAAACACAATAAGTTGGTTGGTACAAATAAAGTTTACTCGTCAAGGCAGTCATTAGTCATTGGTCATTGGTCATTGGTAATAGCTTGATTTGTTCGTGCTTTTTTACTTATTTTGTTTGTTTTTATCAAGATGATTTGTAGGGACGGCTAGCCATGTTAATGCGATCGCTCAATTGACGCAGTGTTTTCACTAAGTTTTGATCTGTTTGTCGCAGTTGGGTAATCTTTTCACAGCTGTACATGACCGTTGTATGGTCTTTTCCACCAAATTCTTCTCCTATTCTTGGTAAACTCAGGTCTGTGTGCTGTCGCATAAGATACATTCCTATTTGACGTGCCCAGCTAATCTCTCGTCGCCGCGAGTTTCCTTTAAGGTCTTCTATTGATACATCAAAAGCCTCAACTATCACTGATAAAATTGCTTCTGGTGTAGCTTCTACCTTCTGCGTTGGTGGTTCTAAAACGGGTGCAATATTTTCTACCGTCATTGGTAAACCCCAAATTGAAATATACGCTAATGCACGAATTAGTGCTCCTTCCAACTCTCGAATATTGGAAGTATAGCGAGAAGCAATATACTCAACAACGTCCCTGGGAAGACGAATATTTTCGTACTCAGCTTTTTTTTGTAAAATAGCCATTCTCGTTTCTAAATCTGGCGGTTGGATATCAGCAATTAATCCCATAGAAAATCGAGAACACAGACGTTGTTGTAAGCCAGGAATTTGATTGGGAGGACGGTCAGAAGCTAAGACGACTTGTTTACCAGCTTCATGTAAAGTATTAAAAGTATGGAAAAATTCTTCTTGAGTATATTCTTTACCTTCAATAAACTGAATATCATCCACTAAAAGGACATCAGCAGCACGGTAATGCTCTCGGAAACTTTGCATACTGTCGTTACGAATCGCAGCAATGAGATCATTCGTAAATTGCTCAGTAGAAACGTAAAATATTTTTGAATCTGGACTAATTTCCCATCGATAGTGACCAATCGCCTGCATCAGGTGAGTTTTGCCTAAACCCACACCACCACACAAAAATAAAGGATTAAACTCTCTTCCAGGATATTCAGCAACAGCTAATGCTGCAGCATGAGCCATACGATTGTTCGCACCAACTACAAATCGAGAGAAAACATACTTGAGGTTTAATTCTGTCGTTTTTAGTCGGTTTTGAGTCAGCGCATCTGTTGGACTGGTTTGAACCGGAGATCCCCAAGAAACTTCTTGTTCCTTAACATGATAAACTTCATCACCTTGAGTAACGGTGATATAAATATCTACAGGATAACCAAGAATATCTTGTACAACATTAGCAATCGTTTTTATGTAATATTTTTGTAACCAATTACGAGCAAACGGGTTAGCAGTAAAAATTACCAAGCAATTATTTTCCAATCGCTCAGCGCTCGCGGTTTTGATCCAAGTCTCAAAGGTGGGACGAGATAGCTCTAGTTGTAAGCGTTCTAGTACCTGACTCCACAGATTTTCTATGGGCATTTCCATAATTTACCACCAATGCTCGGCAATGGTCACAATAATAATGAAGATATGAGCAAGTACAAGGAAGTGCAAACAACATTTTAGACCTGAAACAAGCCGTTGAGTTGTCATCATTCTTGCTCTACCCCCGGTAGCCAAGATTTTATCACCCATAGATTCATACGGAGAAACAAAGACAAATGAAGACTACAGACTATGATTTTCAGCCGCGAAGAGAACAAAGAAAACAGAGCCGCAGGGGAGATGCTCTCTCCTCATCCTTCTCCCTACCTCACTCACCCCGTCTCCACGTTTCCGTGTCCCCAAAAGGGCATTTGTCCCAAAGGTGGTCAATAAATGGTATTTTGGTCGTGCTGCTTGGTAGTGGGGCAATGATGTCTATTGGGGGTTGTTCCATCCCTGCTGGTACCCTTAATGCTACAAAAACAGATGCTCAGGCTCAAACGTCAGTCCAAAAGACAACAGATAACACCCCCCCAAGTATTTTACCTGTTGTCTCCTCGTCCAATAATCCTAACTTTGTGGTTGGGGTTGTACAAAAAGTAGGACCCGCAGTTGTTCGCATTGATGCTGCAAGGACTATCGTTTCTCAAGTTCCTGAGGAATTTGACGATCCAGTTATTCGGCGGTTTTTTAGCTCACAGCCAAGAGAAAGAATCGAACAGGGTAGCGGTTCTGGGTTCATTATTAACGCTGGCGGTCAAATCTTGACCAATTCCCATGTGGTTAACGGTGCTCAAAGCGTGACAGTAAAACTGAAAGATGGTCGCTCTTTTAAGGGGCGCGTAATGGGTGAAGACCCAGTAACAGATGTCGCTGTGATTAAAATAGAGGCAAATAACCTGCCAACTGTTTCTATAGGTAACTCTGAATTATTACAACCAGGAGAAGCGGTGATTGCGATCGGTAATCCTCTTGGTTTGGACTATACAGTCACATCTGGCATTATCAGCGCGATAGGTCGTTCTAGCAGTGACATTGGTGTTACTGATAAACGTGTTGATTTCATTCAAACTGATGCTGCTATTAACCCTGGTAACTCTGGTGGACCACTGTTAAATGCTCGCGGGGATGTGATTGCGATGAACACAGCCATCATTCGCGGCGCTCAAGGGTTAGGATTTGCCATTCCTATTAATACCGCCCAGGGGATTGCTCAGCAATTAATAGCAAAAGGTAAGGTTGAACATCCTTATTTAGGTATTACAATGGCGACTTTGACTCCAGATATTAAAGAACAAGTGAATTCCAAATTTGGCATTAACTTGACAACAGATAAAGGAGTTTTATTAATTGATGTTGTCCCCCGTTCTCCCGCAGCCTCTGCTGGACTGAAAACAGGAGATGTGATTCAAAGCATTAGTAACGAGCCAGTCACTAAAATAGAACAAGTGCAAAAGATAGTCGAGAAGAGTAAAATTGGCTCTTCTTTAGAATTGCAAGTACTACGTAATGGGCAAATAACACAAATAGCTATTCAACCCGCACCTTTACCAGTTCGACGTGGAAGTTAGTACAGCGAAAAGCAGAATTCGCTTATTCGCTCATTTCAAACATGCTCTACGGGGACGCACTTAGTAGGTCGGCGTAAATAATTCTTGTTGGAATAAAGCAGGGAGCAGGGAGCAGGGAGTAGGGAGAGAAAGAGTTTGAGCCTTATTTACTTTTCTTTACACAGTTTGATTTTTTTGCACCGACTTACTTTTACAAGAAGCTCATCTTATAAGCTTTTCGCGCTCATTTGAATGGTATGTTTATTTATGCGCCCGCCATAATAATAGAGCAAAAATGATAAAGTATGAATGATGAATTCAAAAATATTCCTGATTCATATTTTCTCTTTCATAAATTTTTTCGATGAAAGCTATTATTAAGAGTTATCATGGGTGAATTATTATCAGTTCTTCAACTAGGCCAGCCAATACTACGTCAAAAAGCTTCCTTTGTTGAAAACATCAACGATGAGCATATTCAAAAACTGATTGACGATCTCATAGTGACAGTTGCTCAGGCTAACGGTGTTGGTATTGCTGCACCTCAAGTAGCCGAATCTTGTCGTTTATTTATTGTTGCCTCTCGCCCCAATCCCAGATATCCCAATGCTCCAGAAATGGAACCAACTGCGATGATTAATCCCAAAATCATTGCCCATTCGTCGGAGATAGTCAAAGGCTGGGAAGGTTGTTTGTGTGTTCCAGGAATTAGGGGGCTAGTTCCCAGATACCAAGAAATTGAAGTGGAATACACAGACCGACATGGCAAAACGCAAAAGCAGGAATTTACTGATTTTGTCGCTCGTATTTTCCAACATGAATATGACCACCTTGATGGTATAATCTTTCTGGATAGGCTGGAAAGTACTCTGGATATAATCACAGAACAGCAATATCAGAAACAACTTGTTAACAATACTTAACTATAAATCATTCTGAAGAATGAATATTCACCTAAGAAATTAAGGTACACTTAACCTATTGTTAACCATCTGGCTTGACGCAGTAATCGGGTAAATGGTCAAAACTCTCAGTAGTAGCGAGAGAGTAAGTCCTCAGGAAAAAGAGCCTGTGGATTTATTCTTGTCTCAGCAATTAAGCGATGAATCAAGTGAAACTATTAAGAAATCTGGTGCAGAGTCACTGATGCAGCCACCCATAGTTGAATTGCAAGTTGTTCATGCAACAACAGGACGTGTTAGAATCCGCGCTACTGACGGTAGTAATAACTCGATATTTGAAACCATCTCTCAACACTTACGAAAGCAAGACGGGGTGAGGGAAGTCTTTGTCAATGAGCAAACAGGCAGTTTAGTTGTTAACTTTGATGAGAAGAAACTGCCCTTGGCTCAAATGTTGGAACGACTCCAGCAATTGAATATATATCCATTGCAAGCTTCGCCTCAGACAGGAAGTCTGAAAGACCCTTTCGCGGCATGGAAATCTCCTAATTTTTGGAAAGAGCAAGGCATTTCGTTTATTCCCTTATTCACGGGATTGGCAGTCACTGGAGGACTCGGAATCAGTGGTTTGGCATCGATTCCAGTTTACTATGTGACAGCAAATGCGACTCGTCGGGTGATAGACGAACTCCAATCAAAATCACAAACAGGTGCAGCCCCTTCTTCGCAAAAACCAAAGGATAATAAGTCTTCGATAAAACCTAATACAACTGACCAACCTTCATTATCGAAAGTGGAGGATAAATCTATTGAACCAGCAGCACAGCCAGCAGAAATTGCTTACAGCGTAGTTCATGCGATTCCAGGACGTATTCGGTTGAATGTGCCTCGAATTGGACGCGATCGCGCCTATGCACGACGACTCGAAAGGTTACTCAAAACAGAACCCCAAGTGACAAACGTACGCGTCAGTTCGGATGCTGCATCTATTGCTATTACCTATAAATCAGAGATTCCAGTATCTCATTGGGTTGGTTTGATGCTATTGGCAGACAAGACAATTGCGCCAACAAACCCCATAAATATAGAAGAGCAAGCGCTGACACAACCAGTTGCTCAACACAGCGAAGAACCTGCCAAATCAACTGCGCAAACAAACGCTAGAAAGAGAAAAACAAACCACGCGCTGACACAACCAGTTGCTCAACAGGGCGAAGAACTTGCCAAATCAACTGCGCAAACAAACGCTAGAAAGAGAAAAACAAACCACGCGCTGACACAACCAATTGCTCAACAGGGCGAAGAACTTGCCAAATCAACTGCGCAAACAAACGCCAGAAAGAGAAAAACAAACCAAGCGTTGACACAACCAATTGATCAGCCCAGCCAAGAACCTCCGAAATCAACAACGCTAAAAGAGCAACCCATAGTAGAAACAGCTGGTCTGTGGTCTGATTTTAAATCTCCAGCTTTGAATACAGCTCTATCCTTCATGGCGAACTTTCCATTAGACCGTGTTTCAGACCAAGGAATACTGGAGGACATAAATGGCTGGTTTAACAACGCAATTAGCATCCCAATCATATAGAGAATCTCAGATCGTAGAACAACAGACTAGTTATCCAACAGCAAAGGCAAATTGTGTGATCGCTTACAGTATTGTCTATGCAACTTCTGGTAGCGTAGGCTTTTGTGTCCCTCAAATATCTGTAGATCCCACATATGTGCAGCGCTTGCTAACTTTGCTTGCTTGTGATCCTCGGGTTATAAGTCACAAAGTTAACAAGAACGCAGGATCTATTGTCATAGATTACCAACCTGGAGTGCCAGATGTGGAGATGCGTCTGTGTTTGGCTAGTATTATTGAGTTTGCAGGCAAACCAGAAGAAAAGCCAGCCAGTTCATCCTTCGTATCTCAAGCAGCTAGTTGTCCGAGTGTTGCACAAGAAAAAGAGAATGGTTATGAACCTGTGGGGGCAAACGTCTTATCTGATCCTGGACTTGTCAGGATGGAAACATCTTTGGACTCTAAATTAGAGACAGCGAAAGTATCCCCAAGCCCCCAATTAAAAGGAGTAGACAAGATACCGAAGTTGTCAAACCAGTCCAATCATACTCCTGAGAAGACTGACAACAAAACAAAGCAACCAGCAAAAGTAGCATATAGCATTGCTCATGCCATTCCAGGACGAGTACGTTTTCGTATACCTCGAATAGCCAAAGATTCAAAATACGTCCAACGGTTGGAGGCGTTGCTTAAAGGAGATCCTTTTGTCACTGGCGATAGCGCCTTCGGGGTGGGCGTTCTGCGCCATCGCGTGAATAGCGCCGCAGCCTCAATTGTCATTACCTACAAGTCCAGAACTTTGCCCAATTCCAAAAAACGTTCTTTAAACCTTTTGGAACAGGTCATATCATATTTATCCACTCTAATTGAATCTGCTGCTAGCGATGGTGTAGTTTCCATGAGTCAACCAGAAGAGACTCTTACTCACTTTTGCAAATAAGGCAGTCAAATTCAAGCCCCACCAAGTCTCAAGGCAGTTGTCTTTGAACTGCCTGAAGTACCCTGTCTTAATCTCAAAACAGCAGATTTTTAAAAGTCCGATTTGAACAAACTTTGTATAAGAGAGAAGAAATGGCAAAACTCAGTGTGCAACTACCAACTTCCAGAAGTGATGTATCCCAAGTAGCTGTAACAGCAAAAAATGGGATTTCTAGAGTTGAGAGTAATGGACACTCAAATGGACACCCACTGGTTAAGTCTTGCGAAGTTCCATACACTATTGTGCATAGGCTCCCGGAAAGACTGAGGTTGCGAGTACCTCGTTTGCTTTATGATGCGGATTATGCACAGCGTCTACAAGTGTTATTAGAAGCTGACACCCTTGTGGCAAGTGTTCGTATTAACCGTGCAGCGGCGTCACTAACAGTGACTTATAAATCCAGCAAAGTTTCAGATACTAAGATATATTCGCATCTGGATCATTTAATTCAAGCAGCTAGTGAAGTCGTCGTTGTTAAACCCTCCCAGCCACAACCTGCATCGGATGCAGAAGAAAAACCTTGGCCAGGAATGCAACTTTCGGCTTTGGCCACGACTTTAGCTGTATTGAGTGGACCGCTAGGATGGTCTATTCCGCCTGTTATGGTTGCAGGAAGCATAACCCTTGCCACATTACCTGTTTTTAAACGAGCTTGGGAGGGAATCAGGGATGAGCGAAAACTGAATATTGACTTTCTAGATTTTATTGCTATTGCCATTACCACAGTCCAGGGTCAATTTCTCACACCTGCGCTGATGTTGAGTTTGATTGAAATTGGCGAGAATATACGCGATCGCACGGCTCGTTCTTCAGCTCAACAAACTCTGGATCTACTCAGTTCTCTCGGACAGTTTGTCTGGGTGGAACGCGATGGCGAAAAGGTGCAAATTCCGATCCAAGATGTGGTGCGAGGCGATACAGTCATAGTTTACCCCGGCGAACAAGTTCCAGTTGATGGTACTATTCTACGAGGTAAAGCGCTACTGGATGAGCAGAAACTCACTGGTGAGTCTATGCCTGTCTTGAAGAAAAAGGGACAAACCGTTTACGCCTCAACTCTCATGCGCGAGGGACGAATTTATATTTCGGCGGAACGGCTAGGTAATGATACTTGTGCTGGACAGAGCATTCGGTTAATGCAAGAAGCTCCCGTCCACGATACCCGTATGGAAAATTATGCTCTGAATATTGCTCAAAAAGCAGTTGTGCCAACTTTGCTACTTGGCAGTGCAGTATTTGCCCTAACTCGTAACCCAGCACGAGCAGCCAGTATCTTCACTCTCGATTTATGCACGGGAATTCGTGTCTCAATACCAACAACGGTATTAGCAGCACTAACATACTCAGCGCGGCACGGTGTTCTGATTCGTAGCGGACGAGCACTAGAAAAACTTGCAGAAGTTGACACGATTGTGTTTGATAAAACAGGCACACTGACGAAAGGTGAAGTGGCTGTTGTTGGTGTCGAAAGTCGAAATCCTGCAACATCAACAACACGAGTGCTGGAACTTGCAGCAGCGGCTGAGCAGCGCCTGACTCACCCAGTGGCGGAGGCGATCGTCCGCTATGCTCAAGAACAAGGAATACAAACGCTTTCCCGTAGTAAGTGGGACTACCAACTTGGTCTAGGTGTCCGTGCAGATATTGACGGGGAAACTGTTTACGTGGGTAGTGAGCGGTATCTGCGTCAAGAAGGCGTTGAGATGGATCTCAATGGACATCAAAAGCAGGCAACTTCAGTCATTTATGTTGCTAGCAATGGTCAACTTCAAGGTATGATAGAGTATAGTGACGTACTCCGTTCAGAAAGCCGAGAAGTTATCACAGCGCTGTTGACAGTCGAAGGTGTGGAAGTCCACATGCTGACTGGGGATAACAAACGAACTGCTAGCGCTGTAGCCTCTCAATTGGGAATTCCTCCAACGCACACCCACGCAGAAGCTTTTCCTGAGCAGAAAGCAACTGTTGTCCGTGAGCTACACGAACAAGGTAAGACAGTTGCATTTGTTGGTGATGGAATCAATGATTCGCCAGCTTTAGCCTATGCTGATGTTTCTGTTTCCTTCGCCAATGGTTCTGAAATCGCTCGCGAAACAGCAGACGTAGTGCTGATGCAGAATGACTTGCATGGTTTGTTGGAGGCGATTGAAATTGCCCGCAATGCTAGGCAAATAATTCAGCAAAACACAGGTCTTATTGCTGTTCCTAACGTAGCAGCATTAGCGATCGCAGTTTTGTTTGGTCTTAACCCCCTAGCAGCAACTGTAGTTAACAATGGCTCAACAGTTGTTGCCGGAGTTAATGGTTTGCGCCCAATTCTTAAAAACCGCAAACAAAAAGCTCTACCATCAGCAAGATAAGATGATAGCTATCTTAACGATAGTAGACTAAACAACTTTATCAAATTTTTCCCGTTCACAGGAGGAAAATAATCATGGCACCTAAAATTACTGATTTTGTTGAAGACGCTGGCGCACCTGGTATTATAGCCGGTATTGGAGCAGTACTCCTCGCACCTGTCGTTATTCCGATTGTGACAGGTATTGGTAAACCCATTGCCAAATCAATCATCAAAGGCGGACTTGTTCTTTTTGAAAAAAGCAAGGGAGCCGTTGCAGAAGTTGGCGAAAGTTGGGAGGATATGGTAGCCGAAGCAAGAGCAGAACTTGCTGAAGGAAGACAGCTACCAGCAGTTGATGTTGCGGGTTCCCCTGTTGACCATACGCTCGATAATGGTGCATAGCTTTCGATTCATTTCGTGTTCCTTGGCTGAGCCAGGGAACACCAAGGAAATTCGTAGTTCTTGACAGTTATCAGTTATCAGGTAGGAAACGGACTCATCCACTCCTTGTTCCCTGTTCCCTGTTCCCTGTTATACGAATTACGAATTCCTGAATTAGGAGGATAATTACGTGTCAAAAAATGGTTATATTAATCTCACTGATATGCCAAAAGTTATTGAAGAAAAATCTATAAAAAAAGCTTTTCAACCAATATCTACGCGGGTTGTCAGTTCTACTCCAGGAAGACTGCGTTTGAGAGTTGCACAGCCACACCGTCAATCTGGTGACATGCAACGGATTGCCAATGCGCTGCAAGCAAATCCTAATATTAACCAAGTACGGACTAATATTCAAAATGGCAGTATCGTCATCAATCATGATGGTGACGATGCAAGTCTTGACAATCTTTACGCGACATTACGTGATTTAGGAATTATTTTTGGTGATGTTGCATTAGGAAAATCTGAGGCAGCAGCAGAAGTATCAAATGCGGTTGTTGACTTGAATAAGCGAGTTAGACAAGCGACGAATAATGCTGTTGATTTGCGCTTGCTTTTTCCTTTGGGGCTGGGTGTGTTTTCTATTCGGCAGTTATTGACAAAGGGATTGCAATTGGAAACTATTCCTTGGTATGTGTTAGGTTGGTACGCTTTTGATAGTTTTCTTAAATTGCACGCTACGAGTCAAGCACAGTCAAGTAAAGAGTAAAAGGTGGGTAGCCTTAAGTAATTCAAAATTCAAAATATGCCCTATATCCAGAGGACACGCTGCGCGAACGGGCAGGCTGCGCGAACAAAATTCAAAAAACCAGTTAATTTGTAGGGGAGCCAGTGCTGCAGGAGGGAAACCCTCCTGCAGCACTGGCGTTGGGCACTGTACATCAATCACAAAGACAATTGCAAGGTGAGTAGAGTGCCCACCCTACTGCCGTGTTATTTGTAGGGGCAAAGGCTAGCCGTGCTCTGGTCATTGCAAATCTTGGGTATAATGGCGGAAATCTATGAAAACGTGCTAACTGGATAAAGTTAAATAAATTATGCAACCTGCTTTACACATTACAACCCATGTTTTACCAGGAAACAAAATAGAAATTCAAATTCCAGAAGCAAAAGAAGGTGACACAGTTGATATCTTTGTCCTCTTGCCTGACAAACCACCATCAAAACGAAGTTCTGTTCTAGAGTTAATAGAACAAATCCGTAGTAAACGTCCGTTTAGAACTACGGAGAATATAGATAGATAACTGCAAGAGGAACGAGATTCATGGGAAAGCTAGTACTTCCCAAATCTGGTATTGTCTATGTAGACACATCAGTCTTGATTTATACTATAAAAGGTCATCCTGATTATTATTCATTACTCCAACCCTTATGGTTGAAATTTCAATTAGGTGAAATTGAAATTGTTAGCAGCGAAATCATAATTATGGAAGTATTAGTCTTGCCATTGAGAAATGTAGATACATCTCTCATTGCAGACTATGAACAACTGCTTTTTTCATCAAAAATACAATTAATTCCTATCAGGAAACCTGTGCTAAGAGAAACTGCAAATCTCCGGGCAACCACTAATCTTAAAACACCCGATGCCATTCATGCTGCTACAGCTTTGTCTGTAAATTGTACCCAATTTCTGAGTAACGATAAAGGCTTCCGTCATATTGTTGATTTACCCGTTGTTGTCCTCAGTGAAGTTTTGGCATCTTGAACCTTTTGATCCCTCGTTCCTATGCTCTGTATGGGAATGCCTCAAAGGAGGCTGCGCCTCCGAATGATTATATTGAGGCGAAGCCTCAAGTTATGCATTCCTTGGCAGAGCCAAGGAACGAGGAAAGTGGGTAAAGTCCTCACCCTACGTTGGATTCGCGTTCATTACTATCTCACCGCAGCACAGTTACTAGTAGGTGCTGGCTGCGATCGTTGTGGACCAGTCTTGGTAGGATCATAAGCTACCAAGACCACCTCACCTTTTTCGTTATATATCCAACCCTGTGCTGGTATTATCTCTTTGACTGGTGGCTTTTGAGATGGCTGCTTTTGTGTTGTACTTGTTGAACTTACCGTACTGGCGACAGGTTTAATTAAATCAACGCGCACATTGTCACTACTAAGGATTTTATTTGGATCAGTTGGAAGTCCCCCGCGTCCGGTTATGGTGAAAGTACTACCAAAACCTTTTATGCAGGGATTTTGGGCAACCTGCTGTGCCGGATCAACCACAGTTTCTGTCAATTCAAATAACCCTTGGGTGGGGTCAATATCAACTACATTAATTTGCACATTACCACTCGACTGGCTATTTACCCCTGTGGCGGTGATATCACTTGTGTTTGGGGAAGTAGGATTGCGAGACTGAAAGCCAAAAATACCTCGGCTATTGATTTTAATATTACCACCACGGGAATTAGCAGAGTTAGCAGTGATGTCGCTATTGTCAAAGCCAACCAGGACACCGGTATTAATATTGATGTTGCCACCAATAACGTTTTCTCCTGTGGCGTTGGTAGTGATGTTACTGTTGCGACGCAATACCAAATCCTTAGAGTTTATAAGAATGTTACCTTGTCCGCCGGTTGTATTGGCACTAATTGCTCCCTTATTGTCCAGTCGAATAGAATCCGCTGTAATTCCTAGGTTACCTGCATCTCCCGACCCTTCCGTACCTACACTGACTATACCGCCATTTCTCACATTCAACTTTCCTACGTCAATTGTTAAGTTTCCCCCTTTACCTATGCTATTTCCGCCCACTCCTGCAGCTATTTCTGCTGGATAGTTTTGATTTTGGGCTATACCTATCCCAGAAACGTCTATTTGATTTGCTTTAATTGCTAAATTGCCCCCTTGTCCTTCTCCTAGTGTACGAACTGATATTCGCCCACCATCTTGCACAAGCAAGCGTCGAGTTTCAAGATATACATCACCAGCATTTCCTACCCCTACATTAGTGACAGGTGCACCTATCAAACTTTGATCTGTGTATTTATCTACACCTATTATTTCTATTGAATCCGAAGCACGAATTGTTAATTTGCCTGCATTTCCTATACCGTAACTAGATGTATCTATCTTTCCTCCATTTCTTACTTTTAACGTTTCAGTTGCAATAGTTACGCTTCCCCCTGCACCTCTATTGACTTCTGTATTCCTAGGATCTAATTGAATACCCGAAAATATACCCGTAGTAAAGAAATTATTCGCATCTGGTGTATTGAAAATATCAATATCCGAGGCACGAATGATTACATTTCCTGCATCTCCTCTTCCAAAAGTCGCAGTCTGTACTTTGCTACCGTTACTAATACTCAAATGCTTTGTTTCAACTGTCAGTGTGCCTCCTCTTGCTGGTTCTTGACTTCCTAAGTCAGCTTGAGCAAATAAACCACCAGGAGCACCTGTACTACTATCTGGTATTATCGGTATATCTCCGCTCAATTCTACTGAATCAGAAGCCTTTACTGTGAGGTTTCCAGCAATTCCCTTGCCAAAAGTTGAAGCAGATACTCGTGAATTTTGGACAACCAAACGCTTAGTGTTGATGGTTAAATCTCCTCCTTTTCCCGTGCCTCCTGGTCCCACATCAGTGGTCACAAAAGTGTCCCCTTCAATTTTTCCCCTAGTATCTACTACTTCTACTAATTCATCGACTTTAATAAACAAATTGCCTGCGTTTCCTTCTCCATATGTGTTGGCAGTCAGTTGAGCGCCATTCCTTAAAGACAAGGAGCCAGAAGAAATAGTAATGTTACCCCCATTACCCGTCGTCCCCGTGTCCACATAGCTGAAAATCCCACTGGAAAATCCGCCACCAACTCCAGCAATCGTCACTGGTCCTGTAACATTCACTGTGACATTGCCTGCATTCCCCCTTCCAGCTGGCTGGGTAGAAGATTTTTCGCGAACTAGGGTTATCAGTTGAGCACCATCCTTGAGTGAAAGTGAAGCAGCATTAATGTTGATATTGCCACCATTGCCCACACCTCCTGCTTCCACAGTGGTGAGGATGTAACTGTTACTGCCTGCAAGCTCAACAGCATCAGACGCTCGCACCGACACATTGCCTGCATTTCCTCGTCCATAGGTGCTGGCAAGCAATTGCGCGCCATCGCTTAAAGAGAAGGAGCCAGTTGTAATATTGATATTGCCACCATTGCCTTGTGATGTTGCCAGTACATCATTGGTCACAGCTGCACCCGATAAAGCGTTATAAGATTTGCTGTTGATGAAAATATTACCTGCATTGCCAGAAGCACCAGCAATTGTCTGGTTGGCTACACCAGCGCTTCTTTGACTCAGCCCAACACCAGAGATATTAAAATTATTTGCATTAACAGTAATATCCCCTGCATTTTCCACTCCCTCAGTTCCAGCTACCAAGCGTCCACCATTGGTGGCACTAAAAGTATTTGCATTAACTACAATGTCTCCTCCTCCATTCCCCCGTACAGCCACTCGTGCATCATTCGCCAGGGTGATATTCGACAGCAAACTACCATTAGGGAAATTAAGTTTAAAAGTATTACCATTAACATCTAGTCCAACTGTTCCTACTCCAGCTAATCCTCCTAACTCCACTCGTCCGCCTGGTACTGTGATTTTTCCATTATCTGAGTTGATGTCACCACCAACTAATACCAAAGAGTTTCCAGAAGGAACAGCAAGACCAATAGGATTACCATTATTATCAACAATTGTCGGCTGATTGGACTGATTAGTGATATTTCCCGGATTATCCCGAAACCTCAACCCAATCGGAACATTTATAGTTAACAACGGCGGTGCTTGCGGATCAGTTGCACTAAACTCAAACCCATTGTCAAACAGGAAACTGTGCGCTGTGGTCCCCAAAAAGGAACCACCAATATTCAAACTGGCATTTGGTCCAAAAATAATCCCGGCAGGATTGAGTAAAAATAAGTTTGCCTTGCCTAGTGCTCTAATCACACCATCAATATTAGAAATAGAACCACCTGTCACTCGACCGATAATGTTTCGCACATCAGCTGCATTATTAAAGTTAGCCGAACCACCTGTAGGTACAGAAAATTCTTTGAAGCTGTGAAAAAGGTTTCCTTGCCTTGTTGTCCCATCATTGATATTGAAGTTTTTGCCATCAGGAGTGGTAACTGTAGTAGATACAGTTCCATCAGAAGTCACCTGTTGGGCTGTGACGCTGTTTATAGAAGTAGTCAAACCCCCTATGGCGCATAGGGGTAAAGTGATTAAAAAGAGCGAATATGCTTGACAAATGCTACGCGATGCTCCATTGCAGCTGCTAAGCGATGCTACCAAGGGGAGCCGCGCAGGGTGCGATGCTGCAAAGCAGCCGCTACGCGAACGCCTATCATATTTCATAAATTTAAAATGGTTGTATGTTACAGCAATTTTAGGGTAAATAGACCACACTGTAGGGGCGCAAGGCATTGCGCCCCAACGATTGATTGTGGTTCAAATAGATGAAAAACGCTGTAATAAAAATGATTTTAATTGAAAGGCTGTTTTTTAAAAAATCAAAGTTAATGAATTAACACAATTAGCAGGCGTGAGGATGATTGCAGGTTGGGCATCAAATTACTCAAAACTCCCTCTCTACGAGACGCTACGCTAACAAAACCTCACCCTGCCCTATCGGGCAGGGTGAGGTTTTGGTAAGAGCCAAAACCCGGTTGGGGTGACGACTGTGGTGTCACAAGAACCGTTTACCGGCTACTTTTCAAAACAGTTGTGCCAACAGAATTTTCTAATTCTATATCCTCCAAAAACATTTCGTTGATGGTTTTTTGGCGGTCAATCATCATCTGTCGCACCCAAGAAGAATGACCTTGCTCAATGTATTTACCAATGCAGTAGGCAGAATACTCAATATGTTTCGTTTCGTCGTAAATTAACAAATCGGACATCCGAGTTACCTTTGGTAAATCCTCAGGTGTGGCATAGGCTTGCAGTACAGGGCGCAGCAAAAGTTGCAAGATTAATGCCCGTATTTCCAAAAAATTAATTTGGATAATTTCATCCATCACCAATAATTCGTCCATAGTCTTCTCAGGAGAAGGTGTTTCTATGGGCGGATGTTTGTGGTGATAGTATTTAGGCGAAAAAGCTTGCAACTTAGCTCGGAAATCCGCCTCTATTTGTGTAGGAAACAGAATATTGAGTAGCGCTACAAACATGAGGGAATGGCGCGACTCATCAATGGAGTGATTGCGAACCAACTCAGCAAACTCCTGATTTTCGATCCCCTGCGAAAATTGCCAAACTTCTTTTGATCCAGTTCCTTCTTCAGCCGCATTCACCATTAAGGAGTTAGTGAACCACTCAGGATTACGGGCGAACTGACGATATAAATTACCGTACCATGCCATGCCGTGCGGTGGTGGGTGAATCTCACACGCTTCAATGAGAACAGTTTTATAATCCCCAAAAATTTGGCAGTCATAACGTTGGAGGTAATTTAACGCTAACTCACTGACAATATTCATAACTCTCCTTAAGCAATGCCAACAGCAAATCGTCTCCTTTAAGAGTGACTAACTCCCACTTGATTCAAGGCTATGAGCTCTTAGGAATAGCGACAATGAGAATTTGGAAAGGACGTTTTGGAGGAATAGCGACAATCCGAATTGGAAAGTGGGTTTTCTCCCCATTAGAGATTTTATCTGTGGTAGTACTACCACCTTTTATTGATTGCAAGTCTTCTTCAGTTAAATCAAAACTAATTGGCTCGTTATCTAAATCTTCTACTTTGATACTTTCCATTTGTTCTACCTGGGTTTAATCTATGTCTATCTAGAATAATCTATTGATACGCAAGTCTGTTTTTTCATTTGAATGATTTTAAAAATGCTTTTCTATTTCTAGTACGCACTCATCACATACTTCGTTATCTGATGTTTATTCGAGATAGACTATTGTTTTGAATAATAGCATCCTAACAATACATTTTTATATATTTTTATGAATCTTAAATTATGTAAGAACGATAGAAATATTTGATTTTTGAGAGAATATTAAGGACACCGAAATCACGAGCATAAAAAGGCAGATTAAAAGCTTAATGTAGAGAAGTTGCATCAACGTCTCTACACCTGTGGAATTTATAGCACATTCGTGCCACGCTGAGTCCCAAGAGATCCTGTTGAGCGATCGCTTGAGGGGGGTTCCGACTCTATGACAACAAAGCCAGAAGCTCTATAAAAAACCTCAACGTGACGTTGCTCTAGCGTCTCTGAATCTTTGATAACGCGGTTGTCTGTCTTGGGGAACCGTCATCAATAAAACTTTTTCCAATAGCCAAGGAGCAATGCGGTTACACCACACGGCTACATGACTTTGCCATCCTACTAAGATTTCAGGTGAATTTCTTTGTAGTCCTTTAATCAATGCCTGAGCGACTTTCTGGGGAGTTATGGGTACTACCCAGCGAAACCACTCTAATTCTCGCACCATATCAGTATCGGTCAGGGATGGTAACAAGGCTACAATTCGGATGTTGTGTTTGGCTAGCTCACCGCGTAGGGCTTGAGTAAATCCTACAATTGCAAACTTGGTGGCTGAATAAGTCGCCATTGTTGGTGCAGCCACTTTGCCCATCAAGCTAGATACGTTAACGATTGTCCCTGAGCCTTGTGCTACCATGCGTCGGGCAACTAGACGAGTCATGGTATACATTCCGATTAAATTGACGTTAATCTCTACCTGCACATTTGGTAGTCGAGACTTTAAGAAGGGTGTTTGGTGGGCAACTCCAGCACAGTTAACAAGTAGATCTATTGGTCCATAATCTCGCCAAGCTTGGGCGATCGCAATATTCACTTCCACCACTTCAGACAAATCCAAAGGTAGGGTAATAGCCTCCACACCAAGCATCTCTATCTCAGAGGCTACTTCAGCTAAACAAGCACTGTCTCGTGCAACTAACAACAAGCGTTTTATTCCTTGTCTTGCTAATTCAAAGGCGATCGCTCGCCCAATACCACGTGAGGCTCCGGTAACAAGAGCCGTCTTTCCTTGAATATTCATCACTAAAACCTCGTGAGTTAAATCAGTGAACAGTGAACAGTTATCAAAATTTCAAATGACAACAACTACTGATAACTGGTAACTGATAGCTGACAACTGGTAACTGGTAACTGGTTGAACCAAATCCTTGGCAGTAAGAAAGCTTCTCTTACCGCATTCTTCGAGAAAAACTTTGGGTATATATTTAGTCAGATTTCAGTAAACTTTGAGTTGGACTGGCAATATGTAACAATCAAGCAAATTAACAACTGTCTCAAGTCGTCTTTAGTGTAGCCAAACGAGCAACAGAAATATCTCTTAGCTGTCTTACCGGAAAATTGGTGTAAACCAGTTAGAGAAATACCTTTCGGACAACACTACAATCAGTGAATCAGTGAAAAGCCAACAATTACGTGTAGCATAGATGGCACCTCTTTTAGATATAAGTGTCTACCAGAACCAACTGTCTTTGCATACGCTAGCAAGGGGATCAAGTACTTGCAACATTTCTTAACAACAATCATTAAGTTTTACTTAACTTTACAAAGCTCTCAGAAATGACGAAGGAGCAACAGTGCTTTATTCTTGGTTTTAGTAACTTCTAAATGAGGAGCGACAAGACTATGAAAAAGCTTATTAATAAACCTGAAGACTTTATACGCGAAAATTTAGAGGGTATGGCTGCGGCTCACCCCGATTTGATTAAAGTACATTATGAGCCTGCTTTTGTTTATCGAGCCGATGCACCAATACTAGGTAAGGTAGCAATTATTTCTGGTGGTGGGAGCGGTCATGAGCCAATGCACGCTGGATTTGTGGGGATGGGAATGCTGGATGCCGCCTGTCCAGGAGAGGTTTTCACTTCTCCTACCCCAGACCAAATGTTGGAGGCTGCAAAGAGAGTAGATGGTGGGGCTGGTATCCTTTATATCGTCAAGAATTACAGCGGCGATGTGATGAACTTTGAGATGGCAACGGAGTTAGCCCGTAGCGAGAGTATCCATGTATTAAGTATTCTGATTGATGATGATGTGGCAGTCAAGGACAGCCTCTATACTCAGGGACGCCGTGGTGTAGGCACAACAGTCCTAGCAGAAAAAATTTGTGGTGCGGCGGCACAGCAGGGGTATGATTTGCACAAGATTGCAGATTTATGTCGTTATATTAATAAAAATGGTCGAAGTATGGGAATGGCGCTGACTTCCTGCACAGTACCCGCGCGGATGACACCTACCTTTGAATTAGGCGATCGCGAAATCGAAATGGGCATCGGTATCCACGGTGAACCAGGACGCAAACGCATTAACCTCAAATCAGCCGATGAGATAACTGAGATGCTGGCGCTATCAATTATCGAGGATGCACCCTATACCCGGACAGTGCGCGAGTGGGATGAAGAAAAAGGCGAGTGGATGGATGTGGAACTGATTGATCCGGTTTTTCAGCAAGGTGATAAAGTACTAGCTTTCGTTAATAGTATGGGGGGTACTCCGATTTCTGAACTTTATATCATCTACCGCAAACTGGCTGAAATCTGCGAAAAGAAGGGACTGCAGATTGTGCGAAACCTGATTGGTCCTTATATCACTTCTTTGGATATGCAAGGTTGTTCGATAACACTGCTAAAGTTGGATGATGAGATGATTCGGTTATGGGATGCACCTGTAAAAACACCAAGTCTGCGATGGGGAGTTTGATGTATGGTGACAAAACAGCAGATTTTACGATGGTTGCAAACATTTGCAACCCAGATAGAGCAAAATAAAGATTATTTGACAGAATTAGATGCGGCGATTGGAGATGCTGATCACGGGATCAATATGGATCGCGGTTTCAAAAAGGCGATCGCTCAGTTACCGACTGTTGCAGATAAAGACATCGGTAGCATTTTGAAAACGGTGAGCATGACTCTCATTTCCTCAATCGGCGGTGCAAGTGGTCCTCTTTATGGGACTTTCTTTCTACGAGCAAGTACAGCCGTAGCTGGAAAGGAAGAACTCACTGCTGAAAATGTACTTCAAATGCTCAAAGCAGGATTAGATGGTGTCCTTGGGCGTGGTAAAGCACAAGTTGGCGACAAAACGATGATAGATGTCCTAACTCCGGCAGTTATCGCTTTTCAAGAAGCTGTTAGTCAGGGGGAGGGTACATTGGAAGCAATGCAACGTGCTGTAGCAGCAGCAGAACAGGGGGTGAAATATACTGCGCCGATGATTGCCAAAAAAGGACGAGCGAGTTATTTGGGAGAACGCAGCATAGGACATGAAGATCCAGGGGCGACTTCTTGTTATTGGATGCTGAAGAGTTTGTCGGAAGTGCTGGAAAGTTCTGGTGTATGAAGCAAAAGACTTCACCGCGTTTCATTCTGGAGATTCACCTAACTGCAAAGCCTCCCACTTAAAGGAGGCAAACTCAGCAGACAAGCGTAATAATTTTTTACTACACTTGTCTTGTAATGTTGAAATTACAGCTATTCGCCTAATTCAGCCCTATATTGATGGATGATTTCCTGTATTAATCCAAGAGATTTTACACTCTCGATAGCTTCAGTCAATTGAGAAAATTCATTCGGTGGCGGTAATTCCCCTCTTTTAATTTTATATTCGCTTTGTAATCTCTCTAAATGTGATTCTAAATACTTTTGAATCGGTTCTAGATATTGTGACACTTCTACATATTGTGGCACTTCTAGATATTGCGGAAATTTTTCTGCAATTGGCATTTGAACAGCTCCTAAGAAAAGTATAATGTTATTACATATTTCTTTTTTACAAAAAAGACATAATATACCCGGAAACTATCCGTAAATTTTTAGTGTCATTCTGCGATACGCCATTTGACGTCTGCGCTCCGCGCAATTGCTACTTGTAGATGCTGGTTTATTATATTTTTATATAAGACAATATTTAGCCGTATTATCTCGTACTCTTTTTTCTAAATAAAATATGATTCCTATAGCAGGTAAGCTTAGCTGAAGCTCAAATTATAGTACAATTGAACCATGAAAATTATATGGTTTCGACGAGATTTACGATTAACTGATAATGAATGCGTAGCAGAAGCATCAGCCAATGACGCCCCCGTATTGCCCTGTTTTATAATCGACCCGTGGTTTTATCAAAAATGGACAGACGTGGGTAAAGCACGGGTAAGATTTTTGTTTGAATCTTTAGAGAACCTTGACCAAAATTTACGCTCTTTAGGTAGTCATCTGTACTTCTTTGAAGGGGACTCCGTAAATATTCTGCAAGAAATGACTCAACAATTGATCCAGCAAGGACACAAACCGAAACTTTACTTCAACCGTGATGTACAGGTTGAATACGGAATTGAACGCGATAGCACTATCGTTAATTTCTACCAACAACTTAACCTTGACTACCACATTGGTCTAAACAACTTTGTGCAAATCGACGATGATCACCGCGACCAATGGTTTGACGAATACTATACCTACGTTAGACAAACATCTCACCCAACTCCTATTCACATTAACACCCCACAGATATCTTTCAACCTACCCCAACTTACTTTTACTGAACTCAAACACAAGTACCACGCTTTTTACGAAACGAAGAAAGTGTACTTCAAAGGTGGAGAAACGCAAGCGCAAAAAACTTTAGACTCATTTCTTACCAAAAGATTTTATGGGTATCATTGGAAACTCTCCCGCCCGTGGGCGGCACAACAGAAGGCAACGTCCCATCTTTCCCCTCATTTAACATTTGGTACAATCTCTGTGAGAAATGTGTACCAGCGTACAAAGGCACGAGCTACAGAATTTGCGGATACACCCAAAGCAGAATTTTCCTTAAAAGCATTTCGCGATCGCCTGCGTTGGCACGATAGTTTTACGCAGCGGTTGTATTTTCATCCAGAAATAGCACATACAAACTTTTATCCGGAGTTTGATGAGTATTACCGACTAGATGAACTTACTCAACAGCAGCAAGAATTATTTCATGCTTGGCAAGAGGGTATAACTGGTTTTCCAATGCTTGATGCGAGTATGCGTCAACTTAAAGCAATGGGCTGGATGAATTTCCGCATGCGAGCGATGTGTGCTACTTTCCTGACTATTAATTGCGGTATCTCTTGGCATCATGGAGCAAAACATTACATGAACTGCTTGGTAGATGGCGATTTAGCTATTAACAATTGGCAATGGCAGATGCAAGCTGGTATTACTAATCCCCTCAGTGACACTTTCCGCATATATAATCCCAATAAGAATATTGAAGAAAAAGACTCAGATTTGCGCTTCATTTACCACTGGATACCGAAGTTACTCGGATATAGTTTACCTGAAATTCTTGAAGGCAAGTATATAGAGCATGGTTTATACCCATCACCAATTTTAGATTGGGCGCAGACCAGGCTGGTTAATGGCAAGATTGTTTCAGATATTCGTAAGCGTGTGAAACAACGACTACTGATTGAAGGTGGCAAGGAGTGCGAAAACGCTTTAGCAACTAAAACAGCAGTAAATAAATACGTTGAATCCAAAGATAAACAGTACCAACAATTTAAGAAATTGGAATCACAATTTGGGCACTAAGGGAGTGCGCTTCCTTAGAACTTTCTCCCAATTACTCCCTTCCTACCATAAGATTACCGTTCTTCTTCTCTTCTTTCTTTGTGTGCTTCGCGTCTATGTCCTGCGGACACGCTGCGCTAACGCGGTTCATTCAAATAGGTATTCTTCGAGCGATAACGCAGTAGCACTCTAACACTAGAGGTGAGAAGCATGTGCATAAGTTAATTTTTCTGCACCTAATAAAAGGCAGGTGAGTACATCACTACCCGCCCTAACCATCGGGTTTCTTAATTCCTCTCGTCTTCTATGCCCCTCGCCTTTGATGGTGAGGGATTTTATTTTATAACATAGCAAGCATTCGTAACACCCTAGGATGCTCTAGCAGAACACCGAGATAATGCTTGCTATGTAGCGGTTACGGATGTTTTTTCTAAAACTAACTGACCACCGCAAAAGCTAGATTTTTTGTACATCCGGATACTGCACAAAAAACTCTACCATCCTTTAGAGGCCATCGTTTTGGTGCATTTGTTCCTGCCAAAGGGAAGAACTTTTGGTTCCTTTATGCTGCTTGTCTTTTTTCTTTAATTCCATGTAAACATTAATCTCGTTAACTTCTATATCATGCTCAATTCTGGTTACTATCCAGTTCTCCTTTTTTAGGTAAATTTCCTCTCCTATTCTGGGAATAAACTCTAGATCATAGAATTTTTTTAGAAAATCCTTTTGGTTTTCTTCCCATAAGATTACTTTGACTGCTTCTTTGCTCATTGATTCAGTAGTTTAAGGAAATAAGGGAGCAAGTTTATCTTAAGTAATTAATTTCTGAATTACTGCTTATCTCAAACCAACTTTTGTCTTATTCATGTAATACGCTAATTCACTTGAGATAGCAATCAATTTTAGAGTGATGCGTTACGCCTGAAGGCGTCTCTTGCTACGCGCGATCTGCAGCTTTGCTGCAGCGCTAGTCCCGCAATGAGCATAGCGTGCCGCAGGCATAGGGGGCGCACTCAAAGGACGCTATCGCCTCTGGTTGACTGTCAACTAGTTAATTCCTTACAATAAAGTAGGAATTTTTATAAAAGTAAGGAAAATTCATGTCCATTGCTACAATTACTAGTAAAGGTCAGACAACTATCCCAAAGGAAATTCGGGAGAAACTAAACTTGCGTCCAGGCGATCGCATTAATTTCATTATTGAACCAGACGGCAAAGTCTACATTCAGCCGGTGAATATTCAAGTTGAGGAATTGTCTGGTATCCTCCATAAGCCAGAAAGGAAACCAGTCTCTTTCGAGGAAATGAATGAAGCAATTGAGCAATGTGCTAATAACTTGTCATGAATGGACTAGATACTAACGTTCTAGTTCGTTATCTAGTTCAAGATGACATCGAACAAGGTAGACTTGCGGCGGAGTACATCAAGCACGTTAAGGCAAGTGGTGAAACCTGTTTCATCAACAACATCGTTCTTTGTGAACTCGTTTGGGTACTCAAAAGTTCCTATAAACTCAGCAGAAGTGAAATTATCGACGTTCTTGAAAAAATACTGAGAACGGATGCATTTGACTTTGAAAACAGAGAAACGGCTTGGTTATCGGTACAGGACATGAAAAAGGGAAAAGCTGATTTCTCGGACTATCTTATTGTGAAGTTAAACAAGCAAGCAAGCTGTACTGAAACCGCTACATTTGACACAAAATTCCAAGAAGTTGAGCAAATCCGGTTACTTTCTACTTACAAAAATGCTTAAAGAATCTCTGATAAGTCACATGGCTGGAGATTCACCTAACTGCAAAGCCTCCCACTGCGCCGAAGCAAACTGGGAGCATCCCAAATGTTTAAATTGCCCTCAGACTATAAGTCTGGGGCTACACAAACAAAGCCTGCCTCCGCAGGCTAGAATCAGTCCACGTAGGTGGACTTCGCCTGTGTAGCCGAGCCAGTGCGTTGCGGGGGTTCCCCCCGTTGTAGCAACTGGCGTGCGATTTCTAATCGCCAGGTCTTTTTGCTTTAGCTGTGATTAGGAAGCTATGGTTGGATGGCAAAATTACCATAGACAATCTGGAGCAACTTTATCAAGACCTGGTAGCAATCAATTTTAGAGTGAGGCGATCGCTCTTCCATGAAATATTTGAGCACTAAACCACAGTGAAATGACCAGGCGTTAACATAAAAGTAAGCAAGATAAAAATTTCCCTTTTCTACAAAAAGTACCTGTGATACCGATTAATCTTGACTCGCTCATCAGCGCAATTACTGGTATTGCCAACCCAATCATTAAAGAAAAGCTTCTGCGTAACGAAATAGTCATCAAATTATTAAAGCAATTTAACCTTGATCCTGAGCATCCTCCCGCTGATTTCAGTGGTGTTTACGCCTATACCTTGGTAGAATACGGCGTTGGTAAACCCAAGGCATTCCTGGAACTTTTCCGCGAAGAAAAAATCAAACAAGCTTTCCGTAAAGCACTAGACCACAACAACCCCTCAATTCTTCTGTCTGAAGTTGATGTTTTTCTCGATACCTATGCCTTGGGTGATGAAATCAAAACCTTGGGAATTAACATCAGGCGAGAAATCGCCGCATTTGCCACGGTTTTTATCGAAGTTGCCAAGCGCAGCCGGACACCTGCTGATGTTTTGATGAACCAGCAGATAGGTTCTCTACATAAAAGGATAGCGAGTATCCAAGAACAACTCGAAAGGTTGCCGACACTGGAAGGCATTAGAACAGAGATGGCGCGGTTAGCAGCACAGAGTGTAAAGACGTCGAATGCAACGTCTCTAAATGAAAAGAAATGTAAAGCCATAGCCTTAGCCCAGCAGATGCAAGGCTGGTTTGAAACCTTGGGCTACCGCTTTGAAAAGTATGAAGTTTGGGAAGACAATTATTTTGAGTGGATTATTGACGTTCCGGCACGACGTAATCGATATGACCGGATTCTTGTACGTGGAATTGAAGGTGAGGCGGGATTGAGTGATGTCATGGCTTTGCGTGAGTCGGTGGAGGCGCAAAGAACTGATGAAGGTTGGTTGGTAACGGCAAGGCGAATTTCACGGGCGGCGCGTGATGAAGTGGAGAAACCAGAAAATCGCCAGCTTGATTGTTATACTTTTGACGAACTGATAGATCAGGATGCTGACTTCGGTGATTATCTCGACTGGCTAGAAGCGGAAGTTAAACGACGAGAAATCGACAAAAAATATGTGCCGTTGGCTTGTACTAAAGAAGAATTTGACTCACTTAGCAAGCGCAGGATAGGAGTCAGTCGTTACGATGAACGCGACGGCTGGATTGATGGTTATCTTGATGTGTGGTTAGATGACCCTGCTAAGGAGCATATCTCTATTTTAGGGGAATTTGGCACTGGAAAAACTTGGTTTGCTTTTCATTATGCGTGGATTGCACTACAACGTTATCGGGATGCGCAAAAACGCGGCGTTGAACGTCCTCGGCTTCCTCTGATAATTACGCTGCGCGACTATGCCAAAGCACTCAATGTTGAGAATGTTCTGGCAGGTTTCTTTTTTACGCAACATAATATTCGCTTAAATAGCGAGGTGTTTGACCAGCTTAACAGCATGGGTAAGTTGCTGCTGATTTTCGATGGCTTTGATGAAATGGCAGCAAAGTGCGATCGCCAACAAATGATCAACAACTTTTGGGAATTGGCGAAAGTCGTCGTTCCCGGTGCTAAAGTTATCCTGACTTGTCGCACCGAACATTTTCCAGAAGCAAAAGAAGGACGTGCTTTACTCAACGCGGAATTGCAAGCTTCTACCGCCAACCTGACAGGTGAAACGCCCCAGTTTGAAGTGCTGGAATTAGAAAAATTCAACGACGAGCAAATCCGGCAGGTGTTGTCATTCCAAGCAGAATCTACCACAGTTGACCATGTGATGGACAATCCACAACTGTTGGACTTGGCACGTCGTCCGGTGATGACAGAGTTAATTTTGGAAGCATTGCCAGATATTGAAGCAGGTAAGCCCGTTGATATGTCGCGGGTTTATCTGTATGCAGTGCGGCGGAAGATGGAACGAGACATCAAAGCAGAGCGAACTTTTACTTCTTTGGCAGATAAGCTTTACTTTTTATCTGAACTTTCCTGGGAAATGCTGTCTACTGACCAGATGAGTTTAAATTATCGCCTTTTTCCCGATAGAATTCGTCGCTTATTTGGTGATGTTGTTCAGGAGGAGAAAGATTTAGACCACTGGCATTATGACATGATGGGGCAGACAATGCTGATTCGTAATGCCGATGGTGATTATACTCCCGCGCATCGTTCGCTGTTAGAGTTTTTTGTCGCGTACAAGTTTGCGGCTGAGTTGGGGGCGTTGGCTGATGATTTTATTGAATTGGCGCAGGCGCAGTCACATATAAATAATGATGCATCACCAGTTGATTACACTTGGTCATCTTATTTTCGTCGCCAGGTGGATGAGGCGGGGAAGATTTTGCCAAGTGCACCATTGAGGAGATTTGCAGGTGAGTCGTTCGAGAAGTTGAGGGAGAGTTTTGGGAAAGCGCCTTTAACAAAAGCGGTGATAGATCTGCTTTTGCCGATGCTGGATATTAATACCTCCATCACATCACCCTATCACCCAATGATCAAAATTCTTGAAGCGACACGCGGCAAAACCGAAGCTCAAGTGGATTACACCGGAGGAAATGCGGCGACGCTGTTGGTGAAGGTTCATAAAGCTGCTTTGGAAGATAAAGACCTCAACTGTGCTGTGCTTAAAGGTGCTGATTTTAGTAATGCTAGCCTGCGTCGTGTCAATTTTGCTGAGGCGAATCTAGTTAAATCTGTTTTTCCCAAAGTTTTCGGTGCAGTTTTTTGTGTGGCGTTTAGTCCTGATGGCAAGCTGTTTGCTACAGGTGATGCTAATTGCGAGATTAGCTTGTGGCAAGTTGCAGATTGTAAAAAAATTTTGCTCTGTAAAGGGCATACCGATTGGATACGATCAGTCGCCTTCAGTTCCGACGGTGTAACTTTAGCCAGTGCTAGTTTTGACGATACATTGAAGCTTTGGGATATCCGTACGGGAAAATGTCTAAAAACCTTGCAGGGACATACCAATCGGGTAAATTCAGTAGCAATCAATCCCAATGGTACAATCCTAGCCAGTGCCAGTGATGACCAAACAGTTAAGCTTTGGGATATTCACACTGGGAAATGCTTAAAAACTTTGCAAGGGCATACTGGTTCGGTAGAGTCAGTGGCTATTAGTGCTGATGGTACAACCTTAGCTAGTAGCAGTGATGACCAAACAGTTAAGCTTTGGGATATCCGCACAGGAGAATGTTTCAAAACCTTGCAGGGACATACCAACTGGGTACGATCAGTAGCAATAAGTTCAGATGGTACAACCTTAGCCAGTAGCAGTGATGACCAAACAGTCAAGCTTTGGGATATCCGCACAGGAGAATGTCTGAAAACTTTGCAGGGGCATACCAGTCGAGTAAATTCAGTAGCAATCAGTCCTGATGGTACAACCTTAGCTAGTGTCAGTTATGACAAAACAGTGAAGCTGTGGAATATTCATACTGGAGAGTGTTTAAAAACTTTACAGGGACATACCAACTGGGTACGGTCAGTAACATTCAGTCCTGACGGTGCAACTCTAATTAGTGGTAGCGATGACCAAACAGTGAAGCAATGGAGTATCAACACTGGTGAATGTTTGAAAACCTTACAGGGTATTATTTGTCCGATAAGGTCAATAGCAATAAGTTCAGATAGTACAACCATAGCCAGTAGCAGTGAAGACCCAACAGTAAAGCTTTGGGATACGACTACAGGAGAATGCCTGAAAACCTTGCAGGGACATACCAGTCGAGTAAATTCAGTAGCAATCAGTCCTGATGGTAGAATCCTAGCCAGTAGCGGTTATGACCAAACAATAAAGCTATGGGATATCCGCACAGGAAAATGCCTGAAAACTTTGCAGGGATCTAGAAGATGCGTAAATTCAGTGGCTTTCAGTCCTGACGGTACAACCCTAGCTAGTGGCAGTGCAGACAGAACAATAAAGCTATGGGATATCCATACTGGAGAATGTCTCAAAACTTTGCAAGGACATACCGACTGGTTATGGTCAGTAGCATTCAGTCCTAACAGTAAATTTTTAGCTAGTGGAAGTTATGACAAAACAGTGAAGCTATGGGACATCCACACAGGAGAGTGTCTCAAAACCTTACAAGGACATACCATTAGGAATAATTCAGTAGCAATCAGCCCTGATGGTAAAACCTTAGCCACTGGTGGTGAAGACCAAATGGTAAAGCTATGGGATATCCACAGTGGTGAATGCCTAATTACCTTGCAAGGACATACCAGTTGGATACCCTCCGTTGCTTTTAGTCCTGATGGTAAGACTTTTGCCAGTGCAAGTAACGATAAAACAGTCAGATTATGGGATATTCACAGTGGGAAATGCCTGAAAATTTTGCAGGGACACACACATTGGGTAAATTCAGTCATTTTCAGCACGAATGGTCAAACTCTTGTAAGTGGGAGTTGGGATGAAACAATAAAGCTTTGGGATGTTAACACGGGTGAGTGCCTAAAAACTCTGATAGATAGACCATATGAGCATATGAATATCACAGGCGTTAAAGGTTTAACCGAAGCCGAGAAAGCTACACTCAAAGCTTTAGGCGCAGTGGAAGAAGCAGAAATGTAAAATTAAAATATTCACACAATCTGAAAACGCAACTAGCCAGAAAACAATGACAACGAAAGAAAGTCTTAAACAAGAAATAGACAAGCTTAGTGAAGAACAATTTGAACTTGTAGCTGATTTTATTGAATTTATCAAATTCCGTACTCAAAAAGTTGATACAAATCCCAAAAAAAGACTTAGCGAATTTTACGGTGCATTAAAAACAACTCAACCCTATCCAGGAAAGGAGGAAAATCGTAAAAGAGTGGGCGAATCTTTGGCGCAATAAATAATTAACAAACAATATTAAACGGATAAAATAGGAGCCAAATAAAATGTCCTCAGAGAAAGTTAATATAGTGATTGAAAAGAACGAGTCAGGATACCTTATATCTTGTCCGGAACTAGAAGAATATCAATTTCAGGATAATTCTCTTGATAGTGCGTTTGCACGACTTCAAGAAGCAATCACTATTTATATGAAAAAAGCTGATGCTTCAAACAATAATACAGGTGAATCTATACTAAAAATGGTTGAAAGTTTTACAAATTATATGAGCGATGAGGAGCTAAGCCAACTCCCGACGGATGCAGCTGAACAACATGACCATTATCTTTATGGAACACCGAAAAAATTCTAATGAAGCTTGTTTTTGCAGATACTTTCTATTGGGTAGCATTAATAAATTCAAGAGATAATTGGCATGGAAAAGCGATAGAGATGACCAGAACCTTAGAACTGGTTCAAATTGTGACCACAGATGAAGTTTTGACTGAAGTGCTGAACTTCCTGTGCACTTATGGAAACCGAATGCGACAACGCAACGTTCAATTAATTAAAGATATCATTGCTAATCCTAATATTCAGGTGATGCAACAAACTCGTGAATCTTTTTTACAGGGTTTGGAGTTGTACGAAAGTCGTCTTGACAAAGAATACAGCCTTACAGACTGTATTTCTATGCAAACGATGAAGCAATTAGGAATTATCGATGTATTGACCCACGATAGGCATTTTGCTCAAGAGGGTTTTAGAATTTTGTTTCAAGATACATAGGTGTAACAACAAAGCCACTGTTGCACAAATGAGTGGAAAAAGGGAATAGGGGGGAGAAAAAGAGCGATCGCACTCAGTCCACCTACATTCTTTCCACAACCCTGATTCCCAGCAATGAAAGTCCCAACTTCAGAGCTCTAGCCGTTAAATCACACAGTATTAGGCGCGATGTCCGCACAGGTTCTTCGGCTTTGAGAACAGGGCAATTTTCGTAGAACTTATTAAACTTATCACTCAGTTGATACAAATACTCGCACAAGCGATTTGGTAGTAAATCTTTTTCGACTTCACTGATAATTTCATCAAGTTGTAACAAGTGCTTCGCCAGAGTTAACTCTGTTTCTTGCCGCAGAACAATTGGAGCGTCTGCTCCCAGTTTTTCAAAATCAATATTACCTTCACGACTAATGCCCTGAGTTCTAACATAAGCATAAACCATATATGGTGCAGTGTTGCCTTTAAGCGCTAGCATTTTGTCGTAGCTAAAAATGTAGTTGCTGGTACGATTTTGGCTTAAGTCGGCGTATTTAACCGCACTAACGCCAATCACCTGTGCAAGATTGCTGACAAACTCTTCAGTTTCTTGACGCGCTTCTTCTTTTATTCTGTTTTCTATATCTGCACGGGCGTGGGCGATCGCACCATTTAATAAATCTCCCAACCGCACAGCTTCCCCAGAACGAGTTTTCAATTTTTGACCATTTTCCCCTAGCACCAACCCAAATGGGGCATGCACAAATTCTACATCGTCTGTAATCCAGCCTGCCTTTCTTCCTACCTGAAAAATCTGAGCGAAGTGATTTATTTGTTCTATACCAACTGGGTAAATCACCCGCTGCACTTTATCTACTTGTACTCGATAGCGAATTGTCGCTAAATCTGTAGCAGCGTAGTTATATCCTCCATCTGATTTTTGCACAATCAAGGGTAAAGGCTCACCTTCCCTGTTAGTAAAGCCTTCCAAAAAAACGCACTTTGCACCCTGATTTTCCACTAGCAGACCTTTTTTATCTAATTCCTCTACGACTTCAGGCAGTAAAGCATTATAAAACGATTCACCTCGTTCAACAAAAGGAGCAATTTCCAATAAGTCGTAAATAACTTGGTAGGCTCGACTGGAGAGTTGACAAACTATCTTCCATGCTAGTAGTGTCTTTTGATCTCCTGCCTGTAGTTTTACCACAGCCTGACGTGCTGCTTGTTGGAAATTTGCATCTGCATCAAATCGTGCCTTTGCTTGACGGTAAAATGAAGATAAGTCACCCAAATTTAAAGTTTCAGTAGTGGTTAAAGCTTCTGGGTACGCTTCTTCTAAATAAGCGATAAGCATTCCAAATGGCGTTCCCCAATCTCCGACATGGCTAATCCGCTCGACTTTATGACCAACAAATTCTACAATTCGAGACAGACAATCTCCAATCACTGCTGGACGTAAATGTCCTACGTGCATTTCTTTGGCGATGTTTGGGCTGGGGTAATCTACAATAACTCGCTTGGGATTGTTAGTTTGTGCGACTCCTAACCTTGGATCTCCTTGAATTGCCTTGAGTTGTGCTTCTAGGTATTCTGTTTTTAGCTTCAAATTGATAAAGCCAGGACCAGCAACTTCTGGTGGCTTGCAAATATCAGATACATCAAGTTTATCAACAATTTGTTGTGCGATCGCCCTTGGTTGCTGTCCCAATTGCTTTGCTAGCGCTAAAGCTACGTTTGCTTGATAATCACCAAATTTAGGATTGCTCGCAGCAACCAAGACTGGATCTACCTTACTGTAATCACTGCCAAAAGCTGCATCCAAAGCTTCCTGTAACTTAAGTTTTAGCTGTTCTTGTGTATCCTTCATATTTATTTTTTTAGTTATGATAACCTGTCAGAAATTTTTATTTATCAACAAACATACAAATTCTTCCATAATCAAACCATTATCTCTAATGATTCCTCGTAGAGTTCCTATAGTTAATTTTTAATTATCTGGAACGACAACTTGAGCTAATGGTTCATCTGTACGAATAATAATCTAGCTGCTTTCTGGTGCGCTTGTGCGAAAAACTAACCTTGCTGAGTGCTCTTGCTACAAAATGACTTGCCTGGTGATTCTGGTTTTTGCTGAAACTGCAATGCTTTGAGCCAACCGGATAATCATTCAATCCTCATACTTAAATCTAACCAAGAGGATTTCGTAATTGGTGCACTACTAGAAATGTAATCCACTCCTGTCTCAGCAACAGCACGAATAGTGTCTAAAGTAATGTTGCCAGAAGCTTCAATTTTAACGTGACTATCGTGTTGACGAATTATGTCCACAGCCTGACGCATCAAATCAACAGGCATATTGTCCAACATGATAATGTCAGATCGATGCTGCAAAGCTTCTTGTACCTGCTCTAAACTTTCCGTTTCTACTTCTATAGTTAAGGGATAAGGAATTGAGGAGCGAATTTGAACAATAGCCTTCCCAATTCCCCCAGCAGCTGCGATGTGATTATCCTTAATCATAACTGCATCATCTAATCCCATTCGGTGATTGACTGCCCCTCCTACTGTAGTTGCGTACTTTTCCAACAACCTTAACCCAGGAGTGGTTTTGCGCGTGTCCACCAGTTTTGCAGGTAAATCAGCAATTTGCTCTACATAGTTTTGGGTGAGCTTGGCGACGCCACTGAGTCGCATAACTATATTGAGAGCAACGCGTTCTCCCATCAGGAGGGCATCTAGCGGACCATCGATTTGGGCCACCACTTCTCCCACCTCACAAGAACTACCCTCAGCTACAACAGGAATAAAGCTAACTTTTTCATCTAAAAGTTGAAACACTCTTGCCGCGATTGGTAAACCTGCTATAACTCCAGATGCTTTCGCCATCCACTTCGCTTGTCGTACTTCCTTAGTTATCAAGGCTTGGGTTGTGCGATCGCCCCGACCGATATCTTCCAACAACCAATCGTGCAACAACCTATCTAAAACAAGCCTGGGTGGCAAAACACCAAAATGACTCATAGTTTTATTGTTCCCTTCTCAACTTCCAGAATTACTATAGCCTACAGTGCTTGCTATATATACTTTCCAGAAGACAGCAAAAAATTCTCAAAAAAAGTTTCAGAAAATAGTTGACAGGCAAGAGCGGGTTCGCTATATTGAATAAGTGCCTGAAGCGCGGACACAAAAACAAGTCACCGCCGAGGGCGACGAACCTTGAAAATACTATAGTTTGAAAGCTAGTATACACTACAAGCCTTGCGATAGTAAACA